>ERZ857480.70681-NODE-109465-length-64134-cov-9.9976_pt1 | contig 64134 bp, 52 predicted proteins | sample MGYA00519767_ERZ857480 | MGnify/ENA primary metagenome ERZ857480 (study PRJEB31778, sample SAMEA3449210) | human gut metagenome | biome: human gut; feature: human-associated habitat; material: faeces | place: United Kingdom | collected 2010/2012 ...
CCTATTTGCTTCTGCACTTTGTTGTCTTCGCTCACCGTAGCACCACTACGCCTCGCTCATTCGCCTCGCGCAGAGGCAAATATTTTCTCTGCAAACTTCCTTGGAACCTGGCGGCTCGAAATTTCGGCGCAGGCAAGGCCGTAGGACGAAAGCTTACTGGACGTAAGCCTGAGACGAGAACGAAGCATGCGTTGAAATTTCAACCCGTCCAGGCGTGTGTGCTCTTGTCAACTGAAGGTAGGTGTATACTTGTAATTTTGGGAGGGAGAAATCATGAAAAAAATTTTAAGTATCTGCGTTCTCGTATTTTTGCTCGCGCTCGCGCTTAGCGGGTGCGGTTCGACAGACCTGCCGGAGGCTTTGATCGATAGCTGGACCTGCGAACCGCTTGCCTCGGACGGCAAGACGGTGACGGAGTTTTACGCGATGGATATCAATACAGACGGCAGTTTCAGCCTCTACGACACAGTAGGCAATCCCGGCATTTCGGGCAAGATGGAGCTGGAAAAAAGCAGCGGAGACAGTCAAAGCAAGGGCATTGTGCGCGTTTCCTGCGGCAGTGATGATTTTGATCCGCCGCTGTGTTGGAACATGAAGGAAAAAGACACGCTGGAATACGAAATCCTTGACGGTGGCAAAATGCGGCTGGGACATAACGGCGTGTGGCTGACCTTTTACGATGTGTACACCCACGCGGTCTATGAGATCTGCCTTGCTGACCGTTCGAATCCGGAATATCAATGGGATATGAAACAGAGCGGAGACGGTGAGGTGAAAATCGTTACCGACACCATTCCGGACGAAGACGTCGGCATTTGGAGGCTGTATGATCTGACCGGAACGAAGCCCGGCGATCTGACGATTACCATGACGTACCACAACGAAACAGAAACCATGTATACGGTGACCTTTGACCTGACCGTCAACGAAGATGGAACCATCCACGAAAACGACATTGATGGCGATGTGGACGAGGCCATGACGGAATGAGCGCGGCGCGCGCCGCAGCTTCGCAAGACCTGTGCGGCGCAGATGATCATCTACCACCGCGCGCCGGAAGCCGCGACCGGCATGCCGGTGCGCGAAACCTATCTCTATTTGACAAACCTTGGAGAAACCATTCGCATGTAAGGTTCAGACATGGGCGAACCTCGTCTTTTTCGATTTGGTCGGCGGTAGGAAAAAGTGCGAGAAACAGAATCACAGATTCCTTTACGCGCATGCCTGCTATGCGTGGCAGGCGCTTCGCAAGGTGTTTTTGCCGATATTTTGGAAGCATCGCAAACGATATTCCCGCATAACAGGTAAGGGGCTGCTGCCCTAACGGTTGGTTTCCGTTAGGGCGGCAGCCCCTTGTTCTTTCACGATTGCGTCTTATGTTTTGTTTGGTTTATACCAATCCCTGTGCCATCATCGCTTCTGCAACCTTTTCGAAGCCTGCGATGTTTGCGCCCTTGACTAAGTCATACGTGCCATAGTACTTTTCGGATGCTTCTTTACAAGCCTTGTGGATGTTGATCATGATCTGGTGTAACTGATCATATACATCCTGGTGCTGGAATACGGTGTGACCTGCGTTCTGACCCATTTCGATGCAGGAGGTTGCTACGCCGCCAGCGTTCGCAGCCTTAGCCGGACCAACGATGATGCCGCTTTCCTGTAAGTATGCCAGCGCTTCGTTTGTGGTCGGCATATTGGAACCCTCGCAGTAGAACTTCGCGCCGCTTGCGACGATGTTCTTCGCGTCTTCCATATGTACCTCGTTCTGGGTTGCACAAGGAATGTAGAGGTCAGCTTTAACTTCCCAAGGCTTCTTGCCTGCGACGAATTTTGCGTTCGGGAATTTTTCTACATACGGTGCGCAGATGTTCTTGCCGGAAGCTCTGAGCTCCAGCATCATCTGTAACTTTTCGTCCGTGTTGATGCCGTCCGGATCGTAGATGTATCCATCCGGACCGGAGATCGTGATCAGTTTTGCGCCTAACTGCTGCAGCTTCCAGGCAGTACCCCAGGATACATTGCCGAAGCCGGAGATCGCGACAGTCTTGCCCTTGATGTCCTCGCCGTTCGCCTTAAGCATTTCTTCCGCGTACCAAACGATACCGAATCCGGTCGCTTCGGTTCTGCCGAGGCAACCGCCGTAGGAGAGACCCTTACCGGTCAGAACGCCGCCGTCGAATCTGTCTCTGATTCTCTTGTACTGGCCGAATAAGTAGCCGATTTCTCTTGCGCCGACACCGAGGTCACCTGCCGGAACGTCGGTATCCGGACCGATATGTCTATATAATTCTGTCATGAAAGCCTGGCAGAATCTCATGATCTCAGCATCGCTTTTGCCGTTCGGATCGAAGTCCGCGCCGCCCTTGCCGCCGCCGATCGGCAGACCTGTCAGGGAATTCTTGAAGATTTGTTCAAAACCTAAGAACTTGATGATGCCCGGATATACGTTCGGCGCGAATCTCAGACCGCCCTTGTAAGGTCCGATCGCGGAGTTGAACTGATATCTGTAACCTTTGTTTACATGAACTTTGCCGGCATCGTCCACCCAAACAACTCTGAAAGTGATACCTCTTTCAGGCTCTACCAGTCTTTCCAAAAGACCGGCCTTTTCGTATTCCGGGTGCGCGTCCATAACAGGAGCCAGAGAAGTTAAAACTTCCTCTACAGTCTGATGGAATTCCGGTTCGCCGGGATTGTTCTTTTTACATTCTTCGATTACTCTTTCAACATAAGTTGCCATTGCTTTTCTCCTCTTCTCATTTAAGATTTTAGAATGTTTCACCGCAATTAAAATAAATTGTTTTCTATCTCAAATGTAACACTAAGGCATGACCTTGTCAACACCGTGTATACAAGATTTCCTTGTTTTTTTTGCGGAACAAAATCAACGCCGTCAGAGACGCCAAAAGCCTTAAATTACAAGGATTATCAGCTCCCGAAGCTCCGATAAGCCGCCTGCGCCGAAGCGGCGCGCCCTTTTATCCGGCACTTCTTTTTTCGATTTTTCCGGGAAAACATTTTCGCCCCGCGATTTCGCAGGCCGGCGTGTCAAAGCGGCGCGCTCTCTTAACGTTTTCTGAATTTTTTTTGACTGCGCGCTTGCTTTTTACTTGCAAAAAGCGGGCAAAAAGTTGTATACTATATGAAACTGGGAAAAAGCGGTTCTATCGACGTGTCAAAAAAGTCGAAAGCACGGATTTTCCTCCGTCGCGGCGCAAAAAATGCCGGACGTGTCGAAAACTGTCAATCGCGAGGATTTTCCTCAGCATGGCCGTACGCGGCAGCACTAAAACGAAAGGAGCAAAGACATGGATAGTGTGCCCGATGGGAAAAACACAACAAAAGTAAAAGTGAATAACCTTGCCTTTGCTTACCGCGCGTAAAACGGAATCTCCAAGGACCCGAAGCGCGAGACTTGCTTTGCGCAGAGGCAGGGACAGCGAAAGGAGGAGATTCCAATGGATCAGAATTTAATGAATCTCGACGAGGCGATGAAGGAGTCGCTGGAGAAGATTTTTCAGCTTTTGGATGAGAAGAAGTACTTCCTTGCCAAGGATGAACTGCTCAAGTACAACGATGCCGATATCGCGGAAATGTTCGAGGAACTCTTGGATAAGCCGGAACTGATCGAGCAGACGGTGGTTGTTTACCGCCTGCTGCCAAAGGACGTTTCGGTTGAGGTTTTTTCGTACCTGCCGTCGGATGACCAGCTCAAGATTGTGGACGGCATTACGGATACGGAGCTGAGTTACATCGTAAAGGAGCTCGACTTCGACGATAAAATCGATATTTTGGAGGAGCTTCCTGCCAATCTGGTGGATAAGATCCTCGAAAAAACACCCAAAAATGAGCGCGCGCTGATCAACAGCTATCTGAACTATCCGGATAATTGCGCCGGCAGTCTGATGACGCCGGAGTATATCAGCCTGCAAAAGGAAATGACCGTCGGCGAGGCTCTCGCTTATATCAAGCGCGAGGGGATGGACGCGGAGACGATCTATACCTGTTATGTCAAAGACGCCGGCCGGAAGCTGATCGGCATCGTGTCTTTGAGTACGCTCGTCATTACGGGCGATGAGGTCAAGATTAAGGATATCATGCACACAGACTATATCTGGCTGAATGTGTATGACGATAAAGAAGAAGTCGCGGAAGCCTTCAAAAAATACGACTTTCTGGCGATGCCGGTGGTGGACAAGGAACATCGGCTGGTCGGTATCATTACGGTTGACGACGTGCTGGACGTCATGGAGGAAGCGGCAACCGAAGATATCGAGAGAATGAACGGCGTCATCAGCTTCGATGACCCCGACAAAGACTATTTGGACGTTTCCGTTTGGCAGCACGCGATCAACCGCCTGCCTTGGCTGTTGATTTTGATGATCGCCTATATTTTTACGGGGATGATCATCACGAATTTTGAGGCGCGGCTTTCGGAGATCATCTGTCTGGTGGCTTATATGCCGATGCTGATGGGCACCGGCGGCAATACGGGCTCGCAGGCGGCGACGCTGATCATCCGCGGTCTGGCAACGGGCGAGGTGGAGACTTCAGACGCGCTGCGCATTTTATGGAAGGAAATCCGCATCGGTTTTGTTATCGGTGTGATTTTGAGTCTGTTTAATTTCGCGCGCATTTGTCTGTTTGACCGCTATAATGTGATGATCGCGCTGACGGTCTGCACCGCGATGCTGTTCATCGTCATCTTTGCCAAGGTACTCGGCAGCATGGTACCGCTGTTCGTCAAGAAACTCAAGCTGGACCCGGCGCTGATCGCGAATCCGGCCATATCGTCTATTTCCGATACGGTAGCGCTGACCATCTATTTCGCCATGGCCAGCCTGTTTTTGGGACTGTAAGCGGGAAGCAGGACGCGCATCGCTTCTGGCACCGATGCAGGCGCAGACATGGACCCGCAGAGGGCATGTTCGATACATCTGAATCAAAAAAACGAAAATCCTTGTGCAAGTCAGGCGTAAACGCTCGGCTTGCATTTTTTTGAAAGTTGGTTCGGGAACCGGAAAGTTTTTGTTTTTGGGACAGGCTGTAAAGGAAACTTGACAAGTGAAGATGATCCTGGTAAGATCAAGCTGTAAAGGTAACTTGTCAATATATCGGAGTGAGGATTTTGAAGAACTGCGTGGAAGAATTGCGAAAAAGCATGGGATTAAGCCAGGAAAAATTTGCGCGGATGATGAAGGTGTCACGCCAGACAATCAGCGCGATCGAAACGGGCAAGTATAATCCGTCGCTGGAGCTGGCGTTTGCGATCTCGAATTGCTTCGGAGAGCCGATTGAGAAGATTTTTCTCTATCATGATGATGCCTTGGTTGACCGAAGGTAAAGACGCGAAGGTAAAGACGCGAAAAACGGGGCTGTGGAGTGCGAGAGGATAGCACAGGGGGAAGAGCAAGATGAAAAAGAAAGATTTGACGACAGCAGGGATCTATCTAGTGATCGGAGTGATCTGCTTTGCGGCGCTGGTGCTGACGGATAGCAAGCTGGAGAGCCTGCTGATCGCGGGGGCGGCGGTCAGCCTGCTCGAGGGCGTTGTGAAGATCGGCAATTATGTTTACTGGCGCAGGCCGGAGAACCAAGCGGAATATCGGGAGATGCAGGAGAGCGAGCAGATCGAGCAGCAGGACGAACTTATGCAGATGCTGCGGGATCAGGCGTATCGACATGCCTATATCACGAACCTCAGGGTGACGATGGCGGCGGCGCTGATATGCGGCGCGTTGAAATTGATTGATATTCTGGCCTTTGGCGATAAGCTGATGTACGCGCTGGCGGCCTGGGTGATCCTGCAGCTGATCTTGGTCGATGTGATCTATCGCTGTCTGAACCGGAAATATTCCGACTGATCCCGGAGAAAAGAGTGCGCAATCCAGGACAAAAGTGCGCATAACGAAATCAGAGATTTCTATGCGCACATGGCGCTCACCTATGAGCGCCACTTCGCAAGGTGCTTTTGTCGATATTTCCTACATAATAAGAAAAAGCATTGCAGTTTGCAATGTTTTTTTTTATAATAGAACAAGAACAGCATACCGCCGCGGCGTTTCCGAACCAAAAAGCGCTGCGGCGAACTCTGCGCCTCAGGCGCAGGAAGCAAAAAAAGAGGAAATTTTTAAAATGGATGGTATGATTACCGAAAAAACGGTCAAGAATAGAATCGGAAGGCGAAACAGGGAAATACATAAGGGTGATTGCGGTCGGGTTCTGATTGCGGCAGGGTCATGGGGGATGGCCGGAGCCGCGATCCTCGCGGCTCGGGCGGCGCTGCGCGCCGGCGCCGGACTGGTCCGGCTGGCCATCCCCGAAGCGCTATTTCCAATCGTGCAGGTCGGTGTTCCGGAAGCGACCTGTATCGAACGTAACCTTTCGAATTTGGACCTCGCAGCCTACGATGCGATCTGCGCAGGTCCCGGATTGGGAGAAGGGGAAGAAAGCATCGCACTGATTACGAAACTTTTGGAAGAATACGAAAAAACATTGCTCATAGACGCGGACGGTCTGAACCTCATCGCGCATCAGAATTTATTCCCACTGCTTTTGCAGCGACAGGAACGGTTCCCGTCGCGAACGATTTTGACGCCGCATATGGGAGAAGCGAAACGACTTTTGGGTGACGCGTGGACAGAGGCTGCCTGCGCGCGGATGCAGCAGCAAGCACACGCGAGCAGTGGCGCGGCAGCGCGTGGGAAAGCGGCGGAAACGGATTGCCGCGAGACTTCGAAGCTCGACACGCGGCTTGTTCGAACACAAGCGCAGCCGCAATTTTATGACAGTCAAGCGCGGATGCGCGTCGCGGAGGCTTTGGTCGAGAAGACCGGAGCCATTGTCGTCCTGAAAGGTGCGGGCACGATAGTAGCCGCGCGGGGCAGAAAGGCATATACTAATACCACAGGGAACCCGGGCATGGCAACCGGAGGCTCCGGCGATACGCTCTCCGGCATTATCACAGGGCTCGCGGGACAGCGGCTGCAAGTAGCAACTTACGCGCCGGATGATGCGCGCGCAAGCGACCTCGCGAAAGGGGACGTCTCAAAAGCATCGGCAAAGCACGATGTGAACGCAGCGCAGCCTGCCCGCGCGGAAGCAAATTCCACGCGCACAGGCGGAAGCGCCGGCAGCCATGCCGCCAAAGCTGAAGCCGCACCGCCAGATCCAGACGCGCGCATGAGCGCCTGGGACGCGGCAATCTGCGGCGTATATATTCATGGCCTCGCGGGAGACCTGGCAGCGCAGGAGCTGGGAGAATACGGCGTGACAGCCGGAGATCTGGCACAATATACGGCATACGCGATCAAGCATATCTGCGGCGTGTAGCGCGCCGCGGCAAAGCACGGTGCAGGAGAGCAAGCGCCGGCAGTAAAAACTTTTTTAAGACGCGGCATGCAAAGACAGCGGCAAAGCCTGACTATGCGAGATTTTCACGAGGCAATGCGCTAAAGCCTGACTATGAGAGATTTTCGCGAGGCAATGCAGAGAAACCCGACGGCGGGAGATTTTCTGAGCTATCTGCGCGAAACACAATACGAAAAATGATATAGTTTCCACAAAAGTTTCAAACACGGACAAAACACCAAAGAGGATTTGAGAGAGGAGTGTTGGACTTGATCGTAAAGAAGGGGGATCTTTATTTTGCGGATCTGAGTCCTGTGGTAGGCTCTGAACAAGGGGGAGTAAGACCTGTACTGGTGGTACAGAACGATGTGGGAAACAAATACAGCCCGACCATTATCGTGGCAGCCGTTACTTCTCAGACAGGCAAGGCAAAACTGCCGACACATGTGGAATTACAGGCCACACAGGGAGGACTCAGCAAAAACTCGGTCGTACTTTTGGAACAGCTCCGAACGATCGACAAGCAAAGGCTGAAAGAAAGGATCGGAAGCCTGGGCAGCGAGAAGCTGCCGATTGTAGACGAAGCGCTCAGCGTCAGTCTGGGCATTGCCGACCTTGTGCAAAATCGCTGATAAACAATCGTTCATGATTTTGGGAAAGCCGCCGCGAGGCATAGGCGAAGATTCGCGCCGCAAAACATATCGGCGCGGCAAACGACCGGCGACGGGTGCCGACCAGGTACTCGCCGCGAGGCTCGACGGCGGTTTTCCTGTCACAATATATTTTACGGAGGAAAAACATGGATTTTAAACACTACGAGGAGATTGCTTCTCGTGTCCGCGCGGACATCGTGAAAGCAGTACATAAGGCAGGCTCCGGTCACCCGGGCGGATCCCTTTCGGCCGCTGACATCGTGACCGCGCTGTATTTTAAGGAGATGCGCATTGACCCGCAGCATCCGCGGATGGAGGGCAGAGACAAATTTATCCTGTCCAAGGGGCATGCCGGTCCGGTGCAGTATGCGGCGCTGGCGGAGAGAGGCTATTTCCCGGTTGCGGATATGATGAGCCTGCGCAAGCTGGGCAGCCGGTTTCAGGGACACCCGAACCGCGATAAGGTAGAGGGCATCGAGATGTCCACCGGTTCTCTGGGTCAGGGCTTTTCAGTATCTGTCGGCATGGCGATGGCGGGTAAGATGGACGAAGCCGCCGGCAAAGCATCCGGCAGAGTGTATGCGCTGCTCGGTGATGGCGAACTGCAGGAGGGGCTGATCTGGGAGGCGGCGATGGCGGCCGCGCACTACAAGCTGGACAACCTCTGCGCGATCGTGGACTGGAACGGTCTGCAGATCGACGGTAAAAACGAGGATGTCATGACAGTCGCGCCGATCGATGAAAAATTCCGGGCGTTCGGATTCCATACCATTTCGATTGACGGCCATGACTTCGGGCAGATTTTCGCGGCCTTTGACGAAGCGCGCGCCTGCAAGGGCAAGCCGACCGTTATCATCGCAAAAACCCACAAGGGACGCGGCGTTTCTTTCATGGAAGACCAGGCAGGCTGGCATGGCAAGGCGCCGAATGAAGAAGAAGCAAAGCAGGCAGTAGCAGAACTCGGAGGTGAATGGTAATGGCAGAGATTAAAGCAGAAAAAATGGCAACGCGTCAGGCTTATGGCAAGACGCTGGTGGAGCTGGGCAAGACCACACCGAATCTGGTCGTGATGGACGCGGATCTCTCCAAATCTACGATGACCGCGGAGTTCGGCAAGGCATATCCGGAGCGCTTCTTTAATATGGGTATCGCGGAGCAGAATCTGTACGGCACGGCTTGCGGTCTGGCTCTCTCAGGAAAAGTTGTCTGCGCGAGTACGTTCGCGATGTTCGCGGCAGGCAGAGCGTTTGAGATCATCCGCAACTCCATCGGCTATACCCACGCAAACGTCAAAATCTGCGCGACCCACGCGGGCATTACGGTCGGCGAGGACGGCGCGAGCCACCAGACCTTTGAGGATATTGCCTTGATGCGCACGATTCCTGGCATGACGGTGCTGAACCCGTCCGACGGCGTATCCGCGCGCGCTTTGATCAAACAGGCAGTCGCGTTTGACGGTCCGGCTTATATTCGTCTCGGCCGCGCGGCGGTGCCGACCTTCTATACGGAGGAAATGGCGGCGAAGCTGGAGATCGGTAAGGGCGTCTGTCTGCGCACCGGCGACAAAAAAGACGGCAAGCCTGCTGACGCGACGGTCATCGCCACCGGCATCATGGTCAACGAGGCGATGTTAGCCGCAGAGGAACTGGCCGCAAACGGTATCGAAGTCCGGGTAATCGATATGCATACCATCAAGCCGCTGGACGCGGACATCATCTACCGCGCAGCTCGTGAAACCGGCGCGATCGTAACCGCAGAGGAGCATTCTGTGATCGGCGGTCTTGGCTCCGCGGTCGCGGAAGTAACAGCGACCCACTATCCGGTCAAGATGGCGATGGTCGGTCAGCAGGACACCTTCGGCGAATCCGGCAAACCGGACGAGCTCAAGGCCAAATACGGCATGACCGCCGCTGACATCGTGCGCGCGGTGAAACTGCTTATAGAAGCGTAAGCAAACGGCGCGATTACTACCGCGCGCTACTACTGCGAGCTACTATCACGCGCCCACTACCGCGTGCCCACTACCACGCGTCGAAGCAGAGTTCATGGCGACACCGACAATCGCCTCGCATCTGTCATTGCGTGCCGAAGCAGTTCGTAGCGACACCGACAATCGCCTCGCATCTGTCATTGCGTGCCGAAGCAGCTCGTGGCGACACCGACAATCGCCTCGCATCTGTCATTGCGTGCCGAAGCAGTTCGTGGCGATACCGACAATCGCCCCGCATCTGCCCGACCTTATACGAAAAAAGAAGCCTGTAATCTAATTCCCGGAGATATTCTTCACCGCGCTTTGCGTGCCTGCAGAGATCACCGAGGAATCAGACACAGGCTTTTTGCATAGTCTTATGGAAGTGTGCGGTGAACTTGCTCATAAAACCGGGCGCGGACCTTCTGCGCGAGAGTTTGTATCGTTCCGCCCGCTTCCATCTCATGCGCCATCCCTTCAACCTCATGTGCCATCCCTCGCACGCAGCCACCATCCCTCGCACGCAGCCACCATCCCTCACACGCAGCCACCATCCCTCGCACGCAGCCACCATCCCTCGCATGCAGCCACCATTCCATCACATGGTGCTCCACAAGGTTTTTGTCCCACTTTTGCTTCTTTTTTACGAAAAGATGTAACGCAACTTTTCTTAGGACGGTTACCTTTTGCACCTTTTTCCATTTGGCATGTATAAACTGTATTAGAATCCAAGAATAGTACGGAAAAAATGTGGATAAAAACAGATTTTGCCATGCGAAGAAAATTCCAGTAAAATTTTATCGCCAGCATAGGTTTTTTTGCTGACAATAGTACATCTTTTTGGACTTTTCCTGCAAAAGTGGGAACTTTGGGCTGAGATACCGCCCTCGCCTGCAGGGAACTTTGCGCTGAGATACCGCCCGCGCCTGCAGGGAACTTTGGGCTGAGATACCGCCCACGCCTGCAGGGAACTTTGCGCTGAGGTACCGCCAGCGCCTGCGGCAAGGCTGGTGTCAGGCAGAACGGTCAGGTTGGTTTCAGCGCCAGCATACGGAGCGGCATGCTTGCAAGGGGAGTCCGCGCTGCTTTGCGTAGCGCACCTGTGGGAACTTTGCGCTGAGATACCGCCCGCGCCCGCAGGGAACTTTGCGCTGAGATACCGCCCGCGCCTGCGGCAAGGGTGATGTCAGGCAGAACGTTCAGCTCGGTTTCAGCGCCAGCATACGGAGCGGCATGCCCGCAAGGGGAGTCCGCGCTGCTTTGCGTAGCGCACCTGTGGGAACTTTGCGCTGAGGTACCGCCAGCGCCTGCGGCAAGGCTGGTGTCAGGCAGAACGGTCAGCTTGGTTTCAGCGCCAGCATACGGAGCGGCATGCTCGCAAGGGGAGTCCGCGCTACTTTGCGTAGCGCGCCTGCAGCTCGATGGTGTCAGGCAGAACGGTCAGGTCGGTTTCAGCGACAACATACGGATAGGTAATGATGCGGGAAACGCTTTCTCCTGCGGCAGGTTCCTCAAAACGCGCGGTGACGAGCATGTTAGAGCCGCCGTCCTCCATCTTTTGAAGACGAATATCCTCGATGGCAAGATCATACCCCGCGGTTGGTTTCTCTCCGCGCGTCACGACTACATAGACCTTGCCGTTCACCAGGCAGCCAAGCGCGCGTTCCAATTCACGGTATTCCGGAATGACGTCCGTTTCGATTGTTTGTGGGATCTCGTCTTTTTTTAGCTGTGTGAAAGTGACTGTCCGCGCGCCGAAAAAGCGTTCCGGCAGACCCGTACTGACAGCTCCGAAAATCAGAATAGCGAGCAGAAGCACTGCCGCGCTGCCGAAAATTGTTTTTTTTGAAGGCTTGTGAAAAAAACTGCCTTCGCCTCTGGTTCGCGTTTCCGCGTGAGATGTTTTTTCTGCCATAGATGCTTTCCTCCGCACTTTAAGATGTTTGTAGCATTTTATGCGAAGTGATCGCGGAATATGTCGCTTGAAACGGCGTCTTCGTCAAAAGGCGCGCGCCAGCCTCGGAAGTTTCAAGAAAATTGTACACAAAAAACAATGTAAAAGAAAGAAAAATGTTAAGAAAACCAAAAAAATGCCTAAAAGCAGTTGACAAGCTATAAAAATCGGTGTAGAATGCGCTATGTTGGGTTGCGAAGAAAGTGTTAAAAAGCTCGCGAAAATCGGGTGTCGCAGACCACACATTACACGCCAAAGGCTGAGTAACTCGGTGCGAAAATCAAGGAACGTATGCCGCAAAGAGCATATCATAATAAAAATTCAAGAGAGAAAAACTTAAACAATCATTTCCACGACGGATTATGCCTGATGGAAGCGAAAGGAATGGATAGAAAGATGAAATTATATGAAGAAGCGCTGCAAATGCAGGATGAGATTGTCGCGCTTCGCAGAGAAATCCACAGACATCCGGAGATCGGACGCAAGGAATTCCGCACCTCAAAGCTGATTCGAGAAAAGCTCGCGGAGTTTGGTGTCGATGAGATCCAGTCACCGGTGCCGACCGCGGTCATCGGTTTGATTCATGGAGGCAAGGGCGCAGGCAGATGTGTCGCGCTTCGCGCGGATATCGACGCCTTGCCGGTCACAGAAGAGACCGGACTGCCGTACAGCAGTGAAGAGGCCGGTATGATGCACGCCTGCGGACATGATATGCATGTTGCCATGCTGCTGGGAACCGCCAAGCTGCTCTGCGCGCACAAAAATGAATTCGCGGGAACCGTCAAGCTGATCTTCCAGCACAGCGAGGACACACTGCCGGGCGGTGCAAGAGAACTCGTGGAGGTCGGCGCTTTGCAAAACCCTCACGTTGACGCGATCTTCGGCATGCATGTGTTTCCGGATGAGGAAGTCGGTAAAATCGGCTTTCACGCAGGGCCTTTGACCACCTCGGTGGATCTTTACGACGTGACGGTCAAAGGAAAGGGCGGACACGGCTCTACCCCGCATTTGACCAAGGACCCGGTTCTGGCGGCTTGTCAGGCGGTCGTGCTGCTGCAGCAAATTCCGGCACGCTATGTAGACCCGCTGGAAACGGTGATTTTCCCGGTATGCAGCATCCACAGCGGCGACGCGCCGAATGTCATTCCGAACGAAGCGAAATTCAGCGGCATCGCGAGATCGTACCTTGACACGATTCGTGAGGATGTGACGAAGCAGGTCTTTGACATCGCGGCGGGCCTCGAAAAGATTTCCGGATGCGAATTTGACATCAACCATTACGAAGGCTATCCGGCCTGCTATAACGATGAGGCACTGACTGCACTGGCAGAGGATGCTGTCAGAGAAGCGCTCGGCGAAGAACGAATCCTTCAGCTTGAAAAACCACTCTCCTTCAGCGAAGACTTCAGTTATTATACGAAGATGACCGATACGCCGGGTTGCTACATGATGCTGCACGCGGGACACGAAGGACCGCTGGTGGCGCTGCATAATCCGAAATGCGCAGTCAGAGAGGAAGCTATGCCTTACGGCATGACCGCCATGACAGCGGCCGCACTGAAGTATCTGGGCAGCGCAGCAGGCTGAGGCAAGAGATTGTCTGTCGGATAACCGCGCGGCGATGCTGGCGCAGGCTGAGGCAAGCACGCGTCAGTGCGCAAGCTAATGATGCCTAATATTCGCACTGGGCTTTTTGGCAGGCTGAGGTAAGCGCGCAAGCGTGCAAGGACAGCTTCGGCTGCACATCATACTCATCAGCGGCAGGCTGAGGTAAGCGCGCGCATACGTGCAAAGCCGGCCATGTGTAGGGGGATTCTCCCCTTGACCGCCAGAGCAGGCGCGCATGCGTCACGCTCACATAACTTTGCTGATCGGACAGAACCTTTTTCGCAATGATATCTAAAAAATCATCCACCAAAAAACCAAAAGGTCTGTCTGTCACCGAAGGCGCGAAAGGATAGCGCTTTTGCGCCGGGCTATAGAAAAGTACTTACAACTAAAACGAAAGAGAGGAAAAACCGCTATGTATAACTTTGTACTTGCATTTGTAATCTGTGCCGTTGTTTACATCATCGGCGAGGTGGTCGCGACTGTGACCAAGGCATGGGTTCCGTCCGTATTCGTCACCGCGGTGGTACTGCTGATCGGATACTGGACTGTTATCCCAAAAACAGTAGTCAGTGATTCTGTACTGATTCCGTTCGGAAGCAGTATCGGTATTTATCTGTTGATTACCCACATGGGTACTGTCATCAGTTTGAAACAGCTCAAGGAACAGTGGAGAACCATTGTCGTTTGTCTGGCAGGACTTGCCGGCATGATGGTACTCGGCTATTTCGTCGGCAGTCTGGTTATGGACAGAAACCTCATCATCGCAGGTCTTCCGCCGCTGACCGGTGGTATTATCGCCGCGACGATGATGCAGACCGCAGCGCAAAACGCGGGACTGGAGCTGGCAGCGGTATTCGCAATCGCGATGTACTGTATTCAGGGCTTTATCGGCTATCCGCTGACCGCGATCTGCCTGCAGTCCTATGGCAAGAAGCTTGTCAAGGGCCTGCGTGACGGATCTATCGTCATCACCGAGCAGGACAGAATTGAAATGGCAAACGCGGGCATGACCGCGGTGCCTACCGATGACGGCAAGAAAAAACTGCTTCCGCCGATTCCGGCAAAATACAATACCCCTGTGATGATGCTCTTGAAGCTCGGTATCGTAGCATGGCTCGCGAGCCTGATGGGCACTGTGTCCTTCCCGATCATCGGCACCATCAGCGGCGCGATTTGGGCATTGATATTCGGTGTTATCTTCACCACCATCGGTTTCCTGGATTCTAATTTGCTGAACAGAGCGAACTCCTTCCAGATCACGATGTTCGCACTGATGATGTACGTATTCGACGGACTCAAGGACTGCACACCGGAGATGCTGAAGCAGATCATCGGACCAATGCTGATCCTCATCGTCATCGGCGTTGCCGGCATGGCCTTGTTCTCATTCATCATCGCGAAGATATTAAAGATGTCCTTCCCGCTGGCGTTTGCGAACGGTCTGACCGCTTTATACGGCTTCCCATGTGACGCAATCATCACAGAGTCCACCTGCAACGGCGTCGGACAGACGGAAGAAGAGAGAAAATACCTGCTGAGCAAGATGTTCCCGTCCATGGTTGTCGGCGGCTTCATCACAGTAACGATTACTTCTGTATTTATCGCAGGCGCATTTGCGAAATTACTCTAAGAAAACAACCTGTGCCCGTCTGCACCTGCAGGCGGGTGCTTTTTCGCATCCGCGGGCGGATACTTCCCGATGCAGGCGGCCTGCTTTCACAGGATACACACTTGCCCGCAGGACATAAATTTGATAAATTTGATATAGTTGAGATAAAAGCGGGAAATCCGAACAAAATACATATAGAAAAGGAGATTCGACAATGAAAGACGTTTGGGAACTGGCGAAAGCCAATGAAGCGTATATCATAGACAGAAGAAGATATTACCACGCGCATCCGGAGCCATCCATGCAGGAGGTAGAAACCACCAAGGCCATCGCGAAGGATTTGGAAGCGCTGGGAATCGAGTATAAGACGTTTCCGGATCATACGGGCGTGCTCGGCGTTATCCGCGGCGGCAAGCCGGGCAAGGGTATCATGCTGCGCGCGGATATCGACGGGCTTTCGGGGGTACACGAAGCAACGGGGCTGCCGTTTGCCAGCCAGAATCCTGATTGCATGCACGCCTGCGGACACGACACGCATATCAGTGTCCTGCTCGGCGCGGCGAAAATCTTAAATGAAATCAAGGATGAACTCTGCGGCGCCATCAACCTCTGCTTCGAACCGGCCGAAGAAACCCTGCAGGGCGCATCTCTGATGATCAAGGACGGCTGTCTGGACGGCATGGATGCCTGCTTCGGCATGCACACCTGGTCCGCGGGCACCAGCGGCAAGGCAAGCTTCATGAAGGGGAATATCATGGCCGCGGGCGGAAAGTTCACCGTAAGGGTCAAGGGCTATGCGTCACACGGCGCACGTCCGCAGGACGGACATGACGCCATTATCGCGGCCTGCAGCATCGCGATGAATCTGCAGACCTATGTATCCCGCAGAAACGACCCGCTGAATCCATTGGTTTTAACCATCGGCACCATCCATGGCGGTGCGCGCTGGAATGTCATCGCGAATGAGGTCGTGATGGAAGGCACGTTGCGCACCTTTGACGCGGAGGTTCGAAAAAATCTCAAAAGAGATCTCAGCCAGATCGTCGAGAATACCGGCAAGGCGCTCGGCGTAGAAGCGACGCTGGAATATGAAGAAATGTGGCCGCCGACAATCAATGCCGACGATGAGATGCTCTCCATCAGCCGCAACGCGGCCGTCAAGCTGTTCGGCGAGGATGCGCTGGAAGAACAGCCGCCGACGATGGGCGGAGAATCTTTCTCCCTCTATTTGGAACGCATTCCGGGCACATACGGCTTCATGGGCAGCCGCGACGAGGTACATTGTTATGGCAACCACAATGAAAAATTCGATATTGATGAGAGCATCTTAAAGCGCAGCGTAGCACTGTTCGTACAGGTGACTGTCGATTTCCTGAACAAGGACGCGTAAGGTCAAAAGCGCGCATCACGAAATCGAAGCTTTCTATGTGCGACATGCGGAGGCGCATGGCAAAACAAGAAGAATAGAGATAAAAGAGAGGGACAAGAAGATGAACATTGCAGAAGCAGCGCGAAAATACGCTGATTACACGATTGAAATGAGAAGATATTTCCACAAGTATCCGGAGCTGAGCCTGCAGGAGGAAAATACCGCGAAGAAGATCCGTGAAGAACTGACCAAAATGGACATTCCATTTGTCACGATGGCGAACTACGGCACCGTTGCCACCATCGGCGGTAAAAAGCCGGGCAAATGCGTGCTGCTTCGCGCGGATATGGACGCGCTGGCGGTACAGGAGGAAAACGATTTTGACTACGCCTCCACAAAGCCGGGCGTCATGCACGCCTGCGGACACGACAGCCACAGCGCGATGCTGCTCGGCTGCGCGAAGATTCTCAAGGATATGGAGGATGAAATCAACGGAACGGTTCGTCTGTGTTTCCAGCTTTCCGAGGAAAACGGACAAGGCGCGAAACTGATGATCAAAGAAGGACTGCTGGACGGTGTCGATGCCTGCTTTGCGGCCCATGTATGGGCAAACGTGGACAGCGGCTATGTTGCCGTCGCGCCGGGACCTGTGATGGCAGGCGCCAGCCTGTTTGAAATCGAAATCAAGGGAAAAGGCAGCCATGGTTCCGCGCCGCATCAGGGCATCGATGCCCTGACGACCGGCTGTGCGGTGGTCGAAGAACTGCAAAAAATTATCAGCCGCGAGATTGACCCGCAGGACGCGGCGGTGATCTCCGTCGGCTCTTTCCAAAGCGGTACGGGTTGGAACATTATCGCGGATTCCGCCAAACTGGTCGGCACGACACGCTGCTTCTCCAGAGAAGTCAACGCTATGCTGCCGGAGGCGATGGAGCGCGTCGTCAAAAATGTTTGTGAGGCGCACCGCTGTGAAGGGAAACTGATCTATACCCCGATCGTAGATCCGACCATCAATGACGAAAAGATGGCGAAGATCGCGCAGGGCTCTGTCGCGAAGATCTTTGGCGAGAACAGGATCCAATACATGAAGCCGACGACCGGAGGCGAGGATTTTTCGGAAATGATGCGTGAAATTCCGGGCGCGATTTGCATGATAGGCGTGCGCAATCCGGAGATTGACGGCGTTTACGCGAACCATCACGGCAAGTTCAAGGTAGACGAGGAGCAGATGGTCAAGGGCGCGGGACTGTACGCGCAAATGGCGGTAGATTATCTGAATCAGTAAGATTTTCCAGGGAGCGCTCTGTGAAAATTACCCGAAACAGGTAGAAATCAGACGAAAAAAATGCTATAATGGTACTTACCTGTGGGTAGGTACCATTTTTCTTTGCCACAAGCGCAGAGAGGAGAAAACGTATATGACAACAAACAAAAAACGATGGGGAGACCGCAGAGATGCTGTATGGCTGCGCGATTTGGACGCGCTGCACGTGTTCATGCCGTATCTCTATCCGAACCGTGCCGATAACGAGGCGTTTATCAGCGAAACCATCGATCTTGAGAATATCGACCGCTATCTTGCAGAGAAGAATGCCGCGCTGCCGGATGGCGAAGAACCGTATAAACTGTTTTATCTGTTACTGTCGGCGCTGGTCAAGACGATCACCCTCAGACCGAAGATGAACCGTTTCATCAAAGGGGGCAGAGTATATCAAAGAGATAAGCTGTCTTTGGCTTTTGTGGTCAAAAAGCAGTTTCGCGATGACGCGCACGAGGCGCTGGCCTTCATCGAGTTTGATGAAAAAACGACTATCGATGATGTACGCAGGAAGCTGGCGGCAGAGATTCACGAATGCCGCAGCGATAAGATTGACAACTCGACGGCGGGAATGGATATGCTCGGCAGGCTGCCGCGGCCGGTCCTGCGTCTGGTGATGTGGGTGCTGCACCGGCTGGACTACTATGGCCGCGTGCCGTACAGCCTTATCAAGACGGATCCGAATTACGCGACCTGCTTTGTCACAAACCTTGGCTCGATCGGCCTTAAGGCCGGCTACCATCATCTGTCCAACTGGGGTACGAACTCCATCTTTGTGGTAATCGGAGAAAAAAAGCTGCAGCCGCATTGGGAGGCGGACGGTACGGTGACAATGCATGAGACGCTGCAGCTAGGGCTGACCCTCGATGAAAGAATCGCGGACGGCTATTATTATTCCAAAACCGTCAAACTTTTAAAATATCTGCTGCAAAATCCGCGGCTTTTGGAAGTACCGGCAAACGAGGAGGTGGACTATGGAACAATTTGAAAACCTGCATGTGAAGACGCCGTGGGTCAAGAATCTCGGCGGCGTCCCCGCGCATTTGGAATATTACCGAGGCAGCATGTATGACAAGGTCGCGGAGATCGCGGTCAACTATCCGAATTATATCGCTTATGATTTTATGGGCGGCAAGATCCGCTACAAGGACTTTATCCGCAAGGTCGATGAATGTGCCAGAGCCCTGGCTGCCATCGGTGTCAAGGCGGGCGAGAGCGTAACGATTTGTATGCCGAACGCGCCGCAGGCGGTCATCATGTTCTATGCCGTCAACAAGGTCGGCGCGATTGCCAACATGGTACATCCGCTGTCCAGTGAATCCGAAATTGAATTCTGCTTGCGCGAGTCGGCCAGTGTGGTCTGCCTCACGCTCGATCAGTTCTACGGCAAGTTTGCTAATATCCGCGGCAAGGTGCAGCTGCGAAGTCTGATTCTGACCAGCATCAAGGACGCGCTCAGCCCGATCAAACGCAAGGGTTATTATCTGGCGGAGGGCCGCAAGGTGAAGAAGGTTCCCGTCAATGCCGAAATTGTCTGGTGGGAAAAATTTCTGCGTGACGGCGCGGACTATCACGGTCCATATCATGTGGTGCGCGAGGCGGGCAATCCTGCGGCGATCCTTTACAGCGGCGGCACGACCGGAACGATGAAAGGGATCCTGCTTTCAAATCTGAATTTCAACGCGCTCGGACAGCAGATCATCGCGACGAACCCGATGTTCAAGCCGGGGGACAAGATGCTGGCTGTCATGCCGATCTTCCATGGCTTCGGACTGGGCGTATGCATCCACTCCATGCTTTCGCAAGGGGGGCGCTGCCTGCTCATCCCGCGCTTCAATCCGCAGAGCTACGCGAAGCTGCTCAAAAAGCACAAGCCGAATTTCATCGCGGGTGTACCGACGCTCTACGAGGCGCTGCTGCGTCTCAAAACGCTCAAACATGTGGATCTTTCCTGCTTAAAAGGCGTTTTCAGCGGCGGAGATTCTTTGTCGATTGAGCTAAAAAAACGTTTCGACAAATTTCTCGCGGAGCACAACGCGACGATTCCGGTCAGAGAGGGTTATGGCACGACGGAATGCGTGACTGCGAGCTGTCTGACACCGTCGCACTGGGCGAAAGAGGGCAGCATCGGACTGCCTTTCCCGGATACCTTCTATAAGATCGTCAAACCAGGTACTGAAGAGGAAGTGCCTTACGGCGAGGAAGGCGAGATCTGCCTGACCGGTCCGACGATGATGATGGAATACATCAACAATCCGGAGGAAACGGCGAACACTCTGCGCAGGCATCCGGATGGGCTGAAATGGCTGCATACCGGAGACCTTGGCATGATGGACGCGGACGGTTTCATCTACTTCCGCCAGAGGATCAAGCGCATGATCGTCACCAGCGGTTATAATGTTTATCCATCTCAGATTGAAAACGCGCTCGACGCGCACGAGCTGGTGCATATGAGCTGTGTGATCGGTGTGCCGGATCCATACAAGATGCAGAGGGTCGTGGCTTTCATCGTGCTGAAGCCGGACGTCAAGATTCCGGAGGATGCGGCGCGCGAAATCCTGCTCGCTTATTGTGAGAAGCATGTCGCGAAATACGCGATGCCGAAGGAAATCCACTTCCGCGACAGTCTGCCCAAGACGCTGGTTGGCAAGGTGGCCTATCGGGTTTTGGAAGAGGAAGAAGCAAAGAATTACGCGTAAAAAAATACATAAAGAAAAGGGGAATATGATGAGGAAACAGAGAAAATGCAAACTTTTGGCCTGTGTTTTGGCAGCGGTGATGGTCTTTGGCAGCACCTTCGCATCGGCCGCGACAACGGTATCCAGGTACACGGGGAGTACCTATACGCACAACGCGCAGTTTGACAACTGCGTCATCGTTGACGGGGTCGATGTATCGGCTTACCAGGAGACTATTGACTGGCAGGCGGCGAAGCGAAATGGCGTGGATTTTGCCATCATCCGCGTGGCCTATCGCGGCTACGGCGCGGCAGGAAACATGAATCCGGACAACTGCTTTGTGAAGCACATCGAAGGTGCCAAAGCAGCAGGCGTGATGGTCGGCGTCTATTTCTTTTCGCAGGCTTTGAATACGTTGGAGGCAAGAGCCGAGGCGCGCTACGCGCTTGAACTTTTGGGAAGTTACGACCTCGACCTGCCGATCTTCATGGATTATGAATTTTCGACTTCCTCCAAAGGCAGATTTACCAATGGCACGATCTCCAAGATCGAGGCAACCGAGAATGCCAGAGCCTTCTGCGATTACATCAGGGAAAACAGCCGCTTCGAGGCAGGCGTGTACGCAAATCTGAATTTTTTGAACAAGACGGTGGACGGCAGCCAGCTCAGCCAGCGCTATCCGATCTGGGTCGCGCAGTATAATAAGCGCTGCGACTACGGCAACGCTTACGAATTCTGGCAGTATTCGTCCGGCGGCAACGCAGCGGGCATGAGCGGCAGAGTGGACAGCAATGTATGGTATCTGAATCCTTATCCGATGTCAACTTCTGCATATTCCATGGTTGACGCACAGGCGTCTATCGTTGGAAGCTCCGGCTATACATATAGTAACGGACAGGCTTTCACGCCGCAGGTGAGTGTTTCACACAGCGGCCGCGCGCTGACGGAGGGGGTAGACTATAAGGTGCGCTATGTCGGCAATACGCAGGGCGGTACCGCCTACGCGATGGTCATCGGCATGGGCATGTATACGGACTACGCCCTGGTGCCGTTCACGATTGCGCCATCGCGCGATTTGAGTGGTTTTTCTGTCAAACAGCCGAAGAATCGCGTCTATACGGGTAAGGAAAACAAGCCAAGCTCGATTACAGTCAAGGACGCTTCCGGCAAGACACTCAAAAATGGTCTGGACTACACCTGGTCAGTCAGAAACGCGGTGGAAGTCGGTACGGCTGAGGTAGATGTAAAACTGCGCGGCAACTATACCGGTACGCTGCACACTTCGTATCTGATCACCAAGGGTGCGCAGAGCATCACCATCGGCAACCGCAAGACAGAAGTGCTGCTGGGGGATGCGCCGTTCAACCTGAACGCGGTCAGCCCCGCGGGCAGCGCGCTCACCTATAAATCAAGCAATCCGGAGGTTGCGTCGATTTCCGCGGATGGAACGGTTACCCCGAAGACTGTCGGAGAAACCACGATCACAGTCAAAGCGGCAGCTACAGCGGATTACAGTGCTGACTCCGAATCCTTCACGCTGAAGGTCAGAGGCGGCATACAGACGGTCACAACCGCTTACACGCGTTATACGCGCGATGTTGACGGCTCCGGCTTTAATCTCAAGGCGAAGACTGACGGAGACGGCAAGCTCAGCTATGCTTCGAGTGATCCGTCGATCGCGACGATCGACGAGACCGGACAGGTCAATTTGACCGGCGGTGCCGGCGTGGTGCAGTTCACTGTCACGGCAGCCGCGACCGCATTGTACGGCGAAGGACAGAAGATCGTAACGCTGACGGTCAACGATATCTCGGATGAACGACGTGAAGAAGAACTCGACGCGCTTGTGGAGGCTCTGCGCCTAAAGGCAAGCTCTGTCAAAACCTCGTCCGGCAGTGTCAAAGTCACCCTGCAGATCACAGAGGGCGATATCGATGCGATCAAGGAGCTGGGGTATACGGTGAAGTATAAATTCTTCCGTTCGACCTATTCCAACAAGGGATACCAAGGCAAGATCAACGGCAGCGGTCTGACTTATGTCAATACTGCCGGTACAAAGGGGACGCGCTATTACTATAAGGCACGTGTGATGGTCTATGACGAGGACGGCAGTCTGGCAGCTTACAGCAAACTGCCGCAGTGCCGCTACGCTGCCAGAATCTGGAGCAAGACAAAATAAAAAACAAAAGGCGCCATAGAGGATGCTCCCCACGCTGTGAAGCGGAGGGAGCAGGACTTATGCGCGCGAAGGGAAAAGCCTGCGCAGCCTGCGGGCTTTTCGCTTATCCGAGGCAAGGAAAGGAAAATGTACGGATGAAAAGAGAATTTACAGGGTTTACAAAAAGAATTATATGCATTGCAGTCATCCTGGCTGTTGGCTGCATTTCTTTCTTCGCGGTCGCGCCATGGGCAGAAAATCCTGCGAACTATCCCAAAACGATGGAAACACTGGATTCGATAGAGAATAAGGCCATCGTCATGACAGGAACCTCTATCGCGCTGGCAACCGCGGCGGCACTCGTGCCGGGAGACGCGACAACACCGATTGCGAACAAATTGGCAGATGTGGCAGGATACATGGTGATTGTATATGCGGCGATCGTCATAGAAAAATACCTGCTCGCCCTGACGGGTTCCCTCACCTTTAAGCTGCTGATTCCGTTTGCGCTTCTGCTGCTGCTTCTGCGTATCGCTGTGCCGGCGCTTGGAGAGAGAATCAATCTGAAGAGAATCGCGGCGAAATTCGCGATGATCGGTGTGCTGTTGTGGGTGTTGGTGCCGACAAGCGCTACGGTGACGAACCTCATAAACAATACCTACGAGTTCCAATACGGTGAGGAAACCGCGGTAGAGGCAAGCGCGGCGGAAACTGACAGCGAAAACGAAGACAGCGGCTTAGCCGAACAACAGGCAGAGAATCAAACCCAAAAGGAAAAGATTGCGGGGAACGAGGAAGAAAGCTTTTCCTTCCATAAAATGTGGAATTCCATCGCGGAAAAAACAAGCGAAGCTGCCGATTCTGTCAAGACGAAAGCCTCCACGACCGTCGCGGGGTTTCAAGCTTCACTGAGTCACATGCTGGAGGGCGTGGCGGTCATGATCGTCACCACATGCGGCATTCCGCTTGGCGTGCTCTTTCTCTTTCTGTGGATCATCAAAGCGCTGACAGGGATGAACGTGCCGATAAAAATGCCAAAGGCATCGAAGCTGCTCCCTACGCGCGGTGCGAAAGGAAGCAGCGGAGAAACAGAAGGTTGAGAAGCAGGCAGTGAAGCGGAGGACTGTGAAGAAACCGACAGCGGAAAATCAAGCGTTCGAGCGGACGTCATTGATAAAGCAGACAGTGAAGAAGCACGCATTCGAGCGGACGTCATTGGAAAAGCAGACAGCGGAGAAGCACGCATTCGAGCGGACGTCATTGGTAAAGCAGACAGCGGCAGAGAAGCGCACATAACGAAAAAGAAATCTGAGATCACAGCTTCACGCAGCTCTTTTCCACATTGAGCCTGAACCCTATGTTTGTGCTCATGAATCACTTTTTTGTGCTCACGAATCACCCTTTTGCGCTCATGAATCACCTTTTGCGTTCATGAATCACCTTTTTGCTCACGAATCACCTTTTTACGCTCATGAATCACCATGCCGACATCTTTCACCGCGTTTGCGCCGCTTTTTGGATAAAAAAACGCCCAAAGATGTAACGCAGCAGACTTTGTCACGGAAGACACCGGGGGAAGAGAAGACAGTATGCCTAAAATGTGTTATAAACGACAAAGAGAATAAAAAAAATTGTTGCATAAAACAAATTAGAAGGATGAGGGGTGGAAGAATTCTCCACGTTGACCCGAAAAGCAGAGGGAGAGGCATTGAAGAAGGCGAAGTATTACATCTTTTTGCTCCTAAGTTAAGGAAATGGGAACTTTAACTTGTTCATGACATAAGAAAAAAGAGCAAAAGTTTGCAAAACGGAACCTGCGATTCCTTTGCACACATGCCTGCCATTCATGGCAGGAGCTCCGCAAGGCGCTTATGTCGTGATTTTGGGGATATCGCTTGGCAATATACTCTACATAACAAAAACCCTTGGAATTACAGCAATTCCAAGGGTTTTATTCTGGTCGGGATGACTGGATTCGAACCAGCGGCCTTTGCGTCCCGAACGCAACGCTCTACCAAGCTGAGCCACATCCCGGCGTCTGCAATCAAATTTGTGTTTCGATTGTCGACTTGTATATTGTAGCACTAATTGCAGACTTTTTCAAGAACTTTATTCGGGAAAATGAAAATATTTTTGTTTTAGCTGCCGCAGCGCACTGAATTGCCGCAATCCCCCTCGCCGCGCGGTGTGGCAGCAAAGCTCCCTTACCGCGGACATTTGACGCAGTACCCCCCCTTGGCATAGCCGCGCGATACTGCGGCAAGCGCAAAGGCAGTACCGCGTCCCGCAGCACTTCGCACACCGATTTGCCGCGCGGCGCGGTGCTAAGCGCTGAAATACGGCAGGATAAGCTGCATGAAGCTCCACGCGAGCTTTAGCCCGTAGAAGATGATGACACAGCCGCAGATAACATTGATGATGCGCAGGGCCTTGTCGGTGAATTTGGCGCTGAACAGGGAGATAATGGTCGAAATGCTCAAGAACCACAGGACAGAGGCGCTAGCAAAGCCGCCGACGAAGAAGAAGTCTGTGCCCGCGGGCAGGGTTGCCTTGAACGCGCCGAGCATCATCGAGCCGTCGATCAGCGCCTGTGGGTTAAACCAGGTCACGACGCAGGCGGTCGTAATGACCTTGACGATCGGGATATCGACCTTGGTGCTGGTGTCCATGGTGTCATGCGCCCGCACCAGTCCGATGCCGATCCAGATAACGATCAGCGAACCGATGCCGAGAATGATCATTTCCAAGATCGGAGAAGCGCTCATAATTGCGCCGATGCCAAAGAAACACGCCAGTCCCAGCGTCACATCGAAGAAAATGACGATCAACGCGGTCGCGTAGACGCGGCTCTTGCGCTGTGTCAGCGCGGTATTGATGACAAACAGATTCTGCAGACCGATGGGCGCGACATAAGCCAGTCCCATCGTCAGACCCTGTAAATAGATTTCCATAAATTTTGCTCCGTTCTGCAAGTTTTGTCCGGCACACGAAAAATGTTCCGAAAATAAACTTGCTCTTTTTTTCTTACTTGGTATAATTATAGTAGCAAGCGAAACAAATTGCAAGCACGCAAAAAAACCTGAGCAGGTAAGGAAAAACTGATCTGCTTGCTGCAGAATCGCAAAAAGACGATTTGATGCAGAAAGATTTTTAGAAGCAGCCCTTGAAAAGAAAATATCGCAAATAGGCGATAAGAAAGGAAACGCCATGTTAGAGACACATTACGAATGTCCTTGTTTGGACAAATGTCCGCTGAGCTACGCGATGTCGATCATCGGCGGGAAGTGGAAGATGCAGATCATCTGCGCGCTGAACAATCGCGGCACGCTGCGCTACAACGAGCTGCGCCGCAAAATGGACGGGATATCTAACACCGTATTGGCAAGTTCGCTGCGCGAGCTGGAGGAAGAGGGGCTAGTCATCCGCAAGGAATATATGGAAGTTCCGATTCGCGTGGAATATTCCACGACCGCACTTTGCGACAGACTGATGCCCATTCTCGAAAGCCTCAGCGATTGGGGCGAGGCATTGATGAAAGAGCGCGGTCTGCCGACGATCAGCGACGTGGCGCAAGCCGGCCAGGAGGCGCGAAAGACTGCGAGAAGGTAACGAATCGAGCGCGGCCAAGAGACAGATCCAGGCACATAAGCCGCCGCGAAAGCGGATTCGTAGAGGAAAGGAAAACAAAAAATGAAACTGATTTCATGGAATGTCAACGGTCTGAGAGCTATCATGGGGAAGAACTTCATGGAGTTCTTCGAGGCAGCAGACGCGGATATTTTTTGCCTGCAGGAGACCAAGCTGCAGGCAGGGCAGATCGAGATGGATCTGCCGGGTTATCATCAGTACTGGAACTACGCCGAGAAAAAAGGTTATTCCGGAACTGCAATCTTTACAAAGCAGGAGCCGATTGACGTGCGTTACGGTATCGATATCGAGGAACACGATAAGGAAGGCCGCGTGATCACGCTGGAGTTTACGGACTTTTATATGGTCGATGTCTATACGCCGAACTCGCAGAATGAACTGGCGCGGCTGGATTACCGCATGACCTGGGAGGACGCGTTCCGGGATTATCTCTGTGAACTGCGCAAGACCAAACCGGTCATCGTGACGGGCGATATGAATGTCGCACATGAGGAAATCGACCTCAAAAATCCAAAGAGCAACCGCCGAAACGCCGGATTTACGGATGAGGAGCGCGGCAAGATGACGGCACTTTTGAAAAGCGGCTTTATCGACACCTTCCGCTATTTCTATCCGGATTTGACGGAGGTGTATTCGTGGTGGTCCTATCGCTTCAAGGCCAGAGAAAGAAACTCCGGATGGAGAATTGACTACTTCCTGGTTTCGGAAGAACTCAAGGACAGACTCGAGGACGCAAAAATCCATACAGAGGTGACAGGCTCCGACCACTGTCCGGTGGAGCTGGATTTGAAATAAGGCTACCGCAATCCCACTGGCTTTAGACAATGGGTAGTTCACATAAGAATCAGAACGAAGAACGGAGGAAACGAAGATGAAAAAAATCGGATTTATCGGGATGGGAAATATGGCGCAGGCAATGGCTGTCGGCTTGCTGCGCGCAGGTAAGGTCAGCGACGAAGCGCTTTACGCTTACGCGCCGAGTCAGGATAAATTGCGGGACAATGCTGCGCGCATCGGATTCAACCCTTGCGCTTCCGCAGAGGAAGCGGCGGCAAACGCTGAAATTGTGATCATGGCATGCAAGCCGTATCAACTGGAGGGAGTTTTAGGAAGGCTCGGCGGCGCGCTGTCCGGTAAGCTTGTTGTCAGCGTAGCTTTTGGATGGAATTATGAGCGGGCAAAGGCGCTCTTGCCGGCAGATACGCGTTATCAGTACATCGTTCCCAACACGCCGGTTTCCATCTGCAGCGGCGTATTGCTGGTGGAGGATCAAAATAATCTGACAGGAGAGGAAGAAGCGTTGCTGGAGGATTTGCTCGGCGGACTCGGTCTCTATATGAAGCTGCCGTTTGCGCAGATGGGCGCCGCGAATGCCATGTCAGGCTGTGGTCCGGCTTTCATGTCGATGGTGCTGGAAGCGCTTGGAGACGGCGGCGTCAAGCATGGACTAACGAGAACACAGGCTTATACACTGGCAGCCTGCGGCATGGAGGGTACCGCGAAGCTGCAGTTAGAAACAGGACTGCATCCGGGTGTGCTCAAGGATCAGGTGTGCTCGCCGGGCGGTGTGACGATCCGCGGTGTTGCTGCGTTGGAAGAGAATGGACTGCGTAATGCGCTGCTTAAGGCTATTGACGCGACGTTCGAGAAGTAGAGACAACATCAGCGATGAACGAAAACAAAACCACCATACGGAAGGAAACAAAACAGCTAGGTAACATCCGGGCAAAGCTGCAGCGCCCGCTCCAAACGGAGAACGAGATCTGTGCGGCACTTTTCGCCATGCAGGATGAAAACTACCGAGATTTTCACGCAAAATTGATTCCCAATGTCGATAAGGAAACGATTATCGGCGTGCGCGTGCCGTACATGCGCGCTTACGCCAGAACCTTATGGAAGCAGGCACCGGAAACGGCACGCGCGTTTTTGGAAGTGCTCCCGCACAAATATTACGAAGAAAACTGCCTGCACGGACTGCTGATCGACACACTGGCGGAGACGACCGATGAGGCTTTGCGGCTGATAGATCGTTTCCTGCCGTATGTCGACAATTGGGCGACCTGTGATATGCTGCCGCCGAAGATTTTTGCAAGTGATCTTGCGCGTGTGAGGGAGACCGTTCTGCCGTGGCTTTCCGGTGACGAGACCTATCGCGCGCGTTTCACGATCGTGACGCTGCTGACGTTTTTCTTAGAGGAAGAAACGTTTGAGCCGGAAGATCTCTTGCGTCTGGCGGAGATTCACAGTGAAGAATACTATGTCAACATGGCAATCGCGTGGTATTACAGCTTCGCGCTGATCAAGCAGTACGAGCGGACAGTCGGGCTGTTTGAGAGCAAGACCCTGGCGCCTTGGGTGCAGAACAAGTCAATCCAAAAGGCAATCGAGAGTTACCGGATCGCGCCGGAGCGGAAGGCGTATCTGCGGTCGCTCAAAATCAAGGGTTGACGGGTCGTGAACAGGCAGGGCAAGATGATCTCGTAAAGTGAGCAGCGGGATCGTAAAGAGCGAAAACGAAAAGAAAATGGAAAAGAGGAATGATAGGAAATGGAAAAATCACAATATGAGGAGAGCTGCAGTTTGGATACCTACCGGGTCGATCGCAATGAGATCGGCAAACCATCCGGACTTTGGCAGCTGATGCAGGAGGCGGCGTCGAATCAGATGGCGACGCAGAAACCGTCCTATACGGATTTGGTGGATGCGGGAAAGGCATTGATGCTGGCACGCGTGGATCTTGCGATTCCGGAGCAGATTGGGCTGAAAGAGGCGTTGGTATCCAGTTCCTGGCCATGTCCGAGCACAAGGGCGACGTTCTTTCGCAATTATACACTGCAGCGTGGAACGGAGACAGTCGCCTTTGCGGCGACGCAGTGGTCTTTGGTGGACCTTGCGAGCCGCAAGATTCTCAAGGTAGAGGATGTGGATTTTTCTAATTACTGGTACGGTACATATCGTGAGCTGCTGAAGGATAAGTTCCGCATCGACAAGGAAACGCTGGCCGCCATGCAGATGGTCGGGCAAAAAGAAGTCCGTTACAGCGATTTGGACTATAACGGGCATATGAACAATACCTACTATTTAGATGTACTTTGCGACTATGTGCCGGAGCTCGCGGCGGGGACGCATCGCGTCAGTTTCGCGCGTGTGCATTACAGCAAAGAAGCGCCGCTGGGTGATGTGCTGACGATCCTGCGCAGCGATGCGATCCTGCTGAGCGAGTCAGACGCGGCACAGTACGGAGTTCCCGCGGACTGCAAATATATCTTCCGCACGCTCAAAGCAGACGGCGAGATGAACATCCAAGGCGAGCTTGTGCTTTGTCCGGTCGTGCGCGGATAGCGGATAGCAGACGGAAACGTTTTTTCGACGCGCGGGCGCGCGCGTTTGATTTTTAGAGGAGTAGAAACAGGAGGCAAAGATGAATCAAAAACTATATGCCGACACGCAGAAAATCGTACGGGCAGCGATCGATGCGGTGCAGCCGGATCATGCAGTCAAGCGAGCATTGACACAGATCAATCCGCGGTGGACGGAGAACGCAGAAGCTCTGCCCGCGGGAATAGAAAGACCGTCAGAAAAGGCAGGAAATATCTACCTTGTCGCCATCGGCAAGGCCGCATGGAAGATGGCATCGGTGGCATCGCAGATCCTCGGCGAAAAAATCACGCAGGGTATTGTGATCACCAAATACGGACATGTGCAGGGCGAGATACCGACTGTGCGCTGCTTTGAAGCGGGTCACCCGGTGCCGGATCAGAATTCCTTTGACGCGACGGAGCAGGTGATGCAGATGACATCGCAGCTGCGCGAAGAAGATCAGGTTTTACTTCTGATTTCCGGCGGCGGTTCCGCTCTGTTTGAAAAACCGCTCTGCAGTGCGGAAGAACTGGAGTCAGTCACCAGACAGCTGCTTGCAAGCGGCGCGGACATCGTGGAGATCAATACGATACGCAAACGCCTGTCCGCTGTCAAAGGCGGAAAATTTGCAGTACTATGCAAGCCTGCACAGGTGTATGCGATTATCCTGTCAGACATCATCGGAGATCCGATCGATATGATTGCCTCCGGACCGGCTTATCCGGACAGCAGCGATTGCGGGCAGGCCCTGCACATCATCAAAAAGTATGACATTCAGATCTCCGCGGACGCAGAGAAATTGCTGCAGATTGAAACGCCGAAAGCGCTGGATAACGTGACCACGATCGTGACGGGAAGCGTCAAAGAGCTTTGCAACGCGGCAGCAAAGGCATGTGAGGCGCTGGGCTATCGGCCGGTCGTTTTAACGACGGAATTATGCTGTCAGGCCAGAGAGGCTGGAAGCTTCCTAGGCTCCATCGGCAGCTATTACAGCGACAAGCATGAAAAAATTGCCTTCATCGCGGGTGGGGAGACCGTAGTCAAGCTGACGGGAGACGGTCTTGGAGGCCGCAATCAGGAGATCGCTCTGGCTGCTGCCGCAGAGATCTCCGGGAAACGCAATCTTGCCGTCTTTTCAATCGGTTCAGATGGTACAGACGGTCCGACCGACGCTGCGGGAGGCTATGTAGACGGAGACAGCGCTTGCGCTTTGCAGCAGCAAGGGATCAGCATTGCGGACGTATTGCGCAGAAACGACGCCTATCATGGGCTTGCAGCATGCGATGGTCTGTTGATCACCGGGCCGACCGGCACGAATGTCAATGATGCAGTGGTTGTGCTTGTCGACCACGAAACAGGAGAGGAGGCATAGAAATGTATCAGGCAGTTGAATTATCAGTGAAAGGACGCCTGCTGCGGGGTGTCGTGCGCACGCCAGAGGGAGACGGACCGTTCCCGGCGGTGATCTTTTATCATGGCTTTACCGTAGACAAAGTCGGGATGATGCGCCTGCATGAGATTTTCGCCAGACGATGCGTGGAGGCGGGATATGCCTGCGTCAGATTCGATTTTTACGGATTGGGTGAAAGCGACGGAGATTTTGCGGAGATGACGATCGGCTCTGAGATGGAAGAGGCCGAGGCGATCTTCTGCTGGACCTGCAGCCAGCCCTATATCGATACAGCACAGGTCGTACTCAGCGGGCACAGCATGGGCGCGCTCGTTGCGTCCGTCATCGCGCCCAAGACGCATCCAAAGGCCTTGCTGCTCTGGGCGCCGGCATTGACGATGTTTTACCAGGCGGGTCTGCGGGCAAGAACGCTGGTCGGCCCGACGGAGAACGGCTGGGATATCGGCGGCATGGAGCTCGGCAGAGCGTTTATGGAAGAAGCCGCGACGATGGAATTTTTGGAAATGGCGAGAGGCTACGACGGCCCCGTTCTGCATATCCATGGCAGCGAGGACGAACAGATTCCGGTCGATGTGAGCGGCAGATACCGATATCTCTATGGTGCGCAGTACCGATCGGTCATCATCGAGGGCGCGAATCATCAGTTTTCGTCAATCCCGTGGAGAGAAACCGTGTACGCGGAGAGTCTGCGCTTTCTGCAGGAACAGCGGCAGGGCAAATAGGAACGACAGCTTGCAAGACAATTAAATCAGAAGGACAACAAAAGGAGAACAAGCAATGAGAGTCAAGATACCATACGGAAACAGCTATCTCGAACACGACTTTGGCGCAAACTGCCGGGTCGTTCATTCCAAAATCGCAGAGATGAAACCGGACGGAGCCGGGGAGGAGATCGTCAGGAAAGCCATGGCGTATCCGATCAGCAGCCAAACGCTCAGGGAGCTTGCCGTCGGTAAACAGAATGCGGTCATCATCATCAGCGACCACACCAGACCGGTGCCGAGCAAAAAAATCATTCCGTTTATGCTGCAGGAGCTGCGAGAAGGAAGCCCAGATATCGATATCACCTTACTGGTCGCGACAGGATGCCATCGTGAAACGGAAGTCCGCGAGCTCCGTGAGAAGCTGGGTGAGGAGATCCTGCAGAAGGAAAAAATCGTGATCCATAATTGCGACAGCGAGGATATGGTGAATTTGGGGAAACTGCCGTCTGGCGCGGAATTAGTCATTAACCGACGGGCAGCGGACTGCGATCTGCTGCTTGCGGAGGGATTCATCGAGCCGCATTTCTTCGCGGGCTTTTCCGGCGGGCGCAAGAGCATCCTGCCGGGCATCTGTAGCCGCAGGACTGTTCTGGGGAACCATTGCAGCACTTTTATCGCCAGTGAAAACGCGCGCATGGGCGTGCTGTATGGCAACCCGATCCATGCAGACATGATCGATGCTGTCAAAAAGGCCAGGCTCGCATACATCGTTAATGTCGTGATCGATCCAGAGAAAAACGTGGTCGCGGCCTTTGCAGGTGATGCGATCGAGGCGCACGCCGAAGGCTGCAGGTTCTTAAAGAACTATTGCTGCGTACCGGTCGGCGAAAAAGCAGATATTGTTGTGACATCCAACGGCGGCGCGCCACTTGATCAGAATGTCTATCAGGCAGTCAAGGGCATGACGACCGCGGAATCCTTCTGCAGACAGGGTGGCGTCATCATCATGTGCGCGGAATGCGCGGACGGCATCGGCGGGGAATTATTCTTCAGAAAAATGGCGGATTGCCGCACGCTGGAGGCATTGGAAGCGGAAATTCTGGCGACCCCGATGGCAGAGACCATTCCCGATCAATGGCAGTATCAGATACTGGTGCGCATTATGAAAAAGCATCATGTCATTCTGGTATGCGACGAAAAGAACCGGACGGCCGTTCAGGAGATGAAAATGGAATATGCGGCCGATTTGGAAGAAGCCATGCAAAAAGCGGCTTCTGCACTCGGAAGTATAGAAGCCGCCTCGATCACAGTGATTCCGGATGGCGTATCCGTGATTGGCATTTAGAACGGTCCATAGATGCCGATCACACGACGGTGCCGCAGCTATTCCATCAGCACGACACCTTCGACTCCGTCAATCTCCATGACATTGACGGCGATCAGTTCGGATTTTGCCGTCGGCACGTTTTTGCCGACGTAGTCGGCGCGGATTGGAAGCTCGCGGTGTCCGCGATCGATCAGCACCGCGAGCTGGATGGTAGCCGCGCGGCCGTATCGGGCTGCCGCATCCAGAGCCGCGCGGGCAGTCCGTCCGGTATAGAAAACATCATCGACGAGGATGACATCTTTCCCGTTGATATCAAAGTCGATGTTGCTCGGATGAATGACCGGATCCGGTTGAATTTCGGTCAGATCGTCGCGATAGAGCGTAATATCCAGTTCGCCGACCGGAACCGTGACGCCCTCAATGGCGAGAATATTTTTGGCAAGGCGCTGCGCGAGCGGCAGTCCGCGGCGTTTCACACCGAGCAGGACAAGATTATCTGCGCCGTGGTTACGTTCAATGATTTGATGTGAAATTCTTTTGAGTGCGCGGCTCATATCCTCCGCTGTCATGAGTTCTGCTTTTACGATCATCGTATTTCCTCCATGATTTTTGTTCATAGGATCGATAGGTTTGCGCTGCGCATGCGCAGCGCTTTTGTTTGAAAAAAGCCGCCGGGATCTCCAGCGGCTTTTTTCGTGATTGTATTTTTTGGAAAGTTCTGTTTCAGTTTTTGCGTGACCTGAAATCGCGCGCTTTGGTTTAGTATTTGCCGAGGGATGATGCAAGCGTTTCATCCGGCTCTTCCGCGAAGTGATAATCCTTGCCCGGCAGTACCGCGTTGAGAATGATGCCAACGATGGAGGCGACCGCAAGACCTGTCATATTGATGGTGATGCTGCCGATGACGATCGGAATCGCGCCTGCTTCGGAGAAGTTGATACCGACGGCAAGACCGAGAATCAGAGCCGCGACGATAACATTTCTGGAATCCTGGAAGTTAGTTTTGTTTTCCACGACGTTTCTGACACCGATAGCTGAAATCATACCGTACAGAATTAAGGATACACCGCCGATGGTCGCAGTCGGCATAACCTCGATGATTGCCGCGAATTTCGGGGAGAAGGAAAGGATGATCGCATAGATAGCCGCCAGTTTGATGACGAATGGGTCGTAAACCTTGGTCAGTGCGAGCACACCGGTGTTTTCACCATAGGTCGTATTGGCCGGCGCGCCGAAGAGCGCCGCGACTGTGGTACCGATACCATCGCCGATGAGGGTTCTGTGCAGACCCGGATCTTTGATAAAGTTCTTTCCTACCGTGCCGCCGATGGCGGAGATATCACCGACGTGTTCCATCATGGTCGCGAACGCGATCGGCACAATCGTGATAATGGACGTCATGACCATACCCCAATCGGTATCTCCGTTTGTGAATACGGATAAACCGGTATTCTGCCATACGACCGGCACACCAAGCCAAGCAGCCTCTTTGACCAGCGTGAAATCCACATTGCCGGAAACCGCCGCGACAAAATAGGAGGCAATGACGCCGAGCAGAATCGGGATGATTTTAATCATGCCTTTTCCCCAGATATTGCAGACGATGACCACGACAATCGCAACCAAGGCGATCCACCAGTTCGCGCTGCAGTTATTGATCGCGGATGGCGCCAGGTTCAGACCAATCGCGATGATGATCGGACCGGTTACGACCGGCGGGAAATATTTCATGACATTGGAAGAACCCCATGCTTTGCAGATTGCCGATAAAACCAGATAGAGCAGCCCTGCGCACGCGACACCGATGCAGGCGTAGGTCAGTGCTTTGGCTTCGGTCATTCCGGCTGCCACGCCGGCTTCCTTGACTGCCGCGTAGCCACCGAGAAAAGCGAAAGAGGAACCGAGGAATACCGGAACCTTATTCTTTGTCATAACGTGCATGAACAGGGTCGCGAGACCTGCGAACAGCAGCGTCGCTGAAATGCTCAGCCCTGTGATGATCGGCACCAGAACGGTCGCGCCGAACATGGCGAACATGTGCTGCAGGCCAAGAATCAGCGTTTTGCCGGTTCCCAGCTCACGCGCGTCGTAAATTGCTTCGTGTTGTGTTTTCATGATTGTCCTCCTGAATCTGTATGTTTTTGGAAGGAACATCTCCGTTTGTCAGCTTATGTTTTGCGCGGTGGTGCTTTCAAGGCCAAACGTGTGCAAGACGGAATCATAGACTCCTTTGCACACCTGCCTGCCATGCATGGCAGGCGCTCCGAAAGGTGCTTTTGTCGTTATTTCGAAAATATCACACAGCGATATTTCCTGCATAATAAAAAACAGCCCTGCATTCGCAAGACCATACCGAAAACCCCCGCAAAAAATCCGCGGAGCCATAATATCAATCTTGCCGGTCTCTCTGTACCGATTTAAAGATGTTCTTTTCAACTACATAGCATACAGGATTAACAGGCGGTTTGTCAAGTTTTTTTTGGAAAAAATCTGGGACAAACGTGCAAAACGGAACCTGCGATTCCTTTGCACACCTGCCTGCCATGCGTGGCAGGCGCTTCGCAAGGTGCTTTTGTCGATATTCCGGAAATATCGCAAACGATATTTCTTACATAATAAAAAAATCCCCGGGCCTCTATGCAGGGGCCGGGGAAAAAATCGATAGGAGGCAGAGCTTAGTCAATCTGCCCCTCAGCCAGTACTTCATCCATGAATTCGATGATGCCGTCCGCGACGTCATCTTTGATCTCCGCATAGTTGTGGATCTCATGACGGAATCCGGTATAGAGTTCGGTCGTCACATCCTCGTGACCGGTTTCGGCCAGCCAATTGGATACCTGATAAACGCCCTCGCCGTACATGCCGACCGGATCCTGGTCGCCGGCGATGTTGTAGATCGGAAGATCTGTCGGAACTTTTGCGGCCCATTCTTTTCCTTCGATGGACTTAATCATCTCCACAAAATATTTCATAGAACGGTTGGTAGTCGGTTTGGTGAACGCGTCAAACGGGTCCGCCGCGTGATCCTGCTGTACGTAAGGGTCATGGCAAATCCACTCATTGCCGATCTTGATCTCGCCGCAGCGTCCGCACATCCAGCCGAGCGGCTCACCGCCCAAATCCGGATCCGCAGCATCACCTTTGCCCTCATCGATCAGTCTGTCGATTTTGGCAATGGTCTCCTCCGCAATCGGGAAAACACCGCAGGTGCCGCAGATGGTCGCGCCCGTCAGTTCCTCGCCGTACTTGGTCATAAAGTCGCGCGCGATCATGGAGCCCATGCTGTGACCGTAAAGGAAGTACGGAAGATTTGGATAAAGCTCGCTGACAAGCGCTTTGAGCTGGTGCTCGTCCTCCATCATCGTATGGAAGCCCTGATTGCCCCAGTCGCCCCAGGTGTTGTTTTCGAGCGCAGTCTTGCCATGACCGACGTGGTCATCGGCGGCAACGATATAACCGGCCTCCATCAACCGGACAATTAGATGGAAATAGCGGCGGGAATGTTCGCCGAATCCGTGAATCAGCTGTACGATGCCCTTTGGTTCGCACGCAGGTACGTAAATCCAGCCGTAAACAGTATCCCGTTCATTAAAAGATTTGAAACTAACTTCATGCAGCATTGCAGAGTACCTCCTTTATTAGTATGTAGGAAATAACGACAAAAGCACCTTGCGGAGCGGCGTCCATCCATGAGCGCCATGCGCACATAGAAATCTCGATTTCGTTATGCGTACTTTTGTCCTCCGTTTGCGAAAAAACGGAATTGATTTTCTTTTTTATTCTATCACGATTCCGCTGATGACACAAGCGATGCGCATGTAAAAAAGAAGTATAGATTCTTTGAAAATAAGGGTGACATTCGCGGAAGAATAGAGTAAAATAGAAAGAACGGGCAGAATCAGACCATCAGCTTGTGATCAGGGTCTGAGGAAGTTTAGAGGAGTGAATTGGAAGAATTAAAGGAGAAGAAAAGATACTATGACGGACATTATTTTGTACATCAGCATCATTGTTGTCAGCGGGATTGTCGGCAGCAAGGTGCGGGCGTATCGAGACCGGCTCGGTTGGACGGGAACCGTACAGACCATGGCCATTGTGCTGTTGGTGGTACTGATGGGCGCGCGCATGGGCGCGAACGAGGAAATCATCGATAATTTAGGAACGATTGGACTAGCTGCCTTTGCTATGACCATCGCGATGATGATTGGCTCACTGCTTTGCCTTTTCTTTGCGCGAAAAGCGCTTGGCTTTACGAAGGACGCAAAAATCGCCGCTCTGCACTGCGATGCGCTTACGGAAGCCGCTATGGAGGAGGAAGCGGAAGTCGAAGCCGAAAAGCATGGCATCAATAAAATGACGCTGATTATTCTTTGCTCTGTCATCATCGGTATGGCACTCGGCTATCTGGTTGCCAGACCGCTGTTCGGAGAAAATATCGCGGTCTTTGATCATGCGGCGAGCCTTGGCATCAAAATCGGTCTGTGCATTCTGATGGTATTCGTCGGACTGGATCTTGGCCTGGAGGGAACGGTGTTGACGATGATGAGGGAAGCGGGACTGCGTATTTTGGTTTTTCCATTTGTCTGCATCATCGGTACGTTGATCGGATCGGCAGTTTGTGGTCTTTTGTTCAAACTGAGCCTGCAGGAATCTTTGGCGATCGGCGCGGGCTTTGGCTGGTATTCGCTGGCGCCGGGCATCATCATGGAAGCCGGCTATTTAACCGCGAGCGCGATCTCCTTTTTACATAATGTCATGCGGGAAATCTTCAGCATCCTGCTGCTGCCGCTGATCGCCGAAAAGATCGGTTATATTGAAGCTGCCTGCATCCCGGGAGCGCCGGCGATGGACGTTTGCTTGCCGATCGTCAACCGCGCCACCCACGGCAAAGCGGTTACCTACGGGTTTGTGACCGGCGTGACAATGAGCTTTTTGGTGCCGATCATGGTACCGATCATGATTAACTTGTAACTCTAAAGCATCATGAAATTCGAGGAAACAATATGCTATTGTTAATATTATATTGGACGATTATGCTTATCTGCTATGCGGCGGCCTCTAAGCTGCGCGGATACGCGGAAAAATTTTCTTTTATTGATCAGGCATTGAATCTTGTAATCTATCTGCTCGTTTGCGTGATGGGGCTGCGCATGGGAGCGAATGAAGAGGTTACATCGAATCTCGGAACCATCGGGCTGCAGTCCGTTTTGATTACACTGTTGACGGTGGGCGGCAGCATGCTGGCTGTGTTTGTGACACGCAAGATTGTCGGAATCGATCGCCACGCATTGCCGGTCGTACGCGAAAAAAGCTGTGTGACAACGGCTGAGAAAGATGCTGCTGCAGTGTCAGAGATCGCGGAGGAACTGGAAATCGCTGCAGAGAATGCAATATCCGCCGTCGAAGCTTTTGAGGAAGCAAAGACAGCCGAGGTTGAAACGGTCGAGGCGGAGCATGGTTCCGGTGCCAAGACGACCCTGCTGATTCTGACCTTTGTGATCATCGGCATGCTGGGCGGATATTATGTCGTGCCGCGCTTCTTCTCCGACCTGCAGGTGTTTCAGGATATGTCCGGCAGTTGGTTGACTGCGGGCATTTGTATCCTGCTTGGTCTGGTCGGCTTCAGCATGGGGCTTTCGGGAACCGTGGTAGAAAATCTGAAGACGATTGGCTTTCGGGTATTGTTCTTCCCGTTCGCAGCTGTGGCGGGCAGCTTGCTCGCGGGCGTGCTGTACGGGCTGCTTTCCCCGCTGACGGTCGGCGAAGCGGTAGCTGTCAGCGCAGGCTTCGGCTGGTATACGCTTGCGCCGAGCATGATAACTGAGGCGGGACATGCGGTTGCCGGCGCGATTTCATTTATGCACAATGTCATCCGCGAAACACTTGGCATCATCATCATTCCACTGGCAGCGCAAAAGATCGGTTATATTGAAGCGACAGCGATTCCCGGCGTCTCCGCGATGGATGTCTGCATGCCGATCGTTGAACGCTCCTGCAATCAGGAAACCTTGGTGTATTCCTTCTGCACCGGTGCGCTGATGTGCATCGTCGTACCTCTCTTGGTCCCATTGGTCATCGGATGATTGCTGCGCCGCTTCACAAGGCGCTTTTACAGTCATTTTAAAATGTCACATCGTGATATTTCCCGCATAACAAAAAAGAACTGTCTCACAGCGGTGATGAAAAAGATGCATCGGCTGCAGGACAGTTCTTTTGTATTTATTATGTAGGAAATATCGCTATGCGATATTCCCGGAATAACGACAAAAGCACCTTGCGAAGCGGCGCTCATAGGTGAGCGCCATGTGCGCATAGAAATCTCAGATTTCGTTATGTGCACTTTTGTCCCAATGGACAGGGGCAGCAGCGAGAAGTTTAGCTGAAGTAGCGGAACACGCCCTTGACCTTGCCCATGATGCGGACGTCTTTGACGATGATCGGACTCATCGTATGGTTCTCCGGCTGCAGTCTGACATGGCCGTTCTCGCGGTAAAAGGTCTTAACGGTCGCTTCACTCTCAAACCCGTCGATCATGGCGACGACGATCTCTCCGTTATTTGCGGTTTCGGTCTGCTGTACAAGAATCAAGTCCCCATCCATGATACCGGCTTCGATCATGCTCTCGCCGCGTACGCGGAGCATGAAGTTTGTGCCCTTTGCGGCATAGCGGGACGGAACCGGGAAGCTGTCCTCGATGTTCTCTTCCGCGAGAATCGGAGAGCCTGCGGCAACGCGGCCGACAACCGGAATCTCAACGACATCCGAAACCGGCTGCAGGGACGTGCTGTCTGCCCCTGCCTCCCGCGTAGGCGCGGCAGGCATCTTGCCCGCAGGAATATGGCCGAAAGCCTCCTGCGGGTCCACGACCATCAGCGCGCGCGGTTTGGAAGGGTCCTTGACCAGATAACCCTGTCTGACGAGGCTCTCGATGTCCTTATGCGCGGTCGAGGTGGATTTGATATGCAAAGCAGTGCAGATTTCCCTGACTGTCGGCGGATACCCTTTGGTCTTGATCTCCGCTTTCATATAATCCAGAATTTTTTGTTCTCGTTCTTTTAACATTGCACTGCTCCTTTTCGTTTTCTGATCGCTGTGAACGGCTGCCGCCGGGGGTCCCCCCTGCGTAGTATATGCGTTCCGTTCGTTCTCTTGCGAACAGTTTACCATAAAACGAACAAAAAGTAAACAGATGTTCCGCATTTTGATATATACATTTTTTTCTAAAAAAGTTTTATTTTTTTCAACACAGGAACATACAGGACTCTCTTCGGAGGCATCCAGTGTTCCTTCAAAACAGAAGACCCGACGACCTGATTGCGAGGTTCCGACAGAGGTATCTTCATTGCAAAAGCCGTAAAGGCAGGAAGGAATTTTTAAAAAATCCGTAGATTGTGCAAAAACTAATTGCCCGGAGGCTTCTTTTCGTATATAATGCATGGCAGAGGATCTCCTTTTTCATTGGGTTGTTTACATCCGTGCAAAGATGCAATACCAATTTTAACGGAAGATCCTCTTTTATTCAAGAGAAATCGGAGCAAACATGGTGACAGTTCTTAGGTTCCTATCCCATAAAAAAGTGATTGAGCCATAAATTTTCAAGATTTCTCTTGTAAAAAACAAAAAACATTATCATATATGTAGATGGGTTTATACACTATCAATTTATGTATAATAATGAGGCTTCGTGTATATTAGTGGGTAATCAATCCGCCTCTAAGATAGATATTCTTTCAAAAACAATTGAAAAGCCATCTGTGTTCCTTTAATGTATTAGTGACGAAACATCAACACAAAGGAGTTACCCACAAATGGCTTCTACTAATACATTATGCAAAAGTTACTTGATGTCAAGACTGCAATTGTCACTGGACACGATTTTTTTACAGATGGAAACGGTGTCCATCACCTTACCATACAAGCTCGACCTAATCGCTGGTATGAGGATGACTGTCCCGTCTGCCATAGACGATGCAAACGTTATGATTTCCAGAGCCGAACTCCTAAAAAATGGCGGGGTCTGGACTGGGGGCAGCATCATTGTTGAAATCGAATACAGGACACACCGTATAGAATGCCCTGAACATGGCGTTCTTGTTGCTGATGTTCCGTGGGCTTATCCAGACAGTGGATTCACCAAGGATTTTGATCTTACTGTTGGATGGCTTGCCATACATCTTCCGCGCAGCGCTGTATCTGCGTATATGCGCATTGACTGGAAGACGGTTGGCAGATGTGTTTCGCGTACCCTCAACGAGATTGAGCCGGAACGCAATCGTCGTCTTAATGGACTTGTTAATATTGGCATCGACGAAACAAGCTATCGTAAGGGACACAAGTATATCACAGTAATGTTAACCACGACACGAATACCGTTGTCTGGGCTGCTCCAGGCCACGGCAAATCCGTACTGGAGAAGTTTTATCAACAACTCACCAAGGAGCAGCTATCCTCCATCAAGGTGGTTACCGGAGATGGTGCCAGGTGGATTACCGATTGCGTTAACGAGTACACACCAGACTGTGAACGCTGTGTGGATCCATTCCATGTAGTCGAGTGGGCAATGGATGCACTGGATAAAGTTCGACGTGAAGCATGGCGTGAAGCTCATGCGAAAGCAAAGGCTTTGAAATCCACCAATCCTCGCGGCAAAGGACGCCCTCGCAAGGATGACGCATCATCAAAGGAAGCCAGCGAAGCAAAGTCAACTGCTGATGAAATAAAAAACTCCGCATATGCCCTTGGGAAGGCTCCTGAAAATCTAACGGAGATACAACAGTTAAAGCTTGAAATGATTGCAAACAGCAACCCTCGGCTTTATCGTGCATATCTCATGAAAGAGCAGCTACGTCTCTTGTTAAAAATCAAGGACCCAGCCGAGGCCGAATCGGCGCTGAACAAGTGGTTGTGGAGGGCAAGCCACAGCAGGATTGATGCCTTTAAGGAGCTGTATCGTAAGATAAAACGACATAAAGCACATATACTCAATACGATTCGACTGGGCATGAGCAATGCGAGGATTGAGGCAACAAACAACAAAATCAAGTTGATTATTCGTAAAGCTTATGGGTTTCGAAATATACAGAATATGATTGATATGGTGTATCTTGTATGTTCGGATTTGGATATACAACTTCCTAATCGAAAATCAAAAGCTGTGAACACATGATTTTACAGGGCTTCAGAGAATTTATGCCCACTAATATGCACGAAGAGCCATTTTTATTTTAATAATAGAAGCGAAACCAAAGATAAGTAATAGAAATTAGGCAACATATAAAAAGGGCTCCCTAAAATCGTTTTTGTGATTGACAATTTGAAAAACGAAAGGTAAAATTTATAATAAGAAATGCCGTTTCACAATGAAAAACAAAATGCTACTGTTTTAATTCATTTAAGGAGGCTATGGAAGAGTTTCACCATAGAGAATATCATGACAAGATTAGATAGAATTGCAAAAGAATATGTTGAATTAACATTAACGAAACATCAATATCATGATGTATGGGATGTTTACTGGATGGCCGATACAATTTTCTGGAAAAGAAAAGATTTGTATATTGATCGTGAAAATCCAGTATATCCTTACAAACCGGCACCTAAAAAACCATATATGAGCTTAGAAGATATTTTAAATGCTTCAGAACATCTTCTTCAAGACATTAAGGACATAGAACCACCTATTAAAGAAAACGATTCGATACGTGCTCAGTATTTGGAGGAACACATCAGGGCTTTAATTGTAAGGACTCGCTTTTTGATGAATGAGAAAATTTCTTATGACGAATACACCAAAGAAATGTTTCAGCTGACTGCACCCGAGTTTGACGAAAAGCCAATCCGTACTGCAATAAAGGAATTAGATAAGCTTCTGCCTGGAAGTGATTCGCTCGAAAAAAGAATGAAAGAATATAGGGAGCATATTAGAATTCCTGAGGAAAGATTTCCTGAAGTAATGGATTATGCGGCAAAATTCTTTCACAGAATGGCAGTAGAAAATATGGGTGTGAAGGATTGTTGCATGCCAAGAATTAGATATCGCAAGTTTAACAGCTCTCGTGATTTTATTACCATTCTTTTTGGGTATGATTATGATGAAATAAGCTTGGAACAAATTTTTAACTCAGGGCTATCTTATTATCTTGATAATATAAGAGAAATTGCAGGGCATGAATTGGAGCCGGGACATTTTACGTTTATGAATTTAAGGACAAAGGGAGCTATTGATACCGGGTATCCGGAACTTGGACTCAACCTGCATTGCCCTTCCAGCGCATTTATTGAAGCTGGTGCGAGAATGTCGATTGAACTTTCTTTAGATACAGAAGAGAAGGAACGCCGCTTTGATGAAAAATTATTTGAAATTGCAGGAGTTGATAAGAAGTTTCTTGAAATTCTTCCGGCTTACAGAAAGTACACTCAAGCCTCCAATTATGCAAAAATTGAAATTGAAAAGAATGTTTGGGATGGCATTTGGACCGACGAGCAGGCAAAAGAATTTGCAAAATCATATGCCATTGACTATGCGGATATAGAGCGTTTTAAAAAAGATGGAGGACACTATACCTCGCACTGCTACAGTACTGACTTGCTAAGAGAATACTACTTTAAGTGCTTTTCCACAACAGAAGAAAGATGGAAGGCATATAGTAAACTCTGTCAATCCCCATTTTCTATGGAGAAAATTGCAAACAAAGAGTTTGACCCTTTTGCTTTCACTCTGTAAGGAATAATTGAATTAGGAGAAACAATGGATAAGATTAAATTAGGTATTTTAGGATTAAATTACGATACTGAAGCTGGAAGAGGATGGCCGGGAGCCAGATATGCCCCAGACAGCATTCGCAGAGCACTTAGCGGAATAATGAATAGAGTTGAAGACGGATACCTATTTGATGTATGCAACAATAAATTGATCAACCTTAATCAGTTTGAAATAAAAGATTTTGGAAATACGGATCAAATTTGTCATTATTCGCATGTGCAGGCATTAAAAGAAATGAGTGAATGCATTCAAAAGGTAATATCGTCAGGGTTTATCCCTATTTTACTTGGAGGCGACCATTCTGTCACAAATGCAGGTTTTGATGCACTATATCAAGCAACAAAGGGGAAGATTGGGATTATTGATTTCGATGCTCACCTAGATTTAAAATTCGATTCCCCTGTTCAAGGAAAGTATTCCGGCAGCAGCGAAATAAGGAGAGCCGTTGAACGGGAACGTATTTCAGCAAAAAATGTGGTGGAAATAGGGCCAAGAGGATTCAATTATCCGGAACATTATCATTTTATTAAAGAAAGTGGAATTACGATTTTCTCACCGAAAGAGGTATATGAAAAAGGCGCAAAAGAAATCGCTAGAAAAGCACTTGAAATTGCGGGAAACGGTACAGAAGCAATTTATGTTACCGTAGATATTGATTCCCTTGATATGGCATATGCGCTTGGATCCGGCGGTCAGGAACCAGCTGGCTTGAATCATTTTCAATTGGCAGAAATGATTCGTATCATTGCACCTAAAACAGCAGTGATAGACTACGTTGAAGTAAATCCTATGACGGATCATCGAGAACTCACAAGTCATGTATGTGCTAATTTAATACTCGAATTTATTGCAGGGATATGTGAAAGTTTTAATGCTGAATAAATAGCAACTTCTTGCTATCATATCTTTCACTAAAAAGGGGATGTCGCGTTAACGAAAAATAATCGTTAGGGCGGCACCCCTTTTTAAGGTTCACTTGGCTAGCATGCGGGCAAATATCCGGTCCCTCGTCTGACAAATTGAAATCATATACAAAGGCATATGAATATTAGGCTACCTGACAAGCTGAAGTCCAGTAGCTCCATCCTAAAATTCTGTAAGTTTCACAAATCACTATCCAGCAGTCGCAAAACTACAGGACTTTACTTTTATCTCCAAGGGCTTCAGATATTCTTTGTGCAGTTTCTTTGAGCCCTTCTCCGATTAATGGAATATCTCTACTGCTTATCGATTGCGAAAGAACCATGATCGCTAAAGCAGCGATAATATTTCCAGTATGATCCTTAATTGGAGAGGCCAAAGATATAATTCTGTCTTCGTTTTCCATATACTCAACAGAATAGCCACGAGATTTAACTAAAGAGATATCCTCTTTAAGACGGCTTATGTCGGTTATCGTATAATCTGTAACGGGAATCAAAGGATGCTTATTAAAATAGCTTTCGAGTCTTTCGTCGTCAAAAGATGAAAGGAAAACCTTTCCGGAGGCAACACGATATAACTCTGCCATAAACCCAACTTTTGCCTGTAGTTTAATAGACGAAGAACGATTAGGGGCATAGCTGGATATGGTTAAAGAAAAATCATTTTCCAAAATTGCTAAATTTGTTGAATACCCGGTTTGGTCAGAATATTCATGCATGTACGGCAAAATAAAAGACGGTTTATCAAAAGCGGAAATAAACGAAGAATACATCAAAAAACGACCACCAAGCTTATAGAAGCCCGTTGATGGGTCTTGCATAACATAAGTACTTTGCTTAAGTGTCTGAAGGATACGGTATACTGTAGACTTATTGAGTTGCACCTGAGAAGAAACCTCACCAAGGGAAATTCCATCAGGGTTCTTTACAAGACATTCCAAAATGTCAGTAGCTTTATTTATAACAGCAATAGGTTTGATATTATCGGACATAGTACATAGCCTCCTAGCATTTCATTATAATAAATATTATATTGTTATGTAAAATGAAAATCAATAGTAATTGCAATCTTTTTTTCTAATATTGCTAATAGAGTACTTAGAGTTTCTTGAAAAATGTAGCAAAACCCTCGTTTTTTTGATGAATACATGATTTTATGTTGACAAGCTTGTGAACTGGGAGTAAAATTAAAATAAAGAAACGGCATTTTACAATACGAAACGATGAAAAGAAGAATTAAGGAGGGAACAATGAAAAAGTTATTTGTGCTAGTTTTAGCAATATCGATGGTATTTTCTTTTGTCGCATGTGGACAGACACCTTCTGATGAAAGCGGACATCCCGATACTTTTGTCGCAGCTATTTCCGGTGAGGTCTTAACTTTAGACCCACAAATTGCTGCCGGTACGCCTGCGGAAATTGCAAGAATGCAGATGTTTGAGCCATTAGTTATACAAAATGACGATGGTACGTTTTCACCTTGCTTAGCTACAGATTGGAAAGTGTCGGATGATGGAGCAGTATATACATTCTATTTAAGAGAAGGTGTTAAGTTCCATGATGGATCGGATTTTAATGCTGATGATGTAGTTGCTACATTCCAGAGGTTGCTCGACAGAAAGTATGGTGCAGCACGTGTTACGGATATTCCAAACACTATCGGCGTTGAGAAAGTAGATGAGTATACTGTTAACATCATTAATGATGGTCCTGTTGGCAATTTCCTGAACCAGATTGCATATGGTACTGGTTTTATTATGTCTGCAGATGCGATTGAAGAATACAAAGAAGATCTGGGAACAAACCCAATAGGTACAGGTCCATATAAACTAGTTGATTTCCAGTCCAGTGAATATGTTGAAGTAGAGCGTTTTGATGATTATTGGGGTGAGGCGTCTCCAATTGACAAAGTTAAGATTGTTTGTGTAACAGAAGCGGCTACCAGAACGAATATGATTTTAACTGGGGAAGCACAGTACGCTCAGGACATTTCCCCGCAAGATGTTACATCTATTGAAGAGAGTGGAATTGCAAACATCAGATATGATGAATCTAACCGAGTATTTCAGGTTGGATTTAACTTGAATGTAGAACCGCTGAATAATGTGCTTGTCCGTCAGGCAATGAACTACGCAATTGACAAAGATGCTATTATTGAAGGCGTATTAGGTGGAGCAGGAAGTATAACAAAAAATGTTGTAGCGACAAATGTATTTGGATATGTAGATGGACCTTACACTTATGACCTTGATAAAGCAAAAGCCTTAATGAAAGAAGCTGGGTATGAAGATGGATTTGAAATGACCATTTGGACTCCACAAGGAAGATATTATAAGGATAAAGACGTTGTATTAGCTGTAGCCGAGCAGTTGAAAGCAATTAATATTAATTTAAAGGTTGAAGTACATGATTGGTCCACTTATCTTCAGGAGGTGAAGATGGCTCCGGAAGAAACCAAGTGCTCAATGTATATTTTTGGCTGGGAATGCTACACAAGAGAAGCTGGCTATTCAATTAATACTTTATTCACAAAGAAACAGTGGGCACCGGCTGGATGGAATGTAATGTATTATGAAAATGATAAACTCGAAGAAGTAAATGAAAAAATTATGCACTGTACAGACCAAGCTGAAAGAGAAGAATACATGCATGAAGCTTTAGGAATCATCATGGAAGACGCACCATGGATCCCAATTTTCTCTTACGATCAGATCAGTGCTGTAGCAAATGGTTTGGAAGGCATCGATGTACTTCCGACTCAGCTTTCGGTATTCAAGAATGCATACTGGGCTGAATAAAAAAGAAATATACATAAAACGCTTTTAGCCGTATGGGCTGCCTTCGGCAGCCCATATTTTTTTAAAAAAGGAGGAAAAAATGACAGAAGCTGAACGATTAAAGGTACAGGAAGAAATAAAGGAAGCTGTACAGAGGATGTCTCTTTTTTCAGCGCAACTTTACTATCATTTGACAAAAGAAATGGTAGAGGACTATGGGCTGGATGCGGCTAAAGAAACAATAAAAAAAGCAATCCGTGGATTTGGCCTTGAACGAGGAGCAAATATACGAGAAAACTGTTTTAAGTCTGGTGTAGAACCTACAATAGATAATCTTCATGACCATTATGATATGCCTATTGCAGAAGGTTGGTCTCCGCATAGTCACCATACAGAAGGAGTTAAAATTGAGAAAGAAAAGGATGTTGTTTCTGAAGGATGCACAGAGAGCTGCATTTTTGCAGATTATTGGATTTCGAAAAATTGGTCAGAAGTAGGATACTTGTACTGTGCGGTGGATAATGCTATTCGCGAAGCTTATAATCCGAATATCTTGTATGAACCCGAGAAAAATATTCTTCTGGGGGATGACTCGTGTACGGCAACATCTTCATATAAGAAATAAAGAGACCCTGGTGATGCAAGAAATATATCTGAGAAAAAATGCTTTGGAGGACTGTCATGGATAAAAGACTAATGGTGGAAATTAAGGAAAGACAACAAAAATGCCGTGTTGAAGCTTCGAAGAGGGGCTTCGACGCACTTATGATTATAGGACAGGGACCGACTAAAACAGGTGATATGATGTATCTGGCGAACCATTGTCCATCATTACCGGGGCATCCGCGTAGATATACCTTTAGGGGAAGAGGGCATTCGTTTTTGCTTCTTCCGCTTTCTGGGGAACCGGTACTGGCTGTTACTACGCCGTTTTATGAAAAAGATATTGCGGTTCAAGATGTTAGATTTGCAAACAATCTGATTGCTCTCTTTGGAGAAATAGTAAAAGAAAAAGGACTCTGCCACAGCGATATTGGAATTGTAGGAATGGAGATCCTGCCAGTCGCTTTATATTGGGATCTTGTAAAGGAACTGCCAAGCGTAAAGTTTTATCCCGCTGATGATATAGTGATGAACTTAAGAGCGAGAAAAAGTCTTTATGAGTTGGAGCAACTTCGCAAAGGAGCACAGATTGCAGACTTGGCTGCCATGGAAATTAAAAGAGTGTTGAGACCTGGAATTTCGGAATTGGAAGTTGGAAAAATTATCTGCGATACATTATCTCAAAACGGCGTAACTGGTGCTTTTGCCACCTGCCAATCCGGTGAACGTTCCAAGGAACCGTATCCAAACGATGGAATGCCTTGCTCAGATAAAGTAATTGAAGATGGAGACATGGTTCATATGGAAATCAATGGGAGGTACAATGGATACCAGATTGATGTCTGCCGGTCAACTGTTGTTGGGAACATGAAGAAAGAACAACGAATTATTCTAGAATTATGTGCAGAGATGCTTGAAGAATCTATAGCAGCAACGAGAGCCGGAATATATGCAGAAGAACTTGAACTTGTCACAGGAGAGATAGCTTTAAAGCATGGGTTAGGAGCAAATCATACGGCCACGTATGGAGGACCGGGAACATATTTAGGACATGCAATAGGTCTAAGTGTTGATGAGCCTCCTTGCTTGGCAAAAGGCGATAAGACAATTCTGGTTCCTGGAATGATTTTAACTATAGAACCGGGAATTTACAGAACTGAGTGGGGAGGCTGTAGGATAGAAGACGAGGTCTTGGTTACAGAGACCGGGTTTGAAGTTTTAAACCAGTATGGAAGAAGACTTTGGGAAAAATAGCTTCCAGATAGGAGAAACATATGAAATATGTAGGAAAGAAAATGGTGTCTTTAGTGGTGGTTCTTTTAATAGCCTCTATTATATGCTTTCTGATTATTCATTTTATACCTGGTAGTCCTGCGGAAACTTTGGCAGGACCAGGAGCATCTCTTGAAGATATAGAGCATATCAAAAAAACTATGGGCTTGGATAAACCGCTAATTGAACAATACTGTAATTGGATTGGCAACATAGTATTTCATGGGGATTTTGGTGACTCGCTCATCAGTAATGAACCTGTAAGTGATATGATGTGGAGTAAATTTGGAAACACCTTGATTCTTGCATTTTGCGGAATTCTAATTGCAGTACTTATAGGAATTCCGCTGGGAATGATATCTGCAATTAAGCAGAATTCGTTTTTAGATGTTTTGACGATGGGAGTATCAATTGTCGGTGTCTCCATGCCGATTTTCTGGGTTAGTTTGCTTTTGATATTATTCTTTTCTGTCAATTTGGGAATATTCCCCGCCACAGTGTATGGAGGGTCTGTGACATTAATGAATTTGGTATTGCCAAGCATAGCAATAGGCCTAAATTCTATGGCTGTTATCGCCAGAATGACGAGATCGAGCATGCTTGAAGTAATGCGGCAGGATTACATTCGAACTGCAGATGCAAAGGGGATGCCTTATCACACTGTAATCATAAAGCATGCACTAAAAAATGCAATGATTCCAATTATTACAACCATAGGTATACAGTTTGGCTATTTACTTGGTGGTGCAGTTCTCACGGAAACAGTATTTGTGTATCCGGGAATTGGCCGATTACTGGTTAATTCTATTAACCGAAGAGATTATATTACGGTACAAGGGTGCATGTTGGTAATCACAGCGTTGTTTGTCATTATGAATACGCTTATTGACTTACTGTATCATTTCTTCGATCCAAGAATCAAAGATGTCTAGGAGGTGTATTGATGTTTAAGAAGATATTACATAACAAGATGGCTTTGATAGGAATCATTATAGTGGCAATCGTGTTTATTATTGGGCTGTTTTCTTCGACGATTGCTCCTTATGACCCAACGGCGATGGATTTATACAATGTGGCTAGCCCTGCAAATCAGGATCATGTATGGGGAACTGACGAACTAGGCAGGGACATATTTAGCAGGGTAGTGACTGGAGCAAAAACTTCACTATTTATTGCCGTCACGGTTGTTGGAATAGGAACTGTTTTGGGGACATTAATCGGTGCGGTTAGTGGATATCTGGGTGGTGCTGTAGATAATGTAACTATGAAAATAATGGATACATTGATGGCTTTTCCAACAATACTATTGGCATTGTTCTTTGTCACAATATTCGACCCCGGTTTGTATAGTGCAATTACTGGAGTTGGTTTATCAACAGTTCCAAGATTTGCGAGGCTTGTTCGTGGCTCGGTAATGAGTATAAAAGAAAAGGAATATGTGGAGGCGCAAGTAGCTATAGGACAAACAAGACTTGCGATTCTGTTTAAACATATTCTCCCTAACTGCATTGGCCCGATTATTGTCCAGGCGACATTAACAATGGGAAACTCTATTATTACTGTTGCAGGACTGGGGTTTTTGGGAATGGGTGCAGACCCGGGCGTGCCTGAGTGGGGTGCGATGTTATCTGATGCCAGAAGCTATCTTTCAAGCAATCCAAGTATTTGTGTTTATCCGGGCGCAGCAATTGCAATTGCTGTACTTGGATTTAACCTTTTAGGAGATGGATTGCGAGACGTTCTGGATGTAAGACAAGAATAGCGAGGTTAGATATATGGATAACAAAGACATTATATTGGAAGTAAACCATCTTAGAACAAGCTTTTACTTTGGAAAAAAAGAAGGAAAAGCGGTTGATGATATCAGCTTTAAAGTAAATCGTGGAGAAATTCTGGGAATAGTAGGTGAGTCTGGTTCTGGAAAAAGTGTAACGGCGATGTCAATAATGGGGTTGCTCAGAAATACAACAGGAAAAGTAATGGGTGGAGAAGCACTTTTTCATGGCAAAGATTTACTCAAACTCAGTGATAAAGAGATACGTGCCATTAGAGGTAAGCACATTTCAATGGTATTTCAGGAGCCTATGACTTCTCTGAATCCAGTACTTACTGTTGGAGAGCAGATTGCAGAAACGATTATCAGACATGAAAAGGTATCCAAATCAGAAGCGTGGAACAGAGCAAAAGAGTTGCTGGATGTTGTACAGATTCCTCTTTCAGAGAAACGCTTAAAGGAATATCCGCATGAGCTTTCCGGTGGAATGAGACAGAGAGTGATGATTGCCATGGCATTATGCTGTAATCCCGAATTAATTATTGCTGATGAGCCTACTACCGCTTTGGATGTAACAATACAACTTCAAATATTAGAGCTCTTTAAGTCGCTAAGGGATAAGTTTAACATGTCAGTTATATTGATTACCCATGATATGGGGGTAATAGCTGAAATGGCGGATAATGTGATGGTTATGTATGCGGGCAATATGGTTGAATATGGTGATACTGCAACGATACTGAATCATCCGGAGCATCCTTACACAAAAGCATTAATGGAAGCTGTTCCTAGGTTAGATGAAGAAAAAGACAAACTAAATGCAATTCCAGGTATAATTCCAGGATTGACCAATATGCCGGATGGTTGCCATTTTAATCCAAGATGTAAGTATGCAACAAATAAATGCAAAGAAATGAAGCCGGAGGAAAGCTTTGTAAACGGACGAAAGGTTTGTTGCTGGAATCTTGAACTGGCGAAGGAAGGAGAATGACCATGAGAAAATTATTGGAAGTTGACGGCCTTTGCAAATATTTTACGAAAGGTAAACAAACGGTTAAGGCAGTAGATGGAATCAATTTGTACTTGGATCAAGGTGAGACATTAGGACTGGTAGGTGAATCCGGATGCGGAAAATCTACAACGGGAAGACTGATTTTAAATTTAATAAAGCCAACTGCAGGTGAAATAGTTTTCAACGGAAAAACAGTTCAAAATTTAAGCAGAAAAGAAGAACTGGAATTTCGCAGAAATGCTCAGATTATATTCCAAGATTGCTTTGCCTCTCTTAGTCCTAGAGTAAAAGCCGGAGATTCTATTGTAGAAATATTAAAAATACATGGAATCGGGTCAAACAAGAAGGAAAGATGGAAAATAGCCAAGGATATTTTTGAGGAAGTGACCTTGTCAGAGGAACAAATGCGTAGATATCCTCATGAATTTTCCGGTGGACAGAGGCAGCGTATAGGTATAGCACGTGCGCTATGTTTGAATCCGAAGATGATTGTTTGTGATGAACCAGTATCAGCTTTGGATGTTTCTGTTCAAGCGCAGATAATAAATACCATGCAGGAAATACAAGAGACACGAAAACTTTCATATATTTTCATTTCACATGATTTAAGTGTAGTAAAACATATAAGTCAGCGGGTTGCTGTGATGTACCTTGGTCAGATTGTTGAAATGGGAACAAAGCAGGATTTCTATCAAAATCCAGTGCATCCCTATTCACAGGCATTGCTTTCTGCGGTTCCAAGTACAGACCCTACTGCAAAAAAAGAAAAAATAATGATATCAAGTGAAGTAAACTTTCAACAGTATAAAGATGGATGCAGATTTTGCCAAAGATGTTGGAAGGCAAAGGATATTTGTAAAGAGATTACTCCAGAACTGAAGGAAATCTCCCTAGGACATTGCGTTGCATGTCATTTTGCAAAAAAATAGAATATGTAAAAAAGTAAATAAGGAGGAAGAAATGAACGATTTATTAAAGAAAATGCTGGATGAACTTGATGTTCAGAAATCGGTGGAACACATTGAGTGGCTTACAACTAACACACCAAATCGTTTATCCGGTGGTGGACAAGATTTAAAGGCTGCAGAATATATATGCAAGACAATGGAGTCTTATGGTTTGGAATCAAACATTTTGGACTTCGAAGCATATAACAGTCATCCGGGAAGATCTGAAGTTACCGTTGTTTATCCGGAAAACGTTACTTTGAAGAGTTTGCCTTGCGGACACATTAAATCTACTCCAGTCGGAGGAACCGAGTTTGAAGTTGTCTACCTTGGTTCCGGTGGAGAAGAAGACTACATCGGTAAGGATGTAGTAGGAAAAGCTGTTCTTGTTGAAGTGTCTTATGCACCGGCAACTCCTGAAAAGGCAATGCTTGCTTCGGAGCATGGTGCAGCTGCGATGATCTGCATGAACTGGGGAAAACCAGAAAAAGAACTAATCTGTAATCGGGCGTTGAAGGCTGTGTGGGGCAATCCAACACCGGAAAGCTTTAAAAGAATCCCACAGATTGCTGGCGTCAGTGTAACTAGAAAAGATGGAGAATATCTCCGTGACTTGTGTTTGAATAATGAAAAAGTTGTAATTAATCTTGATGTTCAGTCAACCAGAGAATGGATGCATCTCCCACAGCCTATGGGAATTATTCGCGGCACCGAAGAGCCGGAAAAATTCTTACTGGTAAGCGCACATCTGGATGCATGGTGCCCAGGCGTCACTTGCAATGCTACCGGAGACGGAACCATGCTGGAGATGACAAGAGTGTTTGGAAAATATAAGGATCAGATTAAGCGCTCAATTTACTTTTTATATTGGAATGGTCATGAGATTGCTGAAGCAGCAGGCTCTACATGGTTCCATGATTATTTCTATGAGGAAATCCGCGATAACTGTATTGGCTATATCAATATAGACTCTACCGGAATGCTTGGCGCTGCGAAATACACTGCAGATGCCTCCAGAGAATTATATGATTATGCATTCAGTACAATTACAGATATCCTTAACGAAGATATTAACGTGAATTATCTGGCAAAGACAGGAGATCAGTCCTTCTTTGGTGTGGGCGTACCGTCAATTGCAGGCCGGGTGTCATATTCTCAGGAAGTGGTGCAGGAGCAGAATGGTGCAACTCTGGGGTATTGGAATCATACTGTGGAAGATGGAATTGACAAGATGTCTGTGGAAAATCTTGAAAAAGATAATCGCGTAGATGTCGGAGTGCTCCTTGGACTTACCAATTCTACTGTTCTGCCTTACAATTTTGAAAAGACCTGCGAAGATATGGCAGAAAAGGTTGCTTTCATAAAAGCAGAAAGCGGCAATATAATTGAACTTGATGGAATTGAAAGAAAAATCAGAAATCTGTCTCAAAATGTAGAAAAACTTAACATGCTGAGAGAGAAAGGAAACGGCGGAGAACTTGACAAGAAGACTGTAAGCGGGCTGAATGACACGCTTCTTCGACTTTCCAGAAGTATCACCAATGCATTCTATACAAACGCAGAAAAATATGATCAGGACAGTTACGGCAGAACGATTCTGTCCAAGCCTATTCCGTTGCTTTATCCAATGATTGAACTTTCTAAGCTGGATAAGGAATCAGAGGAATACAAGCTTCTTTATACGAAGATGCTGAAAAACAGAAATCGTGTTTTTGATGCGGTAAGTTTAGCGGATGAATATGCATCACTTTTTCTGGGAGAGTAGGTACCGATGATGAAATTAAAAGTAATTATTCCAAACAGTGGAATGACCAGAGAAACTCTTGACCAAAGAGAACGGATGCTGCTGAGGTATGCATGGCCGAATACAGAAATTTCAGTGGATTGCATAGAGGGTGGACCGGAAAGTATTGAATCGGATTATGATGAAGTTCTTGCGTGTCCATACGTGGTTAAACTAGCAATTGAAGCGGAAAAAGACGGATTTGACGGATTAATTGTATATTGCGGCAGCGATCCGGCGGTGAAAGCGTGCAGAGAGGTGGTGGATATCCCTGTGATTGCTCCGGGAAAGGCGTCGCAGATGATTGCATTGGATCTGGGATATAAATTCTCGATTTTAACCGTTCTGGACACATGTGTTTCAAGAGATACTGAGGCGGTTTATGAAAAAGGCTTTCCTCTTGAGCGCCTTGCATCTGTAAGAGCAATTGGAATCCCTGTTTCCGACATCGGTACAGATTCCGACGCATCATTTATGGCATTGGTGGATGCCGGAAGAAAATGTATTGCTGACGGTGCGCAGTGTATTGTCTTATCCTGTTTAGGCATGGCAGGGCTGGGGGAAAAACTCCAGAAAATCTTAGGAATACCGGTATTGGATCCTGCACCTGTTTCTGTTCAGTATGCACAGGCACTGGTTCGGTTGGGGCTTTCACAAAGCAGGACGGCGTATCCAAAACCGCCGGATAAATCAAGAATTTAAATATGAGGTAGAATATGTATACCGAAAAAAGATTTGAAGAGACAAAAGAATTGCTTAAGACCCTGATAGGGATTCCGTCGGTTTCCGGCTCGGAGAAAGAACTTGCAGAATACATAGTTTCTACACTTAACCAATATGGTGTTGATGAAGTAAGCCTTCAAGAAGTAAAACCGGAGAGATACAATGTAAGAGGAACTTTTCGGGGCGGCAAGCCGGGGAAAACCACACTGCTTACAGGGCACATAGATGTTGTAAATGCCGGAGACGGATGGAAAACCGATCCTTTCAAAGCTGTTGAAAAAGATGGCAGGATATATGGTCGTGGCTCAAATGACATGAAAGCGGGACTTGCGGTCATGATGCAGTGTATCAAAACGGCTTGCGAAAACCGTGAAAATTATCCAGGAAACATTGAAATTGCATTTTTATGTGATGAAGAGGCCTACTCAATTGGTGCGAATTATCTGGCGAAAGCGGGTGTGACTGCAGATTTCGGACTTTCTGCTGAACCGGAATTCAATCCTGCGATTGTTGGTGCGGCTGGAAAAACCTTGATTAAAGCATATGTGAAGGGGGTTCCGAGCCATGCTGCCCACCCGCAGGATGGAGTGAACGCTGTTGAGGATGCCGCAAAGTTCATTTGCGGATATTCGGCATTGGACAATCCGGCTCACGATAAAATTGCAGCCCAGCCTTATGTGACGCTGAGAATAGACGGAGGAATTAAGGAATACAGCTTAATTGTTCCGGATAACTGTGAAATTCTGATTAATAAGCATACTGTTCCGGGAGAAACCAGAGATGTGGTGATAGAAAGGCTTCAGAATATTACTGAAGAGATGGAACTGAAATCTGAATTCCGGTTCAGCATTGAGGAACCGTATTATCCACCATATTCCATAGATGAAGATAATGAAAATATAAAAGTGATAAAACAGATATTCAGTGATGTCACTGATTGCACTTTGAGTCTGGGATACGGGGATGGTGTAAGTGATAACAACATTATTGTTCCTCAGTGCGGCATTCCTGTAATCTGCCTTGGCCCGACAGGCGGCAATATGCATGCTGCAAATGAATGGGTAGACATTGAGGAAATTAAAACAGTGCTGAAGATTTATCTGAAGTATCTGTTTGAATGTTGAAACTTTTATTTTCACGCTGCAAGCAGGAGGTAATTAATTTGGACTATATTTCTGATAATACAAAAATGATTTCATACTCCAAAATTCGAGTTATGTTTAATAAAGCGCTGGAACTGGAATCCCCTATAAGTTTTACGGTGGGAGAGCCTGATTTTACAGCTTCGGAAAATGTTGTGGAGGCTACGGTAACCGCTTTACGGGAAGGAAAGTCAAAATATTCGGAAAATGCCGGGATCATGCCGTTAAGGCAGGCTCTTTCCAAATATCTGAAAAAGGAACTTGAAATGGATTATGACCCTAAAACTGAAATAACAGTTACAACGGGTGCAATGAGCGGAATTTTTCAGGCCCTGAAGGTGATTCTGAATCCGGGCGACGAGGTTATTATCAATGAACCGTGCTGGACTAATTATATTCAGCAGGTTATTATGTGCGGCGGAAAACCGGTAAGCGTGCCCGTGGATTTTGAAAACGGATTCGCACTCTGTCCTGATAATATTAAAAATGCCATAACATCACGGACAAAGGCCATCATGATTAACTCCCCGTGCAATCCGACAGGGGCTGTGGTGCCGGCGGAGATTCTGGCTGAAGTTGCAGAAATTGCAAAGAAACATGATCTTTTGGTTATTTCTGATGAGGTGTATAAGCACATACTGTTTGACGATGAAAAGCATACCAGCATATCTACCTTTCCGGGAATGCGGGAACGGACGCTGATTATCGACAGCTTTTCCAAAACCTTTGCTATGACAGGTTTTCGTGTGGGATATGTCGCTGGGCCGGATGAGATAATAGCAAATATAACCAAGCTGCAGGAAAACACAACTGCCTGCGTTGCTATGCCTTGCCAGTACGGAGCACTTGCAGCACTGCAAGGGGACAAGACGCATCTAAACGGGATGGTGTGCTCCTATAAAGAAAGGCGGGATTATCTGTTTGAACGTATAAATGCTATGCCCCTTGTGAAGTTCAAAAAACCGAAAGGCACTTTCTATGCGTTTGTTTCCATAAAAGATACCGGAATGACAAGCATGGATTTTGCAATGAAACTTCTTGAAGAAGAACAGGTTATTGTTGTTCCCGGCGATGCGTTTGGAAATTACGGGGAAGGCTATATCCGGCTGTCATTTGCGACTTCGATGGAGAATATTAAAACGGGAATGGATCGAATGGAGAAATTTCTTAACAGACTTACAAAATAAAGGGAGGAAAAAAATGAAAGCGCTTACTTTTGGAGAAATCATGCTTAGATTAAAAGCACCGGGACATGAAAGACTAATGCAGACTCCATATTTGGAAGCCACTTTTGGCGGTGGAGAAGCAAACGTGGCGGTATCTCTTGCAAACTATGGGATGGAGGCTTCGTTTCTTACAGTTCTTCCAGATAATGCCATTGGAGATGCGTGTATCGGTGAGCTGAGACGTTTTGGAGTTGACACCTCCAGAATTCTTCGAAGAAAGGGACGTATGGGAATTTATTTTCTGGATGCAGGAGCAAACCAGCTTCCATCAAAAGTGATTTATGACCGGGCGGATTCTGCAATTGCTGCTGCAAAGCCCGGTGACATTGACTGGGAGAAGGCTTTTGAAGGAATCGGATGGTTTCATATAACGGGAATAACCCCGGCTGTCTCTGAAACCGCAATGGAGCTGTCAATAGAATCTGTAAAAGAAGCGAAGAAACGCAACATCACCGTATCCTGTGATTTGAATTATCGAAAGAATCTGTGGAAATATGGAAAGAGTGCAAATGAAGTCATGAGCATCATTGCCGGATATTCCGATGTGTTGATTGCAAATGAAGAAGACGTTCAAAAATCTTTGGGAATAACAATCGATGTGGATGTAGAATCGGGGAAAATTGATAAAGAAAAATACAGAGTATTAAGTGATAAGGTTCTCGATCAGTATCCTAATGTGAAAATGATCGCCATCACGCTCCGCGAATCCAGAAGTGCGGATATGAACGGATGGTCAGCCTGCATCAACAATCGTGAAGAATTTTATATTTCAAAACATTATGACATCAACGATATCATAGACCGCGTGGGCGGCGGAGACAGTTTCTCGGGAGGTCTGATTTACGGTCTGAACAACTATGATTCGATAGAGGAGGCACTAGAGTTTGCAGTTGCGGCCTCATGCTTGAAGCATAGTGTAATCGGTGACTTTAACCGGGTTACAAAGGAAGATGTAAAGAAGCTAATGACCGGCGATGGATCAGGACGTGTACAGAGATAAAACGGAGGCAAAAAATGCAGAAGATATTAAATGAAATCAGTAAAAGAGGAATTGTTCCGGTTCTTGTCCTCAATGATGCCGAGAAAGCAGTCCCTGTAGCCGAGGCGCTTTTTAGGGGCGGACTTGACTGTGCAGAAATTACATTCCGTACTGCAGCCGCAGAAGATTCAATACGGAAGATATGCAATACATACCCGGATATGCTTGTAGGTGCCGGAACCGTTCTTTCTATAGAGCAGGTAGATAAAGCAGTGGTAGCCGGGGCAAAGTTTATTGTGACACCAGGATACAATCCTGCCGTTGTTAACTATTGCTGCGAGAAGAATATTCCGATTATCCCGGGATGTATGGATACCAATGCGATTGAAATGGCACTGGAAACAGGACTGAATACAGTAAAATTCTTTCCGGCAGAACAAGCTGGTGGCGTGAAAATGATGAAAGCTTTGTCCGGACCATATGTAAATCTTCATTTTGTACCAACCGGAGGAATAAATAAGGATAATATGCTTGAATATCTTAATTTCAGCAAAATATCTGCAATCGGTGGCTCTTGGATGGTTAAGTCAGATCTGATTGTAAAGGAACGATATGATGAAATTGAAAGATTAACTCAGGAAGCAATTGCAAAGATGCTGAACTTTCGGATAGTACATATCGGGATCAATAATGATAATGAAAGCAATGCCGAAGAGCAAGTGGAGCGTTTTGAGGCATTGTTCGGATTTAAGAGAAATCCAAAAACCAACTCAATTTTTGCATCTGATGAAATTGAAGTCTGCAAAAAGAGATTTCCGGGTGTACATGGACATCTTGCTGTCGGAACCGGCAACTGTGAACGTGCCATGTTCTATCTGTCAAAAAAAGGAATGACATTTGATATGGATACGGCGAAGTACAAAGGGGAGAGGGTAAGTTCCATATACCTGACAGAACAAATCGGAGGATTTGCCATTCATTTGGTTGAAAAATAAATTGTTAAAGTTTGTTAGCGGTAGTGATTTGGAGAAAGCCGACAAACGGACACATATAGCGGTAGACTAATAGTTTACTGCTGTATTGTCTGTTCTGCCGGCTTTTTTGTATAGAAAAAGGAGGAGCATGAAATGAAAAAATGGGTTTATATGTTTTCTGAAGGCGACGCCGGCATGAGGAATCTCTTAGGTGGAAAAGGAGCAAATCTCGCAGAAATGACACGACTTGGCCTTCCTGTGCCACAAGGATTCACGATTACAACCGAAGCCTGCACACAATATTACGAGGATAATTGCACCATAAATGATGAAATTAAAAAACAGATTGACTTGGCCATAATTGAGATGGAAAAAATCACAGGAAAAAAGTTTGGGGATAAGGAAAATCCATTGCTTGTTTCGGTGCGCTCTGGAGCTAGAGCATCTATGCCAGGAATGATGGACACGATTCTCAATTTGGGATTAAACGAAAGCGTTGTAGAAGTGATTGCAAACAGGAAGGGTAATGAAAGATGGGCAAGAGACTGCTATAGAAGGTTTATCCAAATGTATTCGGATGTTGTTATGGGCGTAGGAAAGAAGCATTTTGAAGAACTTATTGACCAAATGAAAAGTAAAAGAGGGGTAAAGGAAGATGTTGATCTTACTTCAGAAGATTTAAAAATTCTTACAGAACAATTTAAGTCAGAATATAAAGAAAATATAGGGGAAGATTTTCCGGGCGATCCGAGGCAGCAGCTCATTGGTGCTATAAATGCTGTTTTTCGTTCATGGGACAACCCTAGAGCCAATATCTATCGTCGTGATAATGATATTCCGTATTCATGGGGAACTGCTGTCAATGTACAAGAAATGGTTTTTGGCAACTGGTCGGATGAATCGGGTACAGGAGTTGCATTTACACGTGATCCAGCAACCGGAGAAAAAAAGCTCATGGGAGAATTTCTTTTAAATGCACAAGGGGAGGATGTAGTGGCAGGCGTCCGCACGCCGCAGCCTATCGAAGCTCTCGCAGAAATAATGCCGGAGGTATTTCAACAGTTTAAAAATGTATGTGGAATTTTAGAAAACCACTATAAGGATATGCAGGATATGGAGTTCACTATTCAGGATAAAAAGCTGTTTATGCTTCAAACCAGAAATGGAAAAAGAACTGCACATGCAGCCCTAAAAATAGCATGTGACATGGTGGATGAAGGTATGAAAAGTGAGCAGGAAGCTGTTTTGATGATAGATCCACGCAACTTGGATACTCTTTTGCATCCTCAGTTTGATGAAAAAGCTATCAAATGTATAGTGCCTATAGGAAAGGGACTTGGCGCATCTCCGGGCGCTGCTTGTGGAAAAGTTGTATTTAATGCCGATGATGCTATGGAATGGTCGGCAAGGGGTGAAAAAGTGATACTTGTACGTCTCGAAACTTCTCCTGAGGATATTTCAGGAATGAAAGCAGCGCAGGGGATTCTAACTGCAAGAGGGGGAATGACATCCCATGCTGCGGTAGTAGCAAGAGGAATGGGTACTTGCTGTGTATCTGGTTGTGGAGAAATCTGTATAGATGAGAAAAATAAATGTTTCACATTAGGCAAAAAAACATTTAAAGAGGGGTCTGAGATTTCATTGGACGGCTCTACCGGTAAAATTTATGAAGGAATTATTCCTACAAAAGATGCAGTGATAGCCGGAGAATTTGGGCGAATAATGGCATGGGCAGACAAATACAGAAGACTTAGAGTTAGAAGCAATGCAGATACTCCTGCAGATGCTAAAAAAGCCCGTGAATTAGGTGCAGAAGGAATCGGCCTGTGCCGTACAGAGCATATGTTCTTTGAAGAAGACAGAATCGCAGCATTTCGTGAAATGATTTGCTCTGACACGAAGGAAGAACGAGAAAAAGCACTTGAAAAAATACTGCCATTCCAACAGGGAGATTTCGAAAAGCTTTTTGAGGCACTTCAGGGATATCCGGTTACAATTCGCTTTTTAGACCCGCCTTTACATGAATTTCTTCCTACAGATGATGAAGATATCAATAATCTTGCTGCATCACAGGGAAAGTCTGTTAAAAGGATTAAAGAAATTATTGCATATCTTCATGAATTTAACCCAATGATGGGACATAGAGGATTGCGACTTGCGATAACATACCCGGAAATAGCTGTAATGCAAACAAAAGCAGTCATTAGGGCGGCAATCAAAGTTCAAAGATCTCATCCTGAATGGGAAATTGTACCTGAGATAATGATTCCATTAACAGCTGATGTTAAAGAATTATCTTTTGTTAAAAAAATAGTAGTAGAAACAGCAGACAAAGAAATACAAAGTTCAGATGTAGAACTTCAATATAAAGTTGGAACAATGATTGAAACACCTCGCGCTTGTGTGACCGCAGATGAAATAGCAACAGTGGCTGATTTCTTCAGTTTTGGCACAAATGATTTGACACAAATGTCCTATGGATTTTCACGTGATGATGCTGCTAAGTTCTTAGATTCATATTATGAAAACAAAATATTTGAAAATGATCCGTTTGCCAAGTTAGACCAAAGTGGAGTGGGCAGGCTTATGAAATTTGCAATACAATCCGGAAAAGATGCAAACAAACAGCTGCACACGGGAATATGTGGGGAACATGGCGGTGACCCTAGTTCTGTTGAATTTTGCCATAAGTTAGGATTAGATTATGTCTCCTGTTCACCGTTCCGCGTTCCTATTGCAAGACTTTCAGCGGCACAGGTAGCAATAAAAGAAAAAATGTAGTAAATGGAGGTTTGATTACTAATGATTAAGATTGCAATTAATGGATTTGGAAGAATAGGACGTCTGGCATTCAGACAGATTTTTGACGACCCTGCATTGGAGGTTGCAGCAATAAACGACCTTACTGCGCCTGAGATGCTCGCTCATCTTTTGAAGTATGACTCTGTACAGGGGAAATATGCGGGACACAGCGTTGAGTGGGATGATAAGTCAATTACCGTTGACGGGAAGACAATCCCCGTTTATGCGGAAGCAGATGCCCATAAGCTTCCATGGGGAGAGCTGGGAATAGATGTGGTACTGGAGTGTACAGGCTTTTATACCTCAAAGGAAAAGTCCCAGGCTCATATAGATGCAGGCGCAAAAAAGGTTTTGATTTCCGCACCTGCAGGCAATGATCTTCCTACAATTGTCTATGGTGTAAACCACGAAACCCTTAAAGCGGAAGATAATATTATATCGGGAGCATCATGCACCACAAACTGCCTTGCTCCTATGGCGAAAGCGCTTAACGAATACAGGGAATTGAGAACCGGTTTTATGACCACCATTCACGCATATACCGGTGACCAGATGCTTTTAGACGGCCCTCACAGAAAGGGGGATCTGAGACGTGCAAGGGCAGGAGCCATCAATATTGTTCCTAATTCCACAGGAGCAGCAAAGGCCATCGGTCTGGTTATTCCTGAACTTGCAGGTAAGCTTATAGGTTCAGCGCAGAGAGTTCCCGTACCGTCGGGCTCAATAACTATTTTGGATGCAACTCTTAAGGATATGACAGACACCGTTTCCGTAGAAGGAATCAATGCAGCTATGAAGGCTGCGGCATCGGAGTCCTTCGGATATACCGAGGAGGAACTTGTTTCATCAGACATTATAGGAATGAGTTACGGCTCACTGTTTGATGCGACTCAGACCTTGGCTCAGCAGTGCGGAACTCACATCTTTGAAGTGCGTATTGTAGCATGGTATGACAATGAAATGAGCTATACCTGTCAGCTCGTAAGAACGCTTAAGTATCTGGAAAGATTCATATAAAGTACTCAAACTTCGCACATAAAAGATAGCTATGCACCTTGAAAAATCAATACTTGGCAATATACGATTGCAAATTCGCTGCTTCTATGCAGCACAAAGCAGGCTCTTCAAAAGTGATGGCAGTGTATCAAGAAAGTGATCAACCAGTTCGGCGCTTGTAAGCTACAGTTCGTTTATCCATGGGTGCAGCTTCTGCGAGTCGGTTTTGTTTATTCTCCGATGAAAGCAGAACACTGTTGATCGGAAGAAACGTGTTTCCGTCTGACCAACCGAGCGTCAGCATACGAAAGCCGAAACAA
>ERZ857480.2616-NODE-4018-length-62481-cov-11.9965_pt1 | contig 62481 bp, 51 predicted proteins | sample MGYA00519767_ERZ857480 | MGnify/ENA primary metagenome ERZ857480 (study PRJEB31778, sample SAMEA3449210) | human gut metagenome | biome: human gut; feature: human-associated habitat; material: faeces | place: United Kingdom | collected 2010/2012 ...
AGATGATTGGCATTATGATGGGAAGTATAGCTGTATTTGGAATTATTTATTATTTTGTCACATTGCTTCCAGAGGGTGAAGGCGGACGATAAGCAGAAAAATTTATAGTAAAGGAAGCCAGACGCTAAGACGCACATATCAGAAATTATTAGGTTCTGATGCAAAAAAATTACTTGAGCAGACTGGCTGTGATGATGCGGTCTATTTATTGGCAGATGGTCGCTATATGGATCGTATAAATGCTGTTTATATTTATGATGGAAAAGATACATGGACAGATGAATCGGGAGCGGAATGGAACAAAGCTGTAAAATAAGAAAATGCAGGAATGTGAAAGGATAAAAACATGGCTTCAAGCAAAGAATATTTACAATTTATATTAGAGCAGTTATCTGATTTAGAAGAAATTCATTATCGTGCAATGATGGGAGAATATATCATATATTATCGGGGCAGAATTGCCGGAGGCATATATGATGACAGGCTACTTGTGAAACCGACAAAATCTGCAGTTTCCTATATGGAAACTGCGACTTATGAATTCCCGTATGAAGGGGCAAAAGAGATGCTGTTAGTGGAAGACGTTGACAGTAAAAAATATCTGGCTGGACTCTTTCATGCAATGTATGATGAATTGCCGGTTCATAAATCAAACAACAAAACAAAAACAAATCTGCGATAAAATATAATAAACCCACATCGAAAAATATGAAGTTGTCAGCTTCTATCTTCGTCCTGTGTCGCGTATCGAACATGGCACAGAGGTTTCTTATGTTATATATTTTGTCGAATTTTGACTCTTATCAGTTATATCTTATAAATTTACAATTTTCCCATTGAGTTTCAGTCGTAAATGTGATATGCTATGGTCAGCCACGGAAAGGGGGCAAAGACTTATGATCAAACGCGAACTGTATATGAACCGTATCCGTCCGTTTATCGGAACGGAGTTAATCAAGGTCATGACCGGTATCCGCCGCTGTGGAAAGTCGGTCATGTTGGAGTTGATCAAACAGGAGCTTACGGAGTCCGGTGTCAGCCCGGCGCAGTTTATCTCCATCAACTTTGAATATATGAGCTATTCCCATCTGCAAACCGCGCAGGCTCTGCATGACGAGATCACCGCAAGAGCCGCAGGAATAGAAGGCAAGGTCTATTTGTTCTTTGATGAAATACAGGAGGTCAAGGGCTGGGAAAAGTGCATCAACGCTCTCCGCGTTTCACTTGACTGTGATATCTACATCACCGGATCCAATGCAAAGCTGCTGTCCGGTGAGCTTGCGACTTATTTGGGCGGACGATATGTGGAGTTTGTGATCTATCCGTTTTCTTTTGGAGAGTTCATGGAGCTTTACCGTTCGATTGCGCCTGATGCGCCCATCCAGCAGTGTTTCCAAAAGTACCTGCTCGCCGGAGGTATGCCCTACCTCGCAAACCTCCGCTATGCGGATGCGCCGTCCAAGCAATATCTTCACGATCTGTTCAACTCTGTCCAGCTTAAGGACATCGTGAAACGGAATAAAATCCGGGATGTTGATCTGCTGGAGCGGATCATTGCCTATGTGATCGCCAATGTGGGAACGACCTTCTCCGCGACCTCTCTTGCAAAGTTTCTGAAAAACGAGCATCGCACCGTTGCCCCGGAAACGATCTTGAACTATATCAGATACTGCTGCGAGGCGTACCTGTTCTATCAGGTAAAGCGGGAAGATTTGCAGGGAAAGCAGATCCTTTCCTCCAATGAGAAGTATTATATTGCCGATCATGGTATCCGAGAGGCTGTTTTCGGCGGCAATATGCGGGACATCAATCTCATTTTGGAGAATATTGTATATCTGGAATTGCTGCGCCGGGGCTATGCGGTAACTGTCGGCAGAACAGGCGATAAGGAAATTGATTTTGTATGTGATAAACGCGGCGAAAAGCTGTATGTTCAGGTCACTTACCTGCTGGCATCGGAAGAGACGGTCAACCGTGCGTTTGGCGTGTATGACAGTATCCGAGACAACTTCCCAAAATACGTTGTTTCTCTCGATGAGTTCGATATGAGTCGAAACGGGATCAAGCACCGGAATATCCGCGATTTCCTCTTAGCTGAGGCATGGGACTAAGTACAAAGTCCGGCATCACGACAAACGGCGTGATGCCGGGCAAGGGTTTTCGGTTTTGCCATTGCGTTTGACCTCTTTTTTTGAAAAGGAGGGACAAAAGTGCGCATAACGAAATCCGAGGTTTCTATGCACGCATGGCGCGCACCCATGAGCGCCGCTTCACAAGGTGCTTTTGTCGCTATTCCGGAAATATCGCTATGCGATATTTCATAATAAAATATGAAGTTGTCAGTTTCTATCCTCCTTGCAGTCGATTTCAAAAACGACAGGTTCAAATTCAAATACATGCGCATTTTGGCTGTCTGCTCTTTTGGGGTTCTCTATGCCGGTAACCTCATAGTATTCATCACTATATTGTATTTTACTGCCGTCAAAATCCTTTTGGATTCCCTTGACGTATTCAAAAGGATTTTCCATTGGGAACAAACCTAATGCACGCTGAAGCTGTTGTACTGCATTTTTTTGTTCAGTAGTCAATATTTTTGCTTCGCTCGCCATATGTTCTTCAAATTTATTTTTATCCATCCAAACGATTTGCTCCACTGGATTCGCTGTACCGCAAACCAAGAATAAACGGATGAAATCTTCAAAAGTTGCTGCCAGCGGATACACATTTTGGTCTGCACAGCTTTCTGGATTACACGCAAATACCATTTCTCCATATTCCGGCAAAAAGCAATACAGAATACACCCCTCAAAACCGATTGGCTTTGCATTGACAGGATAACAAAAATACGGGGCTGTGATATCTCCATGCGCTAAGCATAAAAGTCCCTTATCTATGGGGAGTGACAGATACGTTTCATAAATCGTTTCCATTGATATACCTCCGCAAATTTCGATTTATACGTCTGATAATGTGATTATAATGGAGAACCGGCACAATAGCAAGACAATCTCGATGTTAAAAACAGAGCCGGATGCTGTGAGGCGTTCCGCTTAGTTTCTAACTGAAAGCGTGCGCAGATGCAGGGAGTTCGTTTGAGATAGAATGGCGTTTCGGAAGTTTGACACTGAGATTTGTAATTAGGAATGCGATGGCGGGGTTGCGATTACTTTTGAAAAGGAAATCGCTGCAAAAAATTCCTGTTAGGATTGAACAAACAAAGCTTTTATGCTATAATACATAGTTACGTCGGACTCTTTTTTTGAGAGGACAAAAGTGCGCATAACGAAACCTGCGATTTCTATGCGCACATGGCACTCATGAATGAGCGCCGCTTCGTATGGTACTTTTGTCGTTATTCCGAAAACATCGCACAGCGATATTCCCTACATAAAAAAGGAAATCTGTGCGCGCGGCATACAAGCCCAAAGTGCCGCAGCAGCTATGCGGACACGCAAACATGAAAACAACGATGGACAGATATGTCCATGCTACGGACGCGTCACCGGTAATGCCATGCGTCAGTTGCAGCAGACTACGCCGCCAGTTACAAAAAAAGGCGTAAAAAGGGCGTACAAGAAATCTAAAGAAAGGCGAAAGCCCAGATAAATCAAGGGCTTTCGGACAGGTAACACATAAAATGAAATTAGGAATCGTCGGTCTGCCGAATGTCGGCAAGAGTACCTTGTTCAACGCGATCACCAAGGCGGGCGCGGAGGCAGCCAATTATCCGTTCTGCACGATCGAGCCGAACGTCGGCATCGTCACCGTACCGGACGCACGCATCACCAAGCTGCATGAAATTTATAATTCCAAAAAGACAATCTATGCCACGATCGAATTTTGCGACATCGCGGGTCTGGTCAAAGGCGCGTCGCAGGGCGAGGGACTCGGCAACAAATTCCTCGGACACATCCGAGAGGTTGAGGCCATCGTGCACGTTGTCCGCTGTTTTGAAAACGACAATATCGTACACGTGAACGGACACATTGATCCGGCGGGCGATATCGACACCATCAACACCGAGCTTTTGCTCAGCGATATGGAAATTATGGAGCGCCGCATCCAAAAGACCGAAAAGAACGCCAAGTTCGACAAATCCGCCAGAGAAGAACTTGACCTTCTGAAACGTGTCTACGCGCATCTTTCCGAGGGTAAAAACGCCCGCTCTATGGAGTTGGAGGACGAGGAAGCCGAATATGTCAAGACGATCGGGCTCTTATCCTATAAACCGATCATTTATGTCGCGAACGTTTCGGATGACGGGGTTGCCGATGCGGAGGCTGGCAAGAATCCTTATGTCGAGACCGTACGCGAAATTGCTGCTGCGGAGGGTGCGGAGGTTGTTGTCATCTGCGCGGAAATCGAAGCGGAGATGGCGGAACTGGAAGAGGACGAACGCGCGATGTTCCTTGCGGAGCTCGGCATCGAGGAATCCGGTCTGGACAAGCTGGTCAAAGCCTCCTACGCCCTGCTCAATCTGATTTCTTTCCTGACTGCCGGAGAAGACGAATGCCGCGCGTGGACAATACGCCGCGGCACCAAAGCGCCGCAGGCAGCGGGCAAGATTCACACAGACTTTGAGAAAGGCTTTATCCGCGCGGAGACCATCGCTTACGACAAACTCATGGAAGTCGGCGGTTCTCTCGCCGCAGCCAAAGAAAAAGGCTTCCTGCGCTCCGAGGGCAAGGAATACGTCATGAAAGACGGCGATGTGGTCAACTTCCTCTTCAATGTATAGGAGTATAGGAAACGAGGAAACGCATAGGACCCCTGCATAACAAAATACTGAGAAAACAAAACCCTTGATGAACGACAACTGCTCGAGAATCAAGGGTTCTTATTATCATGTAGGAAATATCGACAAAAGCACCTTGCGAAGCGCCTGCCCTGCATGGCAGGCATGTGCGCAAAGGAATCACAGGTTTCATTATGCGCACTTTCGCCTCCGGACCATCACTGCCGGAAGTATGCGCCCTGTGATTGTGATTGATGTTATCATAAAAGCAGAAAAATGTGAGAAAAACATATAAAAAAGTTCGAAAAATGTGTAAAAACTGAATTGAAATCATCGGAAAAATGTGTTAATCTTTCGTTTTGCATAGCGCTTGCTTAATATCGCTCTCTGCGGCGTTTCTCGGCAGTGCTCTTCCAAATGATGTAGCCGACAGTGACGAAGGCCCAGATGAAGACAGCGATCCATGAAAAGTAATTGACATGAACCCAGAAAAAGTAATACGGTGAAAGCGCGAGAAACAAGCTGATGACCCAGCCGATCCACAGGAAGGTGTGTTTTTTGCACACCAGACAGATGATGCCGCACAGCAGCAGCGGCAAAAGCAGAATGAGAATTTCATCCGCTTGAAAGCGCAGGACCAGCAGCAGGGTCATTTGAAAAGCGGAGAGCAGCAGAAGTCCGATGCCGAGGGTTCTTTGCAGCGATTTCGTACGCTTTGCCGCGTGAAGCGATGTTTCGCTTTCCGGCGATGCTTGTGATTCCTGCGATCCCTGTGACTCCTGTGATTCCGGCTGGGCTGCAGGCTGCGGCTGCTTCCCGCGCGCCAGCTCATCCAAAGACACACCGAACAGATCACACATGATGGTGAGTTTGCTGAGTTCCGGCTGCGCCGTATCGTTTTCCCATTTGGAAACGGACTGTCTGGAAACGTCAAGCAGCTCTGCCAACGCGTCCTGTGACATGCCTTTTGCTTTGCGGTATTGATAAATTCGTTCGCCTAGACTCATTTTTTGTCCTGACCTTTCTTGCTCATATTGCAGATAGTTACCGAAGTTGCTTTCATTATACAGGAAGCAGCAGGGAAAGCACAAGCAAATCTGGTTGTCAATTGCGCAACCTCAGGGTGCGATTCTTACGGCAGGCAGGCACGCACATAATCGGACTAAGGTTTCGACGTTTTGCGGCAGCTCGGGGAATCGGAGATACCGCGGCTGCCGATCAGCGTGCGGCAAGGAGAGCATCCGCAAACTTGTCTCAAAAAATAAACAGAAGCGGAATGCCGGAGATAATCACCATGCGGTAAGGGGCGCATCCGCGGACCGGAAGGCAGCTTCCGCTTGACCGTATTTTTCTTCGTATTCTTCGCGCAGCATGGACATCAGGTGGACATCATAAAGGACGCCGTTTTTACGGCAATTTCGACGCAGCACGCCCTCGTACTGAAATCCGAGGCTTTGGTAGAGATAGGCGGCGGGGTTTCCGGTGTAGTGATCGAGATACAGTCGTTCCAGCGCCAAATCGCGGAAGCAGTGCTCCATCATCGCGCGCATGGCTTCTCGTCCCAAGCCTTGCCCGCGCAGGGCAGAATCGGCGATATAAATCCGCCAAAGCTCACCCTTCCAGCCGCGCTCGATGTCGGCCAGTACGATGCGGCCGATTTTTTGCAATGAAGCTCGCGTGTCCTGCGCGTCCGAAGATTGCGGCACATTCGCGGCATCTTGTGCGGATCGCGTGGCTGGCAAGCCTTGCAAGTCCGGCGTCTTCAGCAAAATCGTAAACTGCTCGGCGTTTGGATTTTCTTGGTCTTTGAGAAACTTGCGCGCGGTTTCCTCCATGGTCTGACCGTCGCGGATGCTGAAAAATTCAGTCACCGCGGGCTGCTGCTCCCATTGAAAAAAGGTTTCGACATCGTCCCAGACGGAGGGACGGATGCGCAGACGCGGGGTTTCAAAAATCTTGAGATTCATGGCAGATACCTCCCTGTTCTTTTTTTGAAGAAAACGTAGAGCGCGATGCCTGCGGCGATCAGGCCGAGGCTGAGCAGCTGAGCTTGTCTGAGCGGACCGACCATTAGGCTGTCGGTGCGCAGTCCCTCGACAAAGAAGCGCTCAACGGAGTAGAGCATCATGTATAGAGAAATCATCTGCCCGTCAAAGCTGCGCTTGTGGTCGTCGAACCAGAGCAGGAACCAGAACAGGCAGAAGCACCAGATCGATTCGTACAGGAAGGTCGGGTGGTAGCCGATGCCGTCGATGATCTGCGCCCATGGCAGGTCGGTCTGCATGCCGTGCGCTTCTTCATTGAAAAAATTCCCCCAGCGGCCGATGGCCTGCGCAAGCGGAATCGATACCGCGACCAGATCAGCAGTGCGCACGAAGCCTTGTTTGTAATGCTTGCAGACAAAATAGCCGACCAGGAAGCAGAGAATCAGGCCGCCATGGACGGCCAGACCGCCGCTGCGGATATCTAAAATTTTTTTCCAGTCTCCCGCGTAGTCACTCCAGCTGAAGATGACGTAATAGGCGCGGGCGCCGACGATGGCGGCCGGAATCATCCAAATGACAAGATCTAAAATAAAATCCGGCTTGATTTGGTGCTTGGGCGCGCGCAGGTAGCTGATGATCGTTGCCAGCAGGAAGCCGCCGCCGATCAGAAGTCCGTACCACATGACGTCCAGCCCAAAGATTCGGAATGCTACAGAACCGGGTGAATGCATAGTGAGTCTCCTTTTATTTTTTGTTTTTTGTTTCGCGTTTCTTATTATATAATATAGGAAATATCGCTATGTGATATTTCCGGAATCACGACAAAAGCACCTTGCGAAGCGGCGCTCATGGGTGAGCGCCATGTGCGCATAGAAATCTCTGATTTCGTTATGCGCACTTTTGTCCTGATTTTTTTCACCGGGAAACCATGTTGACGGTTTCGCTCCGCGGGTAGGCGCGGGGAAAATGCATTCGCGGTGATTCTTCTATTTTAGCACCGGCGCGCCGCTTTGTCATCAATTATTTGCCGGCTGTTTGCGCGTACAATCTGCTGCCTGCTTTTGCTGATCTCGCAGCAGCCGATACTGACGCGGTCGGCCATGCGCATATTAAATTTATTTAAGGTCATTTTGGAAAACTTGCCTGTGGATTTTCGTGCGGAGATGATGTATACTAGATTTGCGCGAAGCGCTTTTGCGCACGCGCACGCAGTCATAAAAGAAACAAGGGGAATGGATAAGATGAGAACAGACAACGTGAAAATGAATAGACAAACAACAGATGACGCAAGAGGACAGCGGTTTTCTCTGCTGTTCCTGCTGTGCTTCTGTATGATGCTGCTTTTGAGCGGCTGCGGCAGTGAGCCTTCTTACGAGCTGGACGAGACGGCGCTGGCGGTGGAACTTTTGGAAAACGGCAGCTTTGACTGTGAGCTTTATCAAGTCAAAGCGGAGCGTATCAGTGATTTTATCTCAATCGACGCACCAGAGAAGGAAATCCTCTGCATGGGCAACGGCACCTACGCGGATTCCTTCGGTATCTTTACGCTGGCGGACGCGGAGGTAGCCAAGGGTGCGCTGGAAACGGTGCAGACGTATTTGACGGATTTGCAGGATTCATACCAGGATTATCTGCCTGCGGAGGCGGATAAAATCGCGAATGCGGTCGTGCTGCAAAAGGGTCGCTATGTGGTGTTCTGTGTCAGTCCGGACGCGGAGACTATGCGGGAAACCATCGAGGGCGCGTTTGTTGAAACAGAGGAGGCGCCGAATACCGATGACGCCGACAAACCAAAAAACGAGGAAGAGCAAAGTGAAACGAACGGCGCGGCAGCCGTCGGACAGGCAGGAGGAAACGCGGACGGCGTATATCCTGTAATCAATTCTAAGGCGAAGGTCAATCAACTTGGCAATATTGCTGTCATCGGCGATAAAGCCTATGAACTCTATACTTATCTGGATAAACCGGCGGAAACCTATGCCAAGGCGGTCAACAAAGCAGCCAAGGCGCTGGAGGGAAAAACGGCGGTATATGACCTTTTGATTCCCTTAAGCTCCGGCATTACACTGCCGGATGCGGATTACGGCAAGATTACGTCCAGCGACCAGAAAAAGGCGATGGACGTGATTGAAGCAAAATTGCGCGAGGACGTTAAGGTTATCGATCCTTACGAAAAGCTGATGCAGCATAGAGATGAATATATCTATTTCGGGACGGATCACCACTGGACGGCGGACGGCGCGTATTACGCCTATGAGGCGTACTGTGAGTCAAAGGATCTGCTGCCGATCAGCAGAGGCAGACACGAGAAACGTGAATTTGACGGATTTTTGGGCAGCTTCTATAACGATACGAAGAGCAAAAAACTCCAAAGACATCCGGATACGGTAACGGCTTACGAACCAATCAGCAAGAACATTTCTATGGTGTGCGAGGAAGCAAACGGCAGCAAGCCGACCTACAAGGTGATCTATGATGTATCGAAGCATCCGGCCTCGCTCAAATACAACGCCTTTTTGGCGGGGGATCATGCGTATTCGAAAATTACCAACGAAGATCTGACGGACGGTTCCTCCTGCGTTGTCGTGAAAGAATCTTTCGGCAACGCGTTTGTGCCGTTTTTGGTGGACCATTATCAGACTGTGCATGTGATAGATTATCGTTATTGGAATCAGGATCTCATCAGTTTTGTGGAAAAGAAGCAGGCGGACGATTTGATCTTTGTCAATAATCTGTCGATGATCCGCAGTGACTATCTGACGGGTCGGTTGGCACAGCTCATCAACAAATAGGAGAGCGACAGGCTGCGTGGGACGCTTTCGGTCTATGCAAAGGTGCATATGCCGGACAATTTTGATATAGACGAACAAAGCGTAGGGACAAACCATAAAAAGTTCGTAAAAAACACGAATTCCGTTGTCGAAACGAAATTTTCACGAAAAAAACAAAATAAAAAAACGAACGATGAGTTGACATTTCGGACAGCGGGATTATGATAAATATATCAGAACCGCTGTTTCTTTTTTGGTCGAAACCGGCGGGTGTGCAGGGCAGGCACAACACCAGTATGACAGCAGAAGCGCAAAGATCAAAACGAGCGCATATCGAAGATAAAAGAAGATAGAAATAAAAAGAAAAAAGGAGTGCAGCAAAATGAAAAAAATAGCGATTATTATGGGGAGTGACAGCGATTTTCCGGTCGTCAAGGCTGCGGCAGATACGCTGCAGGAACTGGAGATTCCGTTTGAGGTGCATGTCTATTCGGCGCACCGTACGCCGGAGGCGGTGCAGGCGTTTGTAAGCGCCGCGCGCCAAAACGGTTTTGGCGTGATCATCGCGGCTGCGGGTAAAGCCGCGCATTTGGCGGGTGTGCTGGCGGCAGGCACGACACTGCCGGTCATCGGGATTCCGATGAAATCCTCCGCGCTGGACGGCATGGACGCGCTGCTTTCGACCGTACAGATGCCGCCGGGGATTCCGGTCGCGACGGTTGCCATCGACGGCGCGGTCAACGCGGCGCTTTTGGCAGCGGAGATCCTCGCGGTGAGCGACGATGCCGTCGCGGAGAAGCTCGCGGCAAAGCGCGAGGCGGGAAAACAAAAGGTTTTGGCGAAGAATCGCGCCATTGAGGAGCAGTATCCGCCGCTGTAGAGGCAGTCGTGTCACGCGGCAAGAAATGATGACAACGTTTATTTCACAATACAGAAAAAGAAATGGAGAAGAAAAATGGAAAACAAATTGGTCTACACAGGGAAAACAAAAGACGTATTCGCGCTGGAAAACGGAAATTATCTGTTGAAATTTAAGGACGACTGTACCGGCAAGGATGGCGTGTTCGATCCGGGTGAAAACGCGGTAGGGCTCACCATCGAGGGTGTCGGCGATGTCAACCTGCGTATGTCCGTTTATTTCTTTGAAAAAATCAACGCCGCGGGCATTCGCACGCATTTTGTGAGCGCGGATCTTGCAAAAACCACGATGGAAGTGCTGCCTGCAAAGGTCTTCGGCAAGGGGCTGGAGGTCATCTGCCGCTACAAGGCGGTCGGAAGCTTTTACCGCCGCTACAACGAGTATGTGGAGGAGGGCGCGGATCTTCCCGCTTATGTGGAAATGACGCTCAAAAATGACGCGCTGGGTGACCCGCTGGTAACCAAAGACGGTCTGGTTGTGCTCGGCGTGATGAGCGAGGCGCAGTACGACGCGATCAAGGAAGAAACGCAGAAAATCACGAAGATTGTCGCGGATGATCTGAAAGAAAAAGGATTGGACCTTTATGATATTAAATTTGAATTCGGCTATGACGCGGACGGCAATGTCATGCTGATCGATGAAATCGCATCCGGCAACATGCGCGTTTACAAGGACGGCGTCTATATTGACCCGGTGACACTTTCCGAGCTTTTCTTCGCTTAGGACGATCGGAAAAGAGGCGAGAGAAAAGAGGCAGACGAAAGCGGTACGCAAAGGAAGCGCAGCCGCGATCACGAGCAATACGGAGGTAAAGTTTTGGGTGGTTTTTTTGGCGCGACATCAAAGCGCGACATTGTATTAGACGTTTTTTTCGGCGTGGACTATCATTCTCATCTGGGCACGCGCCGGGCAGGTATGGCCGCTGTAGACGCGGAAATTGGATTTCAGCGCGAGATCCACAAAATCGAAAATTCGCCGTTCCGGACCAAGTTTGAGGGGATTACCGAGGAAATGCGCGGAAACGCCTGTATCGGCTGTATCAGCGACAGCGATCCGCAGCCGATTTTGATCCGTTCGCATTTGGGCACCTACGCGATTACCGTCGTGGGCTGCATCAATAATGCGCAAGAATTGATTGAGGAGTTTCTGGCTTCCGGACGGGGGCATTTTGAGGCACATACCGGAGGCAAGATCAACGCGACCGAGCTGACGGCGGCGCTGATCGACCAAAAGGAAACCTTCGCGGATGGAATTCGCTTCGCGCAGGAAAAAATCGAAGGTTCCATGTGCATCTTGATCTTGAAGGAGGACGGACATCTGATCGCCGCGCGCGACCGGCTTGGACGACTGCCTGTGCTGATTGGAAAGGATGAGGACGGATACTGCGTATCCTTTGAGTCTTTCGCGTTCCGCAAGCTGGAATACATCGCTTATCAAGAACTGAAACCGGCGGAGATTGTCGAGATTACGCCTGAGTGCGTGACGGTGCTTGCCGAGGGACAGGAGGAAATGCGGATCTGCGCGTTTCTGTGGACCTACTACGGCTATCCGAACTCCTATTACGAGGGAATCAACGTGGAGGTCATGCGCAATCGCAACGGTGCGCTGCTCGCGAAACGCGACAGTGAGGTGGGACATTCCATGGAACTGGATTATGTCAGCGGGGTGCCGGATTCGGGTACGCCGCACGCCATCGGTTATGCAAATACGAGCGGCATTCCGTTCGCGAGACCTTTTATCAAATATACACCGACCTGGCCGCGCAGCTTCATGCCGAACAGTCAGAAGGAGCGCAATCATGTCGCGAAGATGAAAATGGTGCCGGTGCATGATCTGATTGAGGGGAAACGGCTCTTGTTCGTGGATGACAGTATCGTTCGCGGCACGCAGCTCGGGGAAACGGTTCGCTTTTTGTATGAGAACGGCGCGAAGGAAGTACATATGCGCTCCGCCTGCCCGCCGATCATGTACGGCTGCAAATATCTGAACTTTTCCCGGAGTACCTCGGAGATGGATTTGATCGCCAGACGCGCGATCCTGAAGCTGGAGGGCGAAGAAGGCACGGAGCATATAGAGGAATATCTTGACGGAAGAACCGAACGCGGCAAAGCTATGCGCAAGTGCATCTGCGAGGAACTGCATTTCGATTCTCTGGAATATCAGAGCCTTGATAATCTGATCGAGGCCATCGGACTTCCGGCGTGCAAGCTCTGCACCTACTGCTGGAACGGAAAGGAATAGAAAGGACGACAGACATGAACGAAAAATCAAGATCCGACAGCTACGCGGCTGCCGGCGTGGATATCACAGCGGGCTACAAGGCTGTGGAACTGATGAAAACCCATATCGCGAGAACCGTTTTGCAGGGCGGCAGCGAGGACATCGGCGGCTTCGGCGGCTTGTTTGAACTGGATATTACCGATATGCCGCATCCGGTACTGGTCAGCGGCACCGACGGCGTCGGCACGAAACTGAAGCTCGCTTTTTTGATGGATAAACACGATACGGTCGGCATCGACTGTGTGGCAATGTGCGTCAATGATATCATCTGCTGCGGCGCGAAACCGCTGTTTTTTCTGGATTATATCGCCTGCGGCAAGAATTTTCCGGAAAAAATCGCCTCGATCGTTTCCGGTATCGCGGAAGGCTGCGTGCAGGCAGGTTGTCAGCTCGTCGGCGGCGAAACCGCGGAAATGCCGGGCTTTTACAGCGTGGACGAGTACGACCTGGCAGGATTTTCGGTGGGCGCTGTCGATAAGGCGAAGGTGCTTGACAAAAAGACGATGCGCGCGGGAGATATTGTGATCGGCCTGGCGTCCAGCGGTGTACATTCCAACGGATTTTCGCTGGTGAGAAAGGTGCTGGATGTAGAAAACGCCGATCTGACGGCGCCGGTTGACGCGCTCGGCGGCGCTTCGCTCGGCGAGACGCTTTTGACACCGACCAAAATCTATGTAAAGCCGATGCTGGCGCTCTTTGATGCGATCAGCAGTGTCAGAGGTATTTCGCACATTACGGGCGGCGGCTTCTACGAAAATATTCCGCGCAGCATTCCGGACGGTCTCTGCGCGAAGATCCAAAAAGATGCGGTGCCGGTGCTGCCGATCTTCAAACTGATCGCGGCGCGCGGGGAGATTTCGGAGCATGATATGTTCAATACGTTTAACATGGGCATCGGCATGACGGTCATCGTCGCGAAGGAGGACGCAGAGCGTGCCTGCGCGGTGCTTGCGGACGCGGGTGAGACGCCGTATGTGCTCGGTGAGATCGTTACGGCCGCGGAAAGCGGTGAGAAGGTAAGCTTATGCGAAAAATAAGGATCGCGGTATTTGTTTCCGGCGGCGGGACGAATTTGCAGGCGCTGCTTGACGCGCAGCAGGCGGGCAAGCTGCCGAGCGGCGAGATCGCGCTGGTGGTCGCAAGCCGCAGCGACGCTTATGCTCTGACACGCGCCGCGGATCGCGGCATTCCGTCGGAGGTCGTGCGGAGAAAGGATTTTGAGGATCAGGCGGCCTATGAGGACGCGCTGGCGTCTCTGATGCGGGAGAACAAGATCGATCTGATTGTGCTGGCAGGCTTTATGAGCATTCTCAGCAAAGCGTTTACAGATCGTTTCCCGCAGCGGATGATCAATATTCATCCGTCGCTGATCCCGTCATTTTGCGGCAAGGGGTTTTATGGAATCCATGTGCATGAGGCGGCGCTGCGCTACGGCGTGAAGGTCAGCGGCGCGACGGTACACTTTGTCAATGAGATTCCGGACGGCGGACAGATCATCCGTCAAAAGGCGGTGCCGGTGCTGCCGGGTGATACACCGGAGAGTTTACAGAAGCGCGTGATGGAAGAGGCGGAGTGGATCATTCTGCCGGAGGCAACAGAGGAGATTGCCGCGCGGCTTCTCGCGGAAGCATAGAACATGCAAGCTGCAGCGACATCTTGCAGGCAGTGCGAAGAGATGATACGATGACAGGAGGGAGAAAGAAGTATGAACAATCAACACAAGGGAGCGCAGGAATCACAGAAGATTTTGTCCGCAGGGGACTATCTCAAAAAGAACCGCTATCCGGGCAGAGGCATTATTTTTGGCAGAACACCGAGCGGCAGACTCGCGGCTGCCTATTTCATCATGGGCCGGAGTGCCAACAGCCGCAATCGTATTTTCAGCGTGAAGGAGCCGGGCAGCCTCTATACGCAGGCTTTCGATCCGGAGAAGGTCGAGGACCCATCGCTGATCCTGTATCGCGCGGCGGCTAGATTCCCGCAGCGTTTGATCATCACCAACGGAGATCAGACCGATACCATCTATCAGGCGTTTTCCGAGGGACGGACAGCCAGAGAGGCGCTGCAGACCCGCTGTTTCGAGCCGGACGAACCGAACTATACGCCGCGTATCAGCGGCGTAGCAACCTATACCGGCAGTGATTTTACTTATGAACTGAGCATTCTCAAGAGCAGTGACGAGAAAGGAAGCGGATGCGAGAGATTTTTCTTCTCCTACCCGTCTGCCTGCGGTGTCGGACATTTGATCCATACCTATGAAGAGGACGGACAGCCGCTGCCGGCCTTTACCGGAGAACCGCGCAAAATCGTGATTCCGGAGGGACTCGGCACGCTGACGGAAGAGCTTTGGCAGGCTTTGGACGAAGAAAACAAGGTTTCCCTGTTTGTCATCCAGACCAATCCGGACGGCAGCGATCCGGAAGTTCGTATCATCAACAAGAACCAGAAATAATTGGCGCAAAATCAGAAGCCCGGGAGGAAGCAGAGGCGGAATTCTGCGAAGACCCGAACAAGGATAAGACTCGAAAGGAAGAGGCAATGAAAGAATATGAACTCAAATACGGATGCAATCCGAATCAGAAGCCGGCGCGCGTCTTCATGGAAAACGGCGCGGACCTGCCGATGGAGATCTTAAACGGCAGACCCGGCTATATCAATCTGCTGGACGCGATGAACAGCTGGCAGCTGGTCAGAGAGATCCGCGAGGCGCTCGGCGTGTGCGCGGCGACTTCGTTCAAGCACGTCAGCCCAACCTCAGCGGCCATCGGTCTTCCGATGAGCGAAAACCAAAAAAAGGCCTTCTTTGTAGATGACATCGAGGGACTGGACGATTCGGAAATCGCGACGGCTTACGCGCGTGCCAGAGGCACCGACCGCATGAGCTCCTTTGGAGACTGGATCGCGCTTTCGGACAAATGTGATGTGACCTGCGCGCGCCTGATCGCGCGGGAGGTATCTGACGGCATCATCGCGCCGGACTACGACGCGGAAGCGCTGGAAATCTTAAAAGCAAAGCGCAAGGGCAGCTACAATATCATCCGCATGGATGTAAACTACAAACCGGAACTGACTGAACGCAAACAGGTCTTTGGCATCACCTTCGAGCAGCGAAGAAACGATTTTACGATTGACGCGGAGCTGCTCAAGGACATCGTGACGAAGAACAAAAATATGACGGAGGAAGCCAAACGTGATCTGATCATTGCCTTGATCACGCTCAAATATACCCAGTCCAATTCGGTATGCTATGCCGAAAACGGGCAGACCATCGGTGTGGGAGCCGGACAGCAATCCCGCATTCACTGCACCAGACTGGCAGGTGAGAAGGCGGACAAATGGCATCTGCGCCAGCATGCGCGCGTACTTTCTTTGCCGTTCAAGGCTGAGGTCAAGCGCGCGGAGCGCGACAATGCCATCGATGTCTATCTTTCAGAAGACTATGAGGACGTGATCGGCGAGGGGAACTGGCAGCAGCTCTTTACCGAAAAGCCGGAGGCTTTCGCGCGCAGTGAGCAGCGCGCGTATCTGGCGTCGCTGTCGGGGGTATGCCTTGGCTCAGACGCGTTCTTCCCGTTCGGTGACAATATTGAACGCGCGGCCAGAAGCGGCGTGACCTATATCGCGCAGCCGGGCGGCTCGATCCGGGACGATCTGGTCATCGAAGCGTGTGACAAACATAAGATGGTGATGGCGATGACCGGCATGCGCCTGTTCCATCACTGATACAGCAAAAAAACAGACGGCAGGGGCACAGCTTCTGCCTGTTTGTGCGCAGGACGCAAATTGCGGCGCATCAATCAAAGAGAGAAATTTCAAGCAGAATAAAACGAAAAACGCTTAGAAGCTATGCAGGAGAAGAGATACATGAATGTTATGGTAGTCGGCGGCGGCGGCAGAGAGCACGCCATCATCAAAAAACTCAAAGAAAATCAGAGCATCGAAACCATTTACGCATTGCCCGGCAACGGCGGCATCGCTGCCGACGCGGTATGCGTGGATATCGGCGCCAAGGAAATTGAAAAAATCGCGGAATTCGCAGTGCAGAAGCAAATCGATCTGGCAGTTGTCGCACCGGACGATCCGTTGGTCATGGGTGCGGTGGATCTGCTGCGGGCGCGCGGCATCAAAACCTTCGGACCGGATAAAAAAGCGGCGATCATCGAAGGCAGCAAGGCGTTTTCCAAAGATCTGATGAAAAAATACAAGATTCCGACCGCATCTTACGAGACCTTCAGTGATCCGGCGGCAGCGATCGCCTATTTGGAAACTGCCGAAGCGCCGATCGTCATCAAGGCGGACGGACTGGCACTCGGTAAAGGCGTTGTGATCGCGGAAACAATCGAAGAAGCCAGGGACGCGGTACGCTCCATGATGGAGGATAAGGTTTTTGGCGAAAGCGGCAGCCGCGTCGTCATCGAAGAATTTCTGACCGGACCGGAGGTTTCGGTTCTGGCGTTTACCGACGGCAAAACGATGGTGCCGATGGTATCCTCGATGGACCACAAGCGGGCGCTGGACGGCGACCGCGGCCTGAATACCGGCGGCATGGGTACGGTCGCGCCGAATCCGTATTATACGCCGGAGATTGCGGCACGCTGCATGCAGGAGATTTTCCTCCCGACGATGGAGGCGATGAACCGCGAGGGCAGGACGTTCAGCGGCTGCCTGTACTTCGGTCTGATGCTGACCGAAAAAGGCCCGAAGGTCATCGAATACAACTGCCGCTTCGGCGATCCGGAAACGCAGGTTGTCCTGCCGCTTTTGGAAAGCGATCTTTTGGACATCATGCTCAAGATTTATGACGAGAAGCTGTCCGAGGCGGACGTGAGATTTGCAGAGTCAAGCGCTTGCTGCGTAGTCATGGCATCTGAGGGCTATCCGAAAAAATATGAAACGGGTTTTGAAATTACCATGCCGCAGGACAAAAATATCTATGTGGCCGGTGCGAAGCTGACGGACGGGAAGCTTTTGACCTCCGGCGGTCGTGTACTTGGTGTGACAGAAACCGCGCCGACGCTGGCAGAAGCTGTCGAAAAGGCTTATCAGACGGTGGCGGCGGTGCATTTTGAAAACGCTTATTACAGAAACGATATCGGCGCGCGCGCTTTGGCGGCAGGAAGGAACTAGGGCGAATGGTTTACAGAATTTATGTAGAGAAAAAAAGCGGCCTTGACCATGAGGCACAGAATTTGAAAAGCGATCTTTTGCAGCTGCTCGGCATCGGCGGCGTGCAAAACGTGCGCGTGCTGAACCGCTACGACGCGGAGGGCATCGATCGGAAGCTCTTTGATTACGCGGTTCATACGGTGTTTTCGGAGCCGCAGCTGGACGTGACCGGAGAAAGCCTGCCGGAGGCGGAGCTCTTGTTCGCGGTGGAGTATCTGCCGGGTCAGTTTGACCAGCGCGCGGCATCGGCGGCGGAATGTATCCAGATCATTTCCCGCGGGGAAAGACCGGCGATTCGTACCGCGAAAATCTATGCGCTTGATGGCAGCTTCAGCGAAGAAGAAATCGAAAAAATCAAAAAATATGTCATCAATCCGGTGGAAGCGCGTGAAGCGGCGCTTTCGCTGCCGGAAACTCTGGCAATGGCGTATGAGGTGCCGCAGTCTGTGGAAACCGTGGAGGGCTTTACGCATTACAGTGACGCGCAGCTTGCGGATTTCATCGCGGAGAGAGGTCTGGCGATGGATCTTGCGGACAGCCAATGCTGCCGCACGTATTTCGCGGAGGAACAGCGTGACCCGACGATTACCGAAATCAAGATGATCGATACCTATTGGTCCGATCACTGCAGACATACGACCTTCAATACAATTCTTGATGCGGTGCAGTTTGCCGATGAGACGCTGCAGGCAGCTTATCAGCGCTATTTGGACGCAAGAACGTTCGTCGAGCGGAAGAAACCGGTCACGTTGATGGATATCGGCACCATCGCGGCGAAGGTCCTCAAAAAACAGGGGAAGCTGGACGGACTGGATGAGTCCGAGGAGATCAATGCCTGTACGGTCAAGATCAAGGTCGAGACCGAGGGCAGGGAAGAGGATTGGTTGCTGCTGTTTAAGAATGAAACACACAATCACCCGACGGAAATCGAACCGTTCGGCGGCGCGGCAACCTGTGTGGGCGGCGCGATCCGCGATCCGCTCTCAGGCAGAAGCTATGTTTACGGCGCGATGCGTGTGACCGGAGCCGGAAATCCGCTGGCACCGATCGCGGACACGCTGCCGGGTAAGCTGCCGCAGCGGAAGCTGGTGACGACAGCGGCGGCAGGATACAGCTCTTATGGCAATCAAATCGGTCTGGCGACCGGACAGGTGGACGAAATCTATCATCCGGGCTATGTTGCCAAGCGTATGGAAATCGGCGCGGTCATCGCGGCGGCTCCGGCGGAGAACGTGGTGCGGGAGGTACCGGCAGCAGGAGACAAGGTCATCCTGCTCGGCGGCAAGACCGGCAGAGACGGCTGCGGCGGCGCGACCGGATCTTCCAAATCACATACGACGGCTTCGCTGGAAAGCTGCGGCGCGGAGGTGCAGAAGGGCAACGCGCCGGAAGAACGCAAGCTGCAGCGCTTGTTCCGTAACCCGCAGGCGTCCAAATTGATCAAACGCTGCAACGACTTCGGCGCAGGCGGCGTGTCGGTCGCGATTGGAGAGTTAGCAGACGGCCTTTTGATCGATCTGAATAAGGTTCCAAAAAAATATGAGGGTCTGGACGGCACCGAACTGGCGATCAGCGAATCGCAGGAAAGAATGGCGGTCGTGGTGCGCGCGGAGGATGTAGATCTCTTCACCCGGCTCGCCCACGCCGAGAATCTGGAAGCGACGGTAGTTGCGACGGTTACGGAAGAGCCGCGCCTTGTGATGAACTGGAACGGGAAGAAGATTGTGGACATCTCCCGCGCCTTTTTGGACTCGAACGGCGCGGAAAAGCATATCACAGTGCAGGCGCCGCGCGCGGATTGGACCGGGGCTTTGCATGAAGCGGGCACAGCCTGCGGTGCGAATAGCCCTGCGCCTGCGGCAGAGCCGCAGGCACCGCAGATCGCGGCTTACGCAGCCGATGATTTCGCAGGACGGATGCGCGCGCTGGCAGGGGATCTGAACATCTGCTCCAGACGCGGACTTTCCGAACGCTTTGATTCGACCATCGGCGCAGGTTCCGTGTTGATGCCGTTCGGCGGTAAATATCAGAGAACGCCGGCACAGTGCATGGTCAATAAGATTTCCAGAGAGCATGGCGATACAAAGACCTGCAGCTTGATGTCCTGGGGTTATAACCCGTTCATCACCGAACAGAGCCCGTATCATGGAGCATATCTCGCGGTGGTGGAATCCGTTTCCAAGCTGGTGGCAGCCGGCGCGGCATTCCGCGAGGTATATCTGTCTTTCCAGGAATATTTTGAAAAGCTAGGCAAAGATCCCGTCAAATGGGGTAACCCATTTGCCGCGCTTTTGGGTGCGCTGGACGCGCAGCTGGCATTGGAAGTCGCGGCTATCGGCGGCAAGGACTCCATGAGCGGCACCTTTGAAGACTTGTCGGTGCCGCCAACCTTAGTATCCTTTGCGGTGACAACAGATCAGGTGGATCACATTGTTTCACCGGAATTCAAACAGGCCGGCGATCCGGTTTATCTTTTGCAGCCGGAGCTGAACGCGGCGGGACTGCCGGACGGCGATTCCCTGCGCGAGCTTTATGATAGGGTCACAGCGCTGATGCGTGCGGGACTGGTCAAAGCCTGCTGGACGCCGGGCATGGGCGGCGTCGCAGAGGGTGTGCTGAAGATGGCGCTGGGCAACCGTATCGGTTTTTGCTTTGATGCAGCACTGTCTGCAGACGTGGATCTCTTTGGCAGTCAATATGGTTCTTTCTTGCTGGAGGTCGATGCAGAGGCACTGGTCGACGCCAAAGCGTCTGCAGAGGCGGACGATGAACCAATCGCTGATGCGGCTTGCGGAAAGCAGACATCACAGGAAGAAGATTGCAGTCTGCAGCATTTACTGCAGGCATTGGAAGCAGCGACCTTGCTCGGAGAAACGACCGAAGTCTACGCACTGCAATATGGCAGTGAAGTGCTGGAAATGCCGGAGCTCGAGAAGATTTATGAGGACAAGCTGGAACCGGTTTACCCTTGCAGCATCATGACGGAAGAAACAGCACCGACACTGACCGACAGCCCGGCCGAAGAGATTTTCCGGGCGAGCCTCCCATGTGCGAAGCCGCGCGTACTGATTCCGGTATTCCCGGGGACCAACTGCGAATATGATACGGCCAAAGCCTTTGCGGCAGCCGGTGCGGAGCCGGAGATTTTCGTGCTCAATAATCTGAGTGCGGATGCGGTCGCGCGGTCAGTATCGGATTTCGCCGCCAAGGTGCGCGAAAGTCAGATGATCTTCATTCCGGGCGGTTTCTCCGGTGGTGACGAACCGGACGGCTCCGGCAAGCTGATTACGGCATTCTTCCGCAATGCGGAGATCAAAGAGGCTGTCACTGCGTTATTGGGCGAACGTGATGGCTTGATGGCCGGTATCTGCAACGGCTTCCAGGCGCTGATCAAGCTGGGTTTAGTGCCTTACGGCAAGATCATCGATACGGATGAAACCTGTCCGACGCTGACCTATAACCGCATCGGACGTCACCAATCCAAGCTGGTGCAGACGCGCATTGTTTCCAATCGTTCTCCTTGGCTGGCAGGCGTACAGCCGGGCGAAGTCTATACGGTTCCGATTTCCCATGGTGAGGGGCGCTTCATGGCATCGCAGGAGCTTTTGACAGAGCTGGCGGCGAATGGACAAATCATCATGCAGTACGCGGACTTCGACGGCAACGCGACCATGGAGATTCAATATAACCCGAACGGCTCCGATTGGGCGGTCGAGGGTATCATCTCCCCGGACGGCAGAGTTCTCGGCAAGATGGGGCATTCCGAACGTATCGGCAGCGGGCTCTATCAGAACGTGCCGGGACGCTTCGACATGCAGATGTTCACATCAGCAGTCAAGTATTTCAAATAAACAGGACAAAAGCGCACATAACGAAATCAAAGATTTCTATGCGCGCTTTTTTGTTTATTATGCAGGAAATATCGCGCAGCGATATTTCCTGTATAGATAAAAAAATCCTGACGTCGTGCAAAATCAATATGCAGGGATTGACAGAATATGATGGAAGATGTAAGATGAAAATGCATAAAATGTAAGTTCTGGATATCGATCAAGAACGATCAAATGCATACATCAAAAGGAGGGAAAAGCGATGGAACGGATGATCATTTACGGTCTTGTGCTGCTCAATCTGTGCATCGGGCTGCTGCTGTACTATCACAGACCGCGCCCGTTTGGGCGCGGAACCTATGAGGTATGGCTGCCAGACGCCAAGCCAAAGCGCGCAGCGCTGGAACACAAGGCGCACAAGGTGAAGAGCAGATGAAATTGCTTTGCATTTTGGCTTTTTTGCGGTGAAAACATTTACAAAGGCCTGAGAATATGGTATCTTAATAAAATGGACGGCGTGCGTACAGCTGCCGTCCGAAATGACGGAGAATACAAATAAAAGGGAAACATGAAGAAGGTTCTGATCTATCTGATGCGCTTCGGACTGCAGATGATTTACGCTGTGCTGAAGCTCTTGCCGACAAAAAAGAATAAGGTCGTTTTTTTGAGCAGACAGTCCGATACACTGACACCGGATTTTGAAATGGTGCAGCAGGAACTGCGCCGCGAAGATCCACAGATCGAAATTGTTACGATTTGTCACCGACTCGAAGGCGCGGGAAGCGGCGGACTCAAAGGAATCTTGTCCTTCGCGGGCTCGACCCTGCGGAGTATGTATCATATGGCGACTGCTTCCGTATGCGTCCTCGATGCCTATTGGCCGGCGGTTTCCCTCTTACATCATAAAAAAACATTGACGGTAATCCAAATGTGGCACGCGCTTGGCAAGATCAAACAGTCCGGCTATCAAACCTTGGGCAAGGCGTCCGGCCGCGGCGCGGAGATGGCACATCTGATGAAGATGCATGAAAACTACGATTATATCATCGCCGGAGGCAAGGCATGGAACCCATTCTATGAGAAGTCTTTCAACCAGCCGCAGGACAAGCTCGTCAATTGCGGATTGCCGCGCATCGATCGGCTGCTTGCGGAGCGGGAAAAAAACCGGAAGCGTTTTTTTGCGGCCTATCCGGAATTGAAAGAGAAAATGATCATCCTGTATGCGCCGACCTTCCGCAAAAACATTGAGCTGCATTGGGAGTCGTTGGTGCGGGCGGTCGCGGCGCGGAACGCCGAGACCATACGGGAGGATTCGCAGGACAGAGCTTCGTCAGCAGACGGCCGGAATGCGGAAGCCGCGCAGACAAACGCGGCAAATCCGGAGATCGCGCAGAACGAAGAGCCGTTTGTGCTGATTGTCAAGGGGCATCCAAATCAGCCGCTTGTTTCCGATGATCCGGCTGTTCAAAACTGTCCGGATTTTCGTGCGGTGGATCTGCTGGCGGTCTGCGACTATCTGATTACCGACTACTCGGCGATCGCGTTGGAAGGCGCGGTACTCAACTGTCCGACCTATTATTTTGTCTATGATTACGAGGAATATCGCGAAAAGAACGGCATGAACATCGATCTGTTCGAAGTGATGCCGGGCTGTGTGTTCCGCGACGCGGACGAGTTGATGCAGCGTCTCGCGCAAGGCAGTTATCCGCAGGAAACGCTGGATGCTTACCGAGCAAACTATCTGCCAAAAAATCTCGGCACTTCGACCGCGCAGATCGCGCAGCTGGTTCGCGCGCATCTGGGAGAAACCGGAGGGTCGAAAGCGTAATCGAAAGATCATGCTTTGCATTTAAAAATATTTGAAAGACACATAACATTTGAAAGAGATATAACAGAGGAAACTATGGATTTTTTTCAATTTACGAGATGGGGCATCAAAAAGACGAAGCTGTTCGTCCTCTATTGGAGAAGAATCGTCTTCGCGAAGAATCACTTTAAGTGCCCTTGGTACAAAAAAATCAAAGCCAATATCTGCGGCGGTTTTTTAGCTGACCAGTGGATGCTTTATGACTTTGACCACAATGACAGGCATGAATACCTGTCGGAATTCGACTGGTATCGTTCCCGCTATATCAACGAGCCGTTCGATTTTGTCTGCAACAACAAGATCGCTTCGGCGGAGATTCTCAAGCAGTATGTCAGAGTGCCGGAAAGCTATATGATTAAGAATCGCGGCTATCTGTCCGGTTTCGCGAGCGAGGACATGGACTATGAAGACGCACTCACGCTGCTCAAGGAGAAGGGAAGCTATTTTTTCAAGCCTTACGGCAAGGGTAAGGGAACCGGCGTAGTCATTATGACATACGACTATGAAAAAGACCTGCCCTGCATAGACTTGAAGCCGCTGCGCAAGGAAGATTTTATCAAATACCTGAAGGACCGCGACAACTGGTTTTTAAGCGAAGCGATGAAGCAACACCCATATCTGGACAAAATATACGATCAGACGGTCAATACCATTCGCTTTATCACGCTCAAAGATCCGCATACGCACAAATTCAAGGTGTTCTTCGCGGTGCAGCGCATCGGCACGAAGGAGACGATTCCGGTGGACAACGGCAGCCGCGGCGGTCTGGTTGCCAATATCGATTTGGAGACGGGCGTGCTCAGCGAGGCAAGGTGTCTGCACAACCGCAACGTCTATAAGGTGCATCCGGACTCCGGTGCGCCGATTGAGGGCGTCCAGGTGCCGGATTGGCAGCAGCTCAAGAAGGATATGCTGCAGCTTGCGGATAAGCTGCCGTACATGCATTTTATCGCCTGGGACATTTTGATGACGGAGGAAGGACACTGCATCATCGAAGCGAACACCTCGTCCGGCGTCAATATCATCCAGCTCTGGGGCGGACAGCGCAACAAGGAACTGGGCGATTTTTACCGTTATCATAAGGTCATCAAATAAGAGGAATCCATGAAGTATATCATTATGGCTGACGGGAAGGGCACCCGTTGGAACAATTATCACAATATTCCCAAGCATTTGATTGAAATCGGGGGCGAAACGCTGCTGGCGCGAACCGTCCGGCTGCTTCGCGAAAATGACGCGCGGGCGGATATTGTGATTACTTCCCATGACCCGCGCTATGAGGTGCCGGGCGCAAGGCGCTATGAGCCTCGGCACAATCATCTGGAGATTGACCGGTTTACGGAGGAACTCATCGAAAACGATGCGTGTTTCCTCTATGGCGATACCTTTTACTCAGAGCAGGTGATTAAAAAAATCGTTCAAACCCCTGCAGAAAAGCTCTTGTTCTTCGGCAATGAACGCTCCATCGTAGCAATCAAGGTCGCGGACGGCGCGCTGTTTCGGCAGCACGTGGATCGGGTGCGGGAGCTTTTCCTCGCGGGAAAGATAGAAAAATGCATCGGATGGCAGGTATATCAGTCCTTTGAGGGACTGCCGTTCGGTGAAAAAACAATTGCCGCCGATTATATTCTGATTCAGGACGGCACAGAGGACTTTAACTCCCCTGAAGACTACAACAGGAGGACAACGAAATAAATGGGACTAAAAAAACTGGTCGTTGACGCCTTGGCGCTCGGCCCGACATCGAGAGGTTTTACAGGAGGAGAAGCGCGCCGCTGGGTGCGGGAGTCTTACAGGCACAGAACCCGTGACTACGGATTTTCCAAAAAAGATACGCGCTGGGCACTGCGGCATGGCTTCCTGCCGGAACAGGCCGCCAGACTTGGCATCACTGCCGAGAACGTCGACGACTATATCTCTGCGAAGGATTACGCGTTTTTAAGACCGCTGAACGGAACCTACAGCAAGTGGATCACCGATAAGGTAACCATGCACACGATTTTTAAGCCGTTCCGCGGTTATATGCCGACACTCTACTATCAAATCAGCAAGCGCTACGATGAAACGGTGCTGATTCCTCTGTACGACGACAACGCAGGTGACACTTTCGAGGATCTTTTCGCGTTATTGCAGGAAAAGGGCAGCCTGACGGTGTCCTCTGCCAATGGTGGTTACGCGAGTACGCTGGAGTATCGGGATGGTGTGTTTTATCTGGAGGGCAGAGAACGCCCGAAGGAGAGAATTCAGGAAATCCTCAGCGATTACCGCGTAACACTGGTAGTCAAAGAACAGGTAGAACTCAGCGAAGATACCGATTACGGTGTACTGAATCTCATCGTTTTCAATGAGTTTGGTGACAATCCCGTCATCGGTGACGGATACTTCGTCTTTGACGAATACGAAAAGACTTCTCTCAAGGTGTTGGCGATGAAGCACTCGGACAGCTTGGAAGAAGCCGATGTCGAGGATGATATCTATCGCTTTGTCAAGGCGGAGCCTTGCGATGTGACCGAAGGCAGCTGGCGCGGCAAACCGATTCCGCATTGGGACGAAATTGCGGATGTGATGCATCGCCTTTGCGTATTTGTGCCGCAGCTGGAGTTTTTCTGCGCGGAAATCGTGATTTCCGCGGATGGTTTCAAAATTGTTAATCTGCTCAATCATCCGGAATATCCGACCGCGAAACCGTTCAGCAAGGAAACCTCCGCGTATCTGAAGCGTAAAGTAGAACAAAAAAAAGAAGCCTACGCGAAAGCGGGGGTCAGAATCAGTCGCGGGCTGCATAAGATGCATCTGCGTATTCGCGCGAAATTCGCGCGCGCCTTCTATCCGAAGGGGCTGGTGCCTTACCAGTCTACCCGTTGGATTTCTAATGTCTGGACAGATTTTTGGACCAATAAGGAGGCGACCCTCCGAGAAAAGCTGTGGGCGTACAAGCATGGATTTTTGTCTTACCGCATCCCGCAATACGGCATCACCGAGGAAAATCTCGGAGAATACATTTCCGATTTTGAATACAAGTGGCTGCGTCACATTAACCCAAAATACCGGAAGTGGATGGAGGATAAGATTACGGTCAAATATGTCTGCTCGGACTACAACGACTGCTTCCCGGCTTACTATTACCATATCATCTGCAAGAACGGAAACAACAAAGTAATCTCCATGATGGATCTGCCGGAGGGTTACACCAACACCTTCGACGAGATCTTCCGTCTGGTGGAGCAAAAAGGCGTGCTCGCGCTCAAGCCGGATGAAGGTTCACATGGAGACGGCTTCTATAAATTCACCTATGAAGACGGCAAATACCAGCTCAATTATCAGGACGTAACGAAGCAGCAGGTGTTGGATATTCTTGAAGATATCAACAACCAGTATCTGGTAACCGAATATATCAATATGTGTGACGAGCTCAAGGCTGTCTATGACGGCGCGGTCAATACGGTGCGCATGATCGTTTTCAAAAAGGACGGCAAGAATCCGCAGATTGGCAATGCCTATGTGCGTTTCGGCTCCAAAAAGACAGGCGCGGTCGATAATGTCGGCGCGGGCGGTATGACCGCGACCATCGATGTCGCGACCGGACATTTCCATGATGCGAAGATTGTGATGAACAATTCCATCGAGGATTGTCCGATTCATCCGGATACCGGGGTGCCGATTGACGGCTATCTGCCGCACTGGGAACAGGTGAAACAGCAGGTTTTAGACGTTACGAAATCCATCAAGCAGCTGGAGTTTTTTGGCGTGGATCTGGCAGTTACCAATGACGGCATCAAATTTCCGGAAATCAACCGCTTCCCGGACTATCCGGCAGTGGAAAAATACACGAAACCGACCAGAGAGTATCTGCTCTATAAGCTGGCCGGTAAGAAGCATCATTATGGCTACGATGTGACTCCGAACAGGACGCTGGTACATCTGCCAAAACGTGATTAGGAAAGAGGTAAGATTTGAGTACATGCAAAGAAATTATCAGTGACCATCTCGCGTATCGGAAGCAGCTTGTCAAGCTCGCAAAATCCGATATTAAAAAAACATACAGCGGCGCGGTGCTGGGCTGGGCATGGGCGGTGATCCGTCCGGCGATTCTGATCTTCGTATTCTGGTTCGCGTTTACCGTCGGACTGCGCAAGGGCAGCGATGTGGACGGCTATCCGTTCTTTCTGTGGCTGATCGCGGGCATGATTCCTTGGTACTATATGCGGGATATGATCACCGGCGGCGCTGGTTCCATCCGCAAATATCGCTATCTGGTCACCAAAATCAAATTTCCGATTTCCACGATTCCGACCTTTGTCAGTCTGTCTTGTCTGGCGGTGCATATCGGGCTTTTGGCCATCATGATTCTGATTTTTATCGGATTTGGTTATCTGCCGACGATCTACTATCTGCAGCTGCCGGTCTACATGCTGATGATGTTTGCTTTTTTTAGCGTGTGGGGCTTGTTCGCGGGTGTGCTTTCGGCGATCAGCCAGGACTTTTTGAATCTGGTAAAATCTTTGACGCAGGCCTTGTTCTGGCTGTCCGGAATTCTCTACGACGCCGGCAAGATTGAAATCGTGTGGGTCAAAAAAATCCTGCTCTTTAATCCGGTGACCATCTGCGCGAACGGCTATCGCAATGTGTTCATCAAGCAGGTCTGGTTTTGGGAAACACCGGAGGAACTGCGCAACTACGTGATTGTGCTGATTGTGATGGGCGCTTTGGCAGTCTGGGCATACGGCAAGCTCAAAAAGGAAATACCGGATGTGCTCTAACGCGCGTCCGAGAGTTAGGATATAGGTGATTTGATGATGGATAAAACAGTCATTCAATTCGATCATGTGACGAAAATGTACAAGCTTTTTAAGAGTGACAGGCAGCGCTTTAAGTCTTTATTCAGCAAGAAAGCGAAGTACAAAGAAAAAATCGCGGTCAACGACCTTTCGTTTTCCATCAAGCAGGGGGAATCTGTCGCGCTGTTCGGCAAAAACGGCGCCGGCAAGTCCACCATTCTCAAGATGATTACAGGCGTAGCATATCCGACATCCGGCGAGATTACGGTTGACGGACGTGTCAGCGCGCTGTTGGAACTGACCGCGGGCTTTGATCCGGAGTTTACGGGGCGTGAAAATATCTATTTCAGAGGGCAGCTGATGGGGCTTTCCGACGAGGAAGTCCGTAAACTGGAACCGGAGATCATCGAATTCGCAGATCTCGGAGATTACATCGATCAGCCGACCCGTACCTATTCGAGCGGCATGAAGGCGAGATTGGGGTTCGCCATCAATGTCAGCATCGAACCGGAGATTCTGATCGTCGATGAAGCGCTCAGTGTCGGCGACAGTGAGTTCAAAAAAAAGTGCATTGATAAGATTAATCATATTGTAAATGAAGAAAACGTTACATTTTTATTCGTGACCCACTCCACAGGCGTGGCAAAATCCTTCTGCAAGCGCGGTATGGTGATGCGTCTGGGAACGCTTCTTTTTGACGGGGATATCGGAGAAGCGGCGGACTATTATCAGAAAATGCTGGAAGAGGACGCCGCGCGGGCCGCGAGGATCAAAAAAAAGAGGGGGATCTTTACAGAATGAGCAGAGCAGACAAACGCCGGGAATCGAACGGCAATGAGCAGGCGCCGAAGAAGCGGCTGACGCAGAGAATCAAAGAAATGAAAACGTCGCATAAGGTCATTGCCTTAATCGTGATTATTCTGCTGCTGGCCGCTGTCATCGTGGGCGCGGTCGTATGGAGCTACATGAATCGCGTGGTCGATGAAATGCATGAACCGATTCAGGAAAACTATGATCTTTCGCTGGTGGGGGTTGATGGCTACATCAATATTCTCCTGCTCGGCGTGGACAGCCGTAATATGGACAATATCAAGGGTACCCGCAGCGATATGATTATGATCGCGAGCATCAACGAGGAGACCAACGATGTGACACTGACCTCGGTATACCGCGACACCTATCTGAAGCTCGGCGATACCTCTACGTATGACAAAATCACCCATGCCTGCGTTTACGGCGGACCGGAGATGACGATGAAGTCACTGAATCAGGCGTTGGATATTGACCTCAGCCAGTATGTCATCGTAAACTTCAAGACGGTGGCGGATGTGGTTGACGCGGTCGGCGGCATTACCGTCGATGTGCAGCAGTACGAGATCAATCAACTGAACAAATATACCAGACAGACGGCAAAAAATATCGGCAAAAAGGATTACAATCTTGTCAAAGCGCCGGGCGTACAGACGCTGGAAGGCGTGCAGGCGGTTTCCTACGGTCGTATCCGTAAGGGTACCGGCGATGATATCAAACGTACGGAAAGAATGCGTACGGTCGTTTCTCTGGTTTTCCAAAAAGTCAAGACCATGCCGTTCAGCGACGTCAAAAAAATCATTGACATGGCTGTACCGCAGGTCAAGACCAATCTGAAGATGAACGATATTCTGGCGCTCGGTTTCCGTCTGCCGAAGTACAATATCGCCTCCGGCAGCGGCTGGCCGTATAAGTGGACCAGCGGCTTGATCAAGGGGGTATCCTATGTGTTCCCGGGCGGCAGTCTGACGAATAACACGACGGAATTCCATAAGGAGGTCTTTGGACAGGAGGATTATACGACCACATCGACGGTCAATGCCATCAGCAGCGAGATCAGCCGGCGCATTCAGGCGGCGAAGGACGCGAAGCAGTTGGATAAGATTAAGGAAGGCGAAACGAAAAAGGACGAACCTGCGGCAGAGCCGACCGATCCGGATAACCCGGACGGTGTAGATGATCCGGATGATCCAAATTACAATCCGGGCACCGATCCAAGCAATCCGACCGAGCCAACTGACCCGAGCAATCCGACCACACCGACGGACCCAACCACGCCAACTGAGCCGACGACTCCGACCGAACCGACGACTCCGACCACGCCGGGTACAACTGATCCGACGGTGCCGACGGAGCCAAGCACGCCGGCCGAGCAGTCCGCAGAGAATACCGGAGGCGCCTCCGCACAAGGCACCTGATACGGGCCCGGAACCGGCAGAACAATTCCGGACGAATTCGCGTAGGAAGCATCGGCGCGCGTTTCGCGCTCCGACGCGTAAAATATCAATCAATGAGAGAAAGGAAGCTATCATATCATGGCAAAAGAAAAATTAAACTGGGAAGATGAACAGGTTAGACATACCTACAGACATACCGCGTCTCACATCATGGCGCAGGCCATCCAGCACCTGTGGCCGGACACCAAGTTCGCGATTGGACCGGCTATCGACAACGGATTCTATTACGATATGGAGTGTGAGCATAAATTCAGCGAAGAAGATTTCCTCAAGATTCAGAAGGAAATGAAAAAGATCGTGCAGCAAAACCTGCCGCTGGTCAGAAGCGAGGTTTCCAGAGAGGAAGCACTTCAATTCTTTAAAGAGAGAAATCAGGACTACAAAGTGGAACTGATTGAAGACCTGCCGGAGGATGCGGTCATCACGATGTATACACAGGGAGATTTTACGGACCTGTGCGCGGGGCCGCACATGGAATCCACCGGTCAGATTAAGGCGTTCAAGCTGATGAGCGTGGCGGGCGCTTACTGGAGAGGCGATTCCGACAGACAGATGCTGCAGAGAATTTACGCGACTGCATTCCCGACCCAGGAAGAACTGGATGCCTACGTCGAAAAATTGGAGGAAGCGAAAAAGAGAGACCACCGCAAGATCGGCAAGGAGATGGATCTCTTCATGCTGACCGAGGAAGGTCCGGGATTCCCGTTTTTCCTGCCAAAGGGCATGATCATCCGCAATGAGCTGGAGGCTTTTTGGAGAGCGGAGCATAAGAAGAGAGGCTATGAAGAGATCAAGACACCGCTGATTCTCAACGAGCATCTTTGGAGGACCTCCGGCCATTGGGATCACTATAAGGACAACATGTATTTCACCAAGATCGATGGCGAGGATTACGCGATCAAGCCTATGAACTGCCCGGGGTCGATGCTGGTATACAAGCGTAAAATGTGGTCCTACCGAGATTTTCCGATTCGCTGCGGCGAGCTCGGACAGGTGCACAGACATGAGCTTTCCGGCGCGCTGCACGGTTTGATGAGAGTCCGTACCTTCACGCAGGACGACGCACATATCTTCATGCTGCCTGAACAGGTTAACGATGAGATTAAGGGCGTTGCGAAATTCTGCGATGATGTCTATAAAATGTTCGGTTTCGAGTATCATGTAGAGCTTTCCACCAGACCGGAGGACTCCATGGGAACCGACGAAGAATGGGAAATGGCAGAAGGCGCTCTCAGAAACGCCATCGAGGAAATGGGTGTTCCGTTCGTCATCAACGAGGGCGACGGCGCATTCTATGGCCCGAAGCTGGACTTCCATCTGCAGGATTCCATCGGCAGAACCTGGCAGTGCGGCACAATCCAGCTTGACATGCAGATGCCGCAGAGATTTGATTTAACTTATGTGGGATCAGACGGTGAAAAACACAGACCGATCATGATCCACCGCGTCATCTTTGGTTCGATTGAACGTTTTATCGGTATTCTGATCGAGCACTGCGCCGGCAAATTCCCGCTGTGGCTGGCACCTGTACAGGTAAAACTTCTGACGGTCACCGAAAAATTCGCACCGTACGCACAGGAAGTCGCCGCGAAGCTGGAAGAAGCGGGTCTGCGTGTGGAAACGGATATCAGAAACGAAAAGATCGGCTATAAGCTCAGAGAGGCCAGAAACGAGAGGGACAGCTATATCTGCGTGATCGGTGAGAGAGAAACCGAAGCAGGCACACTGACCGTTCGCTCGAGCAAGGTCGGGGAACTCGGTGAAATGAGCGTCGAGGACTTCACCGCGAAGCTGCTGGAAGAAATCAAAAATAAAGCAATGTAGGAACAGACACGAACAGCCAATCCGAATCGGTGTGATTGGCTGTTTTTGTCATACCGGAGAGAAACGGAAATGAGGGGAAAACGGTGGACTTAGGTTATTTTGCGATAAATGACAAAAAGAAGGCAGTGCTTTTGAACGAGGAAGCTTTGAAATTTACAAGAAACGATACAGAGGATGTCCGCTGGTATTGCAAAGGAGCAGCAGAAAACGGAGATTTGGTACTGTACATGGGCAAGAGGGCAGGAGAATGTATACGACCGGAACAGGCACAACAGATGATACCGATAGATGAAGCTTGGCGTATTGTGGTATTTCAATATGAAAACTCTGATTCTTTTCCACTGATAAAGCAACTGGAGGATACTTCGACTTTTTTTGAAGGACAGACATTGCTTCATACTGCATTTTCGGAAGAGTCTCTTTGTATCGAACTAAAAGCAAAAAAAATGCTGCGCTTTGCGCTGGGATCACAGGAATATCGCAGACCTTTCAGCGAAATCGGAGATGGAATCTTATTGCTGTTTCGCAGGGGACATATTCGTTTTTTCAGCAAGCCAAACAGCGACGCGCAGCAAGTAAAGAAAGTTTTGCGAGGGGAAACCTTTGCCGGATATATGGAAGGAGGAACTTCCAACTCTCCGGAAGATTTGTTTGAAAGCAATATCCTAAACGCAATTGAAAGCTTGCGAACAATGCTGCCGAATGCGCCGGCTTTCTGTACGGTTAACGGCAGGGCAGCCGCGGTCTCTCGTCTTTTTGCGGATACACAAATTCGTGATGAGAAGTTATCCATCTATGCAATCGGAGATGAAAAAGACTATTTGGAGTTCGTCAAAGAAAAGACGAAGACGCATGACCGACTATTCCGCAGCGATGAAATTAAAATCGGCAGGAACGAACTCGGCTGCGAAGCGAGACTGCGCGGGAATGGAGAAAATATTGCTGAAATCAACCGAAATTTGGAGAAGGTCTGCCGGAAAAACGTAACCATTGTTCTTACGGGAGAAAGCGGCACAGGAAAAACCTTTCTTGCTAAGGAAATTCATAAAAACAGCCGACGCGCGGACGGCCCTTTTATCAACGTAAACTGCGCGGCTATTGCTTATAATTTGATTGAAAGTGAGCTGTTTGGTTATGAAGACGGAGCATTTACCGGAGCAAAAAAAGGGGGGAAAATCGGTTATTTTGAAATGGCAAAGGGCGGAACCCTTTTTTTAGATGAAATATCAGAACTTCCACTCTTGCTACAGGGAAAACTATTGGAGGTGCTGCAGGATGGAACTTTTTACCGCGTGGGCGGCGTAAAAAAAATATCCACAGATGTTCGACTGATTGTCGCGACAAATCGAAACCTCGAGCAAATGGTAAAGGAAGGTAAATTTCGTGAAGACCTGTATTATCGCATCAGCGTTTTTCCGATTAAACTGCCTCCGCTACGCGATCGAATCGCGGATTTGTACAGCATTATCGAAGATACACTTCCGTTGATTTACAGCCGTTTGGAAGTAGAACCCATGATACTGACCGATGACGCACTTCAAAAAATGAAGCAATACCGGTGGCCTGGAAATATTCGCGAATTGGAAAATGTGTTGGAGAAAGCCGCGGTAATTTCAGAGGGAAACTTTATACATGCGGAAGATATAAAGCTCGATAACAGTATAGCCGGCAGTCCAATCGCGAAAAGTTTAAAGGAAAAGATGAAACTGTACGAAAAAGAATTGATTCAAACCGCTTTTGAACAGTTTTCCGGTAACCGACGGTTGGTAGCTGAATATCTCGGAATCAGCAAGACCAACCTGTTTGAGAAGGTGCACCAATACGGAATTGATGAAAAACCGGAGGAAAGAAACGTATGAAACTGGCGAATATGATTCGAGAAAGAATAAGTAATTTGCAGGGAGAAATCGGCGTATATTTTTACGATATAAAGCAAGACAACAGTTTTTTTGTGGGAAACTGTGACGTCTTCCCATCTTTAGGCATTGCGAAGTTGGTGCTTCTGATTGAGGTCTTTCGCCAAGTGGAAGAAAAAGTGATTCGTTTAGACGATACCTATACTCTGGACAAAAAACCACCATTTGCGATTCCGGAAAATGAATATGAAGCAACAGTCGGTGTTTTGGATTTTTTGCATAAAGGTATGGAACTGACAATTGAGGATTTGGTTTATCTGATGATTGTCATCAGCGATAATTCTGCTTTTAACATATTGCTGTCGATAGTTGGAATGGAACAAGTGAATGATACTATGAAAAAACTCGGACTGACCAAAACGAAAATACGATGTATGCTGTTTGAATGGGATGAAATTGATCCGGAAAAAGACAATTATCATTCTGTCAGGGAGATTGGAAGCCTTCTGCGCAGGTTGTATAAGAGACAGTTGATTTCGACAGCGGCCAGTGAGCAGATGCTGCGAATACTCTCTTATCACCAACGGAGAGATATTCTTTCCGGATTTTCAGACAGGGGCATTTCTGTTGCACAGCAAACCGGCTTTGATATTACCGCACTTCATGATGCTGCGATTGTTATGACTGAAAACCCTTTTATCCTGTGCATGAGCACTAATAAAATATCCGCGAAACGGGCCGAAGGAATCATGAAGGATATTGCTTTTATGTGCGGCGCAGAAGCGCAAAAACAAAAGTAGAATGTTCTAAAAAAAGAACGAAAGTCTAAAAAAAGAACAAAAAGCGAAAGGTTCTAAACCAGACGCTTTTTTTTGTTATATAAGGACGAAAACTTTGCGGTTGTCTCAGAATCACATAAACTTATTTTACATCGCGCCAACATGCCTGCGCGCAGGTTTGCGCGCGTAGAAATACCCGGGTTTATTCTACATACGGTTGCTTTTATTTTAAATTGCGGATAAGCTATCCTTGGTATATGTCAGATGGCACAGAATTTGCTTTAATACTTTATAGAGAAATGAAAATGGAAGGAGGCAAACGCATGCAATTCATTGACATGCATTGCGACACGCTACTTGAATGTTATCTTCGAAACAAATCGTTGAGAAAAAATGACCTTCACATTGATTTGGAAAAAATGCGGAGAGCCGGTGGTCTGTTCCAGTTTTTTGCGATTTATTTGATCTCAGGAAAGGGGGCAAAAGACGAGAATATCACATTGAGTCCTTATGAGTTGTTTTTTGATATTGAAAAGCTTTATCAACAGCAGTTACAAGAAAACCGTGACATCCTCGCGCCTGTGAAATCCTTCGCGGATATTGAAAAAAATCAACAAAGCGGAAAACTCTCATCGCTGCTCACGATTGAAGATGCCGGCCTATTAGAAGGGAAGCCGGAACGCCTGCAAATCCTGTATGATAGGGGCGTACGCTTGATGACTTTGTTGTGGAACTACGAAAACTGCATCGGATTCCCGCAGAGTAGGGATGAAGTCGAACATCGCAAGGGATTGAAACCATTTGGCGTGGAAGTGGTGGAGCGTATGAATGATATCGGCATGATTGTAGATGTTTCGCATCTGTCGGAAGGTGGATTCTACGATGTTGTCAAGCACTGCAGGAAACCTTTTGTAGCATCGCATTCTTGCGCGAGAGCGTTGTGCGATCACCCACGCAACCTGACTGATGAACAGCTGAAATGTATTGCTGAAGCAGGAGGAGTTGTCGGCGTGAACTTTTACGCGGCATTCCTGCGTAAGAACGCGAAAGTTTCTACAATAGAGGACATTGTGTCACATATTCGGCATATGATTCGGGTTATGGGAGAAGATTACGTGGCGTTCGGATCGGATTTTGATGGAATTGACTGCAAACTCGAGATGAAAGATTACGAGGGCTTTCAAACCTTAATCGAAAATTTGGAGAGGGAATTTTCAACGGAAACGATCGAAAAAATTTGTTTCAAAAATGTTAGCCGTATCTTAAAAGACTGTATATAAGAATAGGAGGAAAAAATGGATAATCAGAATCATGAAGGCAGCTTTAAGAAAGCAATCGGACCTTTCAGCGGCATCAGCATTGTCGCTGGTATGGTGATCGGATCCGGTGTATACTATTTGGGCAGCTATGTTTTGGAAAGAACCGGAATGAATTTGGGCTGGTCCTTAGTTGCGTGGATTGTAGGAGGTCTTATCACAATTATTTCAGGGTTGTGCTTTGCGGAACTTGGCGCGAGCATGCCGGTCGCGGGCGGCCAAACAATTTATTTGAGCAGAGCTTACAGTCCGATGTGGGGATTTTTGAATGGATTTTCCTGTTTCTTATTGGTAGGCTCCGGTGGAGTCGCGGCACTGGCGATGGCAGCGGTAACCGCGTACAGAACAGTATTCGACATCAGCGATGGTATGGTAAAAGTGATCGCAATCGCTATAATTCTGTTGTTAATGACGATTAACCTTCTCGGTGTCAAGGAAATGACGCTCTATCAAAACTTTTCTATGGTAATCCGTCTAGTGCCGATCCTGCTGATTATCATCGTTGGATTGGCAACAGGACAACAAAATCCGGACCTTTCTCTTACACTGGAAGGAACCAGCGCGGAAGGTGGGAACGTAATCAGCGTGATTTCGATGATCGGTTTTGCGACCTTTGCTTCTATGTGGGCCTATGATGGGTGGTACAATTTGAACACAGTGGCGGAAGAAATGCGCAATCCTAAAAAGGATCTTCCATTCGCTATTATCGTTTCGCTGGTAGGTGTAACTCTCATATATACCTTGTTCTATCTTGCGGTGTACAAGGTGCTGCCAATTGAAGATATCAGAACGATGATTACTGATGGCAACCTTTATTTAGGTAACGAAGTAGTCTCCAGAACATTGGGAGGAACCGGAACCTGGCTGGTTTTAATCTGTATGACGATTGGTATTGTCGGATCAGCAAATGTCAATACGCTTTGTGACCCGCGCACTTACTATGCAATGGCACACGAGGGCTACTTCCCTAAGATTTTTGGACATTTGGACGAAAAACATGGTGTTCCGAGCTATGGTATCATGATTTCTTCCGCTATGGCAATCTTACTGGTTATTTTTAATAGTTTGCAGGACTTAACGGATATGTTGATTTTCGCCACATCCATCTTGAACGCGATGACAGTATTCGCGGTATTGATTATGAGAAAAAAATATCCGGACTTAGAAAGACCATACAAGGTATGGGGCGGCAAGGTAACTATCATTCTGACTTGTATCGCGTATCTGATTTTAATGGTGAACGAATTGCTGGACGCGCCGAAATCCGGCTTAATCGGCATCGGTGTTATGGTGGTTAGTGCCGGTGTGTACTATTACTTCAAAAAGAAGAACGGCGGCAAGGAATATCAAGGCGAAGGGATTGAATAGGGAAAATTTATGAGGTATGAAGATTTAAAGTATTTGGAGGTACCATTACCGGAAGCAATCGCGAAGGAAAAATGGGGCGGTTTCTTTGAGAATGCCCGCAGCCGAATCGCGGCATATCTGGATGACGAAACAACAGATTACGCGCTGCGCTGCCGATTGGAAATGGAACTTGGAATACTGCAAAACCTGCAGGAAAGATATACTCTGTGTCCGGAAGAGGCTCTTTTGATCATGCAGGAAAAAATTCCGGTTATGACCGCGGAAGAATTGGAAAAACTGCGCATGGAAGATAAAGCAGATTGGATTTACATAAACGGACAGGTTCGTTACTTGGACAGCTTTGCTGCTACGCTTTGCAAGGCTTATCCGGAAGTTTGGTCGCGAACCGAAGCCGGTGATACGAGCGATTACACGCTCATAGAGGATTACATTCATGGCTGCGAAGACAATCTCGAAAGAACCGCGCATATACACATCCGACATGAAGTGGAAATCGCGCCGCGGGCGCTGCGTGAAGGAGAAACGATTCGAGTACATATTCCGATTCCGCGGGAACGGGCCGGCATCACGAATTTTAAAATGCTGTGGACTTCGCATACGCCTTCGTTTATTTCCGATAGCAAGGCGGCACAACCGACAATCTATTTTGAAGAAATCGCGGCGAAAGGGCAGGTGTTCTCCTTGGAGTATGAGCTTGATTACACAACTGTGTATCATAATCTTGAAACAAGGTCGGACGCGGATATGCCGCAGGAGGCGAGCACTGCTTGTGAAGAGGCTTTTTCGAGTGAAAACCTCATGGAAGAAGCGCCGCATATTCGCTTCACTCCGCATCTCGTCACGCTTTGTGAAAGACTTATCGGAGGCGAAGTCAATCCGCTTCGCAAGGCCAGAGCAATCTATAATTATGTGACAACGAAAATGGACTATCGTTTTGTGCGTGATTACGCGAGCATTGAAAATCTATCAGAATACTGTGCCTTGAATCGAAAGGGTGATTGCGGGATTCATTCTTTGCTGTTCATTACGCTTTGTCGTATCGCGGGAATTCCGGCACAGTGGGAGTCCGGATTAGAAGCCTCACCGACTTATGTTGGCGAACATGACTGGGTACGCTTCTTCATTCAAGATTTGGGGTGGCTTTACGCGGACCTTGCCGGAGGAGTGCTGGCTTACGTGAGAAAATCGTACGATCGCTGGAATTTCTTCTTTGGAAATGTGGACCCGTATCGAATTCCGATCAATGATCGGTTTCAGCATGATTTTTATCCTAAAAAGCAGCATTGGCGCATAGATCCATATGACAATCAATGCGGTGAGATGGAATATGAGGACAGCGGCGTATATGGAGATGATCTTATTTACCGCCATATCCCGATTGACATCTATTTGAAATAATATTCCTTTGCGCTCACATCATTTTAGTTTTTATCATAAAAAAACAAACGGGCACAAAAACGCCACGCGGAATCCATAGAGAAAGAAGGCCGCGCGGCGTTTTTTTATCATCTGGGAAATATCGCTGTGCGATATTTCCGGAATCACGACAAAAGCAGCTTGCGGAGCATCGCTCATGAACGAACGACATGTGCGCATAAAAATCTGTATTTCGTTATACGCGCTTTTTTCTTTTTGGGGGGGGAGAGCGGAAGCAGCGCGGATGCTCGCAGCGGTCATGTTTTTCTTTTTTTCGCCTCATCGAGAGAAGGTACTAGCGAAATTTGTCTGAAAGTGTAGAAAAATGTCGAATGAAATTCTGCAAAAAACGACAAAAAATGTAATAATGAAATGGGGGGGATAAAAAAGTGCTAAGATTTCTAAGAAGGCCGCGTGTGAGAAAGGAGAACAATATGGAAAAATATATTCCGATCATCAGGAGAACTGATTGCTGCAAGGTTGCGGTCAGCGATATTTTGTACATTCAACAGCATGGCAGGGTTACGAACATTGTCACAGAGAAAGAAACCTTCTCGCAATATGCGAAGGCAGGCGACTATGAAGTCTATCTGGACAGAAGATTTTTTCGCTGCCTGCATTCTGTCATCATTAATTTCGAGCAGGTGAAGTCGATGAAGGATCAGACCATATATTTTCAGAGTGGACAAAGCTTCGCGCTCGGCAGGAACAGTTTTGTTTCAGCGAAGCAGGCTTTTGCCGCTTATCTCAAAAAATTATCCATGTAAAAGAGAATTTTCTTGCTTTTTTTTGTGAAATATAGTAAAGTAATTAGTGGTATGTGCAATTCTGCCATGCCACAAGATCAATCACATCGCCGATTGGAGAAGGTTGCCGCGTTCCCCTGCGATAAGGGTGCCGGAAGGCATGCGGTAGGAGACTCACAGGCGGTGGAAGTATAAACCAGGAGGAATAAAAATGGCAGTAATTTCAATGAAACAATTACTCGAAGCAGGTGTACATTTTGGACACCAGACCAGAAGATGGAACCCGAAGATGGCTCCGTACATCTTCACAGAAAGAAACGGCATCTACATTATCGACTTACAGAAGACGGTAAAGAAGATTGACGAAGCTTATGACTTCATGAGAAGCGTTGGCGAGTCCGGCAAGCCGATTCTGTTCGTAGGAACCAAGAAGCAGGCGCAGCAGGCAATCGAGGATGAAGCGACCAGATGCGGACAGTATTATGTCAGCGAAAGATGGCTCGGCGGTATGCTGACAAACCACAAGACTATCGCAAAGAGAATTCAGAGACTCAATGACATTCGCAGAATGGAAGAAGACGGTACCTTCGAAAAGCTGGCGAAGAAAGAAGTCATCAAGCTGAAATCAGAAGCTGACAAGCTCGAAAAATTCTTAGGCGGCATCAAGGACATGAAGGGAATGCCGGGCGCCTTATTTGTTGTAGACCCTAAGAAGGAAAGAATCGCGGTGAAAGAAGCGAGAATCCTCGGAATTCCGATCGTTGGTATTGTCGATACAAACTGTGACCCGGACGACGTGGACTATGTAATCCCGGCTAATGACGACGCGATTAGAGCGGTTAAGCTGATCGCCGCGAGAATGGCGGACGCTGTTATCGAAGCAAACCAGGGCGAAAGCTTTGACGAAGGCACTCCTGTTGAAGAAGCACCTGCAGAAGAAGCGGAAGAAGCACCTGCAGAGGCGTAGTCAAAAGACAAACGAAAATTAAATCACAGGAGGAAAATAAAATGGCAGTAACCGCTCAGATGGTAAAAGAATTAAGAGAAATGACCGGCGCAGGCATGATGGACTGCAAAAAGGCATTGGTAGAAGTTGATGGCAATATCGAAGCTGCTGTTGACTATTTGAAAGAAAAGGGACTTGCGAAGGCCGCAAAGAAGGCAGGCAGAGTTGCCGCGGAAGGCTTAGTTAAGATCGCTTTTTCCGATGATCACAAGACTGCCGCTATTGTTGAAGTCAATTCCGAAACAGACTTCGTTTCCAAAAACGAAGAATTCGTAAACTTTGTAGAAGACCTCGCGAAGCTGGCTTTAACAGCGGAATCCAACGATATCGAAGCCTTCAAGGCGATGGCATATGAAGGCGCGACGGTTGCGGATGCGTTAACCGCGAAGATTGCGAAGATCGGCGAAAATATGTCGATCAGAAGAATTGAAAAAGCATCCGGCGATGTGCTCGCTTCCTATGTGCACGGCGGCGGCAGAATCGGCGTTATCGTGGTAGGCAGCGGTGAAGCGACCGATGCCGTGAAGGAAGCTCTGACCAATATCGCGATGCAGGTCGCGGCGATGAATCCGCAGTATGTCAGCAGAGACGAAATCTCCGCGGAGGAACTCGCGAAGATCAGAGAAATCACGCTCGAAAGCGCGCTGAACGATCCGTTCTCCCTGCCGAAGCCAATCTTAAACGAATTGATGGACAAGGCTGTGGCCGGAGTTTGGTCCGCGGAAGATGTCGCGATCTTAGAAGAAAAGAGAAACGACAAGAGCTTCAACTTCAACTATCTGCCGAACTTCCTTTCCAAGGAAGCAAAGGCGCAGCTGGCAGACCTCGCGGTCGCGGATAAAGCCGCGATCTCCGCGAACAAGATTTTCCTTGGACTGGTAGAGGGACGTGTTTCCAAGCAGTTAAAGGATATCTGCCTGCTTGACCAAACTTATGTCAGAGCAGAAGACGGCAAACAGACCGTCGCGAAGTATCTGGAATCCGTAGATAAGAACCTTTCCCTCGCGAAGGTTGTACGTTTCGAAGTCGGCGAAGGCATCGAAAAGAAGGAAGAAGATTTCGCGGCAGAAGTAGCTGCACAGCTTAAATAAGTTCCTGTTAACTACAGGCGCATGCCTGGACATGCGAAGGGCGGCTCGTAAGTCCGCCGAAATGTGCGAAAGCACAAACAACTTTTTTATCGTCAACAACACAAAACCTCGTAGAGTGATTGCTTTTACGAGGTTTTTATTTTTTGAAGCAAAAAACTTCCGCCATTGAAACCGGAAGATGGAAGAAGATGGAGCCTCCTCTCATCACCGGCAAAACTGATGATAGGATTCGCGACGCGGCCTTCGCGTGAGGGCAGATATTCAAGTTCGTCTCTTGACAGCCTGCGAAAAATTCGGTATCCTTATAAGGAAACGAATGTAATCGCGCGGAAAGGAAATGCTTATGTCACAAAAATCCATGCGTCTGCGTCGGCATCTGACCACCTTTCAGATGATGATTCTTGGGTTCGCCTTGCTGATCTTAGTGGGAGCGCTGGTTTTAATGTTGCCCGTATGCAGCGCGGCAGGCAATTGGACATCCTTTCATGAGTCCTTATTTACAGCTACCTCCGCGACCTGCGTTACAGGTTTGGTTGTGCGGGATACCGGCAGCTACTGGTCCGGATTCGGCCAGCTGGTGATCTTAATGCTGATTCAGATCGGAGGCCTCGGTGTCATCACTGCCGCCGTTACTTTTTTGCTGTTCGCCGGCAAAAATGTTTCCCTAAAAGAACGCAGCGCGATGCAGGAAGCAATCGCGGCACCGGCAATCGGCGGGATTGTGCGGCTGACAAAATTTATCCTGAAGGGAACGCTGCTGATAGAGGTTTTGGGAGCCTTGCTACTGTTACCGGTTTTTTACGGGGATTACGGCAGGAAGGGCATCTGGATGGCGGTCTTTCATTCCATATCGGCTTTTTGCAATGCGGGCTTTGATATCCTCGGATGCGCGGGGCAGCAGTATCTGTCCTTGATGGGATATGAGCAGAATCCGATTGTGAATTTTGTTATCATGCTGCTGATTATTATCGGAGGAATCGGTTTTTTAACCTGGAATGACCTGTATCGGCATCGTTTGCGTATGCGGCGCTATCAAATGCAAAGCAAGGTGATTCTCCTTATGACGGCAATTTTGATTTTTTTACCTGCTCTGTTTTTCTTTTTTGTGGATTTTGCTGATATGCCGCTTCATGAACGTGTTCTGGCAGCCCTCTTTCAGGCGGTTACGCCCAGAACCGCGGGGTTTAATACGGTCGATCTGACGTGCATGACGGATGTTTCCAAGGGATTGATTACGGGGCTGATGTTGATTGGGGGCGCGCCGGGATCGACAGCCGGCGGCATGAAGGTGACCACCCTGGCCGTACTTTTGACTTCCGCGGCCGCAACCTTTGGGCGACGGGAGGAAACCCATGCGTTTGAACGCCGGATTGAAAACGAGGTGATTCGAAATGCCGCGGCAATTTTGCTTTTGTATTTGGGGCGTAGCTTTGTGGGCGCGTCTGTGATTAGTCTGACAGAAAATCTGCCGCTGGATGCATGTCTGTATGAGACCGCGTCAGCGGCGGGAACCGTCGGCCTGACGCTGGGACTGACGCCGCATTTGGGTGTGTTGTCACAGTCTGTTTTGATCCTGCTGATGTTTTTTGGACGTGTCGGCGGATTAACTCTGATTTACGCGGCTTTTTCCGGACATGAAATTGTCTGCGCGCGCTTTCCCAAAGGAAATATCACAGTGGGATAAAAAGAGAGGAAACGAAAATGAAAAATGTGTTACTGATTGGACTCGGACGTTTTGGACGGCATCTCGCGGAAGAATTGAATCAATTGGGACATCAGGTTATGGCTGTGGATAAAAACGAGGAACGCGTCGATGCCTGTATGGATTTTGTTACAAACGCGCAGATCGGCGACAGCACCGCGGAGGATTTTTTGCGTTCTTTGGGCGTGAAAAATTATGACATTTGTTATGTTACGATCAGCGATAATTTTTTGAGCGCGTTGGAAACCACATCTCAGCTTAAGGAGCTTGGCGCAAAATGTATCGTTTCCAGAGCGAAACAGGAGCTGCAGGCAAAATTTTTGCTGCGTAACGGGGCAGATCATGTAGTCTATCCGGAAAAACAATTGGCAAAATGGGCAGCGATCCGATATACCGCCAACCATATCTTTGATTATATTGAACTGGACGCGCAGCATGCGATCATCGAGGCCGCGGTACCGGAGTCATGGAGAGATCAAAGTATCGGAAGCCTGGATATTCGCAGAAAGTACGGTATCAATATTTTAGCCATTCGGCAAAATGAAAAAACAAACGCCGCGATTTCAGCGGAAACCGTTTTGAACGGTGAAATGACCTTGCTTGTGATGGGAGAATACGAGGCGCTTCGAAAGTGCTTCCGAATGTAATACGAATACGAGGAAATTATGAACATAAAAAAAGAATCGACCGGCGGCGGACTGCGCAGTCTGGTCGGAACAAGAGCATTTTATAAAAAGGTGTTACTGGTGGCGGTGCCGATCATGATTCAAAACGGCATCACCAATTTTGTCAGTCTGCTCGACAATATCATGGTCGGGCAGGTGGGTACGGAGCAGATGTCCGGCGTGGCAATTGCCAATCAGCTGGTCTTTATTTTTAATCTCTGTATCTTCGGCGCGGTGGCCGGCGCGGGCATTTTGGGTGCGCAGTTCTACGGCAGCGGCAATTCGGAGGGGGTGCGGGATACCTTCCGTTTTAAGCTGTTGTTCGGCGTGATATTATCGGCAATTTTCGCGGTTATTTTTTTGACTGTGGGAGAACCTTTGATCCAACAGTTTATCCATCAGGGCGAAGGTATCGGAGATCTTGAGGCGACGCGCTCTTATGGGAAGGCTTACCTTGAAGTGATCGTCATCGGAATTTTACCCTTTGCTTTGACCCAATGCTATTCGGGCACGCTGCGTGAAACCGGAGAAACGGTCATTCCGATGATTGCCGGCATCATCGCGGTGCTTGTCAATCTGGTGTTTAACTATATCCTGATTTTCGGCAAACTCGGCGCGCCGGAGCTTGGCTGTGTCGGCGCGGCAATCGCGACAGTTCTCTCCCGTTTCGTAGAGCTTGCAATTGTAGCAGGCTGGACGCATAAGCATGTGGCGCGGAATCCGTTTATCCGGGGCGCCCTGCGCAGTTTTAAGATTCCCGGGAGTCTTTTGAAGCAAATTATCGCCATCGGCTTACCTTTGTTTATCAACGAATTGATGTGGTCGTTCGGTATCACCTTTATGACCCAATGCTATTCCGTCAGAGGGCTGGAGGTTGTCGCGGCGTTCAACATCGCGAACACCATCAGCAATGTGTTTAACGTGGTATTTTTATCCTTAGGAAACTCGGTCGGCATCATCATCGGACAGATGCTTGGCGCGGGCAGGCTGGAGGAGGCGAAGCGTGAGGATAAGCAGTTGATCGCGTTCTCGGTGTTCTGCTGCTTCCTTACCGGCGCGATGCTCATCCTCCTTTCGCCATTTTTCCCGCGGATGTACAATACAGAGGAAATCGTCAAGGAGCTCGCGACACAGCTGATCTTTATTACCGGCTGCTGCCAGCCGCTGTACGGCTTCGTGCATGGCACGTATTTTACCCTGCGCGCCGGAGGAAAATCCGTTGTCACTTTTTTGTTTGACAGCGCGTACATGTGGGTGCTTCCGATTCCGATCGTTTTCCTGCTCGCTCGTTTTACTGCGATTCCGGTGCAGCTTGTGTATCTGCTCGCGGAACTTTCAAACCTTATTAAGTGTATCGTCGGCTATGTGCTGGTAAAAAGAGGCGTCTGGATCAAGAACATTGTGGATTGACGATAAAGCAGGTTTTTGTTTTCAAGACCCATGAACCGCCGGATGAACGAATAAAAGCACTTCCATTCAAAAAAATCCGCTTTCTGTTTGAAAAAGCAGAGAACGGATTTTTGTTTCAAATCCATTCTATCGTACCGGTCAAATAGGCATTGAGAATGTTCTGCGGCGCATCGTAGTAGAAGCTGCTGTTAAAATCCTCGATTTTTTCGCTGACGAAGGAGTGGTAGGCAGCGAAAAGAGCGGGAAACATTAATGTATGCGGCCCTTTTCGATTGTCAAGTGCGGTCAAGATCATACTTTTTAATTTTGTTCAGCAATGTTTGACGGTTTATGCCTAAATCACGCGCTAGTTTCGAATGATTCTGACACAGCTGCAGCCTTTCTTGCAGAAATTTTTTCTCATAAGCTTCCATAGCATCTTTTAATCTCAATGATGCTTTATATGAGCGTTGTATGAATTCTACTTCCTCACTGTGGCGTACAGCACACCAATCTACATTTCTATTTTGTCTCTCATGAGATGTACTTTGCAGAATATAGGAAGGAAGATCATCGGGTTCAATGAGAGAGGCTGTTGAGAAAACAAAAGCACTTTCAATGGCATTCTTTAATTCGCGGACATTTCCGGGCCAGTCATATTCTTGCAGCAGCTGCAAGGTCTTAGGAGTTAAACCGAAAACTTGATGCGGATTATTTTTGTTGTTATTGTTTTGCTTTATAAAATATTCAGATAGAATTTCGATATCTTCTCGTCTTTCACGAAGCGGTGGGATTCTCAGAATAACTGTACTGAGTCGATAAAAAAGATCACTTCGGATTTTTTTGTTGCTGATACAGTCAAAAGGATCTTCATTCATAGCAGAAATCATACGAAAATCTGCCAGAATCACCTTTTCGGATCCAAGCCTGCGGAATTTCTTATCTTCCAAGGCTTTGAGTAGCTTCGCTTGTATATTTAAATCCAGTGAGTTTATTTCATCTAAAAAAAGTGTGCCTTGGTTTGCTTGTTCCATGATTCCGGAACGAGAAACAGAACCCGTATAGATTCCCTTTTCCGTTCCGAAAAAGATGCTTTCTGTAAGCGTCGAAGGAATAGCAGCACAGTTTTGTGCGTAAAAAACTTTTCGCTTTCGAGAACTAAAACTATGAATAGCTTGCGCAACCATTTCTTTACCGGTTCCGGTTTCACCGTAAATTAGAACATTAGCGTCTGTTTCTGCAACCTGCATGATTTGAACTTTTAAATTCTGCATCATTGGTGAAATGCCGATGATGTCAGTAAGCTCAAAAATATGCTCCTGCTTCGTGTCTAAAGATTGAAGTTCTATGACGTGAGAAGGGGAGGAAAGCAATTCTTTTGTACGAGTAATACAGACAGCACCTATGATCTGCCTCTCCATATAAATGGGATAAACACATTCTAAAACTTCGTGGAATCTGCCTTTGTAGTCACGCATATGCGTCAAGTGAAAATTAGTGGATTCTCCGCGAAGTGCTTTCATAACAGTACTTTCTTCTGGTCGTATATCAGTGAACACCTCTAGAAAATGCTTGCCGACGATTTCTGTAAACATAAATGGGACGACTTTTTTGTTGAATATCTTAAAATAACGAATGATGCCCTTTTCATCCATAATTGTAATCGAATCTGCTAAAATATCCATTTTAATGATCTGGTCAATATAGGCTTCAATCATGAGAATCCTTTCTTTGTGCCTAAAAAAATAGGCTGTATATAATAATAGGCAATAATATGCCTATTATTATATACATATTTGCGTATGAAAGCAAGCTAAAATCATCGAATCTTAAGAAAATCTGTGGAAACACTGTGGCCAATTGACGCTGGCACAATACTTGCTAATAAATAAAATGAAACGTTTCAAAAAGAAAGAAGGCGGGTGAAAAAAATGAAACAAGAAACCATTTTCTTGAATGGGAAAATTTATACCCTAGATCATAACCATACGATTGTAGAAGGGATGCTTATTAAGAATGGCAAAATTGTTGCACTTGGGAAGTCAGAAGAATTGATCAAGATGTGCGGGCAGGATACAGAAGTTGTCGATCTGGAGGGCAGAACAGTACTTCCAAGCTTTACAGACTGCCATGTACACTTACTTGGTGCCGGATATGGAGCAATGCTGATAGATGCAGCCGAAAAAAGCAAAGAGGAAATTTTGGAATTAGTAAGGAAAAGGGTCGAAAAAACAGAGCCAGGCAAATGGATTATCGGCATCGGTTGGAATCAAGATTTTTGGGAAAATTCAACTTTTCCAACGAAAGAAGAGTTGGATGCCGTCTCCCCTCATAATCCGGTAAAGTTGATTCGGTATTGTGGAAATGCATACTGGTGCAACAGTCTTGCTATACAGCTAGCAGGACTACAGCATGAGAAGGAGGATGGGAACGCCGGAAAAGAATTTTTGCTAAATGAAAAGGGAGAATTGCAAGGGACTTTAGTAGGAGAGGCTTGCCGAAAAATTGATGCTGCAATTCCAGCGTATGACAAGCAGGATATTGTTACGATGCTGAAAGCTGCGGAGCAAAACTTTTTTAGGCATGGCATTACGACCATTATGGACAAAGGTGCCGGTGCGGAATCCGCATTGGGAACAGACTGCGGAAGAAAGATTATTAATATTTTAAAGGAACTGTATGAAAAAAACGAGCTGCAGCTCCGCACTTATGAAGCAATTGTCGGTGAAGATGAGTTCTTCGATGATTGTTTTGCAAATGGTGCTGAGATTGATCGATATGACGGAAGGTTTACAGTCCGTGGAATCAAACTTTGGTCAGATGGAGCATTAGGACCAAGAAGCGCTTGGATCTCGCAAGATTATAAAGGACAACCGGGGCATCACGGAAATAAAAAATTCGAAAATGAAGAGTTAATCGCTTTATTTAAAAAAGCAGATGAAAAGAACCTGCAGATTGCAGTTCATACTATTGGAGATGCATCTTCAAAGCAAGTAATAGACTGTTATGAGCAAGCCTTTTGTGACTCCATGGATAAGGATCGCAGATTCCTTGTTGAGCACTTTCATCTGCCCAAAGAGGAAGACATCGATAGATTAACGCAATATCACATGATAAACTCCACGCAGTTTATTCAATTGTCTTCGGATATGGAGGTTTTGAAGGAGATTATTAACGATGAATTAATTCAGCGAGTTTATCCATGGAGAAAAATATTGGATAAAGGTGGAATTTTGACTAACGGATCTGATGTTCCTGTTGATCCCACAGATCCGTTTCCAGCCTTGTATGTTGCGATTTCAAGAAAAAGCCTTGGTGGCGTGAACTGCATAGAAAAACCGCCTTATCAGAGTTTGAGCCGACTGGAAGCAGTCAGAGCATATACCATCAATGCTGCATATTCCATGTTCAGCGAAAAAAATCGCGGCTCCTTAGAAGAAGGCAAATATGCAGACTTTATTGTGATTGACCAAGATTATTTCACCTGTCCGGAAGAAGAAATTAAAGAAATCAAAGTTTTAAGAACAGTTCTAAATGGGAAAACGGTATATCGACAGTAGGAGGAGAAAGATGAAAAAGAATTTATTGAGAGACTCTGTCATAACAGGGCTGGCATTATTCGCAATGTTTTTTGGTGCGGGAAATCTGATTTTTCCGCCAAAGATTGGGTTGGTATCAGGAGAAGCTTGGTTTCTTGGGGCTCTAGGGTTGCTTTTATCTGCGATTATCCTGCCTGTCACTGCAGTGTGGTCTGTGAATAATGCAGGCGGCGATGCACGAAAACTTTTGCATCACGTCCACCCAAATGCTTATACCATTGCAAATGCTGTCGGATGGATTTTCTGCGGTATTGGGTCTACCCTTCCAAGGGTTGCAGCGGTGACACATGAACTCGGGGTTCAGGCTTTGTTCCCTGACGTTCCGATTTGGGTAACCGTAATCGTTTTTTTCGCACTTTTATACTTTTTTGCTAAGGATAAGGATTCGGTTGTAGACAAAATCGGAAAATATTTAACACCGCTTCTGTTAATCTTACTTGCAATTGTTTTAATCAAAGGTGTCATCTCTCCGGTCGGCACCATTGGTAAGCAGGTTGTTGAAAACGCATTTACTTATGCACTCTTTCAAGGATATGTCATTGGAGATCTTACCTTAGGGCTGATGAGTGCTAACATTTTTGTATATGCAATGCGTTCAAAGGGGTATGCCAGAAATGATGAGAAAAAGGGGATCATCTTAGCAGGAATGATATGTGTTATCGTTATGTTTGCTTTATATGGAACAATGGTCTATATTGGGGCAACAGGTGCATCACATTTCTCTGCAGACACAGAGCAGGCACCGCTTCTTGTTGGACTGGTTAATTTAATTCTTGGCGGTGCTGGGAAAGCGTGCCTTGGCATTGTAGTAGCGTTAGCATGTCTGACTACCGGCGTAGCAGTAGCGACAACGATTGCGTCTTTTTTCAGTGAATTGACAAAGAATAAACTGAAATACAGAGTATTACTTTTATGTATGTGTATTGTTTGCGGTTTGTTCAGTGTCAGCGGTGTGACTAATATTATCAATTATGTAACACCAATCTTCTTGTCGATATATCCACCATTTATTGTCGCTACATTCCTTGGACTGTTTGATAAAGTAATTCCAAATGATGGTATTTATAAAGGCGGTGTACTGACAGCGCTGGTATTTGGAATCTTTGATGGTATTTTATTTATCTTTCCGGGATTTACGGCGCTTTCCGGGGTTTTGGTCTATATCCCGCTTTTTTCTGCAGGATTTGGATGGGTCGTGCCTTCTATTATTGCGATGATAATCGGATACTTTGCATATAAGGGAAAAGCCAGAACATATTATAACGATACTTCTGCAAGCGAGGCTGAGCAGAAAGAAACGGTTGTATCAGATGAGCGAGTAATAACAAATGAAATTATTAATAAGGGCGGAATTAAGTAAAAGATGGGTACTCTTCATTGCTAGTTTGTTTGTCAGCGGTTTTGGAGTAGCCTTTGCAAAAAGTGCAGAGCTCGGTGTATCTCCGATTTCTTCAGTGGCAAATGTGCTGAACTTAAGATTTACAAGTATTTCAATTGGAAGTTGGCTGATTATTTGGAACTTTATTCTTATTGCAGGGCAGGTTTTTATACTAAAAAGAAAGTTTCAAAAGCTGCAATTCCTCCAAATTCCCTTAGCCTTTATATTTGGAGCTTTTACGGATTTAGGCATGCTTGTTGTCTCTAAAATTGAAATTACCAGTTATACCATGCGATTGGGTATGGTACTAGTTGGTGCCGTACTGTTAGCTTTGGGTGTGGTTCTTTCCGTAATTGCAGATGTGGTACTTAATTCTGCAGAGGGATTTGTAAAAGCAATTTCGACTCAATGGAAGATGAAATTCGAAAATGTAAAAATATGCTTTGATATTGGCTGTGTATTGCTGGCAGCAATTCTTTCTATGATACTACTTAATTTTACGATTAGTGGAATTAGAGAGGGAACTTTAATAGCAGCAGTGCTGATAGGCAATATCGTAAAAATATTGAATCAAATCCTTTGCAGACCTCTAAAATGCTGGCTGAAAAAATAAACACTTGTACTAAAAAATTCCGTTTTCTGTTTGTGAAAATCAGAGAACGGAATTTTGCTTTCAGCCCTTCTTTTGGAGATTCTGGTATCAGTGTTTATTCCGCAGCTGTCGAGTATCTTCTTTATCGTTTGTGGAGTTAGTGCTGACGTCAATGCCGTTGACGACGACGCTTTCGTCGACCGGAATGACCAGGCAGGTCCTGCCGTCGATGACTTCGGTGCGGATCAGATCTGTGTAGTCTGGATCGACGGTGATCTTGACCTGCGGCGTGGACATTTCAAACTTTTTTGTTTCCATCAGGTTCAGCGGATTGAGTACAGGCTGCTCCCCGAACTCTCGATTGCAGGCCTCGTGGAAGCCGGATACCTTTTGTTCGGAGATGCCGTTGGCTTTCAGCACATCATCGACATCTTCAACGCAGATCTCCGGCGCTTCGGGATTCTTGCTTTCCTTGTGCAGCAGCAGGCGGTCGCGGATTTCTCCGTGAACGGCACGAACCACGTCCAAGCTGCAGTCACCGCCAAGCGATTCGCGGAGCACATCGCTGAAGGCGAGCTTTTGCGCACCCGAAGACATCGGAACTTTTTCGGCGCGAAAGACGCCGGTGAGAAATTCTTCATGAATATCGACCAGCCCGCGGCTGTAGTACAGCGCGTTGTAGATGTTGGTGCTGCGATCGTCAAAGGCTGGGAACAGGAAGCCCAGCTCCGGCGCGCTAAGCACGTGACCGGTAGAAGCGCCGCGAAAATTATGCTCGTCAGCGATGTAGCGCAGGGCAGATTTGGCGTCCTTGACCGGACAGATGCAGCAGAGTATATAATCGAAGACTTCGCCGGAGCCTTCCTCAAAGATTTCGTCATCGCTGCCCTTGAATGGAACATCGTAGGAGTCGGCGGCCAGCAGAATAACATAGCTGTCCTCGCCGAAATCCAGCGATTCAATGATGCGCTGATAGAGCGCATCGCGCAGCCCCGCGTCGCGCAGATGAGAGCTGCGCAGACCCTGCAGCAGACGGTGTTCATCACTGTTTTCGACCTGCGCAGTGCTGAACGCAATGTCTAACAGGTTCTTGCCAAGGGTGCCGGAAAGCGTTTTTTTAAGCAATTTGAAGTAAAGCTCTGCTTCCTCCTGTTCCATCAGGCCGACTGACATATCCAGGGTGGTGACGATTTCTCCGGCGGCATTGACATAGCAGCCGTAGATGCGGCTGATGCTGTCCTTCTCCGGATTCAGACGTTTTTTGATTTCTCTGACTTCTTTTTGGTTCATATTTATGATACTTCCTTTGCTTATTGTAGAATTTTGATATATATCCGCGAATGATCCTCGATGTTTTCGCGGAGACGCGGGCAAAAAAATCCGCCTGCAACTATCTTACTACCGCGGCGGCAGTGCCGTCAATCGTTTTTCGACCAGAGGAGAGAAAGGTCTTTCGGTTTTATGTCAGATGTGGTAGAATACAAGGGCAGACAGCAAAAATAATTTCCTTTTCACAAAAAGAAAAAAATACATGATGAGGTGATAAGATGAAGATTTTATTGATTTCGGGAAGCCCGCATCAAGAGGGGACCACATCGATCCTGGTCAAGACCTTTACCAAGGGGGCGGAAAACTCCGGACACGAAGTATATCATTTTAACGCGGGGCAGAAAGAGGTGCATCCGTGCATTGCCTGCGAACGGTGCCACAGCGCGGTATCGGCGTGTGTGTTCCGCGATGCTTTTGATGAGATGCGGGATAAGCTGATCGAGGCGGATGCTGTTGTTTTCGCTTCGCCAATTTATTATTATGGCTTGACTGCGCAGCTTAAGGCAGTGATCGACCGTTTCTATGCCATCAACGAGCAGCTCCGCACAGCGAAAAAGACGGCGCTTTTGATGGCTTGCGGCGATAACACCATGGAATCTGCAGAATGCGCGGCATCGCCGTTCTACGGCATGGCGGATTATCTGGGATGGGAAATCGCGGATGTGATCGCGGCGAAAGGGTGTTATACTGCGGAAGACGTGGTCAACACCGAATATCCGGATCAGGCGTATGAACTTGGACGGACGATCCTCGGCGTGCCGCAGCCGAAGGAGAACGCGGACGCCGCCGGCAGTCTGGAGGAACTGGTTGCCAGATTTGCGAACTTTTCTGATCTTGCGGACGAAATCATTCGGGAGACACAGGAAAAAGAGGGGTTCCTGGAGGGGTGCAATGATTAAAGCCGCGGCGCGAAAGGCCGATGACAAGGCAGAACCGGAGGCGGCGGTATGAAAAAGATTGCTGTTTACCTTGCACTGATCAATCTGTTGACCTTCGCGGCCTACGGCATCGACAAGCGTAAAGCACAAAAAAACGCCTGGCGCATCAAAGAGTCTACGCTGCTGCTTCTGGCGGCGGCCGGCGGCTCGGTCGGCGCGCTGCTTGGTATGCAGATCTTTCGGCACAAGACGAAGCATCCGAAGTTTACCGTCGGCGTGCCGCTGATCCTGCTCGTGCAGATCGGGCTTGCGGTATGGTGGGTTTTGCGCTAAAAAACTGTGAAAAAATATACATAATCTTAATTTTATAATCATCAAGCTTACGGATAAAAAGATTAAAAACCGTGAGTTTGATGATTTTTTTATCTATGTAAACAAAAAATATGAAAAAATATTGAAAAAAGCGATAAAAATATGAAAAAAAGGTATTGCATTTTTATTCATAACGTCGTATAATCAAACCTGTTGTTAGGGAAAGGCAAGGAAACGGAGCCTGACCCGACGTACAAAATTGTTTATAGAAGCAAAAGTTCAAATAAAGAACGGAAAGGAACGAAAACAAAATGAAAAAAATCACAAAAGCATTATCCCTCGTCATGATCATGACCCTATGTATTTTTACACTCACCGCATGCGGCGGCAGTGATGACGCGAACGCGGGCGCAGATACCGAGAAGGAAGAAATGACCACGCTCGTATTCGGGACCTCCGCGGATTACGCGCCGTTTGAATTCATGTATCCGGATGAAAACGGCGATATGGTTTACGGCGGCATTGATGTAGAAGTCGCGCAGTACATCGCCGATTACATGGGCGTGAAGCTGCAGACTGAAAACATGTCTTTCAATAACCTGTTGACCGCGCTGAACAAGGGACAGTTTGACATCGTACTGGCTGACATCGAAGCCACTGATGAGCGAAAGGAAGCCGCGGATTTCTCGAATCCGTATCTGACAGAGCTCGCGCCGCAGTTCCTGGTAAAAAAGGAAAACGCGGATCAGTACAAGTCCTACAGCGATTTTGAAGGTAAGACCATCGGCGCGCAGGCAGCAACGACGAAGCTGGAGATCATCAGTAAGATTCCGGATGTCAACGCGGTTTCCCTGCAGAGCGTTCTTGACCTGATCAAAGAAGTTTCCTACGGCAAGGTTGACGCGATCCTTGTAGACGGTTCCGTCGCGCAGCAGTATCAGGCAACCAACGATGATTTGACAGCTCTGAGCTTCGACGAACTTGGCACGTCCGCGGATGTCTGCGTCGCGGTCGCCAAGGGTGACCCAAAGGGACTGCTGCCAAAAATCAATGAAGCAATCGCGAAGATGACTGAAGAAAACAAAGTTGAGGAATTCAAGCAGAACGCGAATGCACTCGCGGATGTATGGCAGGAAGTCAGCGCTCCGGAAGAAGAATGATGCATAAGCAGGAAAAATTTATCCGAAAATTGAACCTCTGATATAGAAAGGAACTTGTATCTATGTTTTGGGATTGGTGGCAAAGTCTGTTTACAGACATGCCCGCGTATGCGTTTTTTAACTTTAAATTTTTACCCAAGTATGGATACGCGGTGATTCAGGGTGTGGAATACACCCTGATTCTTTCTGTCGTATCTGTCCTGTTGGCAGTCCTGCCGGCGCTGATGCTCGCGACCATGCGTCTGAGCAAATGCGCGCCGGTGCGCTGGCTGTCCGGCGCGTATATCGCGGCATTTCGCTCGACGCCGATGCTGGTGCAGCTGATCATCATTTATTACGGCGTTTTTAACGCGATTCTAGTGCCGAAATTCCTGATTTTTGGCTTCATCGACTCCACGCGCTTCATTCCGGGTGTCGTGGCGCTGGCCCTCAACAGCTCGGCTTATGTCGCGGAAATTTTTCGTGCCGGTATTTTGGCTGTGGACAGCGGGCAGATGGAAGCCGCGCGCTCGCTTGGACTTTCGCAGGCGCAGAGCATGCGTCTGGTAATCCTGCCGCAGGCGATTAAGAATGTCCTGCCGGCACTGGCGAATGAGGTCGTAACGATGATCAAGGAGAGCTCCATCTGCATGATGCTCGGCATGGGTGAGATCATGTTCGCGGCGCAGACTATCAGCGGCAGCACCTATATCACCATCGGCCCGTACATGTTGGCGGCGATCATCTATTTTGCCATCAACTATCCGACATCCAAAGTCATCGAACACATCGAAAGGAGGATGCGTCGTGGAGACAAACACTGATATCATCATCTCGGTCAAAGATTTAGTCAAAGAATACAATCATGGGGACGTCGTGGCGCTGGATCACTGCGATCTGGAAGTAAAAAAAGGCGAGGTGGTCGCGATTATCGGGCCGTCCGGCTCCGGCAAGTCCACCCTGCTAAGGAGTCTCAATCTGCTCGAGGAACCGACCGCCGGGGAGATCTATTTTGAGGGCGTGGAGCTGTCGTCCAAAAAGGTCGACATCAATCGGCATCGACAGAAGATGGGAATGGTGTTCCAGCACTTCAATCTTTTCCCGCATAAGACAGTGCTCGAAAACATCATGATGGCACCGGTGACCCTCAAACTCAAAATGCCGCGGGAGGCACAGGCGCAGGCTTTGAAACTGCTGGAGCGTGTCGGATTGGCGGATAAAAAAGACGAATATCCAAACATGCTTTCCGGCGGGCAGAAGCAGCGTATCGCGATCGTGCGGGCGCTGGCGATGGAGCCGGAGGTCATGCTCTTTGACGAACCGACGTCCGCGCTCGACCCGGAGATGGTCGGCGAGGTATTGGATGTCATGCGGGAATTGGCGCGTGACGGTATGACCATGATCGTCGTGACACACGAGATGGGCTTCGCGCGGGAGGTTGCCGACAGGGTGATCTTCATGGCGGACGGCAGCATTGTCGAGGAAGGCACGCCGCGCGAAATTTTCGATACGCCAAAAGAAGAACGCACGCAGAATTTTCTTTCCAAAGTACTGTAAGACGCGAGATTTCGCGCTTGCTCCCGGGCGCATAAATGAAAGCAGACCGCTTTAGGAACGGACCGACAGGACAAAAACATGCAAGAACGAATCCTTTCGAGCACGCATACGATGTTACAGAATCGTATACGAAAACACAATCGAAAGGATTTTTGATATGGAAAAACAGAAAACTATGGCGGATCTTTTACCCGGAGAAAAGGGGACGGTTCGCGGCCTCAAGGCGAAGAGCGGTATGCGGCGCAGGCTGCAGGATCTTGGCCTGATTGAGGGAACAAAGATTGCGTGTGTCGGTCAAAGCCCGCTTGGTGATCCTCGCTGTTTTATGATCCGCGGCGCTGCAATCGCGATTCGCGAAGCGGATTGTGAGGCTGTCGTGGTCGAAGCGGAAACACGTCGAAAAAAAACAATCGCGCTGGCAGGAAATCCGAACGTCGGAAAATCGACGCTCTTCAATGCGCTGACAGGGCTGCGCCAGCATACGGGAAACTGGGCCGGCAAGACAGTCGGAAGCGCCTTCGGTACCTGCGAAAATCGAGAGACTGCGTATCAAATCGTGGATCTCCCAGGCACTTACTCACTGCTGACACGCTCCGCGGAGGAAGCAGCCGCGCGGGATTTTTTGTGCTTTGAGCGGCCGGATGCGGTGATAGTGGTCTGTGACGCGACTTGCCTTACGCGTAATCTCAATCTCGCGCTGCAGATCATGGAGCTCTGTCCTTCTGTGATTCTCTGTGTAAATATGATGGATGAGGCCAAGGCGCGCGGCATTCGGATTGATTTGGAACAGCTCTCCGCGCGCCTTGGCGTCCCGGTCGTCGGTATTTGCGCGCGCCAAAAGCGCGAACTGAAAAAACTCCTGCGAACGGTTGACGCGGTGCTGCAGGATGAGAACGTGAGCCACGCCGCGGAAGTTTCACGTAAAAATCCGGCGGAGGCAGACGGCTTTACGAAAGCAGCGAGCGCGGCAGATCCTTCCGCAGAAACCGCGCGCGCAAAATCCGGCGCGGCAGCGGAAGGCGGCTTGCCGGACGAGGCGGGCGCTGCCTTAAAAACCGCGCCGCAAGCCGAAGGCAGGGCGGGTGCTGCTGCGCTGCCGTTTCGCTATCCGGCAGCGATCGAAGCAGGAGCGGAGATACTCGCGCCGGTGCTCGCAGAACGTCTCGCGGGGCGATTGCCCGCGCGCTGGCTGGCGCTTCGCGTGCTGGAGGGAGACGAAGCGCTGTTGACAAGCATAAGGGATAAAATCGGTATCGATTGGCGGGAGGACTCGGCGGTCCGAAACGCGAAAATGAAAGCGGAGCGATGTTTGAGAGGAAGTGAGGAGGAGCGAAAAACAGGGGAATGGGAGTTTTCTGATCCCAGGACAGAGGAGATGACACCGCGGGCAGTAAGCGATGTCATAGCCGAAACGATTCTGCGGCAAGCGGAACGTGTTTGCGACAGTATCGTGCGGGTTCCGGAAAATCTGTATCATAACACAGACGGACGTGTTGACCGTCTGTTGACGGGAAGGTATACAGCCTACCCTTGCATGCTGCTTCTGCTGGCTGTCGTTTTTTGGGTCACCATTGTCGGCGCGAACTATCCTTCCCGTCTCCTGTCAGCTGGTTTCAACGAACTGGAGGGTATCCTCCTGTCCCTCATGGCTGCCTTGCGCGCGCCGGATTGGTTGTCCGGCTGTCTGATTCAAGGCGCCTACCGCGTGCTGGCGTGGGTGGTGGCTGTCATGCTGCCGCCGATGGCGATTTTTTTTCCATTCTTCACCTTGCTGGAGGACATGGGCTATTTGCCGCGCGTCGCCTATAATCTGGATAAACCGTTTCAACGCTGCAACGCTTGCGGCAAGCAGGCACTGACGATGTGCATGGGCTTTGGCTGCAACGCGGCCGGCGTGACCGGCTGCCGTATCATCGATTCTCCGCGCGAGCGCATGCTGGCGATTCTGACCAACAGCTTTGTGCCCTGCAATGGTCGGTTTCCGGCCCTGATCGCGGTTTTGACTATGTTTTTCGCCGGCTGCGGAAAAGCAGCGGCGGGAGCAGGCAGCTCCGCGCTCGCGGCGCTGCTTCTGACAACAGTCATTTTGGGCGGCGTGGCGGTCACCCTGCTGGTGACCGGAATTCTATCCAAGACCTTGCTGCGCGGTCTGCCATCTTTCTTTACTCTGGAGCTGCCACCTTATCGCGTCCCGCAGGTCGGCAGCGTGATCGTTCGTTCGGTTTTGGACCGAACGCTGTTTGTCCTCGCGCGGGCGGCGGCTGTGGCCGCGCCCGCGGGTCTTTTGATCTGGCTGCTCGCAAACGTAAATATCGGTTCCGTAAGCGTCCTGCAGCATATCGTGTCCTTTTTGGAACCGGCCGGCACGCTGCTGGGACTGGACGGTGCTGTCCTGGCGGCCTTTATTTTGGGGCTTCCCGCGAATGAAATCGTGATTCCCATCGTGATCATGATTTACCTCACACAGGGCAATCTAAGCGGTATGGAGAATCTGGTGACGCTGCGCGCGCTTTTGATCGAAAATGGCTGGACTGAGGTGACAGCGCTCTGCTTCATGCTGTTTTCCTTGATGCATTGGCCATGCTCGACCACGCTGCTGACTGTCTACAAGGAAACGGGTAGTTGGAAATGGACAGGAGCCGCGGCCTTGATCCCGACCTTGTGCGGCGGCAGTGTCTGTATTCTTGTCAGCGGGGCGGCAGCTTTACTGTTCGGCATCTGATGACGCCGGCGTGAGGGAAGCCTTCTGTATTTTCGTGAATCTTCCTTGTTTTGACGATAAAAGGCGTAAAAAAGGTGTTAAAAAGAAAAAAAGGGCTTGAAAATCAATTAAAACAAGAGTATAATTCTGTATTTGTGATGCAAGGAAAAAGGAGGTTCATGGAATTGGAAAACTATATTTTTTTAGTGAGTATCGCGATTATTTTGCTGACGACTAAAATTTTGGGGGATGTCACGAATAAAGTAAATATGACGCAGGTTGTGGGCGCGCTGCTTGCGGGCGTTCTGATCGGCCCTTCTTGTTTTAACTGGGTAAACGAAACAGATTTCGTAAATAAAACAGCCGAAATCGGCGTCATCTTTTTGATGTTCATGGCAGGGCTGGATACCGATGTAAAGCAGCTCAAAAAGAACAGTGTCGCCTGTGTGGTCATCGCGTCTCTTGGTGTGCTGCTGCCGCTGATCGGCGGAACCCTGGCTTATTACTGTTACTTTGAGCAGGGCGCTACGGACTATGAGGAAATATTAAAAGCTGTATTTATCGGTGTTGTGCTGACCGCGACATCGGTCAGCATCACCGTAGAAGCGCTGCGGGAAATGGGGAAGCTGGATGGCAAGGTCGGCAGTGCGATTCTCGGCGCGGCAGTCATTGACGATATCATGGGCATTGTCGTTTTGACTATCGTCATCAGCTTGAAGGACGAAAGCGTATCTTTGGCGGGCGTGCTTCTTAAGATTCTCGCCTACGCGGCGCTCATGGCGCTGCTTGGATATCTTTGCCAGCGTTGGCAGACGCGGATTGACCACAACCTCGGCCGTCGCCGCATTACGACCTATGTGGTCGCAGCCTGCTTTATCATCGCTTATATTTCGGAAACATATTTTGGTGTGGCGGATATCACAGGCGCTTATCTCCTGGGCTTGTTCCTCTCTCGGCACGAAATCAAGAGTGAAATCGCAAGAAAGCTGTCGGTGCCTTCCTATCTGTTCTTTTCGCCGATCTTCTTTGCCAGCGTCGGCCTGAAGGTCGAACTGAGCGGAATTACAGGAAGCCTGATTGTATTTTCGCTGATTTTGCTGGGCGTCGCGATTTTGACCAAGATCATTGGCTGCGGTCTCGGCGCGAAGCTTTGCCGTTTCACCGGTAAGGAAGCGATGCAGGTAGGAATCGGTATGATATCCAGGGGCGAAGTCGCGCTGATTGTAGCGCAGAAGGGCTATGCGATCGGCTTGATCGACGCGGCCATGTTCCCGCCGATTGTCATCGTCGTTATCGCGACAACGATTTTTACCCCGATTGCTTTGAAAAAAGTAATGTAGATTGCTTGTATAATCAAGTTGAACAAGGACAAAAGTGTGCATAACGAAATCTGAGATTTCTATGCGCACATGGCGCTCACCCGTGAGCGCCGCTTCGTAAGGTGCTTTTGTCGTGATTCCGGAAATATCGCATGGCGATATTCCTACATAATAAAATGAAAATAACCACACCAAAGCAGATCAATACTCCGGTGTGGTTATTCGTTTTTTGCATTTCGTTTGAAGATTCGATCACGATGAAAATCGCTATATTGGGGGATAGGCAAACTGGCTCTTTGTGCGGCGCGTTTCAAGCAGCACTTTGCCTTGGACGTTCCTTTACTTACCAATCTCTCTGTGGCGCAGAATCTTAGCGCCGGTTTCGCCGCCGAACAGAAGATTGCTCGCGTCGGTGGTTTCCACTTCTGCCAGAACATAGGCGATGCCGTCGGCAGCTCTGCGTCCTGCCTGAATCTTGGGAACTTTGATATCGGCGGCGGAGAGCATGTTCATCATCTCCTCAACCGGATTTTCCATGTCCCGCACGAAAAAGGCCAGTCTGCGCAGGTCACCGAGAGGGCCCATATCTACCTTCGGGAAGTTGACGGAATTGATGATATTGCCGTTTTCAAAATAGTCACGCAGTTCCATGACGGCCATTGTCGCGCAGTTGTCCTCCGCTTCCGCGGTGGAAGCGCCCAGATGCGGCAGCAGTGTGATATGCTCTCTTCCGATCAGATTGTCGTTCGGGAAGTCCGTGACATACTGCGTGAGCTTGCCGGATTCCAACGCGACCAAAAGATCGACATCGTTCACCAGTTTATCTCTGGAAAAGTTCAGCAGAATCGCGCCATCTTTCATGGAAGCGAGAAATTCCTTGTTCACCATTCCCCTGGTAGCGTCGTTTGCCGGCAGGTGCAGGGTCACGATATCGCAGAGCGGCAGCATTTCGGCGAGATCCGGGTAGACGGTAAGTCCTTCGCCGCCGGATACATAGTACGGGTCATAACCGACGATGTTCATGCCAAGCGCTTTGGCGGCTTCCGCGACCTTGCGGCCGATCGCACCCAAACCGACGATGCCAAGCGTTTTGCCCAAAATCTCATGTCCCGCGAACTGCGATTTTCCTTTTTCAACGGTCTTGCTGACATCTTCGGTCAGACCCTTCGCCCAGGTCAGAGCGGCAGGCACGTTTCTGGACGCGAGCAACATGCCGCAGAGCACAAGTTCCTTGACCGCGTTGGCGTTGGCGCCCGGTGTGTTGAATACTACGATGCCGGCCTTGGCGCAGCGATCCAGCGGAATGTTGTTGACGCCCGCGCCAGCTCTGGCAATCGCCTCCAGCTTTTCCGAAAATTCCATTTCGTGCATATCCTGACTGCGCACCAAAATGGCGTCCGCGTCCTCGGTCTTGTCTGTCAATATGTAGCTTTCCGTCAGATGGGCGAGACCGACCGGAGAAATTTTATTTAATGTCTTTACCTGATACATGATGTAGCCTCCTTATCTATGTCACGTCTGTACAGCTTCGCTCTCCCGCGTTCACGCGGCGAAGAAAGCGAAAAAGATGATCGAATAGAATTATTCTACCACTTTACGAATGAGGCGTAAAGTGATAAAATAAGATTATCTTTATTTTAATGATTTGGAGGCAAAAAAATGACGCAATACAATCGTGTTTATAACTTCTCTGCAGGCCCGTCCATGCTTCCTGTAGAGGTTTTGGAGAATGTACAGAAAGAATTACTGAACTATCAAGGCAGCGGACAGTCCGTCATGGAGATGAGTCATCGTTCCAAGGAGTTCCAGCGGATTATCGATGACGCAGAGGCAGATCTGAGAGAGCTGATGCGGATTCCGGAGAATTACAAGGTTCTGTTTTTGCAGGGCGGCGGTACACTGCAGTTCGCGATGGTTCCGC
>ERZ857480.42950-NODE-66400-length-61791-cov-55.9643_pt1 | contig 61791 bp, 69 predicted proteins | sample MGYA00519767_ERZ857480 | MGnify/ENA primary metagenome ERZ857480 (study PRJEB31778, sample SAMEA3449210) | human gut metagenome | biome: human gut; feature: human-associated habitat; material: faeces | place: United Kingdom | collected 2010/2012 ...
AAAAGGTAATTGATGCAGTCAAGGACTATGAAGATTATATGAATAGTGAATGTGAGCTAGCTATTCTAGTTACCGATGTAGCATATAATGATATATACTGTAAGTCCAGAGAGCAATGTCAGATAATTAAAAATAATTGTTTAAAGCTAGATTATAACCAGTTTGAAGTTACAGATGATGACAATGGACAAGTGGGACGCCTGCGCTTTCCCCGTATCCGAGGACGATCTGGAAGGGCGTATCTACTACGGCGGACTTGACCTTTCAAGCACCACGGACATCACGGCATTCGTTCTCGTGTTCCCGCCGCAAGACGAGGAGGACAAATACAGCGTCCTTCCATACTTCTGGGTACCGGAGGACACGCTCGACCTTCGTGTAACCGGACGCTACGGCGAGCTGGAAAAACTGGGCGATAAGCTGATGAAGTCGGAGAATTTCGAGATGGCTCTCGATGAGATCGTGTGGCTCATCACGCTTTTATGCAACCAGACCATCCTCGTGTATAACCTTAAAAATCCGAACGAGAAAAAGCCGGAACTGACCACGGAGGAGGTAGAACTTCTCACCTCGCCGATGGAACTGACGGACTATAAGGACGCCATCATGGAGGCTATGTACCGAGGAACGAAACGCAATATCGAAAGCGAGACAGACTCAAAAAACGCGCAAGTCGGGTAATCAATGAAGAATTGTTTACCCGGCTTTTATATTACGGCGTCGGTCAACTTCATTTTTCGCAGGATGAGTTCTGGCTGACGCCGTTCGGTCTGTTTATGGACTTGTGGGAGTGCCATAAGCAGTACAATGTTATCTCGAAACCGAAACAGAACCTTACGATTGACGATGTGATACCATATGGCATTTCATTTGCCGATATTATGGTATACTGATTCAAACGGAGGTGGCCTATGAAGTATTTATCGGTAGCCCAGACCGCGAAAAAATGGGGCGTGTCGGAACGCACGGTGCGCAATTACTGCGCCGCCGGGAAAATCCCGGACGCGTTCCTGACGGGCAAAACATGGAACATTCCCGAAACGGCGCGTCGCCCGGAACGGATCAACAAAAAGAGCGACGCTCCGAAAACGTTGCTGGAAGTTTTGAAAGCTGAAAAAGCCGGAAAAGTCAAAGGCGGGATTTATCACAAAGTGCAGATCGAACTGACGTATAACTCCAACCACATCGAGGGCAGCAGGCTTACTTACGACCAGACCCGCTACATTTACGAGACGAATACCATCGGCATGGAAAACGGCGCGGTCAATGTGGACGATATCGTGGAAACGGCAAACCACTTCAAATGTATCGACATGGTGATCGACGCCGCAAACCAGCCGGCAAGCGAGGCGTTCATCAAGCAGTTTCACCGGGCGCTGAAAAGCGGCACCAGCGACGCCCGCAAGGGCTGGTTTGCCGTGGGCGAATATAAAAAACTTCCAAACGAAGCGGGCGGGCAGGACACCACGCCGCCGGAGATGGTGGCAAAAGAAATCAAGGAACTGCTCGCCGCATACAACGGGCGGAAAGCAAAAACACTGGAGGAACTAATCGAGTTCCACACCGCATTTGAAGCCATCCATCCTTTCCAGGACGGCAACGGGCGCGTAGGACGTCTGCTTGAATGCCTTCGGAACAATAGCGTGCCGTTCATCATCGATGAGGAATCGAAGATGTTCTATTATCGCGGGCTGCATGAGTGGAAGTTGGAACGAGGGTATCTTATGGACACCTGTCTTGCGGCGCAGGACAAATTCAAGAAGTATTTGGATTACTTTCGGGTGCCGTATGAAGAATGACGAGACGATGGATGCAACAAAGGAGCGAAATAAAAATGTGCGTAGAATGCTATGTTGATGAAGATAGAAAAACACCATTATTAAATCCGCTGGACTGTTTAGAAAATCATACACAATACATTTGTGGAACCTGTGGACGGTGCATCTGCATCGAACATGACCCTAAGCGTGGATTGCAACGATGGAATTTCCCTTTTAAATCATTGGAAATTGCCAAATTGTATCTGCGCACCGCTGATTACAGCATGAAAAAGCCATGCGGAATTTATAAAATACGAAGCGAGAATGGCAGTCTATCATACAAAATCTTTGCGAACAGCGAGGATTTGCGGCTATACCTAAAAAAGAGCAAGGGAAAAATGTGTGAGAGCCTGAAGCCTGTTTTCATTGTCGAAGAATATAAGGAATATGCGAATAAGCAGGTAAGAAAATTGACTTCCGATGAAATACAGGAATATATGTTGGAGCGATAAATCACTATTTACGGAGGAATACAATGGCAAAAGAAATTCAACCGAAAGAAACAACAAGAGCTGCGGCATATGAGCTTTGGATGAAAGCGCCTAATCCAATGGTGACGTTCTTTAAGACTTTTAATGTAACAAATCTGATTAAAGTCAGTAAAAGAAAACATTTGAAGTTCAATATGCTTTTAGATTATTGTATTGGGAAAGCCGCTGTGAGTGTAAAAGAGTTTTACATACTTCCTGTTGGAGACAAGCTTATGCAATATGACACGGTTGCGGTCAATACGATCGTGAAGAATAAGAATGGGGAAGTCAGTTCTTGCGACATTTTATACGTGGAAGATTTGGATAAGTTCAACCAACAGTATTTAAAATATACTTCTCAGGTTTCGGAAAACTGTCAGGACAGAGATTTATCAAAGGATAGCATGGTAATTGGAACATCGGCAATTATAGATACAGAAATTGACGGCGCTGTGGGGATGAACAGTGGTATTTTTAATAATCCGTTTATTATTTGGGGCAGGTACAAAAAGAAATGGTTTTGGTACTACCTGACACTTTCTTTTCAATTTCATCATACGCAGATGGATGGCGCTCATGCGGGAAGATTTCTAGCAAACTTACAAAAGGAAATTAACAGTTTGAAATAATAAAATTCAAGTTGTTGAACTAAATACGTTTTAACCGGCGTCTATCAGAAATGATAGGTGCTTTCTTTATGCTCGGAGACATTCGGGCTACTTTTATGTAGTCGGTAAGGAGGTGAATGCATACGGCTGACAATTTCGGTCTGAAGATCGGCGTTGAGGGCGAGAAGGAATTGGCTATCGCCGACATCAACCAGTCGTTCAAGGTACTCGGCTCGGAAATGAAGCTGGTATCCTCGCAGTTTGACAAGAACGACAAGTCCGTGCAGGCTCTGTCCGTTCGGCAGGCAGCTTTGATTTGAAGTTCTTCTGTCCCGATCCCTCTGCCTATGCCGTGGAGGATGAGGAGTTTACCATTTCCTCCACGGGGTCGCATACGGTCACGAGGGCAAAAGGCAACGTGGGTTCCCATCCCGTGTACCGCATCAAGGGGGTAATTACCTCCGGCGTGAGCAATTACATCACCATAACAACGAATGACCCGCAGCTTAAGGTTGTGAACGCCGCGCTTGTGGCAGCGGAAACGCTGGTGGTCAATACGGATATGATGATGGGTTGAGGACGCAAACGGCAATGTCCTGCGGAACGGTCTGCCCTATCTTTCGGAACTGAACTTCCCTGTGCTTGCCGTCGGGGACAATACAATATCTGTGGCGGCGAACAACGCTACGTTTACGAGCCTTGAGATACAGGCGAAAAGCGGATGGAGGTGACGGCGGATGTCCTTGAAAACGATATTGAATAAACAGACGGACTTCACGGGCGAGTTTCCCATTGAATACGCTAAGGGCGGTCTGTGGCGGTTCAACGAGGACGCTCCCGACACGGACGATTGCCTTATGGATTCCTCCGAGAACGACAGGAAAGCCTACATCAACAAACGGAGCGGAACGAGCGTCTCGCTGGTCGGCGGTATCTTCGGCTCGCATTTCCGCATGAACATCAACAATCCGTCATCGGAGCAGACATATCTTAAGGTTACGAACGACGGCACAATTTTCTCCGACATTGGGGATCGGATCATTGTCGGCGGCTGGACGCGTCCCACTACCTATTCCGTGGGCAACACCTACTGTCCGTATCTGTATTACGAACTGCACGGGGAAACTGTATGTAACGGATATTCTGCTCCAGGCGGTATCGGTCGCTACGGGATGGGTAGGACATCCCTGCGAGATCAAGTGGACGCTAGATGGCTGATGTAGCCTTTATCCGCTTGTCGGAGATTGTAAACAAGAAGCAGAACAAGAGGGTCGTGAGCGTTAAGGTGGTTCCTACCATCATCGACTGCTCCGGCACGATCTGGTTCACCGACCTTCATCTGCGAGGGCCCCGCTCTGACGGGCTATGCTCCTCACACGGAAATCTGTCTGAAGGAAAGGTGTATTGACGAGAACGCCCGCGTCGCTCAGAACCAGACCGAATACGAGAAACGGTACGACGCCCTGGTACGGCGGTTCGATACGGCAAGGGCAAAGCTGGATGAAACGCGAGCGTCAATCACGAAAAAAACAGGCGCAGCGCCTAATGATGGAGAATTTCATGAAGACGCTGCGGCCGACGCCGGAACAGGTTGAGATTTTCGATGAAGGAACATGGTACGCCCTGTGCGATTATATCACGGTTTACGGCAAGGACGATATTCAGGTCAGATTCCGTAATGGCATGGAAGTTCCCGTGTGAAAACATTATAATAGCTAAGGACACGCTCCGCTCAAAAATGTGGAGTGTGTCCTTTTTTCTTGCTTTCGAGATGTTCTGTCGTTGCATAAAAGTAAGATTTATGTTACAATAAACACGACATGATCATGTCGTGTTTTGAGGCTTATTCGTTACGATAGGGTGATTAGATGAAGATTGATAGGTATTCTTTCTGTACTGCTTCAAAAAGATAAGGTTACGGCTCCTGAAGTTGCGGAACTGTTTGAAGTTTCCCGTAGGACAATTAATCGGGATATCGAGGCTCTTTGCGTCGCGGGGATTCCCATTATGACCACACAGGGCATAAACGGCGGAATTCAGATAATGGACGGTTACAGAGTAGACCGCACTATTCTTTCAGGTTCGGATATGCAGGCAATTTTGACCGGACTTCGAAGCCTCGACAGCGTAAGCGGAACGAATCGATATTCGCAGCTTATGGAAAAGCTGGCGGCGGGAGCGACAACTGTTCTTCCCGGAAGCAGCCATATACTGATAAACCTTGCGGCATGGAATAAGTCCGCCATGGGCGAACGAGTCGAAATGGTTCATGGAGCGATTGAAAGCAAGTGTTATCTGTGTTTTCATTATTCCTCGCCGTCAGGCGAGAGTGATAGAAAGATTGAACCGTATTATCTGGTTTTTGAATGGTCAAGCTGGTCTGTATGGGCTGGTGTCCGGAGCGAAAAGATTTCAGATTGTTCAAACTGAACAGAATGACGAAAATTTCAATCGGCGAAGCCTTCGCGGGACGAGCCGTTCCCTATCACGACCTGTCAAATGAGCGGGTTTTCCGCACCGCTATACGGTAAAAGCAATCATACAGACAAAATACCGTTTTCGCGTACTGGAGGATTATGGCGCGGAATCTTTTACAGAGCGGACGGATGGCACGCTTCTGTTTTCCTTTGGCTTTACAGACTGTGAAAGCATAAAGACATGGGTATTGTCGTTAGGTGATGGTATTGAATTGATGGAACCCTGTGAGGTACGGGAAGAGTTGAAAAAATTCGGAGCGAAACTGATAAGAAAATATTCTTAAACATGACATATAGATGTCGTGATTTATATGCTATAGTAGGAGCATCAAAGACATGGAGGATAACAAAATGCGATTAGATGGATTCGGTGTTTTTGTAAAAGACATGGAAACGATGGTTCGTTTTTATCGGGATGTTCTTGGGTTTGAAATTCAAGAGGACGATAATGCCAGTAACGTTTATCTGGAAAAGGACGGAACGCTGTTTCTTCTGTATCGGCGCGGTGATTTTGAAAAAATGACGGGCCGGGATTTTTCTTATGCTGATAATATCAACGGGCATTATGAGATTGCTTTATCTGTAGAAAATTATGCTTCTGTAGATAAATCCTACAATGAAGTGCTTGCGAAAGGAGCGATATCGGTAATGCCGCCAACAACCGAGAAATGGGGACAGCGAACCTGCTACGTGGCCGATCCGGAAGGAAATCTGATTGAAATCGGTTCTTTTGTCAAGGGAGATGATGAAGATGGCATTTGACTACAAGAAGGAATACAAGGAATTTTATCTGCCGAAGAACAAGCCGTCGATCGTGAATGTTCCGAGCATGAATTATATTGCTGTTCGCGGTCAGGGTAATCCGAATGAGGAGGATGGCGAATACAAACAGTCCATCGGTTTTCTGTACGGCATAGCGTTTACGATTAAGATGAGCAAGAAAGGCAGCCATCAGATAGAAGGCTATTTTGATTATGTGGTTCCCCCGCTCGAAGGGTTCTGGTGGCAGGACGGCATTGACGGTATCGACTATTCCCGCAAGGAGGATTACAAGTGGATCTCCGTTATCCGTCTGCCTGATTTCGTGACAAAAGCGGATTTTGATTGGGCGGTTGACGAAGCGTCAAGGAAGAAGAAAACCGACTTTTCCAAGACGGAGTTTTTGACCTATGACGAGGGGCTGTGCGTTCAGTGTATGCACATCGGCGCATACGACGACGAACCCGCCACTGTTCGGCTTATGCACGAGTATATGGAAAGCGAGGGGTATGTCCTCGATATTACGGAAGAACGATTGCACCATGAGATCTATCTCAGTGATGCAAGGAAAGTGCCTCCCGAAAAATTGAAAACCGTCATCCGTCATCCAATAAGGAAAGCGTGAATATGGACAATGATTTAATCAAAAATATTGACAGGCTTCATACAACAACAATAGGCGCAAGGGGAAGAACTGGTACGCCAAAGTGGACGGTTCTGTGATAACGGTAAACGCAACCAGTTTTACAATATATTACAGCTCATAAGAAACGGAGGGAAAATGGCGACACATAAGGAATATTTGAATTTTATATTGGAGTAGCTCTCCGGACTTGACGATATCTCTTATAGAGCGATTATGGGTGAATACATACTTTATTATCGCGGAAAGGTCATTGGAAGCATTTATGATGACCGTTTTCTTATAAAGCCTACAAAGTCGGCGATATAAAAAATGCCGCAAGCGGATTTGGAATCGCCCTATGAAGGGCAAAGAAAATGCTGCTTGTAGATAATATTGAGGACAAAGAGTTTCTGAATGACCTATTGAGATTCATGTATGATGAACTATCGAAGCCGACGAAAAAGAAATAGCAATAACAAGAAAAGTGCTCCACTGAAAAAATGTGGAGTGCTTTTTTCTTGCCTTGTCTATAAAAGGTTAGGTTTTTGAACCCATCCGAGCCGATTTGAACCCGTCAAGATGTAAAAATCAAATTGTATCAAAGACGGCTTTTAGACAGAAATGTAAACACGAACTTCGATACGACTTGATTTTAGATACATTTTGATTATTGCCTACACTTTCTGCTTGGTTCATTGAACCAATCTATGCAAGTATGAATCAACTTGAAGATGCTATCATTTCTGAACATTCCAGACAAAAAGAGCCTCCGAATCCATATGGTATCGGAGGCATTTCTTACATCTTTATTTCAGTGCCGTTCTTGAATGTGAAGCGGATATCGTCCTTCGAGTAGACCGTCACAAAATCGATCATGCTGTACCAAAGTTCATCGGTGTACTCTGTGACGGCATCCTGCCCGGCGAGTTCCGAAAGAAACTGCTCGACCATTTCCCTGTGAGCCTGTTTCTCAGCAATCGCCTGTTCCACTTCCTCGAGCCGTGCCTTAGTGCGGTCAAACCGCTTTGCAAGAGTATCGTAGCGTTTGCGGTAGTCATCTTGATTTTGGGCTACGCGGGCATTCTCGGCGATGCACTTTTCAATCTGCTCGGCTACCACGTTCATTTCCACCTGCAGGCCGGCGCGTTCTTTCAAAAGCCCGGAGGTATCGAAAACCGTATCCTTGATGGTTTCAAAATCCTCGATCAGCGTCTCCTTGTCCGAGATGAGGATGTTCATGGCTTTTATGAAAAGCTCCTTGATTTCTTTCTCTTCGATGTTCGGCGTTCCGCATTTACAATCCCCATCGTACTTGTGGTTGCATTGCCAGATGACCTTTCTGTACTTATCGTTGGAGTGCCACACTTTTGAGCCGTACCAGCTGCCGCATTCACCACACTTGATCTTGCTGGAAAACGCGCTGATGCTACTGTTGCGGTTCTGACCGGGATGCCTTACAGCCATGAGTTTCTGAACTCTGTCGAAAACCGCAGGCTCGATGATGGCGGGATGGTTGTTCTCCACATAGTATTGCGGCACCTGACCGTCGTTCTTGATTTTCTTCTTGGTAAAGAAATCCTCGGTGTAGACTTTTTGCAGAAGGGCGTCGCCCTTGTACTTCTCGTTTGTGAGGATGCTCTTGACCGTGGATGCCGACCAGGTTTTCTTACCGCCGGGTGTCGGTATAACCTCGGAGGTCAGCACCTTCGCAATCGCATACGGTGAACGTCCCTGCAGGAATAGCCCGTAAATCCTGCGTACGATTTTTGCCTCGTCCTCGTTCAGAACAAGGTTGCCGTCCTCGCCGCGGTCGTAGCCGAGGAAACGTCCGAAAGGAACTGTGACCTTGCCATCTGCAAAACGCTTTCTCCGTCCCCATGTGCAGTTCTCCGAAATGGAGCGGCTTTCCTCCTGCGCAAGACTCGACATTATGGTGAGGAGCAGTTCCCCCTTTCCATCGAATGTCCAGATGTTCTCCTTCTCAAAATAGCACTCCGTGCCGTGTTCCTTCAGCTTTCGGATGGTCGTAAGGCTGTCCACGGTGTTGCGGGCAAATCGGCTGACCGACTTCGTAATGATGAGGTCGATCTTGCCGGCCAGCGCATCCGCTACCATGCTGTTGAAGCCGTCACGCTTTTTTGTATTGCAGCCGGTTATACCTTCGTCAGCGTACACGGAAACGAACTCCCAATCGTCTCTGCCTTTGATGTAAGTGGTGTAGTAGTCCACCTGTGCCTCATAGCTGCTTTGTTGTTCCTCGTGGTCTGTGCTGACGCGGGCGTAGGCAGCGACCTTCCGCTTCTTTTGAGCGGAAAGAGGCGCAACCGTATATTTGCTTTTTGTGGCGGGAATGGTAATCACACTCTTTGCCATTTCTCCGTCCTCCCTTCGTAAAAGTGATATTCGAGGCTGCCGTCATCAAGGACGGTAATGTCTTCTATCTGTTCGGCAAAGCCCTGCTCGTCAAATTCCTCCAAGCCGAGGATGTGAGCGGAAATCTGCCGTAACTGATGATCCGTGAAATTCGGGCTGTCGCAGGACGAGCCTTTTTTCTTCTTGTCCATGCAGTATCAATACACCCATTTGTTTGCCGAATTTACTCTGTGGTAGGTGTTGCCGCACTTGGCGCATCGAATTTTTCCCTGGAATGCATCTGTAAGCGTAGCCTTGTGTCTCGGCGGATTCAGATGCAGGTTTTTCCATCGTCGCTTTTCTCCGCCGACAAGGTTGAACTCCATATCACCGTTCTTTAAAACAGTGATGTCCTTGACCCGGCTCTCGAAAAGTTCCTCATCGAAAGAATCGGTCTCAAGGACATTGGCGCAGATTTTTTTCAGTTCTTCCTCGCTGAAGTTTACGCTGGAACAGGTCATTCCGACTTCCTTCTTGCTCCGGCAAATCCAATGCACATAGGTTTTTCCTCTGACCTTTCCTTTCTTTCGGGTGTACTGCGCTCCGCAGATTTCGCAGTGAATCTTCTTTGAAAAGCAGTAGGTGGGATTGAGAAGCGAGGTTCTGCGGTCTATTTCCGCTTTGACCTTTTCGTAGGTCTCCCTGTCGATGATGGCTTCATGGCAATCTGTCATGTAATATTGCGGCAGCTCTCCGCAGTTCTTGACCTTTGTCTTTTTGATAGGATCGGCCATATAGCTTTTCTGCCTGCGAAGGTCGCCTGCGTAAATCTCGTTTTTGATGAGGAGGGCAAGCGACGCCTCTTGAAAAAGGCATCCGTTGATGGTTCTGTATCCCGCATCGTTTAGGTCATCGCAGATATCCTGGAGCGACTTGCCCTCAAGGTAGAGGGAAAACATCCGCCGGACGATCACAGCCTCCTCTGGTATGATGATGTATTTTTTCTGCTCATCATCATATCGGTAACCGAGGATGTGCTTGTTCGCCGCACCGATCTCGCCGGACTGAAACCTCTTACGAACTCCCCGTTTGCAGTTCTCGGAAATGCTGCGGCTTTCTTCCTGTGCAAAAGAAGCGAGGAGCGAAAGCATCAGTTCGCCATCCTCTGAAAGCGAGAGGATGTTTTCTTTTTAAAACCGCACCTCCACGCCGATGGTTTTCAGATGCCGGACTGTTTCAAGAAGGTCTACCGTATTCCTTGCGAAACGGCTGATTGACTTGGTGAGAATGATATCTATTTTTCCGTCTTCACAGTCGGAAATCATTCTCTTAAATTCTGCCCTCGAATCTGTGAGGGTACCCGTTATCCCGCAGTCAGCGTACACGCCTGCGTAGTCCCATTCGGGGTTTTTCTGTATCAGTGAACTGTAATAGCTGATCTGCTCGGAAACGGAGTGCATGAGCCTCTTGGTGTCCTTTGAAACTCGCGCATACGCAGCGACTTTTTTCCTTGTCGGAAGGGCTGTTGTCCTGCGCTCTAACTTTGTGATTTTTCGCATGAAATCGACTCCTTTCCGACACTATATATCACTCTAAAAGCCAGTTATATCAAGGGTTTTCCCGATAATAATGTAGACAAAGTCGGGCGGTATTTATCGAGGAGTTTTGTCTTAATCTGGTGGTATTCCTCCTCGGACACGGCACCTTTTTTCAGAAGCGCATCGGCTATCTGCATGGCGGCCTGATACCATTTTTCACGGTCAAAATCCTGTTCACTCATGGCAGCCACCGCCTTTGAAGCGAGTATTGATGTAACACTCGTGAGAGCAGTATTTTCTGTGCTTGTTCCCGTAAGCGGAGAACGGCTTACCGCATCCGGCGCATCGGAATTCATATACGGCTTTTTTCTTTATCTGCTCTGGGTGGGAGTGCCACCAGCTTTCTCGGCAAGACTTGGAGCAGAATAAGCGCCGTTTCTGTTTCTCCGTCTGCGTGATCGGAGCGCCGCATTCCTTGCAGAAGGTGGGGATAGCTTTCGCAGGAAAGGCTTTTTTCTTTACAGTCACATTGTTTCTTAAGCAGTATGTCTTGACGGTGTTCCCGGAGATGCCGAGAGCCTCGCCTATTTTTGCATAACTGATACCCGTACTGCGGAGTTTGACTATTTGGCGTTTCTGTTCGTTTGTCATGAAGATTCCTCCAATCCGAGGATTCCTATCCTCATGGTTAAACAGAAAAAGGCGGTCGGAATTGAGGGTGTGCAAATAAAAAAAGCCTGTGAGCATTCCGCAGAACACCCACAGGCAATCGTATGCACAGATATAAAGTTTTAGACGCGGGTACAGAAATCAAGCGAAATCCAGCCCGCGCCGCTCTTCAGCCGTCCCCATCCAGCGGTCGAGCCTTTGCCGGACTTCACCTCCACGATGGTGTACACTCCGATGGGAATGAACTGCGTCCTGTCATAATCCGTTCCAGGTCCCTTGCGGATGTTGAGATTGCTGATGGTAATACGAACGAGGAACGGAACATCCGGTGCGGCGGGAGTAGTTGTTTTCGGTGTGTAGATGTTTACACCATTTACATCGAACACACTATATCCCGGATTGGCGTCCGCGCATTTCCTGGCATTATCCAGAATCTTGAACGCGCCTTTCTGCGACTTGGAATCCGCCCAGGTCTTGCGGACGCGGTACCATGCGATAGGCGTTTCGGATTCCTTCACATCGTACTGCGTGAGGTTCCACCGTTTGATGATGGAGCAGAGGTTCTGCACATAGGTCAGGCTCGTGGCGTAGCCGCCGTCTTTGATAATCTGTACAGCTTTCTTGTAATCGGTGCATCCCTTCAGACCGTCATAGCGGCGTTTGCTGCCATTCTTCGCTCCAAGGAGATATGCGCTGTGGTCGGCGATGGAATCCTCTACGCACGGATACTTGCGGAAGTCCGCCGTGATGGTTTCGTAGCTGCCGTCAGCGTTTTGCTTCTTCGTCTGCTTGGTGTACTTGCTTTTGCCGTCCCAGGTCGAACCGCTCCAGGTGTTGCCGGAGAGGGAGCATTTCATGCCGAACACATTATTGGCGTTCTGCGCCAATTCCGACTTGCCGTAGCCGGATTCGAGGATGAACTTCGCCATTGAAACCGATGCGAGAATGCCCGTTTTCTTCTGATCCGCCGTAAACAATGTCCCCACACTCTTTACAACATCCGCCTCTGAAAGCGGAGAAAAATCCGTAGCCTGTGTTCCCTGTGTAGTTGTGGCACCATCTTTACCATCGGTACCACTACCGAGCTCCGCCGTGACCTTTTTCGCGAGATCGCCCATCCTGGCATACATCCAGTTGCCGGGACAGGACTTATTTGCGAACCACCGATGGACGGTCAGGATCATTTCGCCGGACTTCGGCTCGTAGTTCATAGTCTTGTCTTTATCGCCGAGCCAGAGCAGCCTGTTCTTGCCGTTGCGCTTGCAGATATCCACGCACAGCTTAATGAGAGTCTGATAAACAATATCGCGGAACGCATACGGCTCCGTGGTATCGGACGCGCATTCGATGGTGATTGCCCTCTGGTCGTTGGCATTTGAGGAGGAACACCAGGAGCGGTTCTTCTCCTCCACATACAGACCGACACGGCCGTCCCCTGTCGATGCCGTAATTTGATGATGCCTTGGTAGAGTTTTTTTCAAACCACTCTCCAAGTCCCTCCGCCGTACACTGACCGACTACGCAGTGAGGAGTGATACGGTCAATAGAATGCGTCCTCTGCCCGGAATGGTTCGGGCTTAACTTGGTGTAGACTACCATAGAACTATTCGTATAAGCCATTATTCGTCACCCTCCTTTCCATTGATTTCGCGGTCGTGGAGCTGCTCCAGCACCGCCTTCAGCTTTTCAGGGATGGGCAGTCCGAGATGCGCGGCGTTCTCCGTGAGCGACACGCCCTCGTTGGAGAGATAGAAAAAGATGACCGCCGTGCGAAGTACCGAACCTGTGCCAATGACCTGCACATTGAGGATGTTGGCAATCCCCACGAGCAGAAAGATCAGCACCTTCTTCGCGATGCCTTTAAATCCCACCTCGCTGGAGAGCTTCTTGTCCGCGATAGCGCATATTACGCCCGTGATATAGTCGATAGCCACGAACGCCAATAGCGCGATGAGCAGACCGTCACAGCCGCCAAGGAAGTATCCGAGCCATCCTCCGATTGCTGCGAAGATTACCTGAATGGTGTTCCAGAATTCTTTCATGAGATTTGTCCTCCTTTGCGTTTTTTGGTATGAAAAAAGCGACTGCCCGAAAGCAATCGCTGATTTCCGAAAGATAGTGTGTTGTATTGTGTTATATTGTCAGACTTGTTTTGGCAGCCACTCCCAAAGCCTCAAATCCTCCTGCCCAAGGGACCACATACACATCCCACGGAGCTTCCACCGATAAGCCGCCTCGTTCGCCCAATAGACGAGGGAGTCCACGTCCTGGTAATAAAGGATGGAGAATCCGTCCGCATCGCCGAGGAACAGGCGCGATATCCATATGTTGATATCCACAGGTATTACCGTGGCTTGGTAGTCGTTACCGCAGGAAAGCGATGTCATATCGTCCGAATGGAAGAAGTCGTAGTCCATCGAAATGTCCTCGCTCCGAGTGCTTGATTCCTCCACATCGGCAGTCAGCGTGAACACCTGGAACTCGCTGTCCCATGTACAGTTCGATCGGGATATTCTGCCGTAGGATTTTGTCGTTTCGTCCGGCATCACCACATCGAACCGCTCATACGGCTCGTATGTCCAGGCGTCCCCAAGGCGCATCAGTTCGCAAACCGTCCGATTGTCGGAACGGTATCCTGCGTAGCCGTCGGAGAAGCCGCCGACCGTCGCCGAGAACCGCAGCGTATAGGAAGAGCCGGAATAGACGCGCACCTTATTCCCCCAGATACGCATTTCCACCGTGTACATATTCGGATTGTCACGAAGGTCTGCGTTCGTCGTCCGCAATATCTCCTGACTATAGCTGCCAAGGAGCGTGGAGCCGTTATATAACTCCACAGCCTGACTATCGTAATTGAGACAGCAGAAAAGGCTGCCGCAGAACACGCCCGCTTTGCCGCCACCGTTTGCCGGGAACGCCAGCCTTGCGCGGAGGTGGATATCCGAAAAACCATCATACCGCCAGGCAAGCTGTCCCTTGCCGTCAAGCTGTGAGTAAACGCGCTCCGTGGAGTATTCCTCCGACCGCCAGACCTCAAAGGAGCCGGACAGCACCGTCCAGTAGTTTGTTTCCAGCACACCGTAGTCCCGGAAGTCCTCATACCAAACGAGTGCGGAGTCGGGCTTTCTTCGGAGCATTTCCGAGGTGAGACGAAAACCTCTGTCGGGACCGACCATGTTGCCATCCACATCCTTGAACCGCCGTGGTGAAAACGTGTAAATTGCTTCACCCGCTGACGGTTCTTCCGAGAAAGATGAGCAGATGCGGAATCCGTAAAACTGTACGCCCTTCACATCGACAGAAATCCTTATCGTGTGCGTTCCCGCCGAGAGCGCAACTCCGCTTGCAAGCGAAATCCAGAAGGTGGACCTCCAGTACGGCCACCACAGGCGGTTTTCCGAATAGTGCGTGGTCGCTCCGTCCAGGGAAACATAGATGCCGTTCTTGTCCCAGAACGGATAGTAGAGCCGCACCGCCACATCGTAGATTCCTTCCGTATCTACGGTGAAATTGTATGTGACCGAGCCTTCATCGCCAAGCGTAGCCACGCCGTTCTCGATAGACACGATACCGGACGCGCTGGCATAATTGCCGCCGTCATGGTCGATGATGATATTTTCAAACTCGGTTTTCTGCTGTTTGCCGTAAGCGGTCAGATAGTGCCGTCCGTTATATGTCCCACTCATCTGCGGATAGGAATAGCTGTCGGCATCCCGTCCTTCCATGTAATCGTACACATGAGGGAGCGCCCACGGTACTTTGTTGTTATCGTCCCAATATCCCACGAACGGGATGAACGGCTGCGACGGCTGATCGTCCGTGAAGTTATACACGCCTTTGAGCCAGTTCTGCGCGGCATAGTAGGTCTGTGAGGTGCCGCGATAATACTTGCCGATGTTCTCCGGCTTGTCGTATATCTGCCAGTTCCAGCCGTAAGCGGGCATTCCGAGGAACACCTTCGACCTATCCATGACCTGGGAGGCATAGTCGTAGATGCCCTCAAGCCACGAACGCGGGGACACAGGTTCCGGCGCGGAGCCTGCCCATGCCATGCCGTAGCTCATGATGGACGCGGTATCGCAGTAATTGTTAAGGTCGGCATACACGCACCAATTCTCACCGCCGACCGAGCCGCCCAACGAAGTCATACCCGGCAGGCAGATGTTCATCAGCTTGGATGAGTCGTAGGCTTTTACTGTGTTATAGATATTGCGGAACATCGCCGTGGACGCCACATGCGTGGAATACCCATCGCCTTTCTCAAGGTCAATGTCCACACCGTCGCACCACGGATATTTTTCCATGATGCGGACGATCTCCGAAAGAAACATATCCTGTGCGCCGTCCGTGTTGTCCCGCAGGGCTTTGAAGATGCTGTTCGTGCCGTCATTCGCCACAGTCAAAAGCCACTTGATATGCGGGTACATATTGATGTAGGTAAGCATATCCGATATGGCCACACCCGTCTCGTAAATCTCACCGGTAGCCCTGACTTTGAAGGAGAACAGCCCAATCTGGCTGATGCGGTCGCCGTAATTGCGAAGAGCCGTGTACATACGGGCATTGCCCATGAACGTCCACACCATGATTTTCTTTCCCTTTAATGTGTCCATCAGAGCAGTCCACCTCCATCGTCCATTTCCCGCATAGAATATAAAAGCTGGGCGGATTTCCCCTGCGGCAGGGACACGATATGCTTGGAATCCCACGCCGCGCTGTATTGGTAAAATCCGTCCTTCGTTTCCTTCATGCCGTTCCTCGCGCACTCCCTCGTTGACGCCAGCAGAGCCACATCGTCCCCGGCGTAGCAGGTGAACGGGAATGTCGCTTTCTGACCGCCCACGCCCTGGGCAAGCATGACCGAGCCGCCCTCCATGTCCTGCTTGGGATAGAGGTGGATATCAAGACCCGCCGAAGTGCCGCCGAGGTTCAGAAGTATCACTGTTTCCGTGGAACGGACGATTCCGTTGAACCACACGGGAGCGTTCTCTGTTTCCTTCAGACAAATCTCCGTGTGCGGAGCGTAGCCTGTCAGAGCGGAACCTTCCTGCAGTTGCAGGTCGGTAAACCAGATTGTGCCGGAGCAGTCGGTAATGGTAGGAACCACCGTAACACTCACGACACGCTTGTCCCGCTTCTTGTTTACGACCTCCGCCAAGCGGATAAAACGGATGCTACCCATCGAGCGTCCACTTGATTTCACAGGGATGTCCTACCCATCCCGTAGCGACCGCTCCCGCCTGGAGCAGTATATCCGTCACATACAGTTTCCCCGTGCAGTTCGTGATGCAGATGCGGACGGTGATGGACTTGACCCTGTCCCCGTAATGCTCCGGCGATACCTTCGCCTGTGTTTTTGAGAAAAATACCATAGTCCACCTCCGTCAGTACAAGTCGATGAAACGGCTCTCGGTCGTGCCGTCCTCATATTCGATGATTATCTCGATGCCGACCTGCGAGGAATCGGACAGCTTCTCCAATTCCTCCGAACCGATCTGCGCCGAGATGGTATAGCTGTCACGGTTGGCGGGATATACAGTCTGCGAGAGGCTTTTCGTCATTCCCGACACGCCCTCCACTTTGAAGGAGGCCGTGCCGGACGCACCGTTTTCGCCGTCGGCCACAAAGCCGGAACTCGTCCAGTAGGCAAGCCCATCGTCAGCACGGGAGTTTCGCAGAAGGTTGAACGGCACCATTTCACGGATATCGTCATTGGATACCATACTCGTGCCCTCCAGCGTATCGGCGGCGTTATCCCATTGGCTTGCTGAACTGCCGAGGTTCTTTAATGTGGTGGATAATTCCAGCACCGTGTTCCACGGCTCCTGGAGGTTGTATTCCCGGCGCACGATTCTCGTTGTAACCGAGATGCCCAGCTCCTTATCCTCCACACGCACATAATCGCCAAGCGCCCACGCTTCATGCTCGTAGCCTGTGAGAACCGACAAGTCCATAGCGTTCAGCACATAAGAAATGGTCGGCTTGGCGTACTGTGCAAGCCGCATCTCCGCATACTCCTTCATCTGGTACGGATTCGTGAAGGACGAGCAGTCCAGCGTGGAGATGCGGACTTCATTGGTATAGGTGTAGTCCTCCACATAGGGCTTGCCGTTATTGATGTCGGCAAAGGTCAGCCCATCAGCGCCTACGGCGTAGAGCCGTGTTACCAGGCTTCTTGTATCCACCACACGCTGGATGGATTTCATGTTCTTTCTGTAGGCAAAGAGCGCGCCGCTGTCCTTGCCGTTCACGGTCAGCAGATGCACGAGCCTGTTTAGGCAGTCAAAGACCAGATCGCCGCCGTGCAGATCCGCTACGTTGCGGAGGATAGAGAGCGCGTTTTTCTCACTGCTCGTCCACGTCCTCTTGGTACGCACGTTGACCGTACCCACGCTCCATTCCGTGCCGGAGAGCGCATAAGCCATCGCCGTTTCCGGGTACTCCGCTTCAAAGGTGCGTTCCTCTTTTCTGACGGAGAACGTCAGATCATAAAACTCCGCTTCGGCATACACCTCCGTGACGGAATTGCCCTCGGCGTCCTTGCTGTCCGTGACCGTGCGCACCTTGTAGATATCATCAACGATCTGTATTTTCTTTTCGCTGTCGATGTATGACCGCTTGCCGTCACGGTACGGGATCTTGAAAGTCAATGTGTCCTCGCCGTTGATCTCGCCTGTGGCGATAATGTCATAGGCGTTTTCAAGCACCGCCTCCCATGCGCCATTAGAATCTAATACGACAGGTCTGGCATAGCCGATTTTCTCATAGGGAGATTTTGGAATATCGTAAAGCCGGATATCCACCAGCTTCGGCGTCCTGCTCGTGTCGTTTGTAGTAAGCGTTACCCGGAATCGGATGTATTCCCGGTTGGGAGACGCCAGTTTTCCATTCGCGGGAACAGCCGCCCAATCGCTCCAATCGACAAGATCGTCGCTTGTAGATGTTTCTACCAAAGAGATAGCTGTCGTGCCGGAAACATACTCGCTCGTCACGGACACACGTCCCGTACCGGAGAGGTTGCATTCGGCGGCCGCCGTGGTAAGAATACCTTCTGTTGGATAGACGCCGCTCGATGCACGAAGCGTGACCGTTCCGGGTTCGGTGATTCCGTCTACCGTTCCCGTGGTATCTCCGGCATTCGCCATGACAGCGGAACGGAAATAATCCATCAAATCATCGGCGGTCAGTTCCGAGTTACAGTCCAAAAACCAGTCATCAAAGCCGCCCGCATACCAGTAAGAATCGGCGTGCATACCCCAGATGAGATCCGCCGCGCAGGAACGGTTCAATTCGCCTGTGAAGGTCAGCGCGGAGGATTTCCACACCGTACCGCTTTCCTTATCGCCGACCACATACCAGGCTTTCTTGTTATCCGGCTCGATTGCCGCCGCGATAAAATACCACTTTGCGTTTCCCAGCGAAAAAGACGGCGTGACCGACTCGTCCAGAATCAGAGAGCCGGATGAGTTATACAGCATCAGTCTCGGATTGCCGCGAATAAGAGACAGATAAAAAATCGGCTGCCCCGGACCGTACCTGGTATTGAAAATCGGACAGTAGGTGTTGCCCACGGAATAAGTAGTGGGATGCATCCAGCCGCCTACGATAATACGCTCTCCAAGGTCGGAGAAAATTGTGCCGTCGTTCGTAACCTTCAGATATGTCTGCTCCGAGGAGGGATTGTTGATGTTCATGCGGAAATACGAGCCGAACACGCCGTCAATCAGAGGCGCGGTTGTTCCGCTCCATTTGTTGATGTAAGCTTTCCTGCCGTTCCCGGAGGAATCCATAAGGCAGTCGTCCGCGTCTGGAGCGTCCTCGTTGAACCGCCACAGGCCGCCCTTGGCATATTCCTCTGGGAATTCGCCCGTGAAGTCTGTCTGCTTATTCAGTATCGTTTTTAAGGACATAGGGCGTCACCTCCATCTGCTTTTCGCCTGTATCTCAAGGCTTGTAAACGTGGCGTTGTTCGCCGCCACCGAGATTGTGTTGTCCCCGACGGCAAGCGCCGGAAAGTTCAGTTCCGAAAGGTAGGGCAGACCGTTACGGAGGATTATGCCGCTTTCATTTTCCACATAAGCGGTCATCATATCCGCGTCTACTACTAATGTTTCGTCCGACGCAAGCGCGGCGTTTACGATTTTCAGTTCATCTCCATTGGTGGATATCGTGATGTAGTTGCTTACGCCGGAGGTAATCGTGCCCTTAACGCGGTACACAGGATGAGACTCGATATTGCCTTTTGCCCTCGTGACTGTATGCGACCCTGTGGTGGAGATGGTAAACTCTTCATCTTCCACGGCATAGGCAAACGGATCGGGACAGAAGAACTTCAAATCGAAGCCGCCCGCCGAGCGGACGAGCAGCCGTTCGCAGTCTACCTTTTCATAAAGCCTTGTCATGAAATACCTGTCCGGCACATCGTCAAGCACAAGCTGTTTCAAACCACCTGTAGGATCGAGCCACAGGGAAATATCGTCCAGAACCGCGACGAGCGACTTGAAGTTTTTTCTCGGCGCAATTCCGCAAGAGACATTAATCTCCCGATAGTCGAAATCCGCTCCAAAGTCAGCCACGCCGCTTTTTCCCGGAATGGAAGCCGTATAATTTCTTAAGTTTCCGCACACCTGCCATGAGGTGAGCCGTGCTTTTAGTCCCATATCGGTGGACGATGTATCGTTGTATGTAAAGCCCAAAATCCTCACCTCCGTTAAGCCGTGCTGAAGCGTCCCTGCGCGCGGGAGCCTGTCTGTATCAGGTTATAAAGTTCCTGTGAAATCCTGCGGATATCGTCCTCGCTGCGAACAATCATCTGACCGACCGAGACAAGCGCGCCGTAAGAGCCGCCGCCATTCGCGCCAGACATACCGCTTACGGCGGAACGCACGGTAGCGTCGGCGTCAAGGTTGAAATTGCTCGGCACGGCCGACCGCATATCGTCGGAAAGCCCGCCCATCACATCCAAAATACCTTGATTCAAGTCTTTAGCGGCGTCGATGGCTACCTTCGACGAATCGTCAATACCTCCCGCGAGACCCTGTGTCAGCATATCGCCGACCCACGCCATCTCCTTGGACGGCGAGGATATTCCGAAGAAGCCCTTAATCTTACTGAGCAGGTTCGAGCAGAAGCCGCTGATTTTTCCCCACAGCCAGGACGCGGCGTCCCCTATACCGTTCCAGATGCCCTTGATGAGGTTCAATCCAACCTGCGCCATCTGTGATACGCCCCCGGCGAAACCCTTCACGATAGAAGTAATTATTTGTGGCACGGCCTTCACGATTGCCACGATGATCTGTGGAAGGTTCTGTATCAGAGCCACGAAAAGCTGAACGCCCGCCATGATGATCTTGTCGATTTCCCGATGAGCGCATTCACAACAGATGTAATAATCTGCGGTATCGCGTTCACAATCGTGGTAATGATAGTCGGCAGGTTCTCTACCAAAGCGACCAGCAGCTGGACGCCCGCGTCAATCAGTTGCGGTATACTGCCGAGAATGGCGGTAAGGACGCCGTCAATGATCTGCGGTATGCCGCCACGATTGCCGTGATAATCTCCGGCAAAGCGGAAATCAGCGAGGTCAGAAGCTGTATCCCCGCATTGATGATCTGAGGGATTGCGCCTATGATAAACTCCACGATGCTCGTAATGATGGCGGGCAAGGCTTCTATCAGAACAGGGATAGCCTCAAGAAGTCCCTGAGCCAGTCCCATGATAAGCTGAAGCGCCGCGTCGAGTATCATCGGGAGGTTTTCAATCAAGCCCTGCACGATGGTCACGATTGCCTGCACCGCCGCGGGGATGAGCGTAGGCAGAGCTTCGCCGATACCCTGTACGAGCGTGGCGATAAGCTGCACGGCGGCTTCGATTAGGAGCGGAAGGTTCTCTATGATGGCGTTCACTATCGTCATGACCGCCTCGACCGCCGCCGGAATAAGGCTCGGCAGCAAATTGAGGAGTGTGGTCAGCACCTGGGAGAACAGTTCCGTCACCGTCTGCAGGAGTGTCGGGAGAAATCCCGCTACCGCTTCAAGCAGCGCGCCCGTAGCGGTAGGAAGAGCCGCCACAATGTTTTCTATGATCGGAGTGACATTCGCCACCACATCCTTGAAAGCGTCCACGACATTGTTGCAGAGCTGCTCCATGTCTGCGTCGGCGTTGCCGAATCCCACAACAAGGTTCTGAATCGCCGCCTGCATGGAGTTAATGGAGCCGGAAATGGTATGTTCCGCTTCCTTGGCGGTAGTACCCGCGATACCCATGCTTTCCTGCATGACATGGATCGCCTCTACCACGTCGGCGTAGGATGAGATGTCATACTTGACGCCGGATATCTTCTCGGCGTCGGCGAGCAGACGCTCCATTTCCTGTTTCGTGCCACCGTAGCCCAGCTTGAGGTTATCAAGCATGGTGTAGTTCTGCTTTGCAAAGCCCTGATAGGCGTTCTGGATGGACGCCATGTCGGTACCCATCTTATTGGCGTTATCCGACATATCCGTGATGGCCATGTCGGCATATTCCACAGCCTTTTCGGTATCGCCGCTCAAGGAGGAAATCAGGCTTACGGAGAAGCTTGTGACGGTTTCCATATAGTCGTTTGCCGACATACCCGCCGTCTTATAGGCGTTCGCCGCATACTGCTGGAGCTTCTGTGATGAATCCTTAAACAGCGTATCGACACCGCCGACAAGCTGTTCATAATCCGCATAAGCGGCTATGACTTCCTTGCCAAGTTTCACTGCGGCGGCGCCGGCGGCCACCACGACCGCGCCCATTGCCGCGCCGACCGTTTTAAGGACGGTACCCAGCCCCTTGAACTTGCTCTCGGACTTTTCGGCGGCGTCCCCGGCTTCATCGATCTCATCGCCCATATCATCCGCGCTGTCGGAAACATCGTCCATCTCACGATCCATGTCCTCAAGCGCGTCCTCGGCTCTGCCGTAGTTGAAGTTGGCTTCTTCCAGAACGGCGTTGTTGTCGCTAAGTTCGCGCTCCATGTCGTTAAGGGCGGCCTCGGCATTATTCAGCTGAATCTGCCAGCTCTGCGTCCTGCGATCCGTCTCCCCAAAGGAATCCGACGCATTCTGGAGAGCGGAGCGCAGCGTGTCGATTTTCTGCCTCTGTGCTTCGATTTCCTTGTTCAGCACATTGTTCCGCGCGGAAAGCGCCTGCACGGACTTGTCGTTCTTATCGAATTGCGAGGATACCAGCTTCATTTCCGAGCCGAGAACCTTAAATGACTGGTTGATTTCGGCAAGAGCCTTCTTGAATTCTTTCTCGCCTTCAACACCGATCTTCAAACCGAAATTGTCAGCCATGCGCGTTCACCTCCTTGCCGACGGCATAAAAATAACTCGGATTTCTCCGAGCATAAAGAAAGCACCTACCATTTCTGATAGATGCCAGTTAAAACATATTCCATTCGACAAACGGGAATTAGTCACTCGGCCTTTTGGAAATGCCTATATGCCAATACGCCAATAGGAAAGAAATATGCACACCAAGCTAATAGTGCAATCGTCCCTCCGCTTCCTGCTTCTCCACTTGCCATGCTTGTGAACACGCCTGTCATCGGCATAACAAAACAGCTAATAAAGAAAATACCATGTATTATCATTAAGCATTTCAGCCACCTGTCCGCTTTTGAATTAGGCTTGATCGAAAGACCGATGAAAAATGTGGAGAGAGCCATCATTCCATAACCAAGCAGGTCATAATTGAACAGCAGCCCGCCGCGCTGAAAATCCAATATGCGGATGGCCTGCTCGTTCAGATTATCCAATCGAACGCTCGTTGTTTGTGCGAAATATACCAAAAAAATCAGCACTGCATAGATAATGGCAAAAGCGATGCCGATATTAGCGGTGACTCGGTGCTCCTCGTTGCTTTCATATTGAAATCCCACCGCCATCACGATGTATCCCAAAGGCAAAACATACACACAAAGTATGAGCCGAATGAAAAATCAGCTATCATACATACCGCAAAAAGAAGCACCGTAATGGTGACAATTGCCGCTCCAATTCTGGGAATTATTCTATTCATCGTTTTCCTCCATAAATCCTGTTTTGACTTTCTCATGTAACTCCTTTACGACGTCTATTTGTCATCCTTCATACGGCACCCGGAAGTAATCCAAATACTTCTTAAATTTGTCCTGCGCCGCGAGACAGGTGTCCATAAGATACCCGCGTTCCGTTTTCCACTCGTGCAGCCCGCGATAATAGAACATCTTCAATTCCTCGTCAATGATGAACGGTACGATATTGTTCCGAAGGCACTCCTTAAATAGGAGCAAACGTCCTACGCGCCCGTTGCCGTCCTGGAAAGGATGGATGGCTTCAAAGGCGGCGTGGAACTCGATTAGTTCCTCAAGCGTCTTTGTTTTCCGCTCATTATATGCGGCGAGCAGTTCCTTGATTTCTTTTGCCACCATCTCCGGCGGCGTGGTGTCCTGCCCGCCCACCTCGTTGGGCAGCTTTTTATATTCGCCCACGGCGAACCAGTCCTTGCGGGCGTCGCTGGTGCCGCTTTTCAGCGTCCGATGAAGCTGCTTAATGAATGTCTCGCTTGGCGGCTGGTTCGCGGCGTCGATCACCATATCGATGCATTTGAAGTGGCTAGCCGTTTCCACGATATCGTCCACATTGACCGCTCCGTTTTCCATGCCGATGGTATTCGTCTCGTAAATGTAGCGAGTCTGGTCGTGGGTAAGCCTGCTGCCCTCGATGTGGTTGGAGTTATACGTCAGTTCAATCTGCACCTTGTGATAAATCCCGCCCTTAACCTTTCCGGCTTTTTCGGCTTTCAAAACTTCCATCAGCGTTTTCGGAGCGTCGCTCTTTTTGTTGACACGTTCCGGTCGCACCGCCGTTTCGGGAATGTTCCATGTTTTGCCCGTCAGGAACGCGTCCGGGATTTTCCCAGCGGCGCAGTAATTGCGCACCGTGCGTTCCGACACGCCCCATTTTTTAGCGGTCTGGGCTACCGATAAATACTTCATAGGCCACCTCCGTTTGAATCAGTATACCATATTATCGGCAAAAAGTCAACGAGCCATTCTTGAACATTTCGTGAGTTATTGCCGACATCGGCAAATCAAATGCCGTAGGGTATCACATCATCTATAGTGAGGCGCTGTTTCGGTTTTGAGATGCCATTGTACTGCTTGTGGCATTCCCACAAATCCATAAACAGACCGAACGGCGTCAGCCAGAACTCATCCTGCGTAAGATGAAGCTGACCGACGCCGTAATATAAAAGCCGGGTAAACAATTCTTCATCGCTTACCCGACTTGCGCGTTTTTTGGTTCAGACTCACTCTCCACGTTCCGCTTTGTACCTCTGTACATCGCTTCCATAATGGCGTCCTTGTAGTCCGTCAGTTCCATCGGCGAGGTGAGAAGCTCGACCTCCTCCACAGTCAGTTCCGGCTTTTTATCATCGGGATGCTTGAGGTTGTGAACGAGTATGGTCTGATTGCAGAGCAGAGTGATAAGCCACACGATTTCATCCAGAGCCATCTCGAAGTTCTCCGACTTCATCAGTTTATGGCCCAGGTTTTCCAGGCCGCCGTAGCGTCCGGCGATATCCTTTGTCGCCTTGGTGGTGAGAAGCATTTCGTACTCCTGCCCGCCGATTTTTACGATTGCGCTTCTTTCATCCATTTCCGTTTTCCTCCTTAGCCTTCGCCGTTATTTACGCTTGTGTAATCCGGTTCGTATACTTCCGAATACCAGCCGCTGATAATCGACGCGGGAACGCCGGTATCGTCCTCGGACGCCTCCGCTTTCCAGGGATGGTTGCCCTTGCCGTCCACCTTGTTCCTGCGCATGACCGTCCCTTCGATGGAAGGCGTGGAGAACTCGATACTCTCGCCCTTGGTCGTAAGGTTGGTAGCGGGGATGCTGAAGATTACGCGGTAGAGCCAGAAATAGCGGTACTTGCCGTTCGCTTTCTTCGCGCGGAAACCTATAGCCACGGGATCGCCGCCGTCCTCCGAGGTGGACACCAGGACATTGTTGTTGTCGATGGTCGCACCCGTAAGGTCGGCCGCGACGGAAAGCCCGATATTGTCCACACCGAGTGTGAGGGTACCGCTCTGGAACTCCTTCACGACCTCCGCCGCGCCGTCGTCCGCGTAGAGCGTAGCCTCCGCAAGTTCCACGGAAAGCTCCGCCGTCATCGCATTGGCAAGGGAACGGATCACGTTCTCCTCCTCAAGAGCGGTCACGATGTCGCGCTCGAATTCCTCCGGCACGAGGTAGCCGCCATCCGCGTCGACTCCCTCGGAGAGGACGTTGTGGACGAGCGCTTTGCCGCGAAGGTGGCGGTCGAAGTCCTCCTTGTAGGCGTCGGACGCACGACCGACCCTGTCATGCTTAAGGGAAGCAGCCCTTTCGGGAGCCTCGGTGATCGGCTGATTCACGGGCTTGTTCAGTTCCGCTTCGATGGCATCCCTGCGCTCCATGCGCTTGATCTCGTTGGTGAGGCTGTCCAGATCATGCTCCATCTTGGAGTAGGTGGCGTCGTCTTCTGCGGAAAGTACGTTCCTGTGGGTATCAAGGAATCCCTCCATCGTGTTCCAGAGCTTGGCTCTCTTGTTTCTCATCTCTGTAATAGTCATGATAAAAATCCTCCTTGCTTAAAGCAGTTTTTTGTAAAGAGACGCCCTCAGTTCATCGACCGGGCGTCCTTCGGGTTTCTTCTTCGGCTTGGACTTAGCCTTGCCGGAAATCTTGTTGATGAGGGAACGTTCCACCGCTGACGCGGCGAACTCGTAGCCCTCGGCTGTCGCTGCAGATTCGCGCTTTTCATCCGTCAGGATATCGTCCGCAAATCCAAGTTCGATGGCTTTCTTGGCGTTCATCCAGGTGGTATCGTCCATCATGCGGGCAAGCTGCTTATGCGGCAGTCCCGTCTTGATCTCGTAGGCGTTGATGATGCTTTCCTTGACCTCGGAAAGCATATCAATTGCCTTTTCCATATCCACATGATCGCCGAACGCCATCGTTGCCGGGTTATGGATCATCATCAGAGCGGTAGGAGCCATCAGCACCTTTGTACCCGCCATAGCGACCACCGATGCCGCAGACGCCGCGATGCCGTCAATCTTGACGGTCACATCGCCCTTGTAGTCCATCAGCATGGTGTAGATCTGACTGGCTGCGATGCAGTCCCCGCCTGGCGAGTTGATCCAGATGGTAATGGGGCCGCTGCCCGCGAAAAGCTCCTCCTTGAACATTGCCGGAGTGATGTCATCGTCAAACCAGCTTTCCTCGGCAATCGTGCCGTACAGTTCAAGAACTCTCTATGCGGATGGTTCTTCGTCCGTCTGATTTTTCCAATTCCAGAACTTCCTGTTCTTCATCGGATTCGTCCTCCTTGTATTATAGAGTAGTAGTTATTAAAGCCCCTCTCCAAGGGCTGTGCTACACTGTAAGGGATGCTGTGGATTGGTTGCTGTCCTCCTACCACAAGATGGTTCGCGAAAGGTTCCAACCACAGCCCCTTACCCTTTTGTTAATCAGTTAAATACCGCCGGACGGTTTATGTGGAACAAGGCTACAAAAGTAAGGTGTACTGTGGATGCAGCATCACAAAATTTACCGTCGGAGGGATTGTTATGGTTTCTGTTGGTATTGATGTCTCAAAGGACAAGCATGATTGCTTCATCGTGAGTTCAGAGGGCGAAGTCCTGGCTGATGTGTTCACCATCCCCAACAGCATGGAGGGGTTTACCACCCTGCTGGGAAGGATACAGAAATGCACCACACCCCAGGACAACATAAGAGTAGGGCTTGAGGCAACCGGGCACTACAGCTACAATCTCCTGGGGTTTCTTCTCGACAGCGGTCTGGCCACCTATGTCTTGAATCCCCTACACACCAACCTCTACCGGAAAAGCCTTTCCCTGCGGAAAACCAAGACCGACCGTGTTGACGCGCGTACCATTGCGGCTATGCTCATGTCCGATGTGGGCCTCAAGCCCTACACGGACACAGCATACCACAACGAGGAGTTAAAGTCACTGACGCGATACCGTTTTGACAAGGTGAAAGAGCGCGCCAAGCTGAAAAGCTCAGTTTCCCGGCTGGTCTGCATCCTGTTTCCTGAATTGGAGAAGCTGGTGCCCACTCTCCACATGGTTTCTGTCTACGCTCTGCTGGAGGTGTTTCCGGGTGCCATGCAGATTGACATCTGACAAGGTTAAACACGCTTCTGGAAAGCGCCTCCAAAGGCCGCTACAAGCGGGATATGGCCGTGATAATCAGGGACGCCGCCAGAACTTCGATTGGCTCTAAAATGCCTGCCAAGTCGCTGGAGCTGCAGCATACGATTCGGCTCATTCGAGAATTGGATGCCGAAATCAAAGATATTGAAGCGGCTATTCAGTCCATCATGGACAGGCTGCATTCTCCCATCACCACTATCCCGGGCATTGGCTGCCGGATGGGCGCTATGATTCTGGCCGAAGCCGGCGACTTTTCCCGGTTTGATTCCCCCGACAAGCTGCTGGCCTATGCGGGAATGTCACCCTCCACAAATCAGTCCGGCAAGATGGAGAACTGCTACGCACACATGGAGAAACGTGGTTCCAGATACCTGCGTTATGCCCTCTACAACGCCACCAAGTATGTCTGCCTTTGGGACCCTGCCTTTGCCGCTTATCTCGCCAAGAAACGGGCGGAGGGCAAGCACTACAATGTCGCCATTTCCCATGCTGCCAAGAAGCTGGTACGGCTCATTTTCGCCTTGGAGAAATCCAGGCAGCCTTACCGCCAGGCGGCTTGAATCACCCTTAATAGCTATCCCAGGCTCCTGTGGGCCTCTGCTTTGCTATGCCCTTTTTGAACCATCTGCTCTTTACCACCACTCCATTTTTGGGCTTGACTTCTAATAGTTAATCTTTCCGTTGTTTTCTGTATCTGCAAAAGCACCCGCCTGTGACAGCAGGAGCATATTGCCGTTTATGAGGTAGAGATCTCCGCCGTCCTCTGAAGGGATGCGGTCGAGGTTCTCCAGTTCCCGGATATCGTTTGCCGACATCCATCCGTTCTGTCTTGCCGTGGCATACCCGTTCATGCGGCTGGCGTAGTCCCCTCGGAGCAGACCTTCCACATTGAATTTCACGAAGTAGGTCTTTTTCTCTTCGGGAGCAAGGAGCGTCCTCTGTATCGACTGCTCCCATCTGATTACCCAGGGATCGAGCGTGTATTTCACGAACTCTAATGACTGCTGCTCGATGTTGGAGAAGCTGCTCTTTTCCAGATCGCCCACCATGTGGGGAGGCACACGGAAGATCCTCGCTATCTCGTTTATCTGGAACTTGCGCGTTTCCAAAAACTGCGCCTGCTCCGGCGAGATGGAGATGGGCGTGTATTTCATGCCCTCCTCTAATACGGCGATCTTGTTGCTGTTCACCGAGCCGCCAAAGGTCTGCTGCCAGCTTTCCCGCACCTTACTTGGATCCTTGATCGTGCCGGGATGCTCCAACACGCCGGAGGGAGCGGCGCCGTTTGCGAAGAACTTGCTGCCGTATTCCTCTGTCGCTATCGCAAGCCCGATGGCGTTCTTCGCCATCGCGATAGGCGAGTAGCCCACCAGCCCGTCAAAGCCGAGTCCCGGAATATGCAGCACATCGGACGGACGGAGAATCACCGTATCACCCTTCATGGTGTTCGCTTCATCAGACGATCTTTGGTATTGATAATAAAGCTGACCGTTCGTATCGCGGTTGACGCTCATCTTGTTCGGCATCAGCGGGTACAGAGCCACGACCTCGCCCTTGCCGTTTCGGATGATCTGCGCATAGGCGTTGCCCCACAATAAAAGATGAGTCATCAGAGTTTCCCTGAACACAAATGAACTCATCTCCGGATTCGGCTCGTCATGGAGCAGAAGGTATAACGGATGGTCGATGGCTTTTTCCTTGCCGCCGTCCTCCTTGTAGCGGTACATATGGAGAGGCAGTTCCGCTATGGCTTCCGACAGGATACGCACACAGGCATACACCGCCGTCATCTGCATGGCGCTCCGCTCGGTCACCAGCTTGCCGGAGGTAGAGCCGCCGAGGTAAAAGGCATAACTGCTGCCCGGCGTCCTGTTCTCAGGCTTGTCCCTCGATTTGAACAGTCCCGAAAAGATACTCATATCACATCACGCTCCTTCCTAAAACACCAGAAGTCCTCTGGTATCGTATACGCTCTCGCCCGTATCGTTCCCACAGCGGATGGCACGGTCAAGCCCCATGATGGTCGCGATCGCGCCATCGATCTTTTCTGTAGATTTTTCCTTGTCCGCCTTGATGTTCCCAGCTGGATCGGTGCGGATATAGATGTTGTCCATCATCCACCGCAGGACGGGATATCCGCCGTGGGCGATTCTTTCCTCCAAGGTCAGCTTCATCAGTTCCTTGGTCGGAGGGGACATATCCTTGAAGCCCTGTCCAAAAGGGATCACCGTAAAGCCCATGCCCTCAAGGTTCTGCACCATCTGCACGGCTCCCCAGCGGTCGTAACCGATTTCACGGATATTGAAGCGTTCACCGAGACTTTCGATGAATTTCTCAATATAGCCGTAGTGGACAACATTGCCTTCGGTGGTAATGAGTAAGCCCGGACGCTCCCATAGATCGTAGGGAACGTGGTCACGCTTTACACGCAGGTCGAGGGTTTCCTCCGGCACCCAGAAGTACGGAAGGATAGAGTATTTATCCTCCTCATCCTGCGGAGGGAATACGAGAACGAATGCCGTGATATCCGTGGTGCTTGAAAGGTCAAGACCGCCGTAGCAGACACGGCCTTCCAAATCGTCCTCGTTTACCGGGAAGGAGCAGAGGTCCCATTTGTCCATCGGCATCCATCTCACAGCCTGTTTCACCCATTGATTGAGCCTCAACTGACGGAAGGTATTCTCATCAAGAGGGTTTGTTTTTGCCTCTTCGCAGGCCGTTTTAACTTTCTCTATATCAACGGTGATGCCAAGCGAGGGATTCGCCTTCATCCACACCTTCGGATCAGTCCAGTCATCCTCGGCATCGGCTCCGTAAATAACGGGATAGAAGGTAGGATCGATTTTTCTGCCTTCAATGATATCCTTTGCCTTCTGATGTATCTCATAGCAGATGGAGTTTGTGTTATCCCCGGCGGTCGTGATGAGAAAGTACAGAGGCTGCATTCTCGCATCGCCGGAGCCCTTAGTCATAACATCATAGAGCTTTCTGTTCGGCTGGGTATGCAGCTCATCGAAGATAACGCCGTGGGTGTTCAGACCGTGCTTGTTTGCTACATCAGCGGAAAGAGCCTGATACCGGCTGCCGTCACGAAGCACCTCCATCTCCTTGGTGCTGTCCTTGACCTTGATGAGGTTTCTCAGCTTTGGAGATTTCTTTACCATAGCCGCCGCAACATTAAAAACGATCTTTGCCTGGTTGCGATCTGCGTCACAGCCGTAAACCTCCGAACTCGGCTCAAAATCCATGCAGAGAAGGTAGAGGGCAATGGCGGCCGCAAGTTCCGACTTGCCTTGCTTTTTCGGTATCTCGATGTACGCCGTATTGAACTGGCGGTAGCCGTTTTCTTTGAGAGTTCCGAAAATATCCCGTATGATCTTTTCCTGCCAGTCAATGAGGATGAAGGGCTTTCCATCCCATCTACCTTTGGTATGGCAGCAGTATTTTTCTATGAAACATACCGCATGATCGGCAGCGTCCTTGCTGTAGTAGGAGCCTTCCGCCATGAACCGTGTCGGTGTGTATTTCTTCAGTTTTCTCACAGCGTCCTCCTTAAAAAATGCATAAAAACAGCCGCATCGCTGCGACTTCAAAAAAGTATCTGTACGAGAGACAGAGCCTTTCAGCTCGTCCCTTCGGGTTTTGTTTTCGTGGTTTACTGCTGCATTGCCCAAGCTATTGCGTGGCCGTCATCCTCGAACTCTATCTCGCTTGCCGCACGTAGCCCGATGGTGCCTTCGCAGGTATGGTCATCGTCAAGGAACTCGTAGGTTGCTCCGAAGTAGCAGGGCTTGTTCTGCCCGTTGTAGAAGTATCCTGCGATGACCACCTTGTCTCCAAAGGTCAGCAGCTTGCTCCATCTGCATTCGAGGTCTTCCGGCGTGGTGGGGTTCGGCAGTCTGTAGGTTCTCATTGCTTCGTTAATGGTCATGGTGTTTATCCTCCGTTCGTTTTGGTATGTACATATATCACTCTGAAAGCACATAATAGCAAGTCATTTCCGGGAATAAATGTACCAGAGTATCGCAGCAGAAATTGTGTACTTTACTCCTCACCGTAGAGGATAAAATGCACATATTCTTTGCGGTTCTCTTCGAGGAAGGTCACCAGTTCATAGAAGTCCCGTTCGTAAGCGAGGCGTTGCACCATGTTCACATCGAACATATTGGTAAGCCCTGTGTCACGGATGGCGAGAATCTGTTCCTTAATCGTCTGCGTCATCGCTGCACACCTCCAATCCCGATACCAGCTTTGCGTAGATAGTGGTATAACGTTCGCATTCCGCACCTTCCGAACCTGCGATAGCCTGCAGAAAGAAGTCTGCGGCATCCTTGAGGGAATCCCACACCTGTTTATCACCGTAGCAGATGGTCGTGACGGAATCGAGCTTCTTTACGATATCCTCGCCGTAGACCACATTCAGTCCGCTACCGTTATCCCAATGTATGAGAAGCGACCCCGTATCGTCCACGCCTTCGACTGTACCTTTCGTGCCGGAAGCGGAAGCCTGCGCATCGTCCATCTTCACAAGTTCCACCCTTGTTCCTACAGGATACTGTTTGCGGATGCGTTCCACAGTCTCTTTATTCGGAAATCTCATGATCCGCACCTCCGTTTCTGAAAGCCGAGGAACCTGTGAGGTTCTTCAGCAGGATTTTTCTGTCGGTCTTGTAGTCCGCTCCGATGAAGCCGAGGCGGAGGAGAAAGCAGCGGAATGCGTATTTCTCGTTGTCGACCGCCTTTTCAGTCGCCGTTACCCTTGTGGCATTCTTTGCCATCTCGGATAGCTTGCTGATGAAGTTGGTGTAGGCGCGTACCGCATCCGTATCGATCTCCGTGAACCAAGGGAAGGAAACCTTCTCGTCCGTCACCTCAATCGGAAGGGCGTCAGCGCCGACCGCTTTCTTGATGAGCGCCGCTTTGCTTTCCACGATCCGCTTCAGATTGTCGAGTGCGGTTTCCGTGAAGAAGCTCCTCGGCAGTTCCACCGTAAGAGCGTCCGTGTCGGCCTGTGTCGCGGTTTCAGATGGTTCTTCGGATTCTTCTCCGTAGCCTTCCTGCGCCTCGCATTCAAAGCCTGCGGCGGCGACAGCCTCAAGCACCCGCTCGACCTCCTCGCTGTCCGCACGGTCATCAAAGAGGAGCGTTCTGTCCTTGGTGACCGTGAAGTAGTCGATCTCATAGGCTGCGGTCAGCATTCCCATGTACTTTGCCTTCGCACCTGTGGCATTGGCGATTGCCTTTACCAGTTCCTTGCGCCTTGCGCCGGTTACGTTGTAGTTTACCTGTATTGTGCTTACCTCCGTTTTCGCTTGATTTCTGTGCCTTTCGGCATGTATATACATCACTCTGAAGTCCCGAAATAGCAAGCGAATAACGGGATTTTCTGATGTAGAATATCCGTCCGACAACAGGCTTTAAAACTGTGAGTAATACACAATACCCGAAAGCACGAAATGAACGCATGGAAGTGCGACGCCGTTGCCCCAGAGCTTATACTCGGCTGAGTCGGCATGAGGGCTTTTGAGCCACTTGATGATCTGGGCGTCCGTTTTCGGCTTGGAGGAATTACCCATGACTTTACGGTGTGTTTCAAACACCTCGCGCCAGAATGATAAGTCCTCATCGGTCGGTTCGTCCGTTCCGAGGTCATCGCACCACCAGTCGGGAAAGCCCTGGAGCCTTGCGCATTCGGTGGGAGTGAGCCTTCTTACTATGTAGTAAGGCTCCTCCGATACGGTGGGCGGGTCCTTGTAATCCGTAGCGACCAGCGTGTTCGCTACATCTTCCTCCGCCTCTGTGTGATAGGAGTTCTTGCTTGTGGTGTAGACGGGATGGGCAACTGCGCCCGGTCCCTTTGCCACCATTGTCGGTTGGACTTCCTCCAGGGTAGCGATGCCGAACTTTGCATTCCGTCCCATGTTATAGGTTGCGCGGTCAATGCCGTAGGCTACGCCGTGCTGCTCGGTGGCGTTCAGCGTAAAGCTGACCTCATCCTCGGAATAACCGCAGCCCTTGTGGGACGGTCTTGCTCCGTTGCCCTCCAAAGCCACGACTGCCATGCCGCCCTGATTGCAGGAGGGATTGCCGCCGTTGCCGTCAAGCGTTCTTGATGTATCCGCCTCGTAGATCCCGCTGTGGGGATTGGAGGATTTCATGGCGTTGGAGTCCTTGGAGCAGATGCCGTAAACGGTCGGCACAAAGAGAGTCTGATCGTTATTGCATCCGAGGGTAGCCGACTTGTTATCTTGGATGAGCGCGCCTTTGCCGCCGCCTTCACAGCCGGAGCGGATTTTCAGCGTTTTCGGTGTCTCCACTACGAAGGGCTGATTGTTGCCGCCCGTGCCGTAGGTCGACATGACCGTGGGAGCGACATCAATGGGACCGGTATAGCGAGTGTCCTGGCTGTGGTTTTCATACACGGCAGCAGGGACGGTGCCTGCCCGGAGCGTCGGGGAGGTCTCTTCCTCGTATCCAATGGAGCGGCTCTTTGCCGAATGCTCGGTACAAAAGCCTGCCGCACCCATAACCACGGGAGGATGTCCGTGATCCTGTGCGCGGAGCGTACCCGTCACATCTTCAGAAACATCCATGCGGTCGCCGCCCTGGTCGTTTAAGCAGACAGTGCCTGCCTCTCCAGAGCCTTCCGAAGTAGAACCGGCAGTTCCTTGCCACGAGCGGAAGCCCTGCGGAGTATACCCAGACAGGCCTTCGGACTCAAATAGTATTTTTCCGGCACATTCGCCTGCAAAATCTGCGACAAGGTAGATGCGTTTTCTGCGCTGGGGAACTCCCCAGTATTGAGCATCAAATACCCGCCATGCGACGGAGTAATCGTCTGCCATGATGCATCCTGCGTTTGGCCACTTCTTCGGTCGAGGAGTATCAGCTTCACTGTCCTTGACCCGGCAGATTTCATCGAGGACGGCCTTGAAGTCATCGCCTTTGTTTGAACTGAAAGCGCCCGGGACGTTTTCCCAGACGATGTATCTCGGATATTTTCCATCGGTTGCACACCTCATTTCTTTTACGATTCTTACGGCTTCATAGAAAAGCCCGGAGCGGTTTCCGTCCAGACCTTCACGCTTGCCCGCGATGCTCATGTCCTGGCATGGTGAGCCGAAGGTGATAATGTCCACGGGAGGAAGCTTGACTCCATTAATGGCGGACACATCTCCGTAGTGTTTCATAAACGGCAGCCTCTTGGTGGTAACCCGAATGGGAAACGGCTCGATCTCCGATGCCCACAGAGGAGCGATGCCGGAAATCAAGCCGCCTAAAGGAAATCCGCCGGAGCCGTCAAAGAGACTGCCGAGCGTCAGTTTATTCTGTTCCATCGGGGAGTTCCACCTCCTTCACAAGGTCAGCGTAGGGTATCTGTTTCCCTCCGCGTTCCACAAAAATATCCTTCGGCGCGATGCCGTTTTCCACGGCTCTTCGGAGGATGACCGATGCGTATTTCTCATCCAGCTCCATCATGTGGCAGATGCGGTTCGTCTGCTCACACGCCATCATGGTGGAGCCGCTGCCGCCGAAGGTGTCTATCACGATGGCGTTCTCTTGTGAGGAGTTGCAGATCGGGTAGCCCAGGAGGTCAAGCGGCTTTGAAGTCGGATGGTTGGCGTTGCGCTTGGGCTTGTCGTAGTTCCAGATGGTGGTCTGCTTGCGGTCAGAGTACCAGGGATGTTTGCCGTTTTGCAAAAAACCGTACAAAACAGGCTCATGCTGCCATTGGTAGTCCGAGCGTCCAAGAACGAGAGAGTTCTTTACCCATATGCACACGCTCGCCAGATGGAATCCGGCATCAATGAACGCCTTTCGGAAATTCAAGCCCTCGGTGTCCGCATGGAAGATATATGCCGCGCCGCCTTTTTCAAGCGAGTCAGCCATGCACTTGAATGCGGAGAGGAGGAAAGCGTAAAACTCATCGTCCTTCATGGAGTCGTTCTGTATGGTAAGACCGCTGGAACTTTTAAAGGACACGCCATACGGAGGATCGGTCACGATGAGGTTGGATTTCTTGCCGTCCATCAGCCTTGCCACATCCTCTGCGGAAGTGGCATCTCCGCACATCAGTCTGTGTTTTCCGACCGTCCAGATATCCCCGCGCTCCACAAAGGATGCTTTCTCAAGGGCGGCGGTAAGGTCGAAATCATCATCCTTGACATCGCTGCCGGAATCATCACCGAACAGGTCTGCCAGCTCCTTTTCGTCAAAGCCTGTAAGAGAGAGGTCGAAGGCATCCGCCTGCAGAGCTTCGATTTCCACACGCAGGAGTTCCTCATCCCATCCGGCATCCATCGCCATACGGTTGTCGGCGATGATGTATGCTTTTTTCTGCGCCTCCGTCAGATGGTCGGCAAATACGCACGGTACCTCCGTGATGCCTTCTTCCTTCGCCGCAAGAATACGACCGTGACCTGCGATAACGCCAAAGTCACGGTCGATGATTACGGGATTTATAAAGCCGAACTCCCGGAGGGAGGAGCGAAGTTTCATGATCTGTTCCGGTGAGTGGGTACGCGCGTTATTTACATTCGGTACGAGCTTCGCTATCGGAACGAGCTGCATTTCAGTTGTCGTTTTCATATCGCACTAACCCCCATTCCGCAAATTTCTCAAAGCCGCCGAGACCTTTGATGTATTCTCTTGCGGTCTCCACGATCTCACTGTAGGGAATTCCGTCCACGGCATCATCCCCGATGGCGCAGCACAGTTCCACGGGCTTGCCCGTTTTCTGTGCTTTGAGCCATGCGTAGATGTTCACGCTCACATCCGCCTTTGACAGGTCTTTTCCGTGCAGACCGCCGCCTGTAACGGAGTCTGCCATGTCAGAGCCGAGTTTTCGGTTGGTAGCGCCGGAGTCCACGTCCGTGCCGCCTGTCCAGTCGCCGAGCGGATTGATCTCTGCGTTCGGATAGACCTCGCGGATGTGATGGCTTTCCGCATTGCTCTGGCAGATGATAAGTCTGGCCTCATCGAGAATGTACTTCCCGTCATGCGGATATGTGTTATACATAAGTTCCGCAATCTCGCAGAGCGCCTTTTGCTCCGCAGTTACGGGCATACCCTTGAAGATACCGTTGTCGCCGCAGCGGATTCCGTCTGCCTGATTCCTGGCAAGGTATCCGTCCTGCGGTACTTCAGCGTAGTCTGTATGAAGATTGCCGGCGATGCGCTTTACAATGGCAGCAGCTTCATCCTGCGTGATATGCACAGAGGTCTCCGCAATGATATGGCAGATGCCGTGTCCGATAAGGACTTCAACGGCAATCTTCGGATTTGCTTATTTGTCATAGGCAAGATCGACCATCGCGCCTGCGATGCGATCCGCCACTTTGTCCGGGTGTGCCGAATTTACTTTTTCAAACATAATCAGATGCCTTTCCTTTCGTGCAGCAGTTTATTCAGATCGTCATTCGGATTCATGCCCGTGTAATCCACGGAGCAATTTTCCTTGACGGTCTGCATGATGGCGTCCCACTGACGGGTAGCCTGGTTCATGTAGTTGATCCCGATGTTGATAAAAGGGGATGTCATGGGCTTGTTGGTAGTAGGATGACGGGAAAGGAACCCCAGCTCATTAGTCATTTCTTCGCACTGCAGCCACCTTGCACGGCACATGGCGTACTGCTCGATGACCTGCGGAGAGATGTAAGCGGTAGCGTTCAGCTTCTCCAGCCATTTCCACACTGCCTCGTAGATTTCGGCGGCCTTGAGCTTCGTTCCGTCCTTCTGCGTAGCGGAAAGAATAGCGTCGGGCTTTGGCATTTCCGCACCTTCCATCTCAGGGATATCAAGCACGGTGAGTTTTCTGCCGCCCGGATTACCGTTTGCGGCTTTTTCAGCCACGCCCTTGGACTTGCGTCCTGCACCGGGACGTTTACCGCCTCGACCGCCTGTGTTATTCGATTTTGTCGGCACATTTCTCACCGCCTTTCCGTCTGATTTTGCGCCGGGTTCTTATTACCCTTTTGATTTCGCCGTTTTCCTGCGCGTAACCCCAGGCCGCTGTCCGCTATAGGACCCGTAGAGATTCAGGCCGCCCTACCGGTCAGTGCCGGTCACCCATCTCAATATGAATCTTGGTGTGGCAGGACTGACAAAGGCTCATCAGATTGCTTTCCCTGTGGTCACCGCCTTTTGAGATGGGAACGATGTGATGCACTTCCTCGACGGGAGTGTATCTGCCTTCCTTGAGACAGCGTTCGCACAGCGGGTGAGCGGCAGCGTAACGGTCACGGATTCTTTTCCAGCACCTGCCGTATTTTTTGTTGCTGTCGGGAGACCGTTCGTAACGGTTGTAATCCTCCCGCACGGCTTTCCTGTGTTCTTTACAATAAGGACCGTCAGAGAGCCGACCGCATCCGGGATAAGGCATGGTCGTTTTGGTTTTCTCGGCATGAAGTCACCTCACTTTCCGGGCATGAGAAAAGCCCCACGGGACTGTTCCCATGAGGCTTTTTGATTCTGCTCTGCTGATTATATACTACCATAAATACATGGTGGGCATTGCTGTGCAAAGCCGGGTATTTTCGGCGCGGTCATATAATGATACAGTCCTCCGGCACGGTGATATGCTGCAAGGCTCTGCCATGCCAGCGACGTATGGTGCTTTCATCCGCAAAGAGCGTGTCACCGATCTGCTCCCATGTCCAGTTGTGGATGTAGCGATAGCGGAGTACCATCTGTTCGTCTGGATTTTCCACCTTGTCGATGACGGAGCGAATCTGCTCCTTCAAAGCGACCAGCTTATCGATCTCGGCGTTGATTTTCTGTTCCAGTTCCCATACACGCTCCAGGCATCTGACGAAGGGAGCCTCCGTTGAGCGGTTGGGATTGTAATGCTCCTCGAAGCCGGGTGAGCCGACACTTGATGCCATTTCACGAAGGCGCGCCGCCTCCGCAATGTCGCTGTTTATTTTCTGGTCAAGCCTGTAGGCCTGTTTCAAATATTCTTTTGGCGTCATAATTTCAGACCTCCTCTTTAAGTTTCCTTATGAGCATCTCGCCGTCTACTTCAGTGAGGCTCTTATACCAATTGGAGCGGAAGAACCGCTCAATGGAGTCAGCCTCTGCCTGTGCGAGATGGTTACGTGGGTTTCTTTTCAGTTTTTGTGCAGCGGCTCGGTAGTCTTTTGCCGCCTGGATGATGATGGCGTTTGCCAGTTTTTCATATGGGTCCATCGCCACCTCCGTTTCCGTGACCTGTGACCTCACGGCAGTCGGTAGTGAAATATCTGATCTTTAAGCCTTTCCTGACGGCGCATGCATATTCGGCTTTCATTCCTGCAGAATATTCCGAACCGAAAATCCAAACTTCAGAGCATTTGTCCATGAACACATTTCCAAAGGAAAGCCCAAGGGAGCGTTCTGTGGGATTCTCGTCATTTAAGAACTGCGGAAAGAACAGGTGCGCAGCAAAGGGCAGGTATCCTTGTTCGACCGCGTATCTGCAATATTTCTGTGCCGCGAGGATGTTCCTTACGGTGTTCCCGGCATAAGGGCTGCAGATATAAACGAGGGCGCGGCTTTCGGCAGCAGCCTGTTTCCTCGCCTTTGCGTTTGCTTTGCGGATAGCTTTCCTGCGGTCGCTTTTTTCCTTTCTGTCGCACTTTGCGATAACGGCTCCAGCGGTCGGATCGTAGTAGCCTTCAGAGTTTCGGTATATGTTATTTGCCATCACGGTTCACCTCCAGTTCGTTAATCTCGATGTAAATGCCCGTCGGCTCGTCAGACCATCGCTTTTCCACGGTCTCCCTGACAACTTGGGCATCGTCCTTCCAGAATCCGCATTTCGTCATGCAGTCCTTCAGGAGCTTCTGCAAATTGTCGGTATCGGGCTTGGTTACCCGCCAGTCGCCGTTCTTATGAGACTTGCCCTTAGGAAAGAGCCACAGCACCGTTAGTGCAACGGCTCCCTCTATCGGTTTGTTCGGTCTGTGAAGGATAAGGTGTCCTGTCAGCAGTTTCTTTGCGTCCTTCACGGGAGCGGGATCGTAAAATATCGGTTTGCCGTTTATGACACGCACCTGTTTTTCCTGTGCGGTAGCGGTCGGCTGCTTCATTGCTATAAAAAAGTTCATTTTCTAAACCTCCGTGTATTCTGCTTTATTCCATTCCGTTCAGTTACCGTTGCGCTCCGCAGAAGTGGAAGGGCAGGCTATGCAGCCCTTTCCACTTTGGGAGTGTAACGACCGTTCTTCTGTCTATGTCTTTATATAGACAGCGTAGAAAAAGAAAATCGGATCAGCCGTTTTTCGGGTCCGTTTTCGTGATGACACCCTTGTCGAGCCTGAATTCATCGCCCATTTTCTTGAGTCTTGCGTAGACGGTCTTGTCGATGACTTCCATGTATTCAGCCATGTCCTTTACCGTAACCTTGCCGTCCATATTGAGAGCGGCGAAAGCGGTGCGGAACTCCTCGGCGGCATCCTCCGGCGTTTTGCTCTTTGGATTGTTGAGACGGCCTGCCTGCGGAGTGCCCTGTGCCGGCATTGCGCCGAGGGTTCCCTTGTCATCGACCTTATGGATCGGGTATTCAAACCAGAAATTGACGGGCTTGATGTTAGGGAACTCACGAAGGGATGATTCGAGACGCCATGCGGTCTCATTGCCGTCACGGACGTTGTTTGCGATATCCTCGGACAGTTCAAGCTGAATCATGTCAAGCTGGGCATCGGGATCGCGGGCAAACACGCCGGAGCCTGACGCTCTGTCCATTGCTTTCTTCATTCCCTGTGCACCTTTCGAGTGATGATGGCAGTAGATAGTGCTGCACCCGGTCTCCGTGCATATCTTGTCGAACTGGTTACAGAACGCGCCCATTTCGGAGGCATTGTTCTCATCACCCGTGATGACCTTGTAAATGGGATCGATAACGATGGCGTCAAAATGCTGATCACGCACACGGCGGATGAGCTTCGGTACAAGCTGGTCGAGCGGTACGGCATGACCTCTGAGGTTCCATACCACGATGCTGTCCGCATTCTTGATGGGCAGCCCCAGAGCCTCATAAATCTTGAGGAATCGGTTGATCGCACTTGCCGGATCGATTTCAAGATTCACATAGAGAACTCTGCCTTTTTTGTAAGGAAATCCGAGCCACGGCCTGCCCTCCGCAATAGCGATGCAAAGTTCCATGAGAAGAAAGAATTTTCCGGCTTTTGATGAGCCTGATATCAGCATCTTGTGTCCGCGGCGAAGGATACCCGTGATGAGTTCCTCCGGCAGTTCCGGCGGATTGTCTTTGAAGGTGTCGAGAGATACCATGTCCGGCAGCTCATCAGAAACGCCCTCCACGAAGTCGAGCCAGTCCACCCATGATTTCCTGCCGATATTCGTTGCGATAAGATACTGGCGGTTCCCGTTCCTTGTGACACCCGGCATACGGGAGAGGCGTGACGGATTGCGGTTCTGCTTGTCAATGGACACGCCGTTTTTCTCCAAAAAGTCGTAGAGGAACTCCACACGCTTTCTGTATTCCTCGTAATTCTCCGCATCCACACGGACAATGGCATGAAGGCTCTTGCCTCCGCTGTGAACGAGTGCGGCGATAGGAAGTTCCAGCTTGCGGAATACGATATCCTGCTCCGCAATAGGGAGCGTGTCCGACTCTACAAGAGCAAAGCGGAACTTTGTGACATTTTCGTTCTTTACGCCGTCTCCATCGAGAGGATTGAAACGAATCCAGGCACCGACTTTGGGTTTCCAGTCGCCGACTGTAGCGCCAATGTCATCGGGATGCTTTTTAAGCGATGCGATAAGCTCCCCCAGCTGTGCGGTCATACACGCCCTTGCTCGGCAGCCATTTACCCTCGGCATCCTGCCACACATCATTGGTGACATAGCCGACACGGTCATCCGCGTCAAAGAGAAGTTCGAGATAGGTGATAAGGTCTGCCGCAGGATTCCATGCATCGGGAGGAGTAAAACCGTTGAAACCGTCTGCGCCATCGTATTCGATGGCATCGTCCCAGTTCATGCAGCCGTCCTCACCTCCTAAGGGAGTCCAGCCCCGTTCCTTTGCCATCTGGACGATGGTGCCGCCCTTGACGGGAGCGCCGGAGCCGTGAAAGCTGTTCCACTTGCGTTCGCACTCACCGGGATGATAGCGTTTGTCGTTCTGGGACCAGTCGTCCCATATGGAGCAGGGATATCCCTCCTCCTTTAGAGCCATGCCGACCGCAATCCAGTCAGCACGGCTTAATGTTGATACATCTATGGCTTTGAGAGCCGAAAGGATATGATTGTCCATGAATGGTTACCTCCTTAAGGTCTGTAGAGTGCGGGAGTCATGCCGTAAGGCACCCTCCAACTGTTGTCGGCAAGTCGTGAAATAAGGGAGCTGGCATCCTCGAATGCCCAGGTGCCGACCTGCCGAAACCCGTAGCGTTCGAGGCACCGTATCTGCTTTGGAGTAGCAAGCCCCATCTGCTGACGGCGCTGCAATCTGTCAATGAGAAGGGACGCAAGCCCGGCGTTCCTTACGCTGTCAGCGAAGATGCCTCTGCGCTCAAGGAAAGCAATCTGCTTTTCGGACGGCGGAGCCATTTCCCATGCAAAGGTCGGTACATAATTGGTGAGGTCTTCCGCAGCAATCGAAATGGCATACTGAAGAGGATCAACGAGTTTACGCTTCTTTCCGCGCATTTCAGCCAGCTGCTTTGCAAGAGCCGATTCACGCTCGGCGAGGATATCCCGCTCTGCCTGTTCCTCGGCTTCGATAAGGTCAAAGCCATCTGCGTCTTCCATCATGCGTTCATCGATCTTTTTGGCGATGGTCTCGTCCTTGCTGATGAGCGCGGACGGTCTGCAAAGGTCGTGACGCTCCGTCATCCAAAGGAAGTCAAGGAGCAGTAGTTCCGTCTTGCCGGGTGAGAGCCTCATGCCGCGGCCGACCATCTGCTGATAAAGTGACCTGATTTTGGTAGGGCGAAGTACTACGATGCAGTCCACGGACGGGCAGTCCCAGCCTTCGGTAAGGAGCATGGAATTGCAAAGCACGTCATATTTGCCGGCTTCAAAATCAGCAAGTACCTCAGAGCGGTCATCGCTGTTGCCGTTGACCTCTGCGGCGCGAAGTCCTGCGTCGTTTAACATGGCGCAGAACTTCTGCGATGTTGCGATAAGCGGAAGGAACACAACGGTCTTTCTGCCACGGCAGTAGTTCGCCATTTCTGCAGCAATCTGCTGAAGATAGGGCTCCAAGGCGTGTCCGATTTCACCTGCGGAAAAGTCGCCGCTTGAAATGTCGACATCCGCGATATCAAGTTCAAGCGGTATCATCTGTGCCTTGATCGGGCAGAGATACCCTTCACGGATAGCCTCGGTCATGCTGTACTCGTAAGCCTTGGAGTCGAAGAACTCTCCGAGATTTTTCATATCGCCTCTGTCGGGCGTTGCCGTAACGCCGAGGATATTGGCGTCCGGGAAATGGTCGAGGACACGCTTGTAGCTGTCGGAGAGACAGTGATGCGCCTCGTCCACGATGATGTCCTGGAAGTAATCATTTGGGAACCGGGCGAGTCTCTTTTCCTGCGCAAGCGACTGCACAGAGCCGACCGTCACCGGAAGAAAGCTGCCAAGGCTCGTGGATTCGGCCTTTTCAAGCACCGAGTCAAGCCCGGATGCCTCCTTCAGCTTATCCGCCGCCTGGTCAAGCAGCTCCCCGCGATGTGCCATGATCAGCACACGGTGTCCTTTATTTACCTGGTTTTCTGTGACTGAAGAAAACACGACGGTCTTGCCGCACCCTGTCGGGAGGACGAGGAGTGTCTTGCGGTACCCCTCGTCCCAAGCGGAAAGGATCGCCTGTTTTGCTTCAGCCTGATAAGGTCGAAGCTCAAACATACGGCACCTCCTTAGTTAAACGGCAGGTCATCGGCATCCCCGGTGATCTCCATCCAATCGTCCTCTGCAGGGAAATTCTTCTCGTCATAGTCATAGAAACGGTCGACATCGTTAGCCTGACGCCCGTTGCCGTCGCGGTCGGTATAGGTGCGAGGCTTGAAGTGAGCACGTCCGCAGCTGCCCACGACCTTGTTCCAGTCCATGACGAGCCTCTCACCGTGTTTCTTCTGACCGATGCAGCGGAAGAAAGCGGAAATGCGAAACTCCACGAGACGGTTCAAAATGAGGTCGGTACGGATGCTTGCGATGCCGTCATCGGTTTTGACCTGCAGGGTAAGCGTTGCCTTGTTGCAGGGTGACATTTTGGCGGAACCGGGAAAGCGTCCGCGCTCGAAGTCCGTAACGGTAAAGTTGTAATCGCCCTCCGGCAGGATGATAAACTCCTGGCCATCGTTCTCGATAGCGTCATCCCAATCCATACCGGCATTGTTGTTGATATAATCAGCCATGATAAAAATCCTCCTTTATTCCAGGACCGTGCGGTCCGCATTGATAAGGTTCAGAATCTGCGGCCAGTATTTGATAAGCCAGCCGGAGATAAACTTCTCGGTGTAAGTGTCGATGGGAGCATCGGCGGCATAGTGCCCTTTATCCGCCACGACCTTCTGAAGTTCCGCATCCGTAACATTCGATTCCGCCATAAGGGAGCGGAGGAGGTCGATGGGCTTGCCCTCGTTGGCAGCAGGCTCAGAGCTTGCTTTGAAAAGGTGTGCGATATTCTTGAAATCCAAATCCATCTCTTCCGGCAGGCTGTGACGGTTCTTGGCATCCCAGCACGGATGATGAGAGGTATAGATGACGCGCTTGCCGCCCTGGGCTTTCTTGGTGTTGGTCTCGGTCGTTACCACATAGGTCTTGTAGTTAAGAAAGAGGAGCATATCGCACCATTCCTTCAAAAGCGGCGCGACCTGTTTGGACAGTTTCATTTCCCATCTGTCGTAGGCACCCTGTTCGTCGGGCTGCTCGAACTTTCGCATCTTGGCGTGCGCCGTAATGACCACATTCTTGCCGGACGCGATGACGGAATCGAGAGCAGCAAACAGCCTGCCGAACTCCTCGGCGAGATAGGTGTAACCTTTGCCGTAGCCAAAACTCTCGATGGAGTTCTGCTTGTATTTCTGGCAGACATGGGCGACGCAGAGCGCCTCCGCCCAATCCGCCGTATCCAGCACGAGCGTCTTGCAGACATTCGGATCAGCGGCGACCTCGTTTATGATGGAGAGAAGCTCATCCCAAGATTGCGGTCTGTCGATACGGCGCACATCCATGTGTGCGGTGCCGCCCTCGGTATCAATGAAGAGCGGTTCCGGGAATGCGGCGGCAAAGGTCGTCTTGCCGATACCTTCACTCCCGTAGGCGACCACCTTTAAGGCGCGGTCGATTTTTCCTTTGGTGATGTTCAACATCTGATAAAAACCTCCTTATTTGAGCGAGCAGGAGTAGTCCTCGACCACGGCGCAGCCGGGTACCTTTATTCCTGCGTTGATGAGTTTCTTGACCTCGGTCTTTGCGACTTCCGGCGCCGGTATGCGGAAACAGTCGAGGTGCTTATTGCGCTTGAGCCAGCGAATCGCTTTCTCCGCGTCTGACACATCCACATGGGAGGTCTTGCGGTAAGCGAAGGTCGCCACGCCGAGGTCGGTCTTTTCGCCCGCGCACTCGCGGTCGAGTATCTTCATAAGGCGGTCTTCCTTTTTCGCAAGCCTGTCGCGGCGTGCCTTGAGGCGCTGTTCCTCGGTCTTAACAGCGGCTGCCTCGGCGCGGATGTTCAGGACGAGCTTGGCGAGATATTCGAGGATGGATTTCTTCTCCATCTGAAGCGACTGAATCTGCGTGAACAGTTCGTCTGCGTCGCCGAGGATTTCCCCGGTCTCCTCGTCAAACACGATGGCATCCGTCAGTCGGAGGATTTCCGCGTTGATCTCATACAGTTTCACGGGCTGCCTCCTTTACAATCTCCTTGATCTCAAGTTCCTCTACGGTGTCGCCGGGAACGATGACCGTGAGCCTGGTCTTGTTGCCGAAGAGGAATCGGAGAAACTTTTCCCTTGCCGAAACCTTGCGGCAGACTACGATTCCGCCGTTCTTCGGCTTCTTGCTGACGCTGATTTGTAATGTGTGCTTCATGGCACTTACCTCACTTTCCGGAAGGAATGTTGTTTTGTCCTTCCGCTGTTAAACAGAAAAGGGACACCGAAATTGAGGGTGTCCCTTGAGAAAAATCAGAGAAGTTTTTTCAGCTTCTTCTGAGCCGACTCAATGGACTCCTTGACGCTGTTGAAAGCGACCTTTTCCTTGCGGGCGATCTCCGCAACGGTCATGCCGTCCTCAAACAGTTCAAACCTGCGCCTCTGCACGGGCGTAAGCTGCGCGAGCATCGCCTCACGCTTCTTGGCGAACTCCTTCTCCATGAACGCCTTTTCGGGATTGTCCGCAGCGGAGAAGTAGTCCTTGTCCTCGTAGTCCATGTCATCGAGCGAGAACGCCGTGTGATAACGGTGACGCTCGTTGCTGGCGTGTTCCTCACGCCGGGAGTCCAGGATGACGGTACCGATCTCGTCCGAGACCTCGACCTCCGTCACCTCACCGGTAGCGAATTTGTACTTGATAAGCATGAAAATGGCTCCTCTCAGATTCGTTTATGGAATCCCCCAGGAGCCGTACTGATGTCCGCTAAGACACAAAAAACGGCAGGGAAACTACCATTGAGGTCGTTTCGCACTGCCGTATTGCGGTCTGACGGAAATCCAGTTGTTTAATTGTTTATGCTGTACTTGATGCCTACCGGACCGGGAGAAATAACAAGCGTGGTGATGCATTTACCCTGCTTGATTTCAACCAGACCGTCATCCTCATTAACCGTGCAAGCCAGTTGATGGGCGTTCGGATGCTTGATTGAGATAGGCTGACTTTCGCCAGGTGGTTTCTTGACAGAAACGGAATTATCATAAGTATTGACATTCGGGTACAACGTGAGCAAAAAAAATAGTGTTTCCAAAGGCTCTTCCGGGAATGCTTTGATAAGCCCGCTTATGACTTTGTTTCCACCATTTCGCTTCCCGCTCAGCAGCCGTGTGGTTTCGGATCGAGATACTCCCATATGCCGTGCAAGCTCGCTTGCTGACCACCGCCTGACCGCCATCAGTTCTTTTATCCTTTCGACATTTGGCTTCATGCTCTGACCTCCTTTCCTGCAAAATATACACCTATTATATCACCAGCGTTTCCGAATGTCAACATACACAAGAAAATGTACCCTTAAAGAAATTTATAGCCAAGCGGCAATTATTTTTTGAAATGTGTTGCTTTTTGGCAACGCTCGTGATATAATAGGTGACAAGGAGGTGCAAAACAAAATGAGCGATGTAGGTAAGGTTATAAAAGAGCGCCGATTAGCAAAAGGAATGTCAAAGAGAGCACTTGCAGAAAAGGCAGGGATCAGCCATTCCGAGGTGCATCGTATTGAAAATGGCGAACGACAGAATCCGTCTGTGCCTATGCTCATTGCTTTGGCGGATGCATTAGGCATTCCCCAGGACGATATTATTATGCTCGCCGGGTACAAGACCGACGGGGAAAGCACTCCGTTGATTGAGCGCGTGTTTCCTGATCTCAAAACTCCGAAACAACAGGAAACGGCGCAAAAAATCGTGGACGGTCTGTCTCGGAACAGCGACTTAAAGGATTCGCAGTACGATGAGCTCGTAAGACAGGTCGAAATGTATCTGGATTATGCAAAGAAGAACCCAGATACCTGATTACCCGCGTTACGCATATGCAAGGCAACGAGCCTATCGATTACTATGCGAGCTGGGAATCGACAGACTACCAGTTGATCCTTGGAAGATTGCGGAAGCCTTTCCGGATGTTCATATATGTAAGTGGACAGTATTAAGGGATAACTGTGGCGATGATGATCCGCTCTTTATTGATAAGGAAGGTGCGGACGCAAAGACTCAGCACTTGCGAGGACAAGCGGACTATCTCGTTGTTTATGATGATCGTGTGGAGAACTATCAGCGGGTACGGTGGACGATAGCGCATGAAATTGGACATATCGTACTTGGCCATTTGACTTCGTTTGACGCCACGGCGCTTTGTCGCGGGAGTCTCACAGAGGCGGAATACAAGGTGTTGGAACGTGAGGCGGACACTTTTGCCGTTAATCTTCTGGCACCGATGACCATTATAAATAGGTTGCCCTCTATCCAGACGAAAACAGACTTCATGGAACTGTGCGATTTGTCGGGTGAGGCGTCTGATAACTGTATGAAGGAATTGCATCTGTTAAAAAGCGGGAAAAAGCTACCATTTCCAATAAAGGAAGAGGATGTACTGCACCGTTTGTTCTTCCGCTTCATCAACGAGTTCAACGGGACTGAGATTCCTGTGATGGAATACGATGACCTGGAGATTGATGAAAAGTTTGATGATTACATTGAATGTGATTATTGGGGATTCACCCTGGTGGCAATCAGGAAGTGGAAACTCGAAAAGGAATTGTATGCTGCCCTTGAGGGTAGTCTGGCACTGTACGACTATGAGGACATGGTCGTATTTGTGAAAGATGCAGGGAAGGTAGATTTTGTGGCAAAGAATGAGGATATCATTCTTGAAACGCTACAGAAATACTCCGATTCCTGCATTAAGCGCATTTCGGCATATGCTGCCAAGCAGCGCACTGAAGCCGAGTAACGGCTAATAAAACGTAAGGGAGAATCTATCATGCCTAAATTAACAATATCTCAATTGGAAAGCCATCTGTTGAAAGCGGCAGATATTCTCCGTGGCAAAATGGACGCTTCTGAGTTTAAGGAGTACATCTTCGGAATGCTCTTTTTAAAGAGACTTTCCGATAACTTTGCGCAGAAACGCAAGGAACTTGAAGCGGAATATAAGGATGATTTGACGCCAGAAGAACTGGAGGATTTCCTTGAGGATAAGACCTCTTATGGCAGCACCTTCTTCGTACCCCGTGAGGCACGTTGGGAGTGCGAGGATAACGGCGATGGCTGGACGGGACTGCTCCATGTCAAAGTGGATGTAGCCGCCAAGCTGAAACGCGCCCTTGTTGCCATAGAGAAGGAAAACAGCCAGCTTGATGGCGTTTTGAAGAACATCGACTTTGCAAAGAAGGTCAAGAACAAGCAGATAATTACAAATGAGCGTCTGGTTCAGCTTGTATGGCACTTCAACAAGCACAAGCTGACAAACGACAATTTTGTATTCCCGGACCTGCTTGGCGCATCCTATGAATACATGATCAAGAACTTTGCGGACTCTGCCGGAAAGAAGGGCGGAGAATTCTATACGCCGTCAACGGTCGTTCAGCTGATGGTTCGAATCATCAAGCCGCAGGAGAACATGGAGATATACGATCCTACGGTCGGTAGCGGCGGTATGCTCATCCACAGCAAACAGTATGTTGAGGAGCAAGGCGGGGATGGTCGCAAGCTGGCATTGTTCGGACAGGACGATGCTGCAACGGTATGGTCAATCTGTAAGATGAACATGATCATGCATGACATCAAAGATGCCGACATTCAGCACGGCGATACTCTGATGGAACCCTACTGGCAGAAGAACGGCTCGGTGCGTCAGTTTGACCGCGTGATTGCAAATCCTCCGTTCTCACAGAATTATACGAAGAACGACAAAATGAAGTGTCAGAACCGCTTTGTCTATGGATGGGCTCCGCAGACCGGCAAAAAGGGCGACCTTATGTTTGTACAGCACATGATTGCCAGCACAAAGCCGGACGGAATGATGATAACGGTCATGCCCCACGGTGTTCTGTTCCGAGGCGGTGCGGAGAAAACTATCCGCAAGGGTATCCTCACGGATAAACAGGATATCGTACAGGCGATTATCAGTTTGCCGCCAGATCTGTTTTACGGCACCACTATTCCCACCTGCCTTTTGGTTATCAACAAGAAGAAGCCCAAGAAGCTTAAGGGTAAGGTGCTGATCATCAATGCCGATGCGGAATACGGTGAAGGAAAGAATCAGAACTTCCTACGCCCAGAAGATACCGAGAAAATCGTCTGGGTATTCGATAACATGGTCGAGGTGCCGGGATATTCGCAGATCGTTAAGATAGAAGATATCCTTGACGAAAAGACTAATGATACCAATCTGAACATCAGCCGTTATGTCGATAACTCTCCGCCGCAGGAGCCGCACGATGTCCGCGCGCATATGCTCGGCGGGGTTCCGAATGTCGAGATTGATGCGTTGAATGGTCTGATTGCGAAATACGACATTGCCCCTGCAGACATCTTCTCTGACCGAGGCGATGGCTATTCCGACTTCCTGGAGAAGTGCGCCACAAAGGGACTGATTAAAAGCTACATTTCAGACCATGCAGGTGTTCTCGGCGCAAAGGATCGGATGCATGGAGCGTTTGAAGATTTCTGGAAAGAGGCCGCTCCCGCCGTCAACAGCGTTCATACTGATATGGGTATTGCCGAGTTTGCCATAAAGTTTACCAATCTCCTCGCGGAGACACTTGAGCCGCTCGGTATTCTGGATCAGTTCCAATGCCAGGGCGTATTTGCCAACTGGTGGGAACACAGTTACACTGTCCGCGAATATACGGAAATCGAGCAGTCGGTCGAAGGCAAGGAAACAAAGGTTGATGTCAAGGAAGTCATCCGCATTAAGAATGTGTTTAAGACCATCAGTTCCGAGGGTTTCGTCGCCTCTCTTGTAAGAGATGACAAAATTGCCACAGAGCATTTTGCGGATGAGCTTGAGGAACTGCACAAACTCCGTGACAATGCCGAAAACGCACAGGCTGACCTAATGGTATATGTCGCATCTATAGAGATGGAAACCGATGACGATGATTCCGATGACGGCGATGAGGAAAAAGAGCCGAAGGAGCCGTCTGTAAAGGAAGTAGAGACCTACCTTAAGAGCCTCGGAACAGATGAGGCAAAGGCATCCTTGAAGCAGATTGCCGCTCTTAAGAAGGAAAAGAACCGCCTCGCCAGAGAGGTCAAAAAGAAAGAGACCGAACTGCAGGAAAAAATAGACGCTATCCGCGAGGAACTGACCGAGGAGCAATGCGAAGACCTCGTGATGCAGCTCCTTCACGACGGCTTTGTAGAGGAACTGGACGCTTACCTTTCCGCCGAGGTTCAGAAAACCATTCGTGCGGTCAACAAGCTGTGGGAGAAATATCATGTTTCTGTTACCACGATGCTGGATGAACGGAAGAAAGCCGAGAACAAGCTGAACGGCTTTCTGGCGCAGTTGGGCTATATCCCAAAAAAGGAGGCGGACGCATGACCTCCATGAAAGAACATACTCTGGTTGACTGCTTCTCCCTGCGCGCCCGCATCGGCTGGCAGGGACTGCGGTCAGACGAGTTTAAAACAGAGGGACCATACCTTGTGACAGGTGTGGACTTCCATAACGGCAGAGTTGATTGGGATGACTGCTATCATGTGTCTGTTGCCCGTTACGAGCAGGATAAAGGCATCCAGCTCCGTGAGAATGACCTGCTCGTAACAAAGGACGGAACTGTGGGAAAAACTGCCTTTGTTGTTGATTGCCCGGAACAGGCCACGCTGAATAGTCATATCTTCTTGGTGCGTTCCAAGGACGGCTCAGTTGAGCCTGAATACCTGTACTATGTTCTAAACTCATACATCTTTACAGATTTTATGAAGAACATACTGACAGGAACGACCATCAAAGGACTGACGCAAGGCAATTTTTACAAATTTACCTTCGAGGCTCCCGACGTACCGGCACAGAAGAAAATTGTGGAGGTGCTGGAGTCTATTGATGATGTGATTGATAGGACGAGGGACACGATTGGCAAGTACCAAAATTTAAAAAAAGGATTGTTACAAGACCGCCTCGGTAAGGGAAAAGAGGTGTCTTTAGCAGACAAGCGCTATTTTGTGCTTAATCCTTCGATTAGAAAATTGCCAGATACCTTTTATTATATTAACCTTGAAAGTGTAGTTGATGGATTGCTGGTTGTTCAGAAAACAGAAGAAAGGGCATCTGCTCCGTCTCGTGCTCAACGTTTACTACAGAAGAATGATATTCTGTTTCAAATGGTACGCCCGTATCAGCAGAACAATTTGTTTTTTGATTTGAAATCAGATTTGCCATATGTTGCGTCAACTGGCTATGCGCAAATTAGAACAAATCAGAATCCGCTATATGTTTATTATGCGATGCACTCATTTGAATTTGTATCAGAAGTCAATAGACGCTGTACAGGAAGCAGCTACCCTGCAATTAATTCTACGGAATTATCAAAGGTTACCTTCAAACTTCCGGAAAGAAAAATCCAGGATGAAATAGCACAACAGCTATTATCTATCGATAGTTTGATTCGGAAAGAAATGGATGCTCTTAAAAAATATGAAAATATAAAATGCGGACTTGTTAAAGACTTGCTGTCGGGCATGGTTGAGTTTGCGAGTATGTAAGGAGGCGGCGTTTATGGCAGGAAGACCATCTGAACTGAAGTATGTGGAGACTCCACTGCTTGAACAATTGAAGAAACTGGGCTGGACGGTCGTCCAACTGGATGACAGCGAGAAACACGATCCTCAAAAGAGCTTCCGGGAATCCTTCTCGGAGGTCGTTATCGTGTCTCGTTCGAAAGCCGCGCTAAAGCGTCTGAATCCGTGGCTGAACGATGTGCAGATTGATGATCTCTGCAGGCAGATACAGGATTACCCTCATCCGCTGAAGCAGATTCTTGAAAACAACGAGGAAGTCTACGACCGCATCACGGAAGGACTGTCTGCCGACAACGAAGAAACCGGCGAAGTGAACTGCCCCGTCCGGCTCATCGACTGGACAGATGTGGACGGCTATGACGGACCCGACGCCACCGATAATGACTTCCTTGCCATCAGCCAGTACAAGGTGCGTATTCCCGGTAAAGAGGAGCACATCATCCCCGATGTCGTTCTGTTCGTGAACGGTCTGCCTCTCGTGGTCATCGAATGCAAAGCGCCGGATATTACCGAGCCTATGGCGGAAGGCATCGACCAGATGATGCGCTATCAGAACCGCAGAGCTGCTGAAGAGCCAGAAGGCGTGCCAGAACTGTTCTATTTCAACCAGATTGTCATGTCCACCTGCTTTCATGACTGCCGCTACTCCAGTATTACGGGAGGCGTCAGCCATTTCATGGAGTGGAAGGACGCATATCCGTATAAGCTGCGTGATGTCAACCCGAACGGCAAACCATCCGCACAGGAAATTACTGTAGCGGGTATGCTTGAGCCTTCCCATCTCCTTAATATTGTACAGAACTTTATAGCGTATAAAGATGAGGACAACGGTATCCGTGTGAAACTCGTTCCCCGCTATATGCAGTATCGCGGCGCATCCAAAATCATCGAACGTCTGCGCACTTCCAATATGGGCAAAAAAGGCGGTACGCTCTGGCATACCCAGGGTACTGGCAAAACGCTCACGATGATGTATGTCATCCGAAAGATGTATAACTCCTTCGATTTGAATAACTATAAGGTTGTTTTAATCGTGGACAGAAAAGACCTGCAGACACAGATGTTCAAAACCACGAAGACCGTGAAGTATGCCATCAACATTGCCGGCAGCATTGATGGTCTGAAAGACCTCATCAAGAATACCGCAAGCGATGTTACGGTTGCGATGGTTCATAAATTCGGCGAGGCGGAAAAGAACAAGGATAAGAAGGACAAGAAGAAATCCGGCTCGTTGGAGCAGAGGACTTCGATTTCTACATTCCCCGTTCTGAACACAAGTGACCGCATTCTCGTTATGATTGATGAGGCACACCGTTCCGAGTATTCCGAACTGGCAGCGAATATGTGGAAAAGTATGCCGAACTCCGTCAAGGTCGCGTTCACTGGAACTCCGATTACCAAAACAGTCGACAACTTCGGAGGTTACATCGATACCTACACGATGCGCCAGGCGGAGGAAGACGGCATTGTCGTAGAAATCAAATACGAAGGTCGTGCAACGGACAGCGAGATTACCGATCACGATGCCATGAACCACGCCTTCATTGACATCTTCGGCTATCTTGAGGACGAGGAGCAGTTGGAAATCCTCGGCAAGTATACGGTCAGAGGATACCTTGAGGCACAGGAAGTCATAAACGAAAAAGCGGCCGATATGCTCGACCATTACATCAATACTGTTTTCGCTAATGCTTTCAAAGCACAGGTGGTTGGCGTCAGCAAGGAAGCGGCATACCGCTACAAGAAAGCGATTGACGCCCTCCTCCCCAAGAAGATAGAAGAACTGGAACGCAGCAATCCGAACCACATTGATATCGAACAGCTGAAGAAGCTCAAGACCGCCTGCATAATCTCTTCCGGCGGAGCAAATGAGGATCAGCATCTGAAGCAGTATACAAACGAGAGTGAGAACGAACTCATCATTGACGGCTTTAAGGCACCGTTCGGAGAGACAGGTCTTAAAGGTGGCGATGGCAATTACGGCATTCTAATCGTTACCGCGATGCTGCTGACAGGTTTCGATGCTCCTGTTGAGCAGGTCATGTACCTGGATAAGAAACTCACAAACCATAATCTTCTGCAGGCAATCACGAGGGTGAACCGTACCTGCGGAGCAAATAAGAAGTGTGGCTATCTGGTAGATTATGTCGGAATCACAAACCACCTCAAGGATGCCCTTGCGGATTATGCCGATGCCGACAGGGATGAGATTATGGCATCTCTCCGCGATAAGTCCAAGGATATCGATGCACTGAACACGGCATACAACGAAATTATCCAGTTCCTTAATGAGAAGGTCGGATATGCGCTTTCACAGACCTCCGATATCATCGAGGAACTTTGCCTCGACGAGGAACTCCGTGAGGAATATAACGGTCGTTTCTCTGTTATGTCACGTTTGTTTGACCGCGTTCTTCCTAATCCTGTCGCATTGGAGTACAACGAGGATTACAAGACGCTGGCTTTTATTCGAGAGTCCGTGGCGAAGATGACCAGGAATCCGAGATTCTCCAATAAGGATGCCAGCAAGAAAGTCCGCGCTATCATCGAGGAATACCTCACCGTCAACGGCGTGGATATGGAAATTGCGCCGATATCTCTTCTTTCCGATAACTTCCTGAAAGGCGGGCAAAGCAAAAAGAGTGATCGAGCGGTAAGCGAAGAAATCAAGTACGCTGTCCGCGAGTTTATCAATGTCAATATGCCGAAGGACCCGGAACTGTATGCCCGACTGAGCGAAAGGCTTGAGCAGATTCTGGAGGAGTTCAAGAACAATTGGGCTGAACTTCGCAAGGCACTTGAACAGTTACGGCGTGACATCAAAGCTGGTCGTGCAAAGGAAAACACCTATGGTTATGAGGCTACGCACGAGATGCCGTTTCTCGGTCTTTTGAAGACAGAGTTCTTCAGGGAAAAGACATTTGAAGAGTTATCCGATGAGCAGATTACCATGATGAAGAATCTGACGGATGATGTTCTGAACCGATTCAAGCAGGAAGCGGTCGCTGTCAATTTCTGGAATAATGTGGCGTTACAGCAGGAACTCCGTACATATATCATCAAACAGCTGATTTCACCTGAGATCAAGAAGTTTGTGCCGGACATTGTGAAACGCCGCAAGGACATCGCACAGAAACTGATGGAGCTCGGATATCAGCATTTCGGGAGGGATGACTGATGCAGGAAATAGCATATAAAGTGGTGCGCTCCAACAGAAAAAGTGTGGCGCTTGTAATAGATAATGAGGCAAATCTCATTGTTCGCGCTCCAGCTCTAATGCCGGATACTGTGATAGATGAGTATGTTCGCAAGAAAAGACGATGGATTAATGAAAAGCAACAACAGGTAGCGGTCTTCGGCGAAAAACATCCTCCTGTTGTCGTAGAAACCGGCGAGAGCATTATGTACTTCGGCAGCAATTACGCCATCATTAAAGATGCAGTCGATGCGGTCGAAGTGTCCGGGAACGAATTGATTGTCCCGGAGAATTACGATGTCGAGGCGCTGACTGCATGGTTGAAGGAACAAGCAATGCAGCTTATATCAGAGCGGGTTACTCTGTATGCGAATGTCATGGGTGTTACACCCGGAACTGTAAAGCTGTCAGAGGCCAAGGCGCGATGGGGTTCTTGCAGCACAAAGAATAATCTGAATTTTGCATGGCGGCTTATCATGTGTCCACTTTCGGTGATTGATTATGTCGTAGTGCATGAATTGAGCCACATTACCTATAAGAACCACAGCCCCGCTTTCTGGGCAAGGGTGAAGACCGTACTGCCCACATATGAGGATGATCAGGAGTGGCTGAAGGTGAATAAAAAATTGATGGAGATTATATAAGGAAACAGGAACATATAAACGGAGGTGCAGCATGGCTATACCAAAAATCAAAAAACAGGATATCATTGATGCTTTAAAGTACATCGATGAGAACGGAGTCCCTTTCCATAACCAAAGCACGAAATATGAACTCGTGACCGAGGATGGAAAACGGTATCCGCCGAAATATGTGGTGGCCGTAGCTGACCATTTAGCAAACGGCACGGATATTTCCACGGAGGGATTCAATGCCGTAGAAGCAAAGAGTTATCTGGAAGGTCAGGATTTTACCATCGAGACAAAACAGCAGGAGAAATTTGAACTGTCTGTTACCGCTGAGAGCGTGGAATCCACGGATGAGCGGTTCACGATGGATAACTTGAGTCTCGGTGATAACTATAAGCCGCTTGATGTCTATTTCAAGAAGGCAAATGGCGAGGTTGTCAAACGCTCTTATAGCAAGGGTGAAAGAAGGAACTCTAATCAGACCATGCCGCGTATCGCTTTCCAGGTTTTCGAGAAGCAAATCTCGGCTATGTCGGTTGAGGGCAAAGAATCCTTCCCTATATGCAAATACAATCCGAACAGCGATATGATTTGCGGCATTTATCCCAGCGTGGATGAATTTAAGAAGCATCGCAACACCATAGAGTATCTGACCTACGGCTACGATAATGGCAGGCAGTTCGTCATATATTGCTGGAACGTGTTCTCCACGGTTATTTTCGTCCAGGAATGCTTAAAGCGTTTCGGTGAGCCGGGAGATCAATTTATCCTTACATACCGAGAGAAAGATGAAAAAGAAACCGAGGCGGCAGATACAGAGGCTGCAGCGCAGGAAGAACTCGTGCAGCAGTTCAAGGGATACAGAAATCCATTCTCCTCTATGCTGATTGCCTCAAAGAATCTGATATTCAGAGGTGCGCCGGGTACGGGCAAGTCGTATCTTGCAAAGGAAATCGCCACAGACATCATCAGCAACGGATACTTTGATGATTACACGCTCCTTACCGATGAGCAGAAAAAGCAGGTGGAATTTGTACAGTTCCATCCGAGCTATGACTACTCTGATTTTGTTGAAGGGCTGCGTCCGAAGGTAAATGATGACGGCACTATGGGCTTTGAATTGCAGGACGGCATCTTCAAAAAGTTTGTAGCCCGCGCAAGGAAGAACTATGAAGATTCTCAAAAGTCCAAGGAAACGATAGAGAAGGAAATCTCCGTGCAGGAAGCCATGACGGATTTCTTCTCCAATATCGAACTTGGCGTGGATACTTTTAAGACCATAAACGGAAATGAGTTCACCGTTACCAGCGTGGATGACCATCACATTAATATATCCATTCCAGGGAATGCTACCGTCAACAAACTCACCTTAAACTTGGACGATATAAGGAAGATGCTTGAATCCGGGTAGAAGTTCGACAAGATAAAGGATATTACGACTTTCTTCGGGAAGACATTTGCTACGCAGGCTTATTCCTATGATTTTGCAATTTACAAGGCGATCAAGGCAAAGAAAGGTGCAGCTTCAAAAGCGAAGGCAAAGCAGGAAGGACTGAAGAAATACATCTTCATTATCGATGAAATCAACCGTGGTGAGATTTCAAAGATATTCGGTGAACTGTTCTTTGCGATTGATCCTGGGTATCGCGGCAAAGCCGGAGAAATCTCCACGCAGTATTCAAATCTGCATTCAGACCCGGACGAGAAGTTCTATATCCCGGAGAACGTCTATATTATCGGCACCATGAACGACATCGACCGATCTGTCGACAGCTTTGACTTTGCCATGCGCAGACGTTTCCGTTTTGTGGAGCTTAAGGCGGACGAGCGTCTGGAGATGCTTGCATCGTTGGAAAACGAGGAACTGGAAGCCGAGGCCATCAAGAGAATGGCCGCGCTAAACAGAGAAATCGCAAGTGTTGAGGATTTGAATGAAAACTATCAAATCGGTGCGTCATACTTCTTAAAGCTGAAAACACTCGACTTTGACCAGCTTTGGACGGATTATCTGCAGCCTCTTCTGCAGGAATACATCCAGGGAATGTACGATGAGGAAGGAATTATGAACAGGTTTGCGAAAGCCTACGGTTATCAAAAGCCTGCCGAAGGTGATGTGAATGAAACTACTCAAGATCAAGGATAATTCACAACAGAAAAAAGATGCCTTTTCCAACATCGGTACTCTTACGGGCAAGATTGCTGACAAGACATTGGAGCAGCTTGAGCGCGAGGGTGTATTCGTGTTCCCCGAAATCGTCAAGGATGCAGAGGACATAACGCGGGATCAGATGATAATCCAGAGCGTTAATGACACTTATCGTTCCGGCAATGTGATGGGGTTCCTCGGCTGTGGGGATGAACGGCTTATTATTGAGTCGCGCTTTGGCGGCGATGAGGAAGATTATTTTTTCCAATATCTCCTTGACCGGGTTTTGGACTTCCCAAACATTGTGGATTTGGAGTCTGATGCCAATCGAGACAATCGGCTGTTTAATTTTCTGCTCTTCCTGTTCCCGTATTATCTTAAAACGGCAATGCGTAAGGGCTTGTTCAAGCGATATATTCGTCACAGATACAACGACGGGAATGTAAAAGGTTCAATCGATATCGCAAGGCATATCGAGAAAAACACGCCTTTTACCGGGAGTGTGGCATATAGCCAGCGAGAGTTTTCATACGATAACAGCCTGATGGAATTGGTGCGGCATACGATTGAGTTTATCAAAAGAAAGCCTTATGGGAACAATTTCCTCATAAAGGTGAAGGACGAAGTGAAACTCGTCTTAGATGTCACACCCGGATACGAGCCATACGACAGGCAACGAATCATTGAAGAGAATAAAAAGAATACCGTTCGCCATGCGTATTACCGCGAATACCTCGCTTTACAGAGACTGTGCCTTTTGATTCTCCGCCATCAAAAACATCAGATTGGATCGGGATCGAAACGGATATACGGCATACTGTTTGACGGTGCATGGCTATGGGAGGAGTATGTCAATTCGCTTATTGAGGATACGTTCTATCATCCGATGAATAAAGGCGGCAAAGGAGCCCAGCGCCTGTTTGACGGGAATATCGGTCTTATTTATCCCGACTTCATTAGCAGGAACAATGAGGCAAGAATAATCGCAGACGCCAAGTACAAGCCGATGGACAACATAGGCAATCGGGACTATTTGCAGGTGTTGGCATATATGTTTAGATTCGACGCCAAGGCAGGATATTATCTTTACCCGGAGGCTGAAGGCTCTGACGATCTGAAATTATGGATGAATCGTGGCTCGACCTACGAGGCTGATGTAATGCCGCGAGATGATATCAGCATTACCAAACACGGTTTGAAAATTCCCGTGGATGTGTCGGATTACGCCGGATTTGTTATGAGGATGAAGGCTCATGAACAGGAGTTTATAAGCGTGTTCTCTGTTTGATGGGGATGCAATTGCAAAGGAGGATTCTATGCTTTGAACAATAGTCGGTGACATCGTAGGCTCTGTTTACGAGTGGCACAATATCAAAACGAAGGAGTTTCCCTTATTCCGGGACAACTGCTTTTTCACAGATGATACCGTCATGACCTGCGCTGTTGCAGAGGCTGTCATGAACGGCGGTGAGCGCGATGACTTCATCGATGCTATGAAGAAATACGGCCGGATGTACCCTGACGCGGGGTACGGCGGAAGATTCGGAGCGTGGATTAACTCTGATAACCGTGAGCCGTATAACAGCTACGGCAACGGATCGGCGATGCGTGTTTCTCCTTGCGCCTGGATGATGGATTGCGGCTTCTGCGCGAGAACGGGAATGTGGCCGTCCAACGGTAGAGCAGGTGCGAAGCTTTCTGCCGAGGTCACGCATAATCACCCAGAAGGCATCAAAGGTGCGATGGCAACAGCCGATGCGATTTTTATGTGCAGATATTACTTCGGCGGCTATTGTGGCGATTATGAGCGGCCCATTAATGATAATCCATCAGAGTGCAAACGGCGCATCAAGGAACATATTGAAAATGAGTATGGCTATGATCTTTCCAAGAAGTTGGACGAAATCCGTCCTACATACCATTTTAACGAGACTTGCCAGGATACCGTGCCACAAGCCATCATTGCTTTTTTGGAAAGCATAGACTTTGAGGATGCTATCCGAAACGCCATCTCTCTTGGTGGCGACAGCGATACTTTAGCAGCAATCACCGGAAGTATCGCTGAGGCGGCCTACGGCATTCCCGACTGGATTAAGAACAAGGCATATTCTTATTTAGATGAGCCACTGAAGGATGTGCTTCGGCGATGGACAAAATTTATTGCAAGAGGCTGATTGTGGGAACTAAGGTCTTACTGTATTTTTGTGGTATTAAACAGAAAGCAGAAAACAAACAATACTCCTAAAGGAGAACGTAAATGGCAGAAAACAATGAAATCATAAAAAGTGACAAGGGTGAGTTATTAAATATCTTTACAGACGAGGAAGATAAAAAAGGAACCGATCTTCTTGCTATGTCTGATTTCTTTGAGGTGTTTATTGGCAAAATTGAGGTCGAGATGGGTTCGGACACAGCTTGGGAGGTGCTCCATAACATTGAGGGATTCATTGGAGAGATAGCCGCTGCAATCAAAGGCGGTTTTGATATATCTAAAATGGGTATGCTCGTTGCGGATTACTCTCATTTCAGCCAGGATATCATTGATGGGCTAAAAGAAGGAATTTATCATGTTGGACAGTCCAGAGAGGTAGCGGGGAATCTTCGCCCTGTTGAGGACATCGGCAGAGATGTAAAAGGAATGATTGATTTTACTCGCCGCGAGGCTTTGAGTAATAAGTTTATTTATGCACGGGATAAAATAATGTTAGCTGCCACGGCATCTGAAGAAGAACGAGAACTTTAAAAGAAGCAGACACGTATTTAATGGAAGGTCTCACCGACCTATATTCGGATGTTAATGCCCAAGTTAAGGCGTTGGCTGACATTAAAGGACCGTTTGCAAGCGTCAAGGCCATAGACTCAATTCTCTCTTACATCAATGAAGATATGCAGATGATTCCGCGGTATGTGGGATTGCGGGTGTACCTGTTCAATTATCGCGGTAAAACGGATGATGCAAATCGTATTCTTGAAGAATATCGCTATCAACTCCAGACGCTGTCAGAGAGAAAACTTGGGGGCGGTAAATACACGGCTTTGGAATTGATCCATAAAAACTATCCCTATGATGAGGAGAATGTTGATTTTTGGCTTGAGAAGCCCAAGCAAATGCTGGGAGTGATTGATTCATACGAAACTATGCTGGCACAAAAAGATAAGGATGTCTATTACATAGATGTGGAGGGTTCTGAAAATGAGTAAAGAAGAAAAAGAACGTCGTTGCAAGTCCTGCGGCAAACTCCTGATTGACGAGAAATTGCCCTTTTGTAGGAGATGTGTCCTTGAAGGAAGAAATAAAGCTGGTCAAGTCGGAGGCATCGTAGTCGGTGCGGCAACAACTGTACTTAGTGCAGCTGCTCTGATAAACAACAATTCTGATGGTGGAAATGATACTACAGCGTGAGGTTTAGTACCTTTTGATTTTTCCTCAAGTGGGTTCAAATCGCAGGGTTAGGTGGGTTCAAATTCTTACGGGCGAAGTCACCTAAAAACTGAAAATCAACATAAAAAAAGAGGGCTTCCAGCGGAGTAAAAACCGTTGAAAGCCCTTGTTTATTGGGGATTTTCATTGTATCAAAGACAGCGTTTACATAGACGACGGTTACAGCGGTACGAACTTTGAACGCCCTCTTGGACAGAACTCATTGAAAAGGTCGAGAACGGCGAAGTATCAGCCTTGATAGTCAAAGATATGTCGCGGCTTGGGCGTGATTATCTGAAAGTGGGCTTTTACACCGAAGTTCTGTTTTTGCCCTGGATTGTCAAGTCAAGTGCAACGCCTTGTTAAAGAAGACCTCTTCAGGGGTTTTCCAGCCGAGTGATTTGCGGGGGCGGAGGTTGAGGAGCAAAGCAATAGCATCCACA
>ERZ857480.67765-NODE-104908-length-61745-cov-9.9928_pt1 | contig 61745 bp, 51 predicted proteins | sample MGYA00519767_ERZ857480 | MGnify/ENA primary metagenome ERZ857480 (study PRJEB31778, sample SAMEA3449210) | human gut metagenome | biome: human gut; feature: human-associated habitat; material: faeces | place: United Kingdom | collected 2010/2012 ...
AAAATCTGGTTCGGATTATACTGGTTTGGTGCGGTAGATGGGACTGGATTCTCGCGGCTCGTCGCCGCTCGGTCAGCGCCGTTCTCAAGCCCCACCGGGGCTTGATTCATTGCGGCTTCTTCAAGTCCCATTCGCGTTGATGATTTTAGGCAAACAAAAAAGCTCTCGATTCTCTCGAAAGCTCTTTGATGGTGCGGTAGATGGGACTTGAACCCATACGTCGTACAACACACGCCCCTCAAACGTGCCTGTCTGCCAATTCCAGCACTACCGCATATTCACTTCGTGCACCAGCGGTGCAACGTGTATATTATACGAAACCCGGCCGGATTTGTCAACCCTTTCTTTGAAAAAAGTTTCCTGCGCGCGGCGGGCGCGGGGTACGGCGGCCGCCGCACCCCGGCAACATTCAACCGTCCTTGGTTTTTTTCTTCTCGCTGTCGGCGGCGAGCCGCGCCACGTCGAGCGCCTGCCGCAGCCGCTGCGGCACGGGTACGCCGAGCAGCACCGCGTTTTCCAAAATCGAAAGCGATTCGTTGACGATATAAAACATCGTCGCCGCGCCGGTGCAGGCCGCGCTCCCCGTGAGCTGATCGAGCACGGCGGCCAGAAGGACGATCACCAAAATCATCGCCTTGCGCGCCAGACCGGCGAACCCCGCCCGGCTGCTCAGCGCGCCGCCCTCGCTCTTCGGGCTTTTGCCCAGCAGCGCAACGCCCACGCCGCTCAGATAATCCAGCGCCATCAGCAGCACGAGCAGCCGAAGCGCCGTCGGCATGCGCGTCAAAAGCCCGGCCGCAGCGCCTGCCGCGGCCGCAATCCATTTCATCGTCTTTTCCATCTGCCCTCTCCTCTCTCGCGCGGGGAAAAAAGCGTTTGTATGCAAGAAAACGCCCGTTCTTCCCGTCTATATAGGCAGAAGCCGTTTTTCCCCCGTTCAGGCTATGCGTTCGGGCGGGTTCGCGTGACGCGCGCGCAAAAAAACCTTGCGCCGCGCGGCAAAATGCAGTATGATAAAGGATGACGTCGTATACACAGGCGGGGTTCGCCCCGCCTTTCGATTAAATAAGGAGGTGAAGCCCATGGCAGATGATCGCCAAACGCCCCGCCGCAGACGCAGGCCCCAGACCGCGCCCGTTTCGGAGGAGCCGGTGCGCATCATCGTGGGCACCGAGGAGGATACGCCGGATTGGATGGTTTCCGATACCAGCGGCGCGGCCTCCCGCAGAAACAAGCAAAAGAAAACCGAACCGGAAGCGCCCAGGCACACCTCGCGCGGCGCGCAGGAGACGCATGCCATTTTGCAGATGAAGCAGACGCGCGGCGAACGCGCGGCCGACGCGGCGAAGAAACCCGCCGCGCCACGGAAAGCGCCCGCCCGGAAAAAGAAGGCGTCGGCGCGCCCGATGAGCAAAAAAGCCAGAGAGCGCCGCGCGCGCAAGCTCCGCCGCCTGACCATCGGCGCGCTCTGCGGCGTGATCGCCGTGGTGCTGCTGATCGTCGGCATCCGTTCGGGCGCGCGTCTGGTGGATATCAAGCAGACGCTCGACCGCGGCGACGGCGTGTTCTACCCGAACATCTACGTCAACGACATCCCGCTTCAGGGCAAGACGCTCGACGAGGCGGCGGCGCTCGTCACCCAGCAGGTGCAATCGCTGATTTCCTCGTTCAAAATCACCCTGCGCACGCAGGACGGCCGCAGCTGGGATATCACCGGCGACAGCCTGAACATGCAGTATAACGTCGCCGACCAGCTCGATCAGCTCTGGGCCATCGGCCACACGGGGTCGTCCTCCGTTCGCTACGAGCAGGTTAAGGCGCTCGAAGAAGAACCGGCCATGCGCTATACCACACTCTCCTACGATATGAGCCAGGTCAACCAGATCCTCTCCCAGATCAAATCCGAGGTGGATCTCCCCGCCGTCAACGCGACGCGTGTGGACGACGAGACCAAGTGGCCGCCGTTCTCCTATACAGATGAGACGGCCGGGCAGACGCTGGATATCACCGGGCTGAACGAGCGCATCTGCACGATGGTCAACATGCTGGAAAGCGGCGTGGTCGATCTGACCCCGGTTCCCGTGCAGCCTTCGGTCACGCGCGCCCAGCTGGAAGCGCAGATCGTGAAGCTCAGCAGCTTTGAAACCACCGTCGGCAAAACCGGCGACTACGTTGAAAGCCGGACGGAAAATATCCGCGTCGGCACGGAGCGCTTCAATCGCCTGACCGTCGCCCCCGGCAAGTCCGTCTCCTTCAACAAGGTTGCGCTCAAGCGCACGGCGGCCAACGGCTATCAGGCGGCGCTGGAAATCGCCTACGGCAACTACGTCGAGGGCATCGGCGGCGGCATCTGTCAGGTGTCCTCCACGCTGTATAACGCGGTGGTCAACGCGGGGCTGACGGTCAACAAGCGCACGCCCCACGCTATCCCCTCCAGCTATGTGGACAAGGGCAAGGACGCGACCGTTTCCGATGATCGCTATGATTTCGTGTTCACCAACAACACGGGCGCGAACATCTACATCGAGACGCAGTTCGTCAAGGTCAAGGGCTATTGGACGAGCCGCTTCATCATCTACGGCCGCCCCGATCCGAACGGCTACACCTACAAGCTCGATTCGCAGGTGGTGGAGACCATCCCGCTGCCCGAACCCACCTATGAAAAGGACAAGACCGGCGAACACGTCATCTACGACGACGAGACCCAAATCAAATACAAGGGCCGCGAGGGCTACGTCGTGGACGTGTATCTGGTGACGATGGACAGCAATGGGCTGGAAATCTCCCGCGAGAAGAAATACACCGATACCTATAAGGCCGCCGCGCCGATTTACTACGTCGGCGTGACCCCGCGCGAAACGCCCATCCCCGATACGCCGAGCATTGATTGACGCCATCCAAACGCATCTTGCATACATCAGCAGAAAGGAAGGATTCTCCCCATGAAACGCCTTCAAACCCGTGCCGCAGCCGCCGCGCTGAGCGCCCTGCTGCTGGCCTCGCCCGCCTGTGCGCTGGCCGCGGAGACCGCGCCGCTCACCCTCAACACCCAGCAGGACGCGACCGTTCAGACAAGCCGCAAGGATCTGGGTCAGCTTGAAAACTTCGGCCGTCGGCGCGCCTATCGGGGCGTTTCCGCTTCGGATCAGTGGCTGTATCAGGCGCGGCTGGGCGGCCTGTCCGTTCGGCTCTGCCTGTTCACGCCGGAGGGCGGCGGCGTCACCTTTCAGGAGAATCTCTGCGCGGCGCAGACCGGCGGCTCGGGCGACATCCGCCTGTGCATGCGCGCGGGCAGCGATCAGGGCGGCCTGCTCCTTCAGATGGATCAACACGCCGTCGATGTACTCCGCCGCGTCGGCGTGACGGAAATCGTGCTGACCGATATGGATTTCTATGTGCAGGAGACCTATCTGGTCGAGGATCTGGCCGCGATGCGCGAGGCGCTTTCCCTCGCCTCCGGCGAGCAGCTCTGCCTGGGCGGCGAGGACGCGCCCATCACCGTCGTCAGCGAAGACGGCGTTCGGCGGCAGATCGCGGAATAATTCAAATCGCACATTCGCCCGCTTCCCGCATAGACTGGGAACGGGCGTTTTCTTTTGCTTTGCCTTGTGTCTTTTTCAAAAATGGGGTACAATAGGCGTATCAAAATCCGCCGGGAGGTTCATTGTCTGATGGATGCCCTGATTCAATCGCTGGTTCAAGCCAATTTCGCGCCGGAGCGCATCGCGCCGCAGGCCTCGATGGCGCAGTATACCACCCTGCGTATCGGCGGCCCGGCCGAGGTGATGGTGAACATCCACTCGGCGGATGAAATCGCCGTTGCGCTCCGCGCCGCCAAACAGGCGGATGCGCCGGTGACGATCATCGGCAACGGCTCCAACCTGCTGGTGCGCGACGGCGGCATCCGCGGGCTGGTGTTGCGCATCTCCGGCGGCCTGAACGCCATCCGCCGCGAGGGCGACTGTCTGCTCGTGCAGGCGGGCGCGTCGCTGGCCGCCGTCGCCGCCTTCGCGCGGGACGAGGGGCTTTCCGGCATGGCCGAGCTGGGCGGCATCCCCGGCACCGTCGGCGGCGGCGTGCTGATGAACGCGGGCGCTTACGGCGCGGAGCTCGCCCAGCTCGTCACGCAGGCGGAGGGCGTCTCCCTGTCGGATGGCAGGCGCGTCATTTATCCCGCCGACCGGCTGGATTTCGCCTACCGCCACAGCGCGCTGATGGACGCGGGCGTGGTGATTACGCAGGCGACGCTCGCGCTCACGCCCGGCGACCCCGAAGCCATCCGCGCGCGGATGGAGGAATGTGCCAAGGCGCGGCGGGAGAAGCAGCCGCTCACGCTGCCCAGCGCGGGCAGCACGTTTAAGCGCCCAGAGGGGCATTTCGCCGCCAAGCTCATCGACGACTGCGGCCTGCGCGGCCTCACCGTCGGCGGCGCGCAGGTCAGCGAGAAGCACGCGGGCTTTATCGTCAACATCGGCGGCGCGACGGCGCGCGACATGCTCGAATTGATGCGGCAGGTGGAGCAGCGCGTCTTTGAGCAGACCGGCGTGCAGCTCGAGCCGGAGGTTCGTATTCTGGGCGAAGACTGAACAAAAGAAGGAAGAGGCAAGCATGAAATTTCTGATCGTCACCGGCCTGTCCGGCGCGGGCAAAACGAGCGTCCTGCGCCATCTGGAGGACAGCGGCTATCAATGCATGGACAACATTCCGCCGCTGCTGCTCGCGCCCGCGTTCACCCTCTGCGAAAAGGTGGAGCTGGATACGCCCGTCGCCCTCGGCGTGGATTCCCGCAGCGGCGCGCTGTTCGACGCGGACGCGGTTTGCAGCGCCATCGATCAAGGCGGCGACAGCCACGAAATCTCCATCCTCTTTCTGGAGGCGGACACCGAAACGCTCATCGACCGCTATAAGGAGACGCGGCGCGACCACCCGCTCATGCGCGGCGGCATGACGCTCGAGCAGGCCATCGCCAAGGAGCGCGAAATGCTCCAGCCCCTGCGCGAGCGCGCCAATTATGTGCTCTCCACCGGCGGGCTGCGCGCCAAGGAGCTTTGCGCGCGTGTGGACGACCTGCTCTCCGGCAACGAGAATCAGCGCGCCCTGCGCACGGAAATCATGTCCTTCGGCTATAAGCGCGGCATCCCGCGCGAAAGCGATCTGGTGTTCGACGTGCGCTTCCTGCCCAACCCGTATTATATCAAGGATATCCGCGCCTACACCGGTCTGGAAGCGCCGGTTCGCGATTACGTGCTCGGCAAGGAGGAGACCCGCGAGTTTTTGGGGCACCTGTACGAGCTGGTCGATTACCTTCTGCCGCTGTATCAGCGCGAGGGGAAACGGCGGCTGATGATCGCCGTGGGCTGCACCGGCGGCGCGCATCGCTCCGTGGCCATCAGCGAGGCGCTCGGCGCGCATCTGCGCGCGCTGGGGCAGACCGTCAGCGTCACCCACCGCGACATCGCCATCGAAGAGGCGAGCTGGCCGTTCCGCAGGGCAAAATAAGCGGCGCGGCGCATCTTTTTCAAAAAAAACGCGCATGCTGTGCTTATCACCGTTTTCGGAGGATAAGCCGCATGCGCGTTTCTTCTTTTTCCAATGTTCCGTTCATCCCGCCGATTGCGCCGCAGGCCGTGCCGCCGCAGACTCCCTGCGCGCCGCCCGCCCCGGCGGCGTTTCTGCCGTTTTCCGCGCAGGCGTTCGATCAGGCGCGCCTGCGCGACGTGCCGGTGCTGCTCTTCATCTGCGACGCGCCGCCGTCGTTTGCGGATGCGGCGCTGAATATGCAGATATTCGAGCGCACCGTGCCCGTCTGGCTCTATCCCGGCATGCGGCCGGACGTGGAGCTGCTCTGTCAGCGCGCGGGCGCGCTGTTTTCCGGCGAGGGCGCGCTGCCCCTGTGCGCGCTGATGCTCGAAGACGCGCGCGTGTTTCTCGCCGCGCCGCTGCCCCCGGCGGGCTTTGCGCTCGATCCGTCGCGGCTGTATGTCTGGCTCTCGCAGGCGGATCGCCGCTTCGCGCAGAACCGCGACGCCTTCATCCGTCAGGCCGCGCAGACCGTCCGCTCCTTCCGCGCCGAGCCGCTGCGCAAGCCCTATTCCCCCGGCGACGCGGCGCACGACCTGACCCGCGCGCTGCTCGCCGTGCGCGACCCGATCAACGGCGGCTTCGGCAAGCTCAAGCAGCCGCTTTGCCCCGCGCTGCGCTTCTTGAGCCGCGCCGCGCTGCGCGACAGGCAGGCGCACGCGGCGCTTGACCAGACGCTCGACGCGATGCTCGCCTCCGACCTCTACGACCCGCTGGACGGCGCGTTCTTCCGCGCGACGCTGACGGAGGATTGGCGCGCCTTTGTGCCGGAAAAGCCGCTGGCCATCAACGCGCTGCTGGCGCTGACGCTGCTGGAAAGCGGCCGCCGCGCCGAGGCCGTCCGCACGCTGGATTTTCTGCTCTCCGCCTGCTTTGCGCCGGGCGGCGCGCTGAACCCCTGCCTCACCTACGACAGGGAGAGCTGCACCTTCACGCCGGAGCAGGTCTGCGCCGCGCTCGGCGGGGAGGACGGCCTGCGCGTCTGCCGCCTGCTGGGGCTGCGCCGCCAGCACACCGGGCTGCCGCCCAAGGTCACGCCCAGCCGCTTCTCCCCGGTCGAGGATTCCCCCGAAGCGGATCTGCCGCGCACGCCGACCCTGCCGCATTCGCTCACCCCGGAGGACGCCGCCTTTCTGCGCCGGGTCATGCCCCAGCTCCAGCGCGTACGCGCCGCCCGAACGCCGCCGACCCCCGCGCCCTGCATCCTCAGCGAGGATTGCGCGCTGGCGGCGGCCGTCTTCGCGCTGTGCGGCAGGCGCTTGGGCGAATCGCGCTACATTCAGGCGGCTCAGCGCGCCGTCGGCTACCTCGCCGCGCTGTCGCCCGCCCTGCCGCCGTCGTATTCCCCGGTCAGCGCGCTCAACGCCCAGCTCACCTGCGGCGCGGGCGCGGCGCTCGCGCTGGCGCTGCTGACGCTGGGACAGGCGGAGGAGCTGCACACCTATCGCGAAAGCGGCCTGCGCCTTCTGGGCGCGGCGCTGCATGCGTTCACAACGCCGGACGGCCTGCCGATGCACACCCCGCAGGACGCGGCGGCGTTCTTCCCGCGCATCCCCGCGGTTTGGGATTCGGAACTGCCCTCGCCTGCCGCGCTGCTGCTGCACGCGCTGGCGCTGGCCGACGCTTGCCGCCCGCAGGCCGGATACAAGGACGCGGCGCTCGTCCTCTGGCAGGCCGCCGCGCCGTATGCGCGCCAGCAGCCGCTCGCCTGCGCCGGGTTGATCGACGCGGCGCATTTCACGCTTTCAGAATCTCGCGAAGCGCCGCCGCATCCACAGTGAACAGCGAATCCTCGCCGAGCAGCACGCCGTCGCTGAGCGCCTTTTTCTCCTCCTGAAGCAGCACGATGCGCTCCTCGATCGTTCCGGCGGCAATCAGCGAAAACACCTGAACGCCCTTCGTCTGCCCGATGCGGTAGGCGCGGTCGGTCGCCTGATTCTGCGCCGCCGTGTTCCACCACGGGTCGTAGTGGATGACCACGTCCGCGCCGACGAGGTTCAGCCCCGTGCCGCCCGCCTTGAGCGAAATCAGGAAAACTGGCGTGTCGCCGCCGTTGAATTGCTCGACCAGCGCCATGCGCTTGGCCTTGTCCGTTTCGCCCGTCAGCTTGAGCGTTTCAAACCCGGCTTCGTGCAGCGCGTCCTCCAGCAGCGCCAGCATCGACGTGAACTGCGAAAAAATCAGCATCCGATGCCCCTGCGCGACCATATCCCGAACGAGCTCGAGCAGCTGTTCGAGCTTGCCGCTGCCGCCTGCGTAGTCTTCCAGGCAGAGCCGCGGATCGCAGCAGAGCTGGCGCAGGCGCGTCAGCCCCGCCAAAAGCCGCATGCGCCCCTGCGGGTCGGCCAATTCGCTTTCCGCATCCCGCATCAGCTTTTCGGCGTATGCGTGATACACCTTGGCCTGCCCCGGCGTCATCTCGCTGGTCATCACGGTTTCAATCTTGTCCGGCAGATCGTCGAGCACGTCCTTCTTCATGCGCCGCAGGATGAACGGCGCGACCATCAGGTGCAGGTTTTGGCGCGCCTGCTCGTCCGCGTCCTGCACAATCGGCGCTTCAAACCGCTCGCGGAAGCGCTTGTAGGCGTGCAGATACCCCGGCATCAGGAAATCGAAGATTGACCAGAGCTCGCTCAGCCGGTTTTCAATCGGCGTGCCGGTCAGCGCGAAGCGATGCGCCGCATTGAGCGTCTTGACAGCCTTCGCCGCCTGCGACGCGGCGTTTTTGATGTTCTGCGCCTCGTCGAGCAGCACATGCGTCAGCGGCTTATCCCGATAGGCCAGCACGTCCCGGCGGAGCTGATCGTAGGATGTGATCAAAAGCCCGTCGCGCCATGCCTCGATCTGCTTCTGGCGAACGGCCGCCGTGCCCAGCAGCGCCATGCAGGGCAGGTCTGGCGCAAACCGCGCCGCCTCGCTGCGCCAGTTGAGCTGGAGCGACGCGGGGCAGACCACCAGCGCGCGCACCGGCCGCCCGCACGCCCGCTCGCGCAGCAGCAGCGCCAGCGCCTGCACCGTCTTGCCCAGCCCCATGTCGTCCGCCAAAATGCCGCCGAAGCCCGCGTCGCTCAGCGCGCTCAGCCACGAAAGCCCCGTCCGCTGATAGGGGCGCAGCTCGGCGCAGAGCCCGCGCGGCGGCTCAACCTGCGTCTTCTGCGCGTCTTCCAGCCGCCGCATCCACTCGCTGAGCGCCTTGGGTACATCCAGCGAAATGCCCTTGCGCTGGGCGAGCGCCTGCTCCAGATACATCGCCCGTTCCAGCGGCATTTCACCGCCGCGCTGGGCGTCCTCCACGCTCAAGCCGGCGCTTTCCAGCACCTTTTCAAGCTGCGCCGCCTGATCGAGCGCCTCCTCCGAGAGGAAGGTGCCGTCCTTCAGCCGCACATACTTCCGCTTTTGGCGGTATGCGGCGTAGGCCGCGTCCAGATCCGCCTGCGTCAGCCCGCCCAGATCCGCGTGAACGAGCAGCTTCGCGCCCTGCCGCTGCATGCCGAAGGTGATCGCGCGGGGCGCTTTCACGTTCATTCGCGCCAGCCGGTCGGAAACCATGACCTCGCCGACGGCGTCCAATTCGCGCAGGCGCTCCGTCAGCAGCGCGTAGCGCGCGTCGTCGTCGCCGTCAAACGCATATTCTCCTTCGGTTCGCTGCTCGGGAAAGAGCGCCCGAACCCGCGTAAGCGCCTGATTTTCCCGGAATGCATCCCGCCGGATGTGCGGTGTATCCTCGCCGGGACGCACACGCTCCGCGCCGTAATGCCACTCCGGGCGGCAGAGCAGCGCGTCCTTCTCGTCCGCATCCAGATAAAACCGGGCGGTCATCTCCATCGGCGTGTGGCGCAGCACGGTTTTGTACCCCTGAATCACCTGTGCGCGGGAGGGCGCGATGACCTGCGCACAGACGGGCGCAATCTGCTTCTCCTCAAGGGGCAGGCCGTTCGGGCGCTCCGCCGCGGCGCGCAGAAGCGCCTCCACCCGGCGGAAATCCACGCCGTATGCGCAGACCACGCCCGTCGGCAGAAACTCGTATGCGCCGGAAAGCCCCAGCGTCACGTCCGGCGTTTTGACGCGCAGCTTCGCGCCGCCGTCGCTCGTTTCCAGCGACACGGCGGGCGTGATTTCCCCCGTCCGCACCGGAACGCGAACCGGGTCTTCCCCATCCTTTTTCAGCTCCACCTCTCGCCCGAGCAGAACGCGCATCGCCTGATCCAGCAGCGAACCTTTCAGCGCGAAAGCCGGGACGTTTTGCCTTACCCGCTGCTCCGCGAGCAGCAGCACCAGATCGATCAGCGGAATATCCCGTTCGTCAAACATCTCGCGGTCGTGCGCAAACGCCAGCCCCTTGCCGTAGGCATGATGCTGGCCGTCCAGCACGCGCTGTGCGAAATCCCACGGGTTGCGGACGATGTAGGTGCGCGCTCCTTCCCAGCCGACCCGAAACTCCAGCGCGGCGATTTCCATCCCCCTGCGCTCGATCACGGGATACAGGCGCACCCTCCGCCCCGCCGGCCGCGCGGCATACGTCCGAACCCTGTCGCTCAGATTCACCATCTGATCGACGAATGCCTCGTTCAGGCGCTTTTCCTCCGCCTTTCGCCTTTTTTCCTCCTCCTGACGCCTTTTTTCCTGCTCCTGCCGCCACTGCTTCTCCTGCCGTTCATAGTCCATCTCCATCACGTTTTGGATCATCAGCGCGACGACGTGCTTGCACGGCGCGTTCGTGCGCGCATGCGCCATGCAGGTGCATCCGCCCCGAATCTCCCCCTGATTCGTTTCCTCGTACCACGTCTCGTATACGCCGTAATGCCCGCGCACCCTCGCCGTATAGCGCCCTTCCGAGCCGAATTGCCTGTCAATGAACAAAATCCGCCCTTCGCGCACGTAGTCAATCGCCCGCTTTATCGTCGTCTGGTTGTGTACCATCTGATAAATGCCTTCCATGTCCAGCACAATCCATGCCCTCCGTCTCCCGTTTGCCCTATTATAGCATGCCTTCGCCGCTTTTTTGAGCCCGATTCCGCTTCTTTTTATTTCGCTATAACGCGACTTTATTAAAATTCACTTGACAAATGTTACAACTCGTAATAAAATAGTCACATACTTGAAATGAAAGGAGACGCATGCCTGTATGTCGATTCGTGCGTCTAACAAAAGATGGATTGCGGCGCTTTCCGCCGCTTTGATGGTATGCGTCTGTGCGAGCGCTTCTGCGCAGAACTACAGCCTCGGCGACGAGGCGGACGAGGTCGCGACGATCCAGACCGCGCTCAAGCAGCTCAAGCTCTACAGCGCGGGGATCACCGGCCACTACGGCGAAAAGACGGAAGCCGCCGTCAAGAAATTCCAGAAGAAATACGCATTTGAGGATAACGGCATTGTTGACGAGGACACCCGCGCGGCGCTTTACGAGGCCGCCGGGATCACCTACACCGCCTCCGGCAGCTCGTCCTCCTCGTCTTCCTCCGCCGCTTCTTCGTCCTCTTCCTCCTCCGTGTCGGGCAGCGCCATTCTCCGCTACGGCACGCGCAGCGACGAGGTTCTCAAGCTCCAGCAGAATCTGACCAAGCTCGGGCTGTACACCGGTACGATCAGCGGCCACTACGGCAGTATCACCGAGGCCGCGGTTATGAACTTCCAGCGGAAGAACGGCCTCTCCGCCGACGGCATCGCGGGCGCGAAGACGCTGGCCAAGATCGAAGAAAAGGTGAACGGCACTTCGTCCTCTTCTTCCTCCGGCAGTTCCTCGTCTTCTTCCTCTTCTTCGAGCAATGCGGCCGCTAATTCTTCAAACGGCCTGCTCAAGTACGGCGTTCGTTCGGACGCTGTGCGCACCCTCCAGCAGAACCTCAAGACGCTGGGCTATTACGACGGCTCTGTGACCGGCAATTTCGGCCGCCTGACGAAGGAAGCCGTCTACAACTTCCAGAAGGCCAACGGCCTTTCCGCCGACGGCGTTGCGGGCGCGAAGACGCTCTCCTCCATCTCCGGCAAGCTTTCCGGAAACAGCAGCTCGGGCAATTCTTCCAGCTCCGGCAGCAGCAGCAGCAGCGGTTCGAGCAGCTCCAATAACGGTTCGGACAGCTCCACCCTGCTGAACACGAGCGTCATGCTCCAGCAGGGTTCCTCCAGCAGCGAGGTGCTCAAGCTGCAAAACATGCTGGCTTCTCTGGGCTTCTACACCGGCAACAAGACCGGCAACTTCGGCGCGCTGACCGCCGACGCGGTGATGGCCTATCAGAAATCCAAGGGGCTGACGGCGGACGGCATCGCGGGCAAGAAGACGCTCGCCGCCATCAATGCGGATTATTCCGGCAAGGGCAGCACCAGCGCCGGTACGACCAACGGCACGACCGCCCCGAGCACGCAGACCGCCGGCAACGTCATCTATGAAAACTTCTACAACTGGCGGCGCAATTACGCCAACGGCGAATACTGCACGGTGTATGATTTCTCCACCGGCTACTCTTGGAAGCTGCGCATTATGACCAAGGACGCGCATATGGATGCCGAGCCCGCCACGGCGGAGGACACGGCCATCATGCTCAAGGCGTTCGGCGGCAAGACGACGTGGACGCCGAAGGCAGTCTGGGTCACCTTCTCGGATGGAAAGACCTACATCGGCTCGACCCACGACGTGCCGCACTCCCCGCAGCACCTCTCCAACAACAACTTCAACGGTCACCTGTGCGTCCACTTCCCGATTTCCATGGAGAAGGCGCAGAGCATCGGCCCGTATGCCACGAGCCATCAGGAGGCCATCAACGAGGGCTGGGCGGCCACGCAGAAGCTCAAATATTGACGGATTCGCCAAGCTCGACCGGAATCGCATCATCTGGGATTTCAGTTATTCGTCCATTTGCAGAAAGAGCCATTCTCTCCTTCGGGGGAAGAATGGCTTTTTTGATGCCTGAGCGATTGCCCGGCTTTCATCCGCCTGCGCATTTGCAGTTTAGCGCTCAACATGATATAATGAATCATCAAGAGAATCAGGAGGGCTTACCTATGGCCACGATGAAGGATATCGCCAACCTTGTCGGCGTCAGCCTGACGACGGTTTCCAATGTCGTTCACGGCAATTACGACCGCGTTTCCCCGCAGACGGTGCAGCGGATTCTCGACGCCATCGAGCAGCTCCATTATGTGCCCAATATGTCCGCGCGCGCGCTGGTGAGCCATTCCTCCCGCATCATCGCCTTTGTCGATACCCACAGCCCGCAGGAGACCTACGCGGGCAACGGCTTTGCGGGCGTGCTGCTCTCGGGGCTGGAAGGGGTCGTCACCGACCACGGCTATTTTCTGATGATGCGGCGCGGCACGAACGAGGATGTTCTGCGGCTGATGCTCAACAACTGGAACCCGGACGGCGTGATCTTCAAGGATCGCGTGCCGCAGAGCCTCGTGGATTTCGTCAAAAAGCAGGGCAAGCCGTGCGTGACCATCAACACCTACCTCGACGACCCCGAGCTGATTCAGGTGCGCGCGGAGGATCGCCGGGGCGGCTATCTGGCGGCGCGGCACCTCATCGAGCTGGGGCATCGGAACATCCTCTTCATCGGCGCGGTGAACGGCGGCTTTATGAACAACGACCAGCGCTACGCGGGCTATTGCGACGCGCTTGAAGAGGCCGGAATCACGCCGAACCCTGAAAACCTGATTACGAATCTCTTCCCCTTCAAGGCCGAACGCGGCATTGCGCTGGGGCGGCAGTTGGCCGCTCAGCGGGCGATCACGGGCGTCTGCGTCAGCGGCGACCAGTATGCCGCCGCGGTCATCACGGGGCTACGCGAGGGCGGCGCGCGCGTGCCGGAGGACATCTCCATCGTCGGGTTTGACGATGTGGATATCGCGCGGATGACCTTCCCGCCGCTGACCACCATCCATCAGGACGGCATCGGCAAAGGCCGCCGCGCGGCGGAAGCGATTTTCGCCATGATCGACGGCGAGCATCCCGATCCGAAGGATTTCAACCTGCCGGTGAAATTGATCGTCCGCGGCTCAACCGGCCCCGCCCGCATAAGCTAAATCGTATTCCTCTAAGCCCAGCGGAGCGCCGTTCCCCAATCAAAAAACACGAATCTCGGCAACAGCCGAAATTCGTGTTTTTTGATTGCCCTTAATCCTTAATCCTGCACAAGGCTCCCCGCCGCCTCGGCCTCCTCCAGCTCGTGCATATACTTGTATACCGTATAGCGCGAAACATTCAGCCGCTCGGCGACAATCGCCACGGACTTTTGATAGGTGAACGCGCGGCGCTTGTAGAGCATGCGGATGATGCGCATGCGGTCGGTCTTTTTCATCGCCTCCGGCTCCTTGCCGACCGCGCTGATGCACTCGCGCAGCAGCTCCTCGAGCTGGCTTCTGGCGTCCTGCATGAGCGTCTGCTGCAAATCGCCGCTGGTGGCGGTCAGCTCGCTGAGCATCTGTCCGGCGCGCACCATGTTCGTGATATCCAGATTGATGCCCAGCGCGAAGTGATAATCCTCGCCGACGATGTTGAACGTCGAGCTTTTGAGCGTCCGCCCGTCGCGGGAGAGCACCATCTGGTTGATGTAATCTTTGTTCTGGTAGATGCTCTCGTCGTAATCGCCGATGTCGCCGAAGATATCTGCCGTCGAGCCGACCTCGCGCCCCGTCACCGTGCCGTTGAAAATCGCCAGAATCGGATGTCCCGGCCTCGTCATGTCGTGCACGATGGTTTCGCAGTTCGGCCCGAACATCACGGAGATGCCGCGCGCCTCGTTCTTCAGAAAATTGAGCATTTCATCCCGGTTCATTGAAAAGTCCTCCGTCCAGCCCTTTCGGGTTTTCATTTTGTTTGCTTTTTTATGTTGATAACAAACGTTCCGGCAGACCTTCTCTTTGCCGGGAAAAGTGACATTCTGTTGCCTTTGGTCTATTATATCACATTTTCTTCCCGTTGGGTATGCCTTAGCGTCAAAATCAGCGCGGCAAACATCATCAGCGCGCAGAAAGACAGCGGGAGCGCCGTCTCCCAATAGCTGCCCAGCGACGCCAGCGCAACCAGCGCGCAGATTGGCGCGGCCTTTTTGTTCTTCGCCGCCAGCACGGCGCTCAGGATATCCGCCAGATAGAAATATCGCTCGTGCATCCGCGGCAGGAAGAACACAATCGCCAGCGGCAGCAGCAGCGCCAGACGCAGATACCCTTCCCGCGTCAGCTTTCCCGCCTGCTTCACGCCGCAGGCGACCAGCAGCGCGCACGCGCCAAACGCCAGCGCCATGCCGAAATTGCCGTAGGCGTATACATCCAGCCCGGTCGTGTTCATCAGCGCGAAGAAGCTGGGCGCGTTATAGGTCAGGCCGGTATACAACCCCGTCTGCGCGGTGTAAATCGAAAGCAGCGCACCGATGGATTTTCCGCCCAGCAGCGCGGGCAGCGCCGTCGCCGCCAGCGCCGCCAGAAAGACCAGCGCATCCGACAGCCGCAGCTTTCGATCCGCCCAGAGCACCGCGACCATCGGCAGCAGGAACACGGCTTGCAGCTTGAATGCCAGCGACAGCGCAAAGCACGCCGCCGCGTCCGCGGGCTTCCGCTCCAGCGCGAGCGTCAGCCCCCAGAGCGCGCAGGCCGCGTACAGGCTGTCACACTGCGCGAACATGCCGCCGTTGAGCGCGACAGTCGGCAGCAGCAGCGCCAGCCCGAAGGCGGCGGCGCTCTTTTTGCCGTCCTTCTGCGCCAGCGTCGCCGCCGCCCCCGCCAGAAACGCATCCCCGATGAAGGAAACCGCCTTCACCGCGTAGAGCGACGGCACGGGCAGCCGCGTGATGACGAACAGGATGTATTGATACAGCACGTTGTATTCGCCGATGTTCTGGCGCATCCCCTCAGCGAACGAACCGCCCGCCAGTTTTTGCAGCCAATCGGCCAGATAAATCTCGTAATCGCCAGAGGAGCGCTCCAAAAAGCTGACCCGCGCCAGCATGGCCGCCGCGCAGAGCGCGCCCAGTAGCAGCGCGCCCAGCGCCCCCTGCTCGTGCTCGCGCGCAATTTGCATCGCAAAGACGAGCATCGCCGCCAGCGGCAGGCACATCATAACCGCCGTCGCCGCATGATGCCCCAGCGCAAGCGAGCGCGTCATCATCACGCCCGCAAAGCCCAGCAGCACCAGCGCGGCGCAGGCGATTCTCGCCGCGCGGCCGCAGGGCTGCGCGATCAGACGCCGCAGGCGCTCATCCAGCGCGTCAAGCGTCGCTTTCACCGATCTGCGCCCCCTTGATGCCCAATTTGCCCATCAGTTCCAGCGCCAGCGCCGCCGCGCAGGCAATCGCCAGCAGGCTCAGCACGTTCATCGGGATGACCGTGAACGAGAAAATCGCCTCCATGTAGCTGCACAGCGAAATCAATTCCAGCACGATGGCAATCGCCAGCCGCCGCGTGCCGTTTACGCAGGCAAAGGCCAGCATGCCCGCCAGATACAGGCAGCGCGCGTTCATCTGCGGCAGAATCAGCGGCAGACCGGCCGCCAGCAGCAGCGCCGCCAGCAGCAGCGTGTCCGCGTCCGGCTCCCGGCGCGCGTGGATCAGCGCAAAGGCGACCAGCAGCGCCGAGGCGAAGGCCAGATACATGCCCATGCCGCTGAACTCGCGCACGGAGGCGACCGTCATCAGGCTGTAAACCCCCGGCGCGTGATCCGCCAGACCCGCACCCTCGTAGGAAATCGCCTCGATCTGCTGGGCATAGCGGCCGAACACCGCCGTCAGCCCCTGCCCGTCGAGCAGGAACGCCGCCTGCGCCAGCACAAACGCCGCCAGACCCGCCAGCAGATGGCGGATGGAAACCCTGCCCTTCATAAAGAACACGAGCAGCAGCGGGAACAGGAGGCCCGCCTGCAGCTTTGTCGCCGCCGCCAGCCCCCAGAGGATGCAGCCCCAGACCGGGTGATCCTTCAGCAGCAGCGCCAGCCCCCAGAGCGCCAGCGCGGCGAACATCGCGTCGCACTGCGCCCAGCAGCCGGCGCTCAGCAGCATCGTCGGCGCGAGCACGCAGGCCAGCATCGCGCCCAACGCCGCGCCCGGCTTAGCGCCGCGCGTCAGCGCAAGCTTCAAAACCGCCAGCGCCGCTGCCGTCTGGCAGGCCATGTCAAACAGCTTGACGGCGTACATCTGCGGGAAGGCTTCCAGCCGGGAAATCAGCGCCATCACGATCAGATAGCCGCCCGACCACGCGCCGTCCTCCCACGCCATCGCCGTGCCGAGGTCGTAATTCCACATGCCCTCCAGCATCGGCGCGAGCACCTTGCTCATGCGCCCCGGCTTGATATCCAGCATCGCCAGATGCGCCGCCACCGCCAGCATGGCCAGCAGCGCCGCGCACAGCAGCACGATCACCGGCTCTTCCCGGAGCGCGCGCCACGCGCCGGCCAGCAGCAGCGCCGCGCAGCCCGCGCCGACCAGCGCGATCACCGCCGCGCCCTCCATCGCGGCGCAGAGCTTGAGTGCCAGCGCGAAAAACACGAGCGTCAGCGCCGCGCCCAACGCCAGCCTTTGGGTTCCCCGAACCCGTGCCTCCATCCCCGCGCGAAGCGGGTCCCGCATCCATGCCCTGTTCATCACGCCTTCACCTCCGTCAGCACGGCTTCCGTCTTCTCCTCGTGCAGGCTCTTATACAGCGCCGCCGCCGTCAGCGCGACCGCCGCGCCCTGAAAGAGCGTCGCCCATTTGAGATCAAAAATCGCGTCGCCCGGCAGCCCGCCCGTATAGCAGATATACGAGGCCAGCCCGAACAGCAGCGGCAGCGCCATCCGCTTCGGGCGATACGCCGCGATCACCAGCGCGAGCACGTCCGCGCCGAAGGTATAGCGCTCGTGCATCTTCGGCAGGAAGAACGGCACGCCGCCCAGCACCAGCAGGCAGGCCAGCAGCGTCCCCTCCCGCGTGATGCGCGTCCGGTTCAGGCAAAGCATCAGGCAGACGACGACCATCATCGCCAGCCCCAGCGCCATTGCCATGTTGCCGAAGAGATCGTACAGCATGCCGTTGTCCATCGTCGAGGGCAGCAGGTTATACAGCGACGGGCCGTTGATGGAAATGCCGCTGTAGCCGCCCGCCTGCGCCAGATAGACGGTCAGCACGTGGTGCAGCGACTTGCCGCCCCAGAACGCGGGGATCATCATCGCCATATACGCCGCCGGGATCAGCACCAGATGGCGCAGCTTGATGTCCTTGCGCAGCCACAGCGGCAGGAGCGTCGGCAGGAAGAACACCGTTTGCAGCTTAAAGGAGAGCGCCATGCCGAAAAGCGTCATGCTCCATGCGCTGCGCTTTTGCAGCGCGTGATACAGCGCCAGCAGGCACAGCGACGTATAGATCACGTCGCACTGCCCCCAATACGCGCCGTTGAAAACGACGGTCGGCAGCATCAGCGTCAGGCAGAAGAGGACGGCGCGCCCCGCGTCCCCCCGAACCTTCAGCCCCGCCAGCTTGGTGACGGCGTAGGCCATCAGCGCCTCAAACGCCAGCGAGACGATCTTGACCAGATACTGCCACGGATAATTCTTGACTCTGGAAATCAGCAGCAGCAGGTACAGATACGGCGGCGTGTAATCGCTGCCGATGTACGAGCCGAGCCCTTCCTTGATGCCCATCTGGGAGTAGCTGTAGATCCAGCCGCTCAGGAAGATGTCGTAATCGTCGCTCACATAGTCAAACAGCGAAACCTTCGCCAGCAGAATCGCGCCGATCACCACGCAGAACAGCGCCTGCGCGCCGAAATTCAGCCTTCTGCCGATGTGCAGCGCCACCGCTGCCGTGAGCGCATAGAGCGCGGCCAGCACGACGGTCGTAAACCGAATCAATTCCTCCGCGCGGAAGCCGGTGAATTCGTCGATCTTGGCGTAGCGCGCGTGGTAAGCGAAGACCGCGAACACCGCCGTCGCGAGCAGCACCAGCGCGCAGCGCGCCCACGCGGGCACGCGACGCCCCAGCAAACCGCGCAGCGCGTCGTCTGCAAAGTTCTTGTTCATAGCTTATTCCTTCCTTCGGGCGAAGCGCCCGCGTTGGTTTCCATCGTCTTATTATACTGAAAAAAAGCGGTTCTGTACAGCGAAAAACCACCCGACGCGGCATTTTCCTCCCGCGCGGCGCATACCATGGATTTGGAGCGCCGTTTTTCCCTTCGCTCACATTTTTGTTCGTCTCCCGCCGCATTCCGGCAACAACCGGCGCATATACTGTCCTTATCGCGCGGGCGCGCCCCGCCCATTTGATTCGTTTCGAGGTGATTTTTCTTGCAGCAGTGTTCAGCTCTACAACAGATGCGCGCGCCGAAGGAGGCCGCTTTTGATTTCTCGTTTTACGCGCCCTATAAGGCCGCGGTGGAGACCGCGTTTCTCTCGCTCTGCGCGGCGCGGATGCAGCTTGAGGAGGAACACACGCCCTTCGCCGTCCGCTCGATGACGTTCCGGCTCAAATCGCCCGCGTCCATCCGCGAAAAGCTGCTCCGCCGCGGCCTGCCGCAAAACGCGCAGGGCGCGGCCAGCCTGCACGACGTCGCCGGTCTGCGTGTCGTGCTCTCCAGCGTGGAGGCCGTGTATCATTTTGCGGATATCCTGCGCGCATCGACCGCGTGGCAGTTTGTCTGCGCGCGGGATTACATCGCCGCGCCGAAGAAGAGCGGCTATCGCGGCCTGCATCTGGTGATGCTCGTACCCGTCTGCTTAAACGGCCAGAATGCCTCCGTTCCGGTCGAGATTCAGCTCCGAACGCCCGCGATGGATATGTGGGCCTGCGTCGAGCACGATCTATGCTATAAGCCCGTGAAGGAGGCGTAACGCCTTTGGTGGCGCTTGCGAAGGCCGCCGGAAAGTGTCAAAAAGCGAATCCCTTTCTTTCGAAAGGAACTCGCTTTTCTTATCTGACAATGAAAAAGTATCCGGCCAGCGCCAAAATCGCCAGCATGACGAGGCAGACCGGCACAATGGTAATCAGGGCGGCGATCAGCATCGCCAGTCCGTCGCCCCTTTCCATCTCGTCGCAGGGTGCGCGGTCATCCGGCCGCCCGCCCATTCTTTCCTTTTGCAGCTTGCGGAAGCGGTCATACCGCCCCTTAAACGGCATCCCCATGGCTTATTCCTTCTCGGAAAGCGGATGGTGGCAGGCGACGAAGTGACCCGGCGCCATTTCCTTCCACTCCGGCACGGCATGCTTGCAGATTTCCGTGCAGTGCGCGCAGCGCGTGTGGAATTTGCAGCCCTGCGGCGGGTTGACCGGGCTGGGAATATCGCCTTCCAGAATCCGCAGCTCGCGGTTCTCCTCCACGTCCGTGGTCGGAATCGCGGCCATCAGTGCCTCGGTGTACGGGTGCAGCGGATGGTCAAACAGCTCCTGCGTGTTCGCCAGCTCGACCATGTTGCCCAGATACATCACGCCGATGCGATCGGAGATGTATTTGACGACGGAGAGATCGTGCGTGATGAACAGGTAGGTCAGGTTGCTCTGTTCCTTCAAATCGGCCAGAAGGTTGATGATCTGACTCTGGATAGACACGTCCAGCGCGGAAACCGCCTCGTCGCAAACGACGAACTTCGGCTTCACCGCCAGGCTGCGGGCAATGCCGATGCGCTGGCGCTGGCCGCCGGAGAACTGATGCGGGAAGCGATGCAGGAAATAGCTCGCCAAGCCCGCGTCTTCCATCGTCTTGATGATGTATTCCTGCATGCGCTCGTCGTTCTTCTTGAAGAAGCCGTGCGCCAGCAGACCTTCGCCGATGATGTTACCCACCGTCATGCGCGGGTTCAGGCTGGAATACGGATCCTGGAAGATGAGCTGCAAATCGCGGCGGAGCTGGCGGATCTCGTCGTATTCAAGGCGCGCAAGGTCGATGCCCTCGTCGCGCAGCGCCTCGTAGCGCGCAAATTCCGCGTCGTCCGCGTACTGCGCCCGCTGGGCGTCGAGCTGCCGGCGGACGTCGCCGATCCGGCGCGCAAGCTCGGCGAGCTTTTCGTCGATCTTCGCGAGGCTGGCGCGCAGCTTGGCCTCCTTGCTCTTGAGGCCGCTCGTGTTCTTGCCGTTCTCCTCGGCCTTCTTGATGTCAAAGAGCAGGTCGTCCAGATCGAGCTGCACCGCGCCGCGGCGGTTCATCTCCTTCACGCGCTCCTTGGAAATGCGGTATTCCTCCAGGAACAGCTTCTGCACCGCCTGAATGTCCTTCACGCAGACAAAGCCGCCGATCAGGTTCGCCATATCCAGCAGCGCGTCGTTCTCGTCCTTGACCGCCTTATCCAGCTCGTTGTGCTTCTTGTACTTCGCCTCGCCGTCCGGCAGCGCGTCGTATTCCTTCTGCACATTGGCCAGATGCTTTTTCAGCTCGTGCCACTTTTCGCGGCGCTTTTCGAGCGTTTGCAGCGTCTTTTTGACGTAAACCGGCGCGAGATCATCCAGCGTGCGGCCATAGTACATCGTCCGGCCGTCCGTCTGGCGGTAGAGCTGGAGCAGCGTGCGGCCCAGCGTGGACTTGCCGCAGCCGCTCTCGCCGACCAGACCGAAGGTCTCGCCCTCGTAGATATCCAGCGTAATGCCGTCGTTGGCCTTGACGTAAAGGCCCTTCTTCTTCAGCGGGAAGTATTGCTTGAGGTTGCTGACGCGAAGCAGCACCTTCTTCCCCTCGTTATTTGAGGTTTGCACGGCGCTCCTCCTTTCTGGGGTAGAAGCAGCGCACCTGCTGCTCCTCCGTCACGTTCACCAGCTCCGGCTCTTCCTCGAGGCAGCGCTGCTGGCAGTATTTGCAGCGGGGCGCGAATTTGCAGCCCTTCGGCAGATTGAGCGGGTGCGGCACCGAGCCGGGGATGGATTCAAGCCGCACACCGGCGGGCGTATCCAGCCTCGGGATGGAGACCATCAGCCCCTCGGTATACGGATGGGAAAACTCGCAATCGGTGAAGAGCGTCTTCGCCGGAGCCATTTCCACCACCTGACCGCAGTACATAACGGCCACGTCGTCCGCCATCTGCGCGATAACGCCGAGGTCGTGGGTGATGAAGAGGATGGACGTGCCGTGCTCGCGCTTCAGGTCGTTCATCAGCTTCAAAATCTGCGCCTGAATCGTCACGTCCAGCGCCGTGGTCGGCTCGTCGGCGATCAGCAGCTTCGGCTTGCAGGCCAGCGCCATCGCGATCATCACGCGCTGACGCATGCCGCCGGAGAGCTGGTGCGGATATTGCTTGGCCACGACCTCCGGGTTCGGAATCTTGACGTCGGCCAGCATTTCGACAACCTTCTTGCGCGCCTCTTCCTTGCTCAGCCCCTGATGGATGATGAACGGCTCGGAAACCTGACGCTCGATGGTGAACACCGGGTTGAGGCTGGTCATCGGCTCCTGGAAGATGACGGAAATCGCGTTGCCGCGGATTTTCTGCATTTCGGAAAGGGGCATCTTCGTCAGATCCTTTCCGTCGAACATGATGCTGCCCCCGGCGATATAGCCGTTGCCATCCAGAAGCTGGAGCATGCTCATCGCGGAGACGCTCTTGCCCGAGCCGGATTCGCCGACCACGCCGAGCGTCCTGCCCGCTTCCACCTTGTAGGATACGCCGTTCACCGCCTTGACGACGCCGCGCTTGGTGGTGAAGAATGTTTTCAGATCGTGCATTTCAAGCAGTGCCATAAATTCTTCCCCTCCTTCTTATCGTTCGAGCGCCTTCGGGTCCAGCGCGTCGCGCAGGCCGTCGCCGATCAGGTTGATGCAAATGGTGCAGATGCCGAAAATCACAGCCGGGAACACCCACTGCCACCAGTACTGCTGGATGACGATGGAGTTGTTCGCGCCGTTGAGCAGGTTGCCCCACGTCGGGGTCGGCAGCGGAATACCGAAGCCGAGGTAGGACAGCGTGGATTCGGTCAGCATGCAGGTCGCGAAATCCAGCGTCATGGAGACGATCAGCAGGCTGACGACGTTGGGCAGGATGTGGCGGAACACGATCGTGTGCTCGCGAATACCCATCGCCTTCGCCGCCGTGACGTATTCCATCTCGCGCTGCGCCAGAATCTGCGCGCGCACGAGGCGGCAGGTCGGCACCCAGCTCAGCACGCCGAGCACGACCATAATCAGGTACATGCGCTGCGTCGGATCGAGCTTCGTGCCGATGACGGCGGAGAGGATCATCGCGAACGGGATGAACGGCAGGCCGCCGACGATCTCCGCGATACGCATGATGAGGATATCAATCCGGCCGCCGAAGTAACCGGCGACGCCGCCGAAGATGATGCCCAGAATCGTCGCGATGACGACGGAAATCGCGCCGACGGTCATCGTCACCTGACCGCCGTTGACGATACGGGTCAGCATGTCGCGGCCGAGGCTGTCCGTGCCGAGCACAAAGCCCTTGAGCCCCCACGTGTACATCGTGCCGTCGCTGGCCAGCGCATAGTTCTGGTAGCTGGAAACGAAGATTTTTTCGATGTTGTCCGCGCTCTGCGCCTTGGCAGGCACGTCAATCTGGCCGTATTTGTTGTTGCCCCAGGAAACCAGATCGCCGTTTTCCAGCAGCGCGGTGTAGTGATAGCGGCCGCCGTAGAGGTGAACGATCTTGGATTCAAGCGCCGGCACATTGGCCTCGCCCTTCACGGCGTTGCCCCAGACGTAGACCTCGCCGTCCTCGGTCACGGCCGCGACGGATTTGCTCGTGGAAGCGATATCCACGACGGTCTTGCCCTTCAGCCCCGCCGGAATCTTGGCGAACGGGGAGGTTTTATCCTTGTTGCCGGTGTAGGCCACCGTGCCGTCGGTCATCAGGGCGATATACTCGTTATCCGTCAGCGCGACCTTGGCGATCTTGCCCTGATACTTGCTGCGGATCTTGATATCGGCCATGTTGCCGTTGCCCCAGAGGTAGAGATTGCCGTCCGAGCAGACGATGGCGGAGAACTGGTTGCCCGCTTCGAGCTGCACCACGTCCCAATCCGCGCCGCCGGCCTTCATGGCCTTCTTCATGTCATTGGAGAATTTATCCTGCTGAAGGCGCGTGTTGCCCCAGACATAGACCTCGCCGTCCGTGTCCACCGCGACGACGTGATCCGTACCGGCGGCAATCTGCACCAGATCGGCGCTCTTGATCTCGTCCGGGATGTTCGCCACGTCGATTTTATCGGTGATGCGGGTGTGTCCCCACGTATACAGCTCGCCCTTGTTGTCAATGCCGACGCCGTAGGTGTTGCCGGAGGAGATGTCCTTCACGCCGTTATCCAGCAGCGCCTTCGGCACCTGCATCATGTTGTTCGAGGGCGGCAGGTTGGTCAGCGTGCTGTCCTGCTCGGAGAGATCGAGCACCCAGATGTGCGGACCGACCATCACGAATACGAAAATCGCGAGGAACACGATCAGGCCGAACATGGCCAGCGGGCGATGGGTGAAGTTGCTCACCATCGCGCGCATCGGGGTCTGAATCTTCTCCTCTTCCTCGGTGGAGAGCTCGGGACGCTCGTGCAGGAAGCAGCGCTTGAACCAGCGCACGAGGAAGAATTCTTTTTTCTTGTTGCTCATCGTTCTTCCTCCTTACTTGTCCACACGCACGCGCGGATCGACCAGACCGTAGCTGATATCCATCAGCAGCGAGCCGATCAGGGCGACGATGGTATAGAACATCTGAATCGCGAGCACCAGCTCAAAGTCAAGGTTGCTCAGGCCCGCCCAATAGAGCTTGCCCATGCCGTTCAGCGAGAACGTGTTCTCGATGATGACCGAGCCGGAGAAAATGCTGATGAACCAGCCGATGATCGAGGTGATGATCGGCAGCAGCGCGTTGCGCCACGCATGGGAATAGATGACGACCTTTTCCTTGAGACCCTTTGCGCGCGCAGTGCGGATGTAGTCCATGCTCAGCGCGTCGATCATCGCGCTGCGGACGTAGCGGGTCATGCCGCCCAGCGACGCGAAGGTCATAACGATGACCGGCAGGGTGATGTGGTAGAGCATGTCGATGAACTCGTCCCACTTGGTCGCGTAAATCGCGCCCGCGGTCTTCGTGCCGGAAATCGGGAAGATGCGCCAGAGCACGCAGAAGAAGAACATGAAAATCAGGGCGATGATGTAAATCGGCAGGCTGTAGCCGAGCATCGTCACCACCTGAACGGTGTTATCCACCTTTTTGCCCTTGTGAACCGCGCAGAAAATGCCCAGCGGAATCGTGATCGCCAGCGCCAGAATCGTTGAGAAGATGTTGATGAAGATCGTGTTCTTCATCGGGTCAACGATCACCTCGGTCACGTCCTTCTTGTAGAACTGGGAATAGCCGAAGTTGCCCTGAAGCAGGCCGTTGAAGCCGTTGTTGTCGCCAACATCCGGCCAAAGCCCCATCCAGCGCATGTAACGAATGACCAGCGGATCGTCAAGACCCATCTTCGCGCGCAGCTCCTGATACAACTGCTCATACTCCGCCGGTTTGAGGCTCTGCTTCTGGGCTTCCAGCTCAGCGCGCGCCGGGTCCGTCGGGATCAGGTTGTACAGCGAATACATTAAAAACGAAACGATGAGAAACACAAGCGCCATGTATCCGATACGCTTGGCAACATATTTGCCCATCTCATCCATCCTCTCTATGGTGTTCTTTCTTTTTCTTTCTCTCTCTCTTGTGGTGCGGCTCATACCGCCATGCACGGGCACGACCGCTCGGCCTGCCCGCGACATCTATATTTTCATCCGCAGGACAAGTGCTTTGCCCTTGAATCATCCCGCCTTTGTGTGTTCAAGGGCAGGGCGCTTGTCCTTCAAAAGGACGTTTCATTCAAAATCAAAAAAGTAGGGAAAAAAGGGGCGGGCAGAACGCCCGCCCCCAATTCTGTGATCGGAACTGAGCAAAAATTACTCGGCAACGGTCGCGTAGAGAATCGCCTGCTGGAAATCCCAGAAGGAATCCTGCGTGTAGTTCTCAAGCCAATCCGGATAGACGGTGATGTAGATGTTGGAGTAGAGCGGGATCTGCGGGAGCAGCTCGTTCCACAGCATCTGGAAGCCCTTCCAGTAGGTCATGTACAGCTGCGTGTTGCTGGAATCCACGCCGTAAACCATGTTCATGGTGAGCGCGTCCATCGTCTCGTTGTACAGACGGTTGAGGTTGTAGCCCTGCGCGACCATATCCGGGTCGAGCGTCCACTCGTAGGACTGGTCGTAGGCCGGGGTGAAGTTGCTGGCCAGGTTGAACATGCCGTAGGTCGGAACGGCGTACTTGTCGCCCTGGGAAGCGTCGCGGTAGTAATAGTTGAGCAGCTCGGTGAAGGTCATCACGTTCTGGTTGATCTTCATGCCGGCCTCAGCGGTCTGCGTGCCCTGCGCAAGCATGACGTTGAGCAGCTCGGAAACCGGGTTGTTCTCGGAAGAGGACCACTCGATGATCAGCGGCATCAGGATGGTGCCGTCGGCGAGGGTGACGTTGTGCGCGTAGGTGCCCGCCTCGACCTCGGTGACCTTCTTGTAGCGGATTTCGCCGGAGCCATCGACATAGTCGCTGCCGTCGGCGTTGTAGATCCAGCCGTCAGCCTTCAGCTCTTCGACGGCCGCTTCCGGATCGTAGGAATACGGATTGAGGGTCATCTCCAGCCACTCTTCGGCCTCCTGATACTGCCACAGGCCGGTGCCGTACATGCCGTTGACGACGCCGCCCCAGCCCTGGCAGAAGGTGTTCGCAAACTCGTTGCGATCCAGCAGCAGGGCAACCGCGTGACGGACAGCCTCGAACTGGGTCGGGCCGAAGTCGCACTGGAAGTTCAGCATGCCGTAGCCGGCACGGTCGAACTGCACGTAGTCAAAGCCGCCCTCGGCGATGATGTCCAGCGCCGTGTTGATCTGGTTGCCGTCGGTCACGGTGTCGTAGAAGTTGAAGGCGCCGGTCTTGAGCGCGTCGGCCCAGGTCGCGTCTTCGGTCTTGGTGACGACGATCTTCTCGATGCTCGGCTTCTGGCCTTCGAAGTTGCCCGCGTAGTTCGGGTTGATGGTCAGGGTCGCCTGCAGGGAGCCCTTGTCGAACGCGACAAGGTTGTACGGACCGGCGGAAACGCGGTCTTCACCGGCGTTGAAGCGGGCGTACTCGAGCTGCTTCTCGATGCCTTCCTTGGTGAAGTCACCGGCGATGTAGCAGCCCTCGCCGTCGTCCTTCAGCTCAACGCCCTCGCCCAGCCAGTACTTGAGGGAGAACGGCTTGAGGGCGATGTAGTTGAGGTCATAGTAATACGGGATCTTTTCCGCGAGGATGGTCACGGAGAAGGTGTAATCGTCGATCAGGCGAATGCCGGAAACCGCGGTCGCGGCGCCGTCATAGTAGTCCTTGCCGCCGACATAGGTCAGGTGGCCGGTCAGCTTCGCGCCGGTATCCATCGCGACCTTGGAGCAGGAGAAGACCTCGGCCCACAGGAAGTCGGCCGCCTTGATCTCTTCGCCGTTGTTGTAGGTCAGACCCTCGTTGATGGTGACGGTGAACGTCTTGCTGCCATCCGGGTTGACGACGGACTCGATGTTCTTGGCGATGGTCGGGTTCACGACATACTCGCCGCCCTGATTGGTGACGGTGACGCCGTAATCGTTGGTCAGATCACGGATCATCTTGTCGGTCGCGTTGTTCGTCCACCAGGAGCTGGGGGCAAAGTCGCCGCCGATTTCGGTGGAAGAACCATACACGATGGTTCCCTTCTCAGACGTGCCCTCGGCAAACGCCATCGCGCTCGCAGAAACGAGCATGGCCGCCGCCAGAAGCATGGAAAGAAGCTTCTTCATGGATACATCCTCCCAGATAATAAATTATATTTCGTCCGCAGCACGTTCTGCGTCAAAATATCGCGTTCCGATCCGGCTCTTCAGACAGAGCTGGATAAACAATATTACTATACACTGTTTTTTGTTTTCTGTCAATCACGCCGACGGTTTTTTGTCTGCTTTTGCATTCATATTTTTACCCGTTTACCCTGCCGAGTTCCAGAATTTTGCACCAAGTCTCCTCCGTGACTGGAATTCCGTTCTCGCGGTTCTTCGCGCGCGTTCTGTCAAGCCCCTCGCCCGGCGCGTGTACGCCGCGGCCGCCCTCGATGGGCGGCAGGCTGTGCAGGAAGGCGATGGTCTCCTCCATCTGCGCCTCCACGGCCTTCATATCCACGACCGCCGCCGGGTGAATCGCGATGAACACCTGACTCATGCCCTTTTCACCGTCGATCGGCAGGCCGATCATGCGGCTCGTGCGCCCGGCGGAGAGCATCGACGCGCAGAGATCCAGCATGATGGACAGCGCGCTGCCCTTCCACATCGCCATCGGCATCATCCGGCCGCTCTCGCAGATCTTCTGGGGATCGCAGGTGGGGTTGCCGTCCGCGTCGTAGCCGCAGGGCGTATCGAGCATCTTGCCCTCCTGCGCCATGATTTCCAGCTTGCCGTAGGCGTACTGGCTCACCGCCATATCCATCACCAGACTGCCCTTTTCGCGCGGGATGGCGAAGGTGATCGGGTTGTTGCCGGTGGAGGGTTCGAGCGTGCCCCACGCTGTCAGGTTCATGCAGGTATTGGTGAAGCAGATGCCCATCAGCCCCGCGTCCGCCATCGTCAGGCCGTATCGACCCGCGCGCAGCCAGTGGCTGTTGTTGCGCAGCGCGACGCAGGCGATGCCGTGCGCCTTGGCCAGCTCGATGGCGCGCGCCGTCATCTGCTCCGCAATCAGCGGGCCGACGCCGAAATGCGCGTCATAGACCTCCAGCGCGCCGAAGCCGCCGGCCTTCTCGGCCTTCGTCACCTTCGGGTCGCAAAGCCCGCTCTCCATATCGCTGATGTATCGCGGATAGCGGTTCATGCCGTGGCTGTAAATGCCGTCCAGCGAGTTGCCCGCAAAGATTTCGGCAAAACGCCTCGCGTCTTCCTCGCCCATGAATCGGCTCAGCCCCTTCGCCATTTCGCGAACAGCCTCGTCGTATTGAACGTAAATCATGCGGATAGTTCCCCCTTATCGGCTGTGATTCCCTTGTTTTTTCGCGGCGCGCCTTCTTTTTTCCTGCCAACCGGCGCTGTCAATTTCTGTCGGAGCGATTTCTTTTCGGCACGATCCGCCGCACAAGCCCGAGCAGCGCTTCCTCGATCTGCGCGCTGTATTTCATGGCGAACACAAAAATCAGCAGCCCCGCGCCGCCGATGACCGCCCACGCCCAAACCGGCAGGCTGAGCGACCCGCTGCCCAGCAGCGCCGCGACAATCAGCCCCCACGGCCTGGCCAGCGCCATGATCGCGACAAACCGCCCGAGCGAAATCTTCGTCAGCCCCGCCAGCATGCAGAGCGCGTCATCCGGGAAAAACGGAAAGAGCATCGTCAAAAATAAAAACATATCCTGCTTTTCCTCGATGATCGGCAGGTATTTTTCCATCACGCCCTTGTCCAGAAACCGCTGCACCGCGTTGCGCCCCAGCGCCCGCGCCGCCAAAAACACGATCACAGACCCCGCGATCACCGCCAGCACGCCCAAAATCATCGCCGGCCAGAAGCCCAGCGCCAGCGCGCCCGCCATCATCGAAATGTTGCTGGGAATCGGCGCGACGATGACCGTCATCATTTGCAGCGCGAAATACACCGCGCCCGCCCAGACGCCCGCGCCCGCGATCACCTCGCGCAGCGCCTCCACCGAGTTGATTTTTTCAAAAAATCCGTTTTTCCAAAGCGCGTAGCCGCCCACCGCCAAAAGCGCGGCGACGACCAGCGCAGCCAAAATGATGCGGATTATCTTTTTTCGGTTCACGGTACTCCTTCCGTCTGCCTTTCGGCAGACACCTCCCTCAAAGAGGGAGGTCTTCTGTCAGATGCACAGCAATGCGCGACCGAGGGAGTTACGACTCCTTCCGTCTGCCTTCCGGCAGACACCTCCCTCGAAGAGGGAGGTCTTCTGTCAGATGCACAGCAACGCGCTCTTCTTTCTTCAAATGCGCTCTTCTTTCTTAATTACGCAATAAGGAGCTCCCTCTTCGAGGGCATGTAGCTTGCCGCCCGCTGTGCGGGAAACAGGCATGCGAAATGCCGAAGGTCTGTCAGCGAAGCTGACTGAAGGAGTCGTTCCCCTTCACAACACCGCCGCCGCGATCGTATACCCCCATGTAAACACAACCAGCAGCGCCGCGCAGACCGACAGCCCGACGGCGTGCGCCGCGCGGCTTTTCAGGCTCTGCGCCTGCAGAATCGGCAGCGTTGCCAGCGCGTAAAGATACCGCGCGCCGGAAAGCAGCCACGTCGGGGACAGCACGACGGCCACGTACACAAAGCTGTACGCCGCCAGATCGAACGGCAGCTTTTTCTGCCGCGCCGCCAGCAGGATGTAGATATACCCCATCGCCAGAAGCTGAAAGCCCCAAGTGAACAGCCAGTCGTCATCCCCGCAGGTGGAAATCAGGTAGCTGACGGTGTTCGCCGTCGAAGCCCAGAACGAGCCGGGCTGCTGATACCAGTTCTCCTTCTGATAGATCAGGTAGGTCATCGGGTCGCCCGTCACCAGCCAGTTGATTCCCCAGTAGATGAACAGGCCGCCGAATACCATGCCCACCTGCGCCAGACAGCGCAGCACCGCCTTCATCCGGAGCCCCTCGCGGGGGATGCGCGCCAAAAACGCGATGATGAACAGACCGGAGACAATCACCCCCGGCATGCGCGTCAGCGCGCTGGCCATGCCGCACAGCGCCGCGCCCCACGGATGACCGCGCCGCAGCAGGCAGACCGTTGCCAGCGTCAGGCTGATAAACAGCGCCTCCGTGTACGCGCAGGCGAGGAACACGCTCATCGGGCTGAGCAGAAAATACGCGACCGCCAGCCGCGCCCCGTGCCCGCCCAGATGCATCGCCGCCAGATCGTAGAGCAGCGCGGCGCACAGCCCCGAGCAGAGCAGCGAAACCAGCGTCCCCGCCGCGAACAGGTTTCCGCCCGTGAAGGCCGAAAACACGCGCGTCACCGCGGGATACAGCGGGAAGAACACCAGCCGAAGCCGCGCGTCGCCGACGTTCGTATAGCCGTCCCGCGCAATGCCCAGATAATGCCGCACATCCCAGTGTGTCCACAGCGCCTCGAAGGAATCCGCGAACGAATCCGCCCCGCCGCCCTTCCTATAAAAGGCATACGCCAGCGCGTAGAGCATCAGGCGGCTCGCCACCGCCGCCGCCGCGGCCAGCGCCATGGCCCGTCCGTCCGGCAGCGCCCGAACCGTTTCATTCTCCAGCCCCGAGGCGCTTTCCTCCCCCCGCATCACGCGGGTCAGTCGAACGCATAGGCAAACGCCGCAAACGCCCATCAAAATTGCGGACGCTGCGGCGGCTGTCGTTTGTAAAAGATTGGATAGCGCGTCCATCATGCTCCTGCACCTCAGCGCTTGCGCTTTCCGTTTTTCTGCGGGGTCTTCGCCGGGTGATAGGCCTCGTCTTTGCTGACGCGCGGCGGGAGGGCGTTGATCCCGGCGATTTCGTTGCCGTCATCCTCCTCCATCATCTTCGCCACGCGGCTCACGAGCCCCTTCTTCGGCTTTTTCGCCGCCTCGGCGGCTTGCTGCACCTGCGGCCACTGGGGCGGATCGGGCAGCTGCTCCACCGTTTCGCCGGAAACATAATCGCTGTATGTTCTCGGCTTCTGCTGGGGCGCGCGGCGGCGGCGCGGGGCGGTCTGTGCGTCGGTCTGCGCCGCCTCGTCGCTCTGCGCGGCGCGGCGCGCCATTTCCGCGTCATAGGCCGCTTTTTCCTGCCGATAGCGCGCCATATCCTGCTCGTACTGCGCCTTTTGGCGCTCATATTCGGCCAACTGCCGCTGATATTCCGCCTGCGCCTTCTGCCGCTGCGCTTCTTCATAGGCTTTTTGCTGGGCGATGCGCTGCTGCTCGGCTTCGTATGCCTTTTGCTGCGCGATGCGCTGCTGCTCGGCTTCGTAGGCTTTTTGCTGCGCGACGCGCTGCTGCTCGGCCTCGTAGGCCTTTTGCTGCGCGATGCGCTGCCGCTCGGCCTCGGCCTTCTGCCGCGCCTCTTCCTGCATCTGCTGCTGCCATGCGTCGATCTCCGCGCGGCGGCGCTCCACCTCGGCCGCGCCCGGCCCTTCCGCGCGCACGGCGGAATAGCGCTGGGTTTCGGCCATGCCCTCGGCGGCCTTCGCGCCGTATCTCATGCCGGGGTATGCGCCCAGCTCCTCGTCCGGCACGCTCTGCGCGCGCTGCATGACCTCCTGCGCCTGCCGCTCGTCCATCTGCGGCTGCTGGAGCGGCAGCCACTGTTCTTCTTCCTCTTCCGGCGCGCCTGAATCCGTTTGCGCATAGGCGGCGGGCATTTTCTGCGTTTCGTCGCCGCTCGGCGCGCGCTTTTTGCGCTTTTCCTCCTGCTCCGGCTCGGGCATGCGCAGAAAACGGCGCGCCCGCCTCGCCCAGAGGTGATACGGCTGCCAGCGGATCAGCCAAACCAGCCAGTCGATCGCCAGCCCCGCCGCCAGAATCACGACGACAATCAGGACCCAGTTTTTGCCGAGAAATTCCAGCAGGGTCGTGTGGTCGGTGGTAAACAGCGCCCAGATCGCGTTGACCAGCGCGCGCACCCAGCCCATCAGCAGGTTAAACAGCGAATCTGCGAGTGTTCCCATGTTTCCTCCGTTTTATGGCTTCGCCTGCAGCGTGACGGTGACTTCCGGCGAGCTCAGCGCGCAGGTGAACTCCGGCGCGTTGTCGATATGAATCTGCACCGGCAGGGTGTATACGCCCTCCTCCAGCCCGGAAACATCCACAAACAGATGCACGCTCGATGCGTCCAGCGCGTTGATGAAGGTATAGCCGCCGGTGAGCTGCGCGGTGGTGCTCGCCGCGCTGAGCGAGGCGGTCAGGTGATCCGCCAGCCCATCCGTCTGAATCGGCAGGCGGCGCAGCGTACATTCGGTCTGCTTTTCGCTGATGCGGGCGGTCACGCCGATCTCGGTCGGCAGCGTGTTTTCAACGCCCGTCAGCTTTTTCAGGCGCACATAGCCCGTCACATCCTCCGTCGCGCCCCCGATGTTCAGCGGCGAATCCGTCGTCAGCGCGTCGATTGCATCCAGCAGCTCCTGCCGCGCAGCGACGGGCACAGTCTCCTCCGCCAGCTCGATGGCCGTCAGTTCATAGCCCTCCGCCGGTTTGCCTGTCACGAAGCTCTGCGCCTCCAGCGGCACATTCTTCATCGGCACCAGCTCGGTTTCCACCACGACGGAATTGGTGATGACGGATTGGTTGGTGATTTCCAGCTTGTCGGAAACGACGACGTTCCCCTGCGAATCCTGCAATTCGATGTTCAGCGCGGAGCGATCCGTCATCCGGCGCTCGCTCAGCGCGGATTGATCCAGCCGCGCCACGACGCGCGCCACGCTGGCCACCAGCGACTGCGGGCCGGAGACGGACAGCGTCGTGGGGTCGGTCTTATAGCTGTCCAGATACAGCCCTTCCGGGATCGTCCCGGTCATTTCGAGCACGACGGGCACGCGGCGGGTGATGTAGCGCTCCACGTTCACGGTAATTGAGGCCGGTTCGCAGGAGACGACCGGGCCGTAGAGCTGAGAGGAATAATACGTCACACTCAGCTCGTTCTCGCCCTCGCCGGTGATCTGGCTCAAATCAAAATGCGGGTTATAGGCCGTGCCGCTGACGCGGTTGTAGTTGGCCTGCGTCACCTCGACGGTCATCTTGACGGCGGGCACCTTTTCAAGGATGTCGTCCATCACGATGTATCCGCGGCTCTTGAGCGCCGCCTCGCCCGTCACCGTGACGGCGACGTTGGCGAATGTCTTCTGCCGCGTCAGCGTACCGTCGGAGGCGACCAGCGCGCTCCAGCAGACCACCGCCGCGAGCGCGGAAACGGTGATCAGAAACGGCTTGCCGGCCACCACCCTGGCGATGATCCGCCGCAGCTTGCGGAACGGGCCGCGTCCCTCAGGCTTTCTTGTCGGCCTGCTGTTCATCATGGGCGCCCTTCCTCCTTTGCTTGAAATGCAGCAGCGGCACACGGGCGTCCTTGTCCTGTGCGTCGTAAATGCCATGGAGAATCTGCCGCAGGGATGCCTCGTCCAGATGGCGGACGAGCCTGCCGCCCTCGGCCATGGAGATGATGCCCGTCTCCTCGGAGACGATAAACACCTTCGCATCCGAAATTTCGCTCACGCCCAGACCCGCGCGGTGGCGCGTACCCAAATCGCGCCCCACGCCCGTGGTATCCGACAGGCGCAGCAAACAGGCCGCCGCGATCACGCGGTCGCCGCGAACCACCACCGCGCCGTCGTGCAGCGGGGTGTTCGGCTCGAAAATGTTTTCAATCAGCGGCTGGGAGATGACGCCGTCCACACGGGTGCCGGTGGCGATTACGTCGTTCAGCCGGATCTTGTTTTCAATGACGATCAGCGCGCCGACCTTGCGCCGCGCCATGTGCTCCAGCGCGAGGATCATTTCGTCGATAATCAATTCGGCGTTGCCCGCCTGCACGAGCGCGGTCGAGCTGTCAAACACGCTGTTGTTGCCCAGCTCTTCCAGAATACGCCGGATTTCGGATTGAAACAGCACAATCAGCAGCACCGGCCCGGCGTTAATCATCCACGCCAGCAGCGCGTGGATGGTGCGCATGCCGAGTACGTCGCTGAGCCATGTCGCAATCAGCAAAATGATGATACCCTTGATCGTCTGTGACACGCGCGTCTGCCTGACGTGCACGAGCAGCTCATAAATGATGATGGTCAGCAGCAGGATATCGATCAGGTCGATCAGACGCGGCCTGTTGAATACGTTCCACAGGATTGCTGATATCTGTTCCCCAATCGCGTTCAAGGCACTTCCTCCCATCTATAACGGCATGTGTTTCTATTATACACCATCGCCATTCTTTCGGACAGGGGCTATCGTTTGTTATTTTTGTAAAATTTTGTGGCGGTTTGTGAACGACGCCTTCCGTCTGCCTCCGGCTGCCGCCCAAGGCGCAAAAAATATTGAGGCTGTCAAGCCACTCCCGATCATTCAAGAATCAAAAACTAAGCATTTTCAGAATATGGGGCTTTGCCCCATCGCCCCACCAAAGGGCTTTCCGCTCGCCCTTTGGAAACCTTCGGGCAAGAAATCCTAGTTTTTCTTGAAATATCGGTTTTATTAGCTTGACAGCCCCGTGATTTTCACTTGATCCGCGCTCAGGCACCCGCGCCGTCCGCGTGCGCGCCCGCCGTGTGCGCGGCTTCCCGCGGGGTGAAGAGCATGGAGATGCTCCAAAGCCCCGCCGCGCCGACAATGGTATACAGCACGCGGGAGATCATCGCCGCCTGCCCGCCGAACAGGAAGGCAATCAGATCAAACTGAAACAGGCCGACAAGCCCCCAGTTGATCGCGCCGACGATCACCAGCAGCAGAGAAAAACGATCCATTGCATCCACTCCTTTCCGCCATGCAGTCTGCGCGGAAAGGGCGCGTTTTATTCGGTTTTTTTCGCGCCGGGGAACTCGATCACCTTGCCCCGCTCCATCCGCGCCTCCTCGGGCCACGCGCGGGCGGGCACGTCGGTCAGCAGTCCCTCCCGAATACAGGCGTTCACCAGCCGAACGGCATAGCTGAGCGCCGCCTCCGGCGGATAGCCGATGGTTTCGGATAGCGTCAGCAGTTCGTCATAGGTGGCCTGCTCCATTTCCATCGTAACTTTGGGGCGCATGCACCAGCCCTCCTCGAAAAGATTCGCAAAAGCCGCGTTCTGTGTCACATCGCGTCGGCCTCGTCGGTTTGCAGCGTCAGCAGGTCGGAAACCCTGTCCCGCCTGGAAACGCAGACGCGGATATCGTTTCCCACGTCGAAGCCCGCCGCCGAAAGCGCGCCGCATACCGTATTATATGCCAGTTCAGGTAAATTATTGTCAGTAGAAAGGTGAGAAAGAAAGACGGCGCGCGTTCCGCTTTCCGCCAGCTCGCACAGCGCGCGGGCGCAGTCCTCGTTATTGAGGTGCCCCCTCTGGCCGAGAATCCGCTGCTTGAGCCGCTGGGGATACGGCCCGCGGCGAACCATGTCCACATCGTGATTGGCCTCCAGCACCAGCGCCTGACAGCCGGAAACCGCGCGCATCCACGTCTCGCTGATGTGCCCGATATCCGTCGCCACGCCGCAGCGCAGCCCCTGACAGTCAAAGGCGAACCCGACGGGATCGGCCGCGTCGTGCGGAATCGGGAACGGATGGACATTGAGCGCGCCGATATAAAAATCCTCCCCGGTGTAAAACGTGCGCATGCACTTTTGCGGAATCCCGGTCTCCCTCTGCAAAATGCCCTGCCACGTGCCCTCGTTGGCATAGACGGGCATTCCGTACCGGCGGCAGAGCACGCCGAGCCCGCGAACATGGTCGATATGCTCGTGCGTGACCAGAATCGCGTCGATGTTCCGAATATCCACGCCGATTTCGCGCAGATTGGCCTCCACGCGCGCGGCGCTCATCCCTGCGTCCACCAGGAGCTTCACACCGCCGCAGGCCATATAAACGCTGTTTCCCGACGAGCCGGAAAACAGCGGGCAAAGGTTGAGCTGCATGACTTTACAAATTCCTCTCTATCCGTTACAATCCATAGATGTATTATAGCGCAACTCCGGCGCCGCGTAAAGGAGAAGAAACACGATGGAGCATTATCGCCTGTGGGGGCGCGTCATCAGCCGCCACCGCATTGTAAAAAATGAAACCGTCGAGATTCACGACGGGGATATCGAGTCCGCCTTTCTGGAGCTTTGCCGCCGCTTCGACGTGCAGCGCCCGCTGCAGCTGCCCAAGCATAACCGCGAATGGGAGAAGTTCGGCCGCACGTTTTACACGAAGGAGCATTTCACCGAGCCCATCGACTTTGACAAGCTCGAAGTCGAGCTGCTCACCCCGGACGGCGAAAAGAAGCACAGCGGCCCGCGCACCCCGCTGATGGACGCTTGAGCGCGCCGGTCGTCGGCCGTTTCGCGCCCACGCCGAGCGGGCGGCTGCATTTGGGCAACCTGCTCTGCGCGCTGATCGCGTATCTCTCCGCCCGCAGTCAGGGCGGGCGCTTTCTGCTGCGCATCGAGGATCTGGATACGCCGCGCTGCCCCAAGCGCCTGTGCGACGCCGCCGTTTCCGATCTGGCGTGGCTGGGCGTCGCCTGGGATGAACCGCCGCTCGTGCAGAGCGAGCGCACCGACGTCTATCGGCGCTATTTTGACGCGCTCGATGAAAAAGGCCTGCTCTATCCCTGCTTCTGCACCCGCGCGCAGCTCCACGCCGCCGACGCGCCCAACCGCGGCGACGACATGCCCGTTTACGCCGGCACATGCGCCCATCTCTCCCCGGAGACCGTCGCGGAGAAGCTGAAAACCCGCCGCCCCGCGTACCGCCTGCGCGTGCCGGATGAAACGATTGCCGTCTGCGACCGCCACTACGGGCTGTATCAGGAGAATCTCGCGCGCGACTGCGGCGATTTCATTCTGCGCCGCTCCGACGGGCTTTTCGGCTATCAGCTCGCCGTCGTCGTGGATGACGCGCTCAGCGGCGTAAACGAAATCGTGCGCGGTCACGACATCCTGTCCTCCACGCCGAGACAGCGCTATCTCCAGCGCCTTTTGGGCTTTGAAACGCCCGCCTACGCGCACATTCCGCTGCTTGAGGACGCGCAGGGCCGCCGCCTTGCCAAGCGCGACGGCGACACCGACCTGTCCGCGCTCTCCAAGCGCTTCACCCGCGAGGACATCCTCGGCATGCTGGCCTACAGCGCGGGGATTCTGCCTGAAAACCGCCCCGCGACCATGGAGGCGCTGATCGGCGCGTTTGACTGGAAGAACGTCAAAACGGAGGATATGCGCCTGCCGCCGTCCTTCCAATTTGCCGCCAGTTCCACCTGATACGATTGATATGATAAAAGACGCTGCCGCAGATGGTTTTCATCGGCGACAGCGTCTTTTTAATCCCTTTGCGTTCTGCGCAGGGCGCAGGAGAGCGCCGCCAGCGCCAGCGGCATGAGATAGATCACCGGGAAGCCGTAGCGGTCCTGATGCTCGATGCACGGGCCGCAGAGAATGACCGCCATCGTCAACATCTGCGGAAGCAGGATCGTCAGCATCCCGCGCGCTTTTCGGCTGCATGCAATCGCGCAAGCGCCCAAAAGCACCGCGCAGTAAAAGCCCAGCGTATTGAGCTGGAGCGCAAACGGGAGCGCCAGCGCGACCTGACGCAGACTGCTTTCCATCTTCTCCAGTCGGGTCAGCGTCCCGCTTCGGTGAATATCCAGCGCTTCTTCCTCCTGCGCGGAAAGCCCGGTTCCCGTGAAAATCGCCAGATTGTAGGTGCTCACGTCGAACAGCAGCGCATTTTGGATGATCGTCGCAGACAGATAGCAGCCGGGGTGCCGGATCATCTGGCTCGCCCACGCCTGTCCATACGCCAGCCAGTCGCGCGGCGTCGCCGTCTTCCGATACATCGCCTTCACCGGGTCGGAAAGCTCCGGCTGATAGCGTTTTGCCAGCTCGTCGTAAACCAGCACCCCGTCGATCGCCGCGCGCTCCTCGTCGGTGACTTCCGAGGCGTATTCCGAAACAAACCGCGCCGTCTGCTGAAACGGCAGGGACAGCGCCTCGCCCAAGCTCGCCGCCTGCGGATGAAAGCGCGCGTCAAACGCCGCGTCAAACCCCGCGCCGAGCAAAAGCGGAAGCGCCGCAACCGCGGCAATCGCCGCCCGTCGTTTTCTGCCGCGCGTTCCCAAAAACAGCGCCGCGCAAATCGGAATCCAGACCATCGCGCCGTTCGGGCGCATCCGAAGCATCAAAAACGCGGACAGGGTCATGCGGAGCACAAACCCCGCGCTAAACCCGTCACTCTCCTTTTCCAGAAAACGCTGTCGAACCATCTCGCAGAGCATCAACAGCATCGCGTAGCTGTAAGGAACATCCTTGAGGATCACCGTGATGTTGTCGCAGTACACCGGCGCGAAAGCGCACAGCGCAAGCGAAAGCGCCCGCAGCCAGACCGGCGCGCAAAGCCTGCGCATGATCCACTGGCTGTACCCGATCACCGCCGCCGCAAAGACTGCCTGCACCAGCACATAGGCAAACAAGCCCGCGTTTCCGCTGCCCAGCGCATGCCCCAGCCGGGTCACCCCCAGCAGGAAGAACGCCAGAAGCGTCGGATGATGCTTGCTCCACGGCAAAAGCCCCAAAATCTGGTCAAACTGAGATTGCGTATCCGAATTCATGGAAGCCGGATAGCTGACCGCCAGATGCGGCAACCAGCAGAGCAGCACGGCGGCCATGCAAAACAGCAGGGTATGCGCCCGATACGCCCTGCGCAGCGCGCCGTCTCTTTGTATCCGCAAATCCAGCCTTCCGTCCAGCCCGGCCTCCAGCAGGCGGAAAAGCAGCTCGAACAGGCTCGCCATGCCCAGTGCCAGCACCGCCGCCTTGAGCTTCTGGCTGCCGGAAAGGAAGGGCTGATTCAGGTCGTTCGTGTTAACCACGCTGACCGCGATCACCTGCCAAACGCCGAGAAACAGCGCCGCCAGCCGAACCCGAAGCCCCGCTTTGGGCAGGCGCTCGTCCGCCCAGCTCAGCGCCAGAAGACACACCAACGCCGCCAGCGCCACCGCGCCGCTCGTCCCCACGAGCGACTGGCCGATGTTGACGTAATTGTCGCCGCTGCGCACGTTCAAATCCACAAACATTGCCCACGCCATCAGCCCGGCGCGCAGCACATTTCCGATTTTCAAAGCGCTCATTTGTTTTTCGTCACATACACCGCCGTCGCGACGGGTACCTCCTGCTCCGTGCCGGAACGGGTATACGCGCCGTCCGCCGGGAGAGTGATGGCCTCGCCGATCAGGTAGAATGTGTAAACGCCGCCCTGCTCCACCTCGTCCGCCGTGGACAGCACGACGTACAGCGCATCCTCCCACACGCCGGTGGCGGGATTGCTGACGCAGACCAGCGCGCACGGCTGACCGTCGTAATCCGTAAATTCCATCACCTTGCCGCGCAGGATGAAGCGCTTCTGCGCGTACTGCGCGGGCTTTTTCGCCAGCTCGTCGTAGTCAAGCGCGATCATCTTCTGCCGGAACTGGGCGATCAGCTCGCGCTGCGTCCACTCCCGCGTGAGGGTGATGCTCCGGGTGCTCTGGGCAAAGCCGTCCGCCTTCGCGCGGAAGGTGAAGGTCTCCGTGCCCGCCTCGCTCATAAACACGCGGACGGAGAACCCGCCGTTCTTCCCTGCCTTGACGTTGGTATTCATGCCCTTGCCGTCGATATACACCGTCGCGTTCGGCTCGGTCACGCCGCGCACGGTCACGCTGCCGCCGGTGAACGTCGTGCTCTCCGGCTCGGTGATCTCCAGCCGCGCATCCGGCTTTTCGTAGCGGATCGTGAACGTCGCGGTATCTTCCCCAGCCGTCACCACCAGCTCATGGTCGCCTTCGTCCGCCAGCTTGACCTTCAGGGAGAAGCTGCCGTCCTTCTTCGCGCCGGTCTTGGCGAGCTGCTTTCCGCTCTCCTCCACCCGGATCTCCGCAGAAGCCGCGGCATGGCCGGACAGCGTGAGCTGCGCCGAGGTCGTATACGCCGGGATTTCGTCCAGCGTCAGGCTGCCGCTGGTCTCCACCGCCGCGCTGCCCAAAATGGGTTCGGGCGTGGCGGTCGGCTGCATCGTGGCCGTGGCCTGCGGCGTGGGCGTCGCCTGCCCGAGCGAGGAAAGCAGCTTCATGCCCGAAAGGAGCTGCTCCATGCGTGCGTCGTCCGCCTCGTCCGGTTCGCGGCCCACGATGGTCTGCTCGATCATATACAGTTTGCCCAGATGCAGCGTCGCGTAGCGCAGGCTGTACACCGGCATGGACGCATACATGGCCGAGCTGGTCAGGCGCACGCAGGCGGGCGCGGTATCGACATAGGCGCAGGTTTCATACAGGCCGCTCATTTCAAACTGCGCCAGAAACGCGAGCCGCTGCTCCTGCGTCATCTTGTCCATATCCTGCACATCGGCGAATTTTCCCGCGTCCGTCACGCTGACGGCAATCTGCCCGCCGTCGTCCGGGATGACCTCCATCACAATGCCCGAGGCCACATAGCTGGCCAGCACGGCCTCGCTGCTCGTGCCCAGCGACTTGAGCAGCGCCTCGTGCTCGCCCAGATTCGTCTGCGTGAGCACGGTTTCATCCTCCCGCTGCGTGTAGCGGAATCCTTCGTAGGGAAAAACATACGTCGCCGTCTGCGCGAGCGCGCCCGCGCCCAGCGCAAGCAGCCCGGCGCACAGCAGCATACAAGCCTGTCGTTTCATCGAGAAAGCCCCCTTTGGGTGTCGGCGGTTGTTTTCTTATTTTTTCGCAACGTCGCGGCTCATGGCCGAAAGCTGCGCGAGCGCAAACATGAACATCAGGTTGATGGGCAGCATCGCGCTGAGCGTCGCGCTCTCCATCATGCCGATGAGCAAACTGGCGAACGTCATCATGCAAAGCCCCAGCGCGCCGCGCGGCCGCTTGGGCGCAAAGAAGACGCGAATCGTCTGCCAGACCGCAATCGCCAGGAAGACGATCTGCGGTACCAGACCGATCAGGCCGAAATCGGCCGCCCACTGCAGGTAGGCATTGTGAACGGCTATGCCGTCCGTCCAGGAAATATACTGACCGATTTTGTGCCCCGTCTGGTTGACGCCGTTGCCGATCATCATCATCTTCGGGTTATCGCGCCAGAACATGAAGACGGCGCGCCAGATATCGGTTCGATCGCTGAACGAGCCATCCGTGTTGGCCAGCACGCGCGCCCGTATCTTTCTGACCTGAATTTCCGGCACTGCGGGTTCGGCGGCTGCCTCCTGCGCCGGCGGTTCAGCCGCCTCGACCGACGCTTCCGCCGTCGTTTCTTCGGCGCTCGGTTCGACCGGCTGCGCTTCCGGCACATCTTCGGCGCTCAATTCGGCCTGCTGCGCTTCCGCCTGCTCGGCCAGCGCCGCCTGAAGCGCCGCGTCATACGCCAGTTGGTTGTAGTGCGCAACCGCCGCGCGGGTCATCCTGTCCGCGCCCCAATAGCCGCCGCCCAGCACAACCGCACCGGCCAGCACCGCCGCCAGCAGACCCGCCGCGACATTCCGGCGGCAGAGCACACGGCGAACGCCGTCAAACGCGGCAGCGGCCAGCACGGCCAACAGCGCATAGCGGGACGTGCGGCTCTGGGTCAACACGATAACCGACATCGACATCACGGCCGGAATCAGGCAGAAGAGCTTGAGAAGGATGTTTCGGTGGTAGCCCACGCCCATCACGCACATCATGCACAGGCTGATGACAATCATGCCCGTGATGTTGTAATGCACACCGGAACACAGCCATCCCTCGACCGCGCCGAAGCCAAACGGCCCCAGATCGGCGGCGTAAATCGTGCCGCTCCACGCGCAGAACAGAAGCGCCCCGCAGAATACATAGGCGAAGACCGCGCTCAATACGCTCATCGTCGCCATCAGCATTTCGCGCTCGCGCTGCTTTCTCTCGGAAATCGACGCATAAATGCCGAAGAACATCACCGCGTAGCCATACCACGCAGTCACGTTCTTGCCCGTAAAGCCGAAGCGAATCGCAAACGGCACCAGAATCCAGAGATACAGCACAAAGAGCGTCACCACGTCCGCCCTCGCCGGTTCGAGCGAGGACGCGCGCCGCTGCAAGCGCAGCAGGCACAGCGCCGCACCCCACGGGATGACGATATAGCCGTACAGCAGGCTCATCGGCTCGCGATACCACGCCACAATGGCGCTATCCCCGAGCGTCGCGTATAAAAACGTCACGATCAGGAACAGCGCTTCATTGCCGAACACCGCCAGCATGATATCCCGAATCAGGCTCTGGCCGCGCGCGAGCAACCCGTTTTCTCGTTTCTGTTCAGACATAATTTCCCTCATCCTTTTGATTTGAAAAAAGGCGGGGAGGATTACTCCTCCACGCCCAGCACATCGACGGCAGCCGGGCTTTCCGGCGCGGCAACGGTTTCCTGCGGTTCGTTCGCAGTCTGATTTTCCGCCGGGTTCACCGGCTTGCGCGGGCCGCGGCGGCGGCTGCGGCGGCTGCGGCTCGGCTTTTCGCCCTGCGGCTTCTCGGCGCTCTTTTCAGGGCGCTCCGGCTGGTTTTTGAGCATGATGACCACGCGGCGGTTCGGCTCCTCACCCTCCGAATGGGTGGTCACGGCCGGGTGATTTTGCAGCGCGGTATGCAGCACGCGGCGCTCGTAGGGATTCATCGGCTCGAGCACAACCTTGCGGCCGGTCTTGACCGCGCGGTTGGCCATGCGCTGCGCCAGACGGCGCAGGCTGTCCTCGCGCTTGGCGCGGTAATTTTCGGTATCCAGCGTGACGCGGATATAGCCCTCGCGCCCCTTGTTCACCTGCAGGCTGGTGAGATACTGGAGCGCGTCCAGCGTCTCGCCGCGGCGGCCGATGAGGATGCCCAGCGTGTCGCCGATCATGTGGATGGAAAGGTTATCCGCCTTGCTGTCGTCTACGTAGACGTCCACCTTGACGCCCATGCGGTCGGTCACGTCCATCAGGAATTTCTGCGCGCGTCCCGCCGGGGTGTCCTCCGGATGGATGACGGGCGGCTCGGTCGGCACGAACGTCTCGGCGGGAACCATCGGCGCGAAATCGCGCTTCTCGCTCTCCTCGCGGGCGGGGCGCGCCGGGCGCGGCTTGCGCTCGCGCGGCGGCTTGGGCACTTCCGGCTTCTTTTCCGGCTTGGTCTCGGCCTTGGGCGCTTCCGGCTTGACTTCGGCCTTCGGCGCGGCGGGCTTGGCCTCCGGCTTCTTCTCCGGCTTCTTTTCCGGCTTCATTTCCGGCTTCGCCTCGGCCTTGGGCGCGTCCGGCTTCGCTTCCGGCTTGGGCGCTTCGGCCTTCGGCGCGGCGGGCTTCGGCGCGGACTTCTTTTTCTGCTCGTTCAGGCTGAAGCTGCCCAGCAGATCGCTCAGCCCGTGATCGTCCTCGCGCTCATCCTCCATCACGGTCAGGCGCACACAGGCAGGCTTGCTGCCGAACAGGCCGAACAAGCCCTTCGCGCCCTCCTGAAGCACGTCCACGTGCACGTCGGCAATGGTGACGCCCAGCTCGGCCAAACCGTTGTCGATGGCCTCCTGCGTCGTTTTGCCGGTGAATTCCTTGATTCTCATCAGATGCCGACCTCCTCAGCCTTGGCCGCCTTGCGGTCCTGCTGCTCAAAGTACTTGTTGAAGCAAATCTGTTCGACGATGGCGTAGATGTTGGAAACCACCCAATACAGGGCGAACGCGGAGTTGTAGCTGGCGCAGAAGTAGAGGGACATGAAGGTCATCACATAGATCATCATCTTCTGGCTGCCCGCCTGAGACGGATCCATCGGGCTGTTCTTCATGGTCAGCTTCTGCATGAAGATCTGGGAAACGACGGAGAGGATCGGCAGCAGGAACCAGCCGTTGCCCTCCTGATAGATGGAGAAGCGGATCAGGCCGAGGATGTTCAGGTTGCCCAGACCCGCCACCGGCGCGATATACGGCGCGTAGGCCGCGGAGCTGATGAACGGGGTGACGACGTCGTTGATGTAGGTCGTCAGGTCGGCGGCGCCGGCAAAGCTGAGCGCCTGCGGGATCACGCCGTCGGCGACGAGCTTGGCGCTCACGTCGTTCCAGACCTTGTAATCCACCAGACGGAGGGACTGCACATCCGGCATGTAGGTCGCAAACGGGCTGTCGGGCATCCAGAGGTTCTTGATCCACAGGAACGGCTCGACCAGCGTGTGCGGGTCAATCTCCGGGTTGTGGTAGAAGGTGAGGAACTGAGACACCAGCTGCTCGTTCGCGAACGTGCGCAGCGCGTAGAACATCGCGAAGAGGATGACCATTGAAATGAGCATCGGCAGGCAGGAGCCCATCGGGTTGACGCCCTCTTTGCGATACAGCTCCTGGAGCTTCTGGTTGAGCTTCTCCTGGTCATCCTTGTATTTGGCCTGAAGGGCGGCCGCCTTGGGCTGGATGGTCGACATGCGCATGGTGGAGCGGCGGCTCTTGAGGTTGAGCGGCATGACCACCAGCTTGATCAGGATGGTGAAGACGATGATCGTCAGCGCGTAATTGTTGATGAACGTGTGCAGCGCTTTGATGAGCGTGAGCAGCAGCGAATTGAGAAAACTCATGGACGGAACGTCCTCCTTGCGTCAAGAATTGTCCTCAGCCTGTCCGCTTGGGCGAACGGCCTTCCCCGCCGGGGGATAAACGACTTTTTTGTCAGTTTTTTTCGATTTTCGGCTTCGTTTCGGGGGCACGGGGTCGTAAAAGCTTCCCTTATAAAAGGGCTGGCAGCGCAGCAGCCGCCGGATGGCCAGATAGCCGCCGTAGAGCGCGCCGTGCCGCTCGACGGCCTGCATCGCGTAGGTCGAGCAGGTCGGCGTAAACGGGCAGCAGGGCGCGTGCATCGGGCTGATAAACCGCCGATAAAAGCGGATCAGCAGCAGCAGCAAACGCTTGATCACGGGCAATCCGCCGCCTTTTCAGCGGGTCTCGGCTTCTTCTGTGCGTCGAGAAGAAGCAGGTTCTGCTTGCGCAGCAGGTACTGCATGGAACGGCTGAGCTTGTCAAACGCCGCCTCCGCGGCGGGCTGGCGGGCGATGAACACATACAGCCCCGGCTTCATCTGGGGGAGCAGCGGCACACAGGCGGCGCGCAGGCGGCGCTTGATGCGGTTGCGCTGCACCGCGCAGCCGAGCTTTTTGCCCACCGAAAAGCCGACCTTGAGCACCGGGCCGCGCACGTAGAGCATCACCATCTCCCGCGCCCCGGCGGACGCGCCCCGGCGATACACATATTTGAACTGCGCGTTCTTTTTCAGGCTGTAAGTTCTTTGCAAATTAACAACGCTCTCCTCGGTTGACGCCAAAAACGGCAAATGAAAGAAAAAGGCCCGCTCCCGGTCTTTGCCGGGCCGGACCGAACGCCCCGAGCAGCCTCGGAACGGGTGCCGCCGATTGGCGGGCGCTGATTGTCAAATCAATCAGACGGGATTGGAAACGGTCAGCTTCGCGCGGCCGCGGGCGCGGCGGCGGGCAAGAACCTTGCGGCCGTTCTTGGTGGACATACGGGAACGGAAGCCATGCACCTTCGCGCGCTGGCGCTTCTTGGGCTGATAAGTTCTGACAGACGATGCCATTGTTACACACTCCTATCATCAGGTGAATTTGAACAAATGTAGAATCGCGCCGCGGCAGGCGGCACGTTGTTCCATGCGAAAGCGATTATAGTATACTTCACCGGCCGCGGTGAAGTCAAGAAGAATTTCCTGTAAAAAGCGGATAAAACCATAAAAAAGCGTCAAAAAGCGATTCATTTCCGCCGGAACAAACCGTTTGTCAGCAAAATATCACACTTTTTCCGCCGCACTTGACTTTTCCCCGCCCATCAGCGTATAATAAAGCCAAATTGGGGTTTTGCCGCAGGCGTTCCGGCCGGCGATCCCTCGCTGATTTCCGCGCATCCGCGCGTTTTTCATCCAATTTATGAAGGAGGCATATTCTTTATGCGTCGTATCGGTGTTTTGACTTCCGGCGGAGATTCCCCGGGCATGAACGCCGCCGTCATGGCGGTCGCCAAATCCGCGCGCTATTACGGCATGTCCCTCATCGGCATCAAGCGCGGCTATAACGGTACGCTCTGCCGAAGCCACCATATTGAGGATGACATGGTCGAGCTGGATCTGGATACCATTCTGGATATCGCCGATCAGCCGGGCACCTACCTGCGCACCGCGCGCTGCCTTGATTTCATACGTCCGGAAATGCGCGTGCACGCGGCCAACAACATCCGCGAGATGGGCATCGAGGGCGTCGTCGTCATCGGCGGCGACGGTTCCTATCACGGCGCGATGGGGCTGTGCGAATTGGGCATCCCCTGCGTGGGCATCCCCGGCACGATTGACAACGACCTCGCCTATACCGAGATGACGCTGGGCTATGACACCGCCGTCAACTCCTGCATCGACGATATCCGCGCCATCCGCGCGACCAGCCGTTCCCACGACCGTCCGGGCGTGGTGGAGGTCATGGGCCGTCACTGCGGCGATATCGCCCTGAAGGCCGCCGCCGGTTCCGGCGCGGAAATCTGCCTCGTGCCGGAGGTGCCGTGGTCGATTCAGGAGGCCGCCGACCGCCTCTCCCGCCTGATCGACATGGGCAACCCGCGCGCAACCGTCGTCGTCGCCGAAGGCGCGTGGGACTCCATGCAGCCCGCCGACTGGCGCCGCTACCTCATCGAGAACGGCGCGAAGGGCATCCACGAGGACGACCCGATCAGCACCGAAAAGCTCGCCTTGCTGCTCAAATACAAGTGCAAGTGCGAGGCGCGCCCGACCGTGCTCGGCTACACCCAGCGCGGCCGTACGCCGTCCGCCTACGACAGCTGGTTCGCCTTCGAGGCCGGCAACCTTGCCGTCAACCTGCTGCGCAACGGCATCGGCAATCAGGTCATCGGCATCAAGGATGGCCGTGTGTACTACCTGCCGATCATCGAGGCGCTCAAGCAGAAGCGCGAGTTCAACCTCTCGCTGTACAACATGATTAACTCTCTGTAATTTCAACATTTCGTGGGGCTGTTCATGCGCAACAGCCCCATTCTTATCGAAAAGGAGAATCCTCCATGCTCGCCAAAAACCAATGCTTTGAAATGACCTGCGACGCCTTCGGTCAGGATGCGCAGGGCGTCTGCCGCCACGAGGGCATGGCCGTGTTTGTCCCCGGCCTGCTGCCCGGCGAACGCGCGCTGGTGCGCATCGTCAAGCCGGAAAAGCGCTATGCCTTTGGCCGCGTGGAAAAGCTGCTGGAAAAGAGCCCCAGCCGCGCCGAGCCGTTCTGCCCCATCTACAAGCGCTGCGGCGGCTGTGTCTGCCAGCACATGACCTACGAGGCCTCCCTTGCCTTCAAGCGCCAGCAGGTGCAGGATCTCCTCCAGCGCGTCGGCGGGCTTTCCATCGAGGTGCCGCCCGTTTGGGGCATGGCGCATCCCTTCGGCTACCGCAATAAGGGCGCATACCCCGTCGCGCAGACGGACGGCGCGCCTGCCTGCGGCTTCTTCGCGCCGCGCAGCCACGATCTCGTCCCCCTGCCCGAAAACGGGTGCGCCATTCAGGGCAAGGCTTCCGCCAAGGCCACACAGGCCGTCCTGAATTGGATGCGCGAAAACAGCGTCCCCGCCTACGATGAGCAGACCGGACGCGGCCTCGTCCGCCATATTATGACCCGCTCGACGACCTCCGGCGAGCTGATGGTCGTCGTCGTCGTCACCCGCGCGGATATCCCGAAGGCCAGTCGGCTGATCGAGCTGCTGCGCGCCGCCGTCCCCGGCCTGTGCAGCGTCTGCCTGAGCGTCAACAGCCGCCGCACCAACGTCATTTTGGGCACGGACATCCGCGTTCTCTGGGGCAAAGCCGCCATGGAGGACACGCTCTGCGGCCTGCGCTTCTCCGTTTCGCCGCTCTCCTTCTTCCAAGTGAATCCCCAACAGACCGAGAGACTCTACGGCCTCGCGCTGGAATACGCCGGCCTGACCGGCGCCGAAACCGTCGTGGATGCGTACTGCGGCGCGGGCACGATCTCCCTGCTGCTGGCGCAGAAGGCTAAAAAAGTCATCGGCATCGAAATCGTGCCGGAAGCCATTCAGAACGCGAATGAAAACGCCGCGCGCAACGGCATTGCCAACGCCGAGTTCCACGTCGGCGCAACCGAGGAACTGCTGCCCAAGCTGGTGGAAAACGGCCTCCGCCCGGATGTGATCGTGCTCGATCCCCCGCGCAAGGGCTGCGATCCCGCCGTCTTGCAGGCCATTATCGCCGCCGCGCCCAAGCGCGTGGTCTATGTTTCCTGCGGCGCGCCGACCCTCGCCCGCGACGCCAAGCTGCTCACCGAAGGCGGATACGCCGCCGAAAAGGTTCAGTGCGTCGATATGTTCTGCTGGACAGGGGCGGTGGAGACGGTGATGTGCTTTTCCAAAGAAACATATCCACAGCGCTCTGTGAAGGTCGAATTCCCGCTTGAAGGGCTGAATGTCGCTCAGCTTCAGGGAAGCGCGACCTATGAGCAGATCAAGGCGTATGTTCTCGAGCACAGCGGTCTCAAGGTTTCTACCCTGTACATCGCACAGGTCAAGCAGAAATACGGGATCATAGAGCGGGAGTGCTACAACAAGCCCAAGAGTGAGGATGCAAAGCAGCCCCAGTGTCCGCCGGACAAGGAAGCTGCGATTGTCGAAGCGCTCAAATTCTACGGCCTGATTGCCCCTTGAATATTTCTCATACGCGCATTATTCCCAATACATTCACCAGACACAGAGCGTCATCATGCAAAAGGAGCTGACCAGCGCCTGATTTGAATGCTGGTTAGCCCCCTGGCTCTTCGTAAGCTCCTAACCTATTTGATTCGTGATGCGCCGTTACGTCTTCTGCTTTCGTTTTCGAATATAGATTACATTGTTTATCGGATCTATCCTAGTTCTAGATACACCATCAACCTGAACCGCTATACTGATAGAGAATTCTTTGATATCGGCAACCTCCCCGCCAGATACTTCTTCTCCCATAAAGTATTTTGCGTCAACAACATCGCCAACTTTTAATTCTGACAGAACCGCCTTGGTTCTGTTTTTATACTTGGACTTTTCATATTCAAATGGGTCGTCTAAAAGGCTCCCATATATGCGTGCTTTCCCGACGTTGAACGATATGCAAATGTTGCGTCTGTAATATGGAGCCATGATATACTTTTTCAGGTTCACATAAAGCAATGCTCCTGCATCCATAGTCGCCAATCCATTTTCTCTCTCATATGGAGCAATATCAAAATGCTCAAGACCTCTTGGCACACAATATTCATCTACCATTCCCATCACTTTGCGATATGTATCCATATTCAAAGTGACGAGAAAAGGAAATCCTTCAGTGGCATTCATCAGTTCTTGTTCAGCAAAGATGATCTGGCAAGCAGGGTCTTCTTCCCTTGATCTATTTTTCTCCTCCAATTTTATGCAATCACTGTCAATAATACAAGGAGGCTTCGTATAGTTACACATTCCACACGAAAACAGGTCGGAACCAAAGTTCATATGATAATTGTCTGCCTTGTCTTCCATTTCAAATTGTCTGTACGGCAGGCAGGCATCATACACCGCCAGCAAATAGAATGCAGCCAATACCATAATCGCATTTTCAATCGTTCCGTGTTCAGGAATGCTTTGAATATAGTTATGCTTGATCGCCTGATAGCTTTTGCACCAGTCAACAGATTTCAACCTATGTGCATCTTTATGCCATATATCCCGCTCAGAGTATTCCCATAACCCTCCTCTGCAATCACTGAGCGAAATATTCCCGAAGGGAAAAATCGTACTGCCATATTTCCGAAAATTGAATCTTCCTAACCTTAACTCAATCTGTTTTTTGCCGAGCGAGAATTCCCTGTCGATTTCAACCAAGCAATGATAGTCATATTTCCATTTGTCCCTTGTCCATTTTTCTGAATCGAATTTATCAGCAGACCTTTTATACTTACCTTTTGCGAAGCATTCGGGAATCCTATCATTATCTTCTTGGAATGGCCAGATATGCTCTTCATAAATGTCTTTTGCAAGAGATTCGATTTTGATGCAAGCAGAATTGATAATATCCGCCAGCTCTGATGAATAGACATGGATTTGATTATCATCAAAACAGATGGAATGCGACAATCTTAGCAGTTGGCTCTCAAGGAGTCTGTAACTGTTCCAATATGCTTCATGCGAATTTCCTTGGAAAGGCATTCTTTTCTCCTTTCTTCATTTGAGTTATCCACTCATTTCAGCCTCTCGCACACCGGCAGCAGTTCTTCCAGCCGTTCCACAATGCGTTTTTGCTCGGCAAGCGGCGGAAGTGCAATAAAATACTTTTTTATTTCTCCCATTCCTAAATCAGGAACACCTATTGACTGACGTGCCTTAACAGAATGAGCCAATATTATCGGGCTTTCTAAATAATAACGTAGATAATCAACATCAATTTGAATAGAACGGATAATGCAGCAGGAATAAGAAACCAAGAACTTGACTTCACTCTTTACAGTTCTTGCCTTTCCCAAGCATGCACCAATGCGCGAATAAACAATATCTCCGAGTTGCGGTTTAACTTTTCTAGACAATCGATCATAGTCCTCATTTGATATATATTTTACATTATCTATATAGTTGATACTTCCATCATCTAGCAAGTCTTTAGCTGATAAGAAAAGCACACCATGATTCTTATCCACTGACTTTGGCATATTATGATCTATATCGCCAATAAGACTACACAGACCGAGCAGCCTGCACCATTTCCACCCCTCCGGAATCTCAAACGGCACTTCATCCTCTGCAATCTCCGGCAGAGGCTTTTCTTTTTTGATCTTGCCCGCCTTGATAAGCGCCTGCTTTTCGGCCTGAATCTGCCGGTACAGCTCCTCGCCGGTACCTTCTTCGGGGCGCTGCTCCACCAGCTTGCCCTGAATCGCCATCTGGAGAATGGATTTCTGCATGTCCGCAGGGAAACGGCGATTAAATTCCTCCAGCCTGTTCCACGCCTTTTCGTATCGGTCGAGGTAGGGGAGCAGCTCTTCGATTTGGGCGACAATGCGCTTTTGCTCGGCGAGCGGAGGAAGGGGAATCGTCATAAGCTCGATTTGCTTTAATGTTATACGAGTTATACCCGTTCCTTTCATTTGAGCACGTACAGCTTTGTACAACAAATCCGAACGCAAGACATAAACAAGATACCAAGCACTCATTAGCGACGGCATTTTAAGCAGTGCTACGCTAGAAAGCATGCTAAATGGCTCAATCAGGTTATTTACTGTTACCACTCCTGTTGTTGCTCCATCCTTAATCAATAACACATCGCCATGTTCAGGATTACAACGAGCAAATATTTCATTATGCACATCTTCAGAAACATACGTGATATTTGTTAGTGTTACGCCTTGATTTTTGATATTTTTTGCTGTCACATATCTATACTTTCCTTGCTCATAATTCGCAGGAGAATGATGTGTTCCGTCCGTTATTTTTATTGCAATATCTCTTATCTGTACCCATTTCCAGCTCTCGGGAATCTCAAACGGCATCTCATCCTCCGCGATCTCCGGCAGGGGCTTCTCCTTTTTGATCTTTCCAGCCTGAATCAGCCTTTGCTTCTCGGCCTGAATCTGCTGATACAGTTCTTCGCCCGTGCCTTCCTCCGGCCTCTGCTCCACGAGCTTACCCTGTATCGACAACTGTAAAATGCTGCTTTTCAGCTCCTGTGGCGTCATCCCTGCCCACCCCCAAGAATCGCGGTGATCTGCGAGAGCACGCGGTCAATCTCCGCGTTCAGCGAGGCGCGTTCCTCTTGATACCGCTGAATCAAATCCATCGGATCGAGGATTTCCTCCTCCTCGTGGGGATAGCCGCACTGATCGAGGTTGTAATGAAGCTCCTGTGTCAGCTGCTGCGCGGTGAAGCGCTTCGCCTTGTCAAAGCCGTCCGCCGCGATCTCCTGCCGGTTGTGCCACCACTGAATCGCCGGGTCGAAGTGCTCCAGCTTCATGGGCTTAGTCTTGGAGAAATGCTTGTAGCCTTCCGGCATGTCCAGCCGGTAGAACCACGTCTCCTGCGTTGAACCGGTGCGGTCGAAGAACAGGATGTTGGTGGTAATGGAGGTGTACGGCGCAAAGACACTGCCCGGCATGCGGATGACCGTGTGCAGGTTGAACTCGCTGAGTAGCTTCTTTTTGATGTTCACCTTCGCGTTGTCCGTGCCGAACAGGAAGCCGTCGGGCAGGATGACCGCCGCGCGCCCGCCGGGTCTCAGCCGGTACATGATGACGGACATGAACAGATCCGCCGTCTCGCTGCTGGCGAGGTCATCCGGGAAGTGGTTCTTCACATCCTTCTTCTCGCTGCCGCCGTAGGGCGGGTTCATCAAGATCACGTCGAACTGATCCTTCTCCGTGTAGTCCAGCACATCGTGCAGCAGCGTGTTGTCGTGGAACACCTGCGGCACATCGAGGCCGTGCAGCAGCAGATTGGTGATGCAGAGCATGTAGGGGAACTGCTTCTTCTCGATGCCGTAGATGGAATCCCCGTATTTCTTCGCATCCGCCGTGTTCTTGATCTGCTTTTGCAGCTCGCCAAGCCAGCTGGTGATGAAGCCGCCCGTGCCGCAGGCAAAGTCCGCCATCTGCTCGCCGATCCTCGGCTGAATCATCCTCGCCATGAAGTCGGTCACGGCGCGGGGCGTGTAGAACTCGCCCGCGGAACCGGCGCTCTGCAGCTCCTTGAGAATGCCCTCGTAGATTTCGTTGAAGGCGTGGCTCTCCTCGTAGTCGGACAAATCCAGCTCGTCGATGACGTTGATGACCTGCCGCAGCAGCACGCCGTCCTTCATGTACTGGTTGGCGTCCGCGAACACGGTCTGCACGATGGCCTTTTTGATGGGCGTCTGCGCCGTCACCCGGATGCCCTCGACGATCGTTTTCCCGCTGGCGTCCTTGACGTCCTTGCCCTTGAGCACGGGGAAGAGGGTGTTGTTGACAAAGCCGAGCAGCTTGTCGCCGGTCATGGCGCTGCCGGACTTGTCGTCGTGCGCCCAGTTTGCCCAGCGGCACACCTCCGGGAGGATGGACACATAGCGCTCGTCATCAAACGCCCAGTCCTGCTCCTTCGCATCGTAGACCTTCAAAAACAGCATCCACGCGATCTGCTCGATGCGCGTCGCCATTGATGCCCGCGTCATTGCGCATGATGTCGCGCAGCCGCTTGACGAATCCGGAAAGATTGCTCATGGTTTAACCTGCCTCATCTGCATAAATTGCGTTTTCCAGCGCTTTAACCGCCTGCATGTATCCGTCGCGCCCGCCGAAATATCCGGCAATCCGCGCGGGCTTTCCCATCTTCGCAAACGGGTCGAGCTTCAAAATGTCGGTCTTTTCGATCTCGTAAATGCCAGTGTTCATGTACCGATCCAGCAGCGCCTCCAGCACCTCGCGGGCCGCGCCGCTGTATCGGCTCAGGAAGTCCCGCTTCTTCACGTTGTCGGCGCGCTCCCTGCGAGTCAGCGGTTTTTTGTCGAAGGCGACATGGCAGATGAAATCGAAGTCATCCACGTCGCCCATCGCCTGTTCCGCCTTCATCAGCTCCAGGTCGATGCCCCGTTCCCGCAGCAGCTCGCGGATGCTCTCCTTCTTCTCCTCCGCCGTCCACTGGCGGATGAAGTTGTCCAACGAGGCATAGGTGCCCAGGATGTTGGACTTCGTGTAGTCCACAATGCTTTCCTGCCGCAGCAGCTTGCCGTTGGTGTCATAGACGGAGACCGTCTTGTTGATGATGCGCACCGTGCAGCCCTCCGCGTCCACCACAGGCATCTGGCGCGGCGGGTCAGGATCGACCGGCGGATCACCCTCACCGCCCTCCGGACTGCCTCCGCGCGGCACACGGCTGCCGCCCGGCGTAAAGCCCTCGTCGATCTCGATGGGGCCGTCCCAGTCCGGGTCGGCAAACAAGCGCGTGACCGCTCGGAAGTCCATCACGACGAAGTGCGTCTTGCCCTCCTTCTCGCGCAGGCGCGTGCCCCGGCCGATGATCTGCTTGAACTCCGTCATGGAGCTAATCATTTCATCCAGCACGATCAGCTTGGTCATCTTGCAGTCCGCGCCCGTGGAGAGCAGCTTGGAGGTCGTGGCGATCACCGGGTACTTCGCCCCAACAGAGATGAAATACTTGAGCTTCTTCTTGCCCTCGATGTCCCCGCCAGTAATCCGCACGACGTAATCCGGGTTCTGCTGCATCATGTCCGCATTCAGCTCCGCCAGCGCGTTGCGCATCCGCAGCGCTGCGTCCTCCGTCGCGCAGAACACGATGGTCTTCGCCATGCGGTCCGTGCTCTTGAGGTAGGCCGTGATCTCCCTGGCCACCTGCCGGATGCGATCCTCGATGACGATGTTGTAATCGTAGTCGCTGTTGTTGTAGATTCTGTCCTCGATTTCGTCGCCGTAGATGTCGCGCTGCCCCTTGTACGGCCGCCAGCCGTCGCTGATATCCGTCGTGATATTGATGACCTTGAAGGGCGCGAGGAAGCCGTCCTCGATGCCCTCCTTGAGGCTGTAGGTGTACACCGGATCGCCGAAGTACGAGATGTTGGAGATGTACCGCGTCTCCTTGGGCGTGGCGGTCATGCCAATCTGTGTCGCGGAAGAGAAATATTCCAGAATTCTGCGCCAGCGGCTCTCCTCCTTGGCGGAGCCGCGATGGCACTCATCGACGATCACGAGGTCGAAGAAGTCCGGCTGAAACAGCGCGGAGTAATGCTCCTCCTCGTCGTCCCCGACGAGCTGCTGATACAGGGAGAAGTACACCTCATACGACGTGATGCTGCTGGGATCGTCCTTGGCCACATTGATCTTGTGGATGGTCTTTTCCAGCGGTGCAAAGTCCTGCTGGATGGACTGATCGACCAGTATGTTTCGGTCAGCCAGATACAGGATTTTCTTTTTCATGCCGCTGCGCAGCAGGCGGTAGACGATCTGGAACGCGGTGTAGGTCTTGCCCGTGCCCGTCGCCATGACAAGCAGAATCCTGTTCTGCCCGCGGGCGATGGCGTCCAGCGTGCGGTTCACGGCGACGCGCTGATAGTAGCGGGGCGGATAGGTGCTCTGGCTCGAATAGTACGGCTGCCCGATGATGGCCTTCTCTGCCTGCGTCAGGCCCGCGCCGCCGTTTGCGCCCTTCTGAAAGCGCGCGTACAGCTCGTCCGGCGTCGGGAAATCCTCCATGGCGATGTCGCGCTCGGTACCCATCAGGAAGTCGTGCTCCCGGAAAGCGTCGCCGTTCGAGCTGTACGCGAAGGGAACGTCGAGCATCTGCGCATACGTCATGGCTTGCTGCAGTCCGTCCGCCACGTCGTGCTGATTGTCCTTGGCTTCGACAATCGCAATCGGGTTGTTCGCGTTGATGTACAGCACATAGTCCGCCCGCTTCGGCTGCGCACGCGACACCAGATTGCCCCGCAGATTGATCTTTCCGTCGGTAATCTGCGTCTCCATCGTCATCCGCCCGTTCCACTTTGGGGAAAGCGCCGGCGTGATGAAGTTGAGCTTGATGTCCTCTTCGGTCATTTGCCGCTTGGGAATGATGCCGCTCATCCTCGTCCCCTCCACAAAATGCTGCCCGGTTCCAACCGGCTGTCTGCGCCAGAAGATTGCATAATCCGTCCATACTGGATGTTTATTCTATTCTACCACAACGATGGAGCAGCAACAAGTGTGGATTGGATACGCTCAGTTTTTCAATGCTGTCAGCGGCTGCAATGTCCCACAGGCAGCGCGATATTCTCACGTTCCGCTGCACGGCTTACACTGCCTTATCGCACGCAAACAAAATATGCTAAACAACTGCTTTATTGGTTCCTGCATTGGCAAAGGATACGCATAAGCAAACTTGAGACAGTTTAGGACAACTTGGGACAATTCCGGACAGTTTGGTACAAAATACTGTGCTATAATGGTAGGGTCAAAGAGGATGGTTCTGGTCTATCCTTTGTCTATGAGTTTTTTCCACTCAACGGGTTTTTCGCTGGATGCCGAACAGTCTGTCTTGCACGGAATGCTCGTCATGCCCCGCAGAAAGTCATTGGTACCCTGCCTACGCGAATCGAACCCTTAAAAGGTGTCGCACAATGTCGCACGATATCGCATGATGCCCAAGTCAATACGTGCTATAATGTAAACTGTCAAAGAAGGACGAGAGCGCATACCCTGCCCGGCGCAACCCGAACTCAAAAAGTTGTCACCGAATGTCACCAAAAGTCGCGAGACAGACGAGTCAATACGTGCTATAATGCAAATTGGTAAAGAATGATGAGTGCGCATGATGCAGCCCCGCATCGGAGAAAACCATCCATGGGCAGTACATCCGGATGATCAGATAAACCCAAACCAGCGTTGGCGGAATCCCCGTCAGCGCTTTTTCTTTGCCCAAAACCTGAAAGGCGGTGATTCTATGTGATTCCCACATCCCCTTTCCTGTCTCCGTTGTCAGGCGGAGCGTCCCCCTTATCCGGACAGGCTTCATGGCCTGTCTTTTCTATTCTCACCAAACAACTGAAAGAGAGGTACATTATGAAACAGCTTAAGAACATGCAAATCATCGGCATCGACCACGGCTACGGCAACCTAAAAACCGCCAGCGGCATCTTCCCCGCCAGCGTGCTGACCCTCAACCACGAGCCTGCCTACGCACAGGACTTGCTCATTTACGATGGCAAATACCACGTCATCGGCAGCGGACACCGGGAGTTCACCCCGGACAAGGTCAGCAACCCGGATCACTATGTCCTGACCCTCACCGGCATCGGTCAGGAGATTTGGAAAAACAGGATGACCAAAGCCCGCGTCTACATCGCCGCCGGTCTGCCCCTGACCTGGGTGGAGTCCCAGCGTGAGAGCTTTCGTGCCTATCTGCTCCAGAACGACCATGTGGATTTCATCTGGCGCGGCATCGAATACCACGTCGATATCGTGGGTGCGGACGTGTATGCGCAGGGATTCTCCGCCATCGTGCCCATGCTCAGGCAGTTCAAGGGCGTGAACATGCTCTGCGACATCGGCAACGGCACCATGAACATCATGACCATTCAGGACAGGCGCGCCGTCATGGATCAGTGCTTCACGGAGAAGTACGGCACCTACCAGTGCATGCTCCGAGCACGCGAGGCCCTGACGCAACGCTTTGGGCGCACTGTGCCGGATGCCATCATTGACGAGGTGCTCCGAAACGGCGACGCAGACATCGGGCGCGACTATGTGGACACCATCCGCGAGGCCGCAGCCGGTTATGCGGCAGAGATCATGCGCAGACTGCGCGAACACGAATACGATCCGCAGACCATGCGCCTGTGGATCGTGGGCGGCGGCGGATGCCTGCTGCGGTACTTCGGCGAGTATGAGTGAGAGCGTGTAACCATCATCGACAACATCCACGCCAACGCCGAGGGCTACGAGTATCTCGCGGAGCGGCGTCTCAGGCGCGAGGGAGCTGCCGGATGAGCCAGATGTTCCGCACCACCCTTCGGCTCGATTTAGACCATCCTGCCAGCGCACAGGCCGCCTCGCTGCTGCGTCAGCTTCACGCAGAGCGCGGTCTGTCCTACAGCGCACTGATTGTTCCTGCCGTCAACGCCTATTACGGCCAATCGCCTACGGACGAAGACCTGCGGGAGACGATTCGCTCCATTGTCCGGGAGGAGCTGGCGACTGCGCCCGTTCAGCTTGGAGATTTGCTGCAGGCGCTGAAAACCGCCGTTCCCGTAGATCATCCCGCATCTCCCTCCGCTCACGATGACGAGCCTGACGACGATGATCTCGACGATGCTCTGGACAGCTTCGGCTGCTGATGCTCTTTGGTGCTCATGCGCACCGCAATCCCGTATCCAGCCTCATATCGTGCGATACCTATATTACCAGAACGCACCAATGCGCACCATCCTCACAAAGCAGGAAGCCATGTCGCCTAAAGCATGACTTCCTGTCTTTGAGCCGGGTGCAGGGTGGCAGCGCCTGCGCGGGATGCAAGGGGAAGCCCCTTGCCCGGTGTCCAGAGGCGAAGCCTTTGGCCCACGGCACTTTGCTGGATTCCGCAGGAAGACAGAAAGTGTCATAGTGGGTAGTTACACTTTCGCAGAAAGTGCCGCGCCCCCGTCACCCCGTGCCCCAAACGAACCATCATCACCCCCACGAAAGAAAGGAGGTGCTTCCATGGCAAGAAACGATGGCGTGGATCGCACCACTGTGCGCAACCAGCCCCGAACGGAGAGCAACATTGCAGACGCCGAAGCTCACAACGAGCGACAGAAAGCCTGCTACCGGAACGAGGATATCGTCCCCGAACGCAGTCATCTGAACATCCACTTCAAGGAGCCTTCCGGCAGCTATCAGGAGATGTTCCGGCAGATGGAGCAGGACGGCACCATTTCCACCCGTGGACTCAAGCAGGACGCCGTCCATTATGGCGAGCTGGTTTTCGATGTCAACTCCGCGTATTTCCACAATCACGGCGGCTACGAGTTTGCGCAGGCGTTTTACGCCGAAGCGTACAAAGCCGCCGTCGATATTGTCGGCGGCGAACAGTACATTCTCTCCGCCGTCATGCACGCTGACGAACGCAACCAGGGCATGAGCAAGGCCCTTGGCTACGACGTATGGCACTATCATCTTCATGTGGTCTATGCACCCACCACCGATCAACCCTTTATTGGAGGAATCATGGCTTTGCTCAAAAGAACGCCTGAACAGAACGCCGCCTTTGAGCGGTGCGTCGGCTTTCTTGCCGAAATGATCGAAAAGTACAGCGGGAAGGTGGAGTTTCCCGTTCTTCCCGCTGACAGCAAAACGAGTTGGGACAGTTTATCCAATCCATCATCTCAAACAAATTCAGAAGAACCATTGACAAATGATATGGCTGCGTAATAAAATGCAGTTGGGACAAAATACACGAACAGTTACTGCACGATTGACAGGAGGTGCACCATGCTTCAGAATCATCCTGCTCCTGAGAGCCGCACGCTGCCCCAACATATCACCGACGAGCACAACGGCCTGAGCTACACCCTTCACGGCGATTATTACTTTCCGGATCTGGAGCTTCCGGAGCAGCAGCCCATCAGCAAATGGGGCCGGCTGCACCTCCGGCACCTGGAATCGAACCATCCGGGTCATTTCCAAAGGCTTCTGCTCACGGGAGCACTGAATGCCTATCTGCACACTGTCGATGAGCAGGCCAGCGAGCGTTTCGATGTTCTCATGAAGGGATATGCCCAAAGCTGGGGCATCACCGAAGCCCTGAAGGCTGAAGATCCCATAAAGTGGGTCGGGCTCATGAATCTGGCGCGCGCCGAAGCGGAGCACAACGTGATGACCGAAATCATCTGCGCCTGAACCACCTTCCTTCACCGGCTCGTATCCAATCGGGCCGGGGAAGGCTTCCATAAACCGCACGAGGAGGAATTCCCATGTCCAGAGAAAAGCAGACGCCCGCGCCCATCCGTTCCAGCGCGGCGGAGGTGTTGACCTATGTCGCCTCCACGGGCGACCCGCAGGGCAGCATCGAAATACGCTACGAGGACGAAAACATCTGGCTGACGCAAAAGACGATGGCGCAGCTGTATGATGTGAGTGTCAAAACGATCAATTATCACATCAAGAAAATCTTCGATGATTCCGAGCTGTCAGAGGATTCAGTTATCCGAAAATTTCGGATAACTGCCACAGACGGCAAAAGCTATTCCACCAACCATTACGCGCTTCAAATGATCATCGCGGTCGGCTTCAAGGTCAATTCCGAGCGCGCCGTTCAGTTCCGCAAATGGGTCAATCAGATCGCAACGCAGTACACCATTCGCGGCTGGGTCATGGACGACGAACGGCTCAAGCAGGGCACCTATCTGACCGACAAATACTTTGAGGAACAGCTGGAGCGCATCCGGGAGATCCGTGCCAGCGAGCGCAAGTTCTATCAGAAGATCACCGACCTGTATGCCACTGCTATCGACTACGACCGTACTTCCGCCGCCACGAAACGCTTCTATGCCACGGTGCAGAACAAGATGCACTTCGCCGTGCACGGGCACACCGCCGCCGAGCTCATCATGGAACGCGCCGACCACACGAAGGATCACATGGGTCTGACCACCTGGCAGGACGCGCCGGACGGCAAGATCAAAAAGTCCGACGTGTCCATCGCCAAGAACTACCTCACCGAGGACGAGCTTGGGCAGCTGAACCGCATGGTCACCTCCTATCTGGACTTCGCCGAGAACATGGCCCAGCGCCACATCCCGCTGACCATGCAGGACTGGGAAACCCGCCTGAACCGCTTCATTGAAATGTTCGAATACGGTCTGCTCAAGGATGCGGGTAGGGTGTCTGCAGAAATCGCCCGGCTGCACGCAGAAACCGAATTTGAGAAGTACCGCGTCATTCAGGACCGCGAGTTCCTGTCCGACTACGACAGGTTCCTCCTTGAGCTTGAGGAACACGCCGACGCGGCAAAGGCTGGACCGCAGGAGGAAAAGCCATGAAGCGAATGAAATGCTACATCTATACCCGCGTCTCCACCTCCATGCAGGTGGACGGCTACAGCCTGGACGCGCAGAAGGACAAGCTGCGCAAGTACGCGGAGTTCCAGAACATGCTCGTCGCCGGGGAATACTGCGACGAGGGCAAGTCCGGCAAAAACATCGAGGGCCGCCCGGAGTTCCTGCGCATGCTGCGGGACATCGAATCCGGCAAGGACGGCGTCTCCTTCGTGCTGGTGTTCAAGCTCTCCCGCTTCGGCCGCAACGCCGCGGACGTGCTGACCTCCCTGCAACGGATGCAGGACTTCGGCGTCAACCTCATCTGCGTGGAGGACGGCATCGACTCCTCCAAGGACAGCGGCAAGCTGATGATTTCCGTTCTCTCCGCTGTCGCCGAGATCGAGCGCGAGAATATCCTTGTCCAGACGATGGAGGGCCGCAGGCAGAAGGCCCGCGAGGGCAAATGGAACGGCGGCTTCGCGCCCTACGGCTACAAGCTCGTGGACGGGCACCTGCAGATTGCCGAGGAAGAGGCCGAGGTCATCCGCATCATCTATGACAAGTACATCCACACCACCATGGGCACCGCCAGAATCGCAAACTGGCTCAACGAGCACGGATACAGCAAGGTCTGCCGTCACAACAACAAGCGGGAAGCCTTCACGGGTTCCTTCCTCATCGGCGTGCTTGACAATCCAGTGTACTGCGGCAAGCTGGCGTACGGACGCAGACATAACGAAAAAATCCCCGGCACCCGCAACCAGTACCACATCGTCAAGCAGAAGGACTACGCGCTCTACGACGGCATCCACGAGCCCATCATCTCCGAGGAGGACTGGCAGCTCGCGCAGAAGCAGCGCCAGCAGACCAACAAGCGCCAGATCAAGACGCACAGCCTTGACCACGAGCACGTCCTGTCCGGGCTGCTCAAGTGCCCCATCTGCGGCGGCGGCATGTACGGCAACGTGAACCGCAAGAAAAAGGGCGACGGAACCTATTACCGCGACTACTTCTACTACGCCTGCAAGCACCGCCTGCATGTGGACGGCAAGCGCTGTGACTACCACCACCAGTGGGGCGAGGAAATCATCGACGGCGCGGTGGAGGAGATCATCCAC
>ERZ857480.98821-NODE-153434-length-60864-cov-9.9941_pt1 | contig 60864 bp, 52 predicted proteins | sample MGYA00519767_ERZ857480 | MGnify/ENA primary metagenome ERZ857480 (study PRJEB31778, sample SAMEA3449210) | human gut metagenome | biome: human gut; feature: human-associated habitat; material: faeces | place: United Kingdom | collected 2010/2012 ...
AACGAGCTGCTGATCCGTGGCTACAATGTTGATGTGGGTGTCGTGGACATCTTCGATAAGGATAAAGAGGGAAAGCGTATTCGTAAGCAGTTGGAGGTTGACTTTGTGGTGAATCAAGGCAACCAGAGGTATTACATTCAGGTTGCTTATGACATGACTTCGGAAGAAAAACAGACCCAGGAGTTCAATTCTCTGCGTAATATCCCGGATTCTTTCAAGAAGATTGTCATTGTCAATGGAACTAAGAAACCATGGCGCAATGATGAAGGATTTGTCATCATGGGAATGAAGTATTTCCTTTTGAATGCGAATAGCTTAGAATTTTAAGTCGATTTGAGTTGTTCAGTTTATCATTGCGTCCCATTCGCCAATTTTACTGGCGATGCCGGAGGCTGAAATCCTGTGTTTTGATGCAAACGGCATCCGTCCTTACACGTATGAAGAAACAGACAGCTATCGGATCACAAAGATGTTTCTCGACGACCGCAAGCGGATCCTGCATCATTTACTTGGCGGCATCGAGTGACACGAAAGGCGGGGGTTTGCAGCAAAGCAGGAGGAAGATATTTTCTTGGGAAATGATATAAAAATAACAAAGTTTTGTTGACGGTGCAGGGGCAATCCTTTATAATGAAGGAGAACGATATTGCAGATCTTACTTAATTCAGGAGGAGAAGATGAAGATGAGGAGATTGAAATTAGTTGCACTCGTTATGACTTTGGCTATGGTGATTTCTACGGCAAGTGCTTTCGCATGTACCGGTGCATACGTCGGCAAGGACGTCAGTGAGGACGGTACTACGATCATTGCACGCAGTGAAGACCAGGGAACCGGGGCTTATGCCAAGATGTTTAAGGTGCAGCCTCGTGTAACCAAGGCGGGTCGCTATTATGTGGACGAGGGAGAGGATCAGAAGGGTTTCAAGGTACCGCTTCCTAAGACAACCTATAAGTATACTTATGTGCCTGATGTATCCACACATGGAGACGGAGAATATCCTGCAAGCTGCACCAACGAATATGGCTTGGCAGTCGTAGGAACGGTTTCCGCAAGTCCTTCCGAGGCCTATGAGGCAGCGGACCCTTTCAAAGAGACCGGGACAGGTCTCAGAGAAGCAATTTTGCCGGGGCTGATCGCGTGTCAGGCGAAGACCGCGAAGGGTGCTGTCAACAAGTTGGCTGCACTGTTGGACAAATATGGCTCTGAAGAGGGCAATATTTTGTTCTTTACCGATCAGAAGGAAGCATGGATCTTTGAAGTTTACGGTGGTACGACTTATGCGGCTATGAAGATGCCGACAGATAAAGTCGCTGTTTTCGGCAACCAATTCATGATTGATGTGGTAGACGAAAACGATACAGAAAACTTCGTGTTCTCTAAAAACCTGTTTGAAACAATCGATAAGGTCGGCGCAGTCAAAGATGACGGAAAGTACAATCTGCTCAAGTCTATCAGCGGGCTGACTAGAGAAGAATATTCCAACATGAGAACCTGGATTGGACACAAGATTCTGGCACCGTCCAGCGTTGGCGCATACAGTGATACAGAGCTTTATCCGCTGTTCTATGCACCGGATAAGAAGGTTTCGGTTCTGGAAGTGATGGATATTTACCGTAACCGTTATGAAGGAACGGAATATGATATGATGAAAGCTGAGAACGTTGGCAGACGTCCGATCGGCGTAACACGTTCTTCGGATATCCATATCATTCAAACTTTCTATGACCTTCCGGCAGACACCTGCCAGCTGCAGTGGCTGGCCATGGGTAATGCGGAGCATTCGGTATTCATTCCGGCGTTCAGCGGCATTACGGATACACACAAATCCTACAAGATCGACAGCAACAACTACAACGCAAACAATATGTACTGGGCATGCAAACGTATCTGCGGCATCGCGGAGCAGGACAGAGAGTTCTTGAGCCAGGGTGTCAAGGATTACTGGAAAGCACAGGAGACTTCCATGTATAAGAGCACGATCAAAGACGTCAAAGCTCTGAAAAAAGCTTACAAGAAGAGTAAGAAGGATGGACGTGCTTACGCAACCAAGATCGCTAAGAACTATGCCGCAAAACAGCTTGCAAATTCCAATAAGTTATACAAGCAGCTGCTTTTCACATCGGTTGATAATGTGAATGACAGAACCAATAATGCGAGGAAAACAGTATTTGCTATGACTGCAAAATAAAAGTAATGTAATGAAAACCGGACGACAACTCACTGACACCAGATGCAGCGAGGACAGTCGTCCGGTCTTTTTTTAAAAACGGAAGATTTATAAAAGCAGCTCCATGTAAATATCCGATAGTTCAAAAGCTAAAGAAATTTCCGGCAAGGTTGCTGCTTTTTGGTGAAAAAGTCCGTAAAGGTGTAAAAAAGTTTGCGGCACTTTGCTTGGGGCGTCTGCATTGCAGCAGGCGATGGCTACAAAAGCGTGAACGGTATACACCGCTGTCCGCGCACGTGTCGGATTGCACCGGCACGCATGCCGGGAGTGCGGCTTACACGCTGATTTCGCCGCACAGATTGGTAGTCATCAGTTTTTTGATGGTTTCTTTCGAGTAACCGCAGCTGAAGAGGTAGTACAGTTTGGTGACAGCGGCTTCGGTGGTCATGTCGCAGCGGCCGACGGCGTGGGCTGCGTGCAGATGGCGGAGGAGTTTTTGACAACAATTAGGATAACAAAAAAACTTATTTGTCCAACTTGAACAAATAAGTTCAGCCATCCCCAAGTCTCTAAAAATGTTTTGGAGGCTATTTTTCTAATAGTCTCCTTTTTCTTTAATAATTTTTTTTAATCTGCTATTATTGTCAAATACATCTTCGCTCAAATTGTTTAAGTCAAGCAAACTGCGAATACACCATTCAGGGTCCTGAGTGTGAAAGGAATAATATACGGCATTCATCTGCTTATGTTTAAACAATTCCATAATATAGCCGGTTGTCTGTTCTCGGGTATAAGCAATATATCTATACATATAACCCATCCAAAATAACGCACTTTTTGAATATTTTTCTTTCCCATAGCTTGAATCCCCGAATTGCTGCAGGATATTCTGAATGCCTTCATTTACATCAAGAGATATCATTGCGCTATTGCCGTCGTCAAGTTTTTTGAGTAAATCCGAGTGTAAAAATCTTCTGATAAAGATTGGACTTGAACAGTTCAGTTCCTCCGACTTTTCAAACAGCTTACCCTGAAATTCAGCTAACAATAATCCATTATGATCAAACTCTTTCATTTTAATATTTCCTCAATATATAAACCTGATTTGAACTCTCTTTTTGCGAGCTTTAACTTTGTATCAATTTCAAAACCCCGTTCAATTAAGGATTTTCGACAATCCTCTCGTTCGGGCATACTTATATAATATCTTTCTATTGGAATTAATTTTTCAATTGCTTTCTCTGTTTTAAAAATATACTGAAGTCCCAATTTGGATGCGGATAGAGAATGTAATGCAACATCTGTATTGATATCTCCCTCCGTAAACTGTGCCATAATATAAAACATCTTGTTGTCTGCAATTGGAGCAATTACCACATCTGCATTTTCAATCTCTGACACTATTTTGCGTATCTTATCATGAGATTCATATTCTTTGATGGTTCCCCTGTAATAGCAGATTGCAAGCATCCATTCCAAATTACATTCAAATTTTTTTATCTTCAAGTCATCCAAAGAATAGCGAAAAGAATAGACAGAGGAGTTCTGTTTCTCGCATATAAAGGATAATGCCTGGGCATAGGTCTCTCCAAGATAAAAGCCATTGCCAAAATCACAATTGTCTCTTGAGCCAGTGCTTGTGATGGAAGAAAGGCCATCTTTGGAACCGTGAAATAGAACTGTTTGATATTTTTCTTTAATCAATTCCTCTTTGACGGAGTTAATACGGTAATTCTTTTCATATGCATAAGAATAAATTTTTTCGTACACATCACTTCGGGCACATCCTCTTTTCATTATTTCATCCAATGTAGTGCGAGATACCTTTGTTCTTCTGGCAAATTCAATATTGTTAATGTGTTCAGCATCCATAAAGAAGCCAATATCATTTGTAATATTATAGTCACAATTTACTTGAATCATTCTTGATTACTCCTTTTCTCCAAATTAATTGTACAACAAAAAACTTGTTTGTTCAAGTTGAACAAACAAGTTTTTCAAAAAAGTGTCAGATTTTTGTCCGCCAAATGGTTGATATTGTAGTAAAGGGGAGGAAGAAAAGAAAAATACCGCCGAGCGAAAGTTTTGTTTGAATTTTCCTGTGACTGTCAGCTAAAGATAGGGCTAAGGGAGGCCAGGCACTGGATATGACCGACACCAAGACCGGACGACAACTCACTTCTCTTTCACGATGCCCGTTGCCGTATCAGGCCGCAGTCTGCAGGCAATTGTATAAACATGTTGCGCTGCCGTCTGCGGACGGTTTGAAGGGCGGTTATAGTTACATCCTAGCACAGCGAATCGGAGACGGGAAGGAAACTTGCAAGTGACACAAGGAGGTGCAAGGAATGCGAAAGACGCAAAAAACATTGCGCAAGCGAAGCAAAAATGATTGCGCAAAAATGCGGTTTTTTGTCGTTTTCTGCATATTAAACGAGATTTATCGGGAAAACGAATGGCACGAAACGTGCGTTAAAAATTTATAAAGAAATAATAAAAGGTTTGTAAAAACTAGAGGAGGAAAAGATGAAAAGATTTTTGGCATTATCAATGTGTATCGCTATGCTGTTTGGTTTAGCTGCATGTGGATCTGGCGGCGCAAGCAGTGTAAACATCAAACTCGGACACGCGTTATCCGAAGGAACCCCTGCTTGCGAGGGAATTGCAGCTTGGGCAGATACTGTAAAGGACCGGACTGAGGGAAGGGTTAATATTGAAGTATTCCCAAACAGCCAGTTAGGAACAGAGACTGAAATGCTTGAACAAGTCAAGCTTGGCTCTCTTGGTGCGGGTGCAATCATGGTTGGCTCCATGCAAAACCTCGACATGAAAATGGCAATCGAAGATTTGCCTTATATGTGGGCAGACATTGAACACGCACGTGCAGCATACGATGGCGAATTTGGAGATTACTTGGCAAATATCATGTCCGAACAGGGGATGACACAGGTTGCCTATGTAGAATGGGGATATCGACATATCACAAACAACAAGAAACCGATTGTTGTGCCGGAAGATATGAAAGGGATGTCCATTCGTGTTGCGCAGACAGCTTTAAGGGTTGATGCGTTTGAGCAGATTGGTGCGGTACCGACAGTGCTTGCGTTTAGCGAACTATATGGCGCGTTACGGCAAGGTGTCGTTGAGGCGCAAGAGAATCCGTTGCCGACGATTGCTGCGGCAAACTTAAATGAAGTACAGGAATACTTATCCTTAACAGGTCATTTCTATAATACCGTTATGATGGTAATGGATACGAAGGTATGGGATAAAATTAGCGCAGAAGACCAAGCAATTATTCTGGAAGAAGCTGGAAAAATGGAAAAAACAGTGCGTGAAGAAAACTCAGCAACAGAAGCTGATACCATTCAGCACTTAAAGGATGCGGGTATGAAAGTTAATGATGACGTAGATACTGCGGCATTTAGAAAAGCAATGCTTCCTGTTTATGACAAATGGGGAAAAGACGTATTTGGAACAGAAATGATGGATGTTTACAGAGCAGCTTCCGGCTGGTAAACGTGAATGAGTAACATAGCTCGATTTTGAAGGGAGATATGGATATGCTTGAGAAATTATCGAAAGTAATGACTTCAATCATCGAAAGCTTTTGTGGTATTGTTGTTGTGGGACAAGCTGTTATCATCGCAGAGCAAGTAATCGCACGAGGGTTGGGAATATCCCTTCCATGGGGTGAAGAGTTGGCCAGGTTTTTCCTAATCTGGCTAACTTTCCTGGGATGTAGCATGGCAATCAAACAGGATTGTCATCTGTCGGTAGATTTCTTTGTGAGGATGGCACCACAAAAGATTCGACTTATTATTGGGTTGATTGTAAAATTTTTAATGATTTTATTCTTCGGGATCATACTGGTATACGGTGTGAAACTGTCTGTCGCAACGATGAGTACGCTTTCGACAAGCCTACAGTGGCCAATGGGGCTGATTTATTTTGTTTTACCAGTCAGCGCAGTTATTTCAATTTTTTATATTGTTTTGCATACGGTAGGTTTTATTAAAAAAGGCAAGGAGGGAGAAGTATGATCATTGTTGGAATTTTAGTAGCCTTCTTTGTACTGTTATTTGCGGGCATTCCGATTGCGTTTGCTATGGGTATTGTTACGTGCGGCGTCATGCTTTTCAATGGAATTTCCCTTGAGGTTATGGTACAACGTATGTTTGCGGGAGCAAACTCCTTTTCTCTCTTGGCACTTCCTTTATTCATTCTTGCAGGAAATATCATGGGAGAGGGCGGTCTGACGAGACGTTTAATTCGTTTGGCGAATGCAATTGTGGGACGTTTTCATGGTGGAATGGCAATGACTTCCGTAGCGGCGTGTGCATTATTTGGTGCTGTTTCCGGCTCTACAGCCGCTACCAGCTATGCGATAGGCGGTGTTACCGTTCCGGAAATGAAACGCCAAAAATATCCGAACTCATTTATTGCAAGCATTATCGGACCATCCGGCGTATTGGGTCTAATTATCCCTCCAAGTATCACGATGGTTATTTTAGGAGTCACAACAGGAATTTCCATCGGCGATTTGTTTATAGCAGGCTTTATTCCGGGGATTTGTTTGGCAGCGATGCTGTGTGTTTACTGTTGCCTTATTTCCAAGAAAGAAGGATTTGGCATGGTAAATAAAGAAAAATTAAGCCTGTCCGAATTTGGGAAAATTGCCTTGGATGCCTTTTTTCCGCTGATGACTCCGGTCGTTATTTTAGGAGGAATTTTCTCTGGTTTGATGACCGCCACAGAAGCAGCTGTGGCAGCAGTGTTCTATGGTCTGATTTTATCGATGTTTTATAGAGAACTGACCTTTGAGAGACTTAAAAAAATCTGCATGGAGACAGCATCTTCCTCGGCAACTGTGCTGATTGTGATTGCAGTGTGCAATGGATTCAGCTATGTGCTGACTATGCTGAAAATTCCGGCTATGATTAGCGAATTTTTTCTGCAATACGCTAGTTCACCGACCATGTTCTTGCTGATTGTATCAGGCATCTTGCTGATTCTCGGCTGTTTAACGGAAGTGACATCCTTGATTATCTTGTTAGGACCGATTTTTATGCCGATTGCGATGGATTTTAATTTGGATCCAACCCATTTTGGTATGGTGCTAATTATGAATTTTGCATTGGCAAATGTGACCCCGCCTGTGGGCTTATCCACCATTGTCGGTTGTGCTATCGTGGATAAAAAAATGGGAATCGAGCAGGCATTCCCTTATGTTGCTCATGTTATGCTGATTATCGCAGCAATGGCTCTAATTATTATTTTCGTTCCGCAGATCTCCACGTTCTTACCGAACTTAATGGGATAGAGGTAAGTCATATGGTTAGGAAAATAGAAAAGGATAAGGTGATTGAATGTCCGAGGAACGGAAGCGGAAGTATGGTGCTTTACAATATTCTTACACCAGAAGAATTGGAGGGTATGGTAACCTTAATTGCACAAGTTGCACTAGATGCGCATTCCGAAATTGGCTATCACCAACACCTTGGCGAAACAGAGACATATTATGTGCTTTCCGGAGAGGGGATCTTTTTGGATGGCGAACAGCGAGAGATTCTTGTGTCCGGAGGAGATATCTGTACCATACATGAAGGTCAAGGTCATGGGCTCAGAAACATAGGAAGCGACTGTATGCAAATTCTTGCGGTTGTTGTAAAAAAAAAGAAATAAAAGTAGACTGGGGATGTGCGCGTGAAGCGACGTCGCCAGTATGAAAAAATATCATTGTCCTAGGTGCCTGTTTGTTGTTAATATAATAGATAGGCACCTAAGTTTTAACTGCGTTTGTGAAAAACTTGTTATCACTGGGATGCGAAAATAAAGTATAAAGATATAAGGAGGGGACATGGATACAAACATAGTAGACGGATTAAAAAAAATCGTCGGTGGAAAAAATGTATGCGGAACGAGAGGGAATAACAAAAAGTATTTGTGCGACCAGACGACACCGTATTTACGACCGGAAGCCAGTAAGGAATGCGTGATTGTTTTTCCGGAAAATACATTTGAAGTCTCGGAAATCATGAAACTTGCAAACGAAAACAAGGTAAACGTCATTGCAAGGGGGGGGGAACAGGGCTCTGCGGAGCAGCAATTCCAACAATTCCGAGTATCATTATCTCGATGGAAAAGTTCGACAAGATTATTGAAATCGATGAAAAAAATTTTACTATGACGGTGGAGAGTGGTGTGACATTAAAAGAAATGATTACCTATCTAAAAAAACAAGGAAATCAATTTTGTATCGCCGAATATACCTGCAATGAAAATGCGCAGATCGGCGGGATGGTGGCCGAAAACGCAGGCGGGCTGAAAGGCTGGCGACGCGGCACTATGCGAAATAATGTCAGAGGACTGGAAGTCGTACTTCCGACAGGAGAAATTGAAAAACTAAATGGAAAAATAAGAAAGAACAATGCTGGATATGATTTGATGCAGCTTATAATCGGTTCGGAGGGAACCCTTGGAATCATTACAAAGGTGATGCTTTCCATATCCCATTCGATGGGCTATAACGGCATCATTCTCGCTTCCTTTCATGACTATTACGGAGCAGTAGAGGCAACGACAAAGGTTATGCAGGCGGGTGTGCATCCCAATGGAATTGAATACATGGATCGCTCGATTGTTCTTGAAACCTGCAAATATCTTGAATGCGAATGGCCGCTGAAAAAAGGCAAGGTGGATCTTTTGTTTATCATGGAAGAGGATGATGAAGAAATTCTGTTCAATTCCTCTGAAATCATTGAAGAAATCTGCCGCATGACAGGCTGTGTGGAATGTGAAATTCTGGACGGTGAAAGTGAATATGGCAAAATCATAAATATTCGAAAAGAAACCTATAATGCAACCAAGCATTTACTGGTGGATACACTGGATATTACGGTGCCGCCTGCTTATATTCTGGATTTTATGAAGGAGTTTTCTAAAATTGCGGAGAGGTACGGCGCAAAGACCAACACCGTAGGACATATTGGAGACGGAAATTTGCATAACAATATTTATTCGGAACGAAGAAAAATACCGGAGTTTTATGAGAAAATGCGAGAAGAAGCGTATCGGCTAGGGTTGTCCTATGAGGGCACGATCACAGGCGAGCATGGAATTGGAAAAATACGAAGAGATGAACTGAAAATGCAGTTGGATGAAAGACAAATCTGCATTATGCGCGGGATTAAAGCTGTTTTTGATCCCAACCATATTTTGAATATCGACAACGGAATTGTGTAGGTGCGAAATGACAAATGAGGCAATGTTAAACAAGATTATCAGTGTTTCGAAGGATGGCATACACATCGTAAATAAGGATGGAAAAACGACGCATTACAATCGAAAAATGGAAATTCTTGAGAACAGAAAAACAAAGGATTTGAAAGGATTTCCGCTAGAAGGTATCGACATGAACCAAAATGATAAGATGATGCTGGACGCACTCCAGACCGGATTACCGCGCGTCAATCAGGTATATAAGGGAATCAGTATCTATGGAAAACTAGTGGTTTGCGGCGTGTCGATTTGGCCCTTGACGGAAAATCAGGAGGTCGTGGGGGTCATCAAAATCGTTACGGATAACACAGAAGTGAAGAATTTGCGGAACAAGGTCTTAGGCATCACGAAGGACTTGAATCAGATTGCGCATAATACAGAGAAAAATCAGTCTGCGAACAAGTATCGCTTGCGTGACATCATCGGAGAAAGCCAGCAAATTCAATATATCCGGGAGATTTCATCCATCGCAGCGATGAGCGACGCAAACATTATGATATATGGGGAATCCGGAACGGGAAAAGAGCTTGTCGCGCAGGGCATCCACAACGAAAGCCGCAGGAAAAACAAACCCTTTGTTGCGGAAAATTGCGCTGCGATTCCGGGGAATCTGATGGAGAGCATCTTCTTCGGGACGACCAAGGGTGGCTTTACCGGCGCGATTGACAGACCAGGACTTTTTCAGTTAGCAAACGGTGGAACTTTGGTTCTTGATGAGATTAACTCTTTGGATGTAGGTTTACAGGCAAAACTTTTGCGGGTGCTGCAAGAAGGTGTTTTCAGACCAATCGGTTCTGTGGAAAACCGCTATGCCGATGTGCGAGTTATCGCAATCAGCAACAAGAATCCACAGACACTGATTGAAGAGGGAACCCTAAGGCAGGATTTGTTTTATCGGTTAAATGTTATCGATATTTATGTTCCGTCGCTTCGAGAGCGAGAGGGCGATATCGGTGTGCTTACCAACTATTTTATAGAAAAGTATGGGAAAAAACTGAATCGCTTTCCGGCAAGTATTTCGGAAGAGGTTGTGAGCATATTCAAAAAATATCCTTGGCATGGAAACGTGCGAGAGTTATCGAATGTCATAGAATGCGGCATCAATATGATGGGAGACAAAAAAATCATCGAACTGCAGGATCTTCCGAATTATTTCTTGCAAAGAGCCGAGACGACAAAGCAGGCGAATCGCACCGTTGAGGAACGAATCGATGAAATCAAGGAGGAAAAACTGAGCTTCAGTGCGTATATGTCAAGAATTGAAACGGATTTAATCAATAAAGCGATGAGCACCCATAGAGGAAACATTACCAAAGCAGCGGAGTCCCTCGGAATGAGCAGACAAGGACTTCAGCATAGGATTAAGAAGATAGAAGGAAATGCGAACAATTCTTTTTGATGCTATGATATTAACACAACGACCGCAGAGCAGCGCAAAATCAGTAAGAAAACGGCATTTCAAGCGATTTTATATCTGCAAGAAGCGCCGTTTTCTTTTGTCTAAGAAGGCTTATATCAAGTTGCGGTTAACATTCTTTGTGAGAGGATATAAGCAATCTTTCACGCAAAGTAATTATAAGGTCTTTGTGAATTTAACAAATCTGTCCATGGCTTCGATGACTTCAGCTTTGGAGCAGCCATAGGCAAGGCGGATGAAGCCAACGCCAGCTTTTCCGAAGGTGTCTCCAGGCGTGGAGGCGATGCCTGCCTCATCGAGCAGTCTGTTGCAGAATTCTCTGGAGGAAAGGCCATAGGCGCTGATCTTCGGGAAAATGTAGAATGCGCCTTGCGGTACCGAAAATTCAATCTTGTCGCATTGCTTCAAGGCATCAACAATAATATCGCGGCGTTCCTTAAATTCTTGTACCATATTTCTGGTAAACTCGCCGCAGCTGCGGTAAGCCTCCGCCGCACCGTATTGAACAAAGGAAGTTGCACAAGTAGACATATTCTGGTGGATTTTATTCACATACGGCATGAGCGCGGCCGGCGTAATCGCATAGCCCACGCGCCATCCAGTCATGGAGAAGACCTTGGAAGTGGAATTGATGACAATGGTTCGTTCTTTCATGCCTGGTAAGGTGGAAATACTTTTGTGAACACCTTCGAAGAGAAACTGGTCATAGGTTTCGTCGGAGATGACGAGAATATCTTTTTCTTGTGCGAATGCGGAAATTTTCACCAGTTCGCTTTCGCTGACAACTGCGCCGGATGGATTGCTCGGCGTGTTGATCAATACCGCTTTGACGTTCGGATTGTAATGCGCCTCTAAATCTTCAACGCGAAGCTCGAAATTGTTTTCCAAGCTGAGCGGCACATCGTTCAGCTTCACACCGATGATATGCGCGATTTCCTCGTATGCCGAGAAGTACGGACTTGGAATCATAATTTCTTCACCCGGATCCAAGATGGCCATCATAACGGAAATCAGAGCTTCGCAGGCACCTGCGGTCACGACAATTTCCTTGTCAGGATCTGCGACGATACCATTTGCCTTAAATTCTTTGTCGCAAATCGCTTTTCTGAGTTCTGGGATTCCGGACATCGCGGTGTAGTGTACCTCACCGTTATTGAGGGCCTGGATAGTGGCCTCCTTTGCTTCTTTCGGGGAATCAAAGTCTGGGCGACCGATTTCCATATGAATGATGGATTTCCCTTCGGCTTCCATTCTCAATGCTTTTTGATAAATATCATACAGGCCACCTGCCATGTTCATAGTCTGCATTCTGGAACTTAGTAATCTCATAGTTGCGCCTCTCTTTCTGTGCTTGCTTAATCGTATCTTATACCAAGTAAATAGCAGGATTTATGCCAAGTGAAATTGACAAAAAACCTTGAAAAAAGAACAATTCCGCGCAAAATCTACAAGCATCTGCCGCATTCTTTGCGCAACAGAAATTGCTTTGGGGTAAGTGGCGAGCATAGCGATGCATACGGCGTCCGGACAGGGACGTGGAAGGGCTTGCGGGTAGGAGAGAGATAGAAACAGTCTTAAAAAGCGAAGAAGGAAGGAGGAAATTGACGGGCGTGAGGGCGTACCGTTGGCAAGGAATCAAGACATTTGGGAGTTATACTTGTGATTTTTATCGCACTGGTTTTATAAATATACACTATAAAGTGATAAAGCGATGCCGCGATAAAACGACAAAATGTCGTATGGTTTGACGGTGGTATCTTGGCAAAATCTAAGCAGATCTTTGATTTTTGCAGATTTGAACAAAAAAACTATAGCATAATTTTCACAAAAATATTATAATATGAGATAAGGACATGTAGTATGCTATACTGCATAAAAATACGATAAAAGTGGATATTTATAAGAAAATGGGGAGGGAAAAATGGCAGTAATCATCAATGGTCGTGACCTCACGATCGAGCAGGTCATCAGCGTGTGCAGGCATCACGAAAAGGTGGAGCTCGCGCCGGAGGCTGTGGAGGCTGTAAAAAAGGCAAGAGCCTATGTGGAGAAAAAGGTTTCCGAAAAGGCTGTGGTATACGGTTTGACAACCGGCTTCGGCAAGTTCGCGAATGTCGCCATCGACACGGAACAGACCGCGATTCTGCAGCGCAACTTAATCATCAGCCATACCTGTTCGATGGGCAAGCCGTATGAACAGAAGTATGTCAGGGCAGCGATGCTTTTGAGAGCGAATTCTCTGGCGAGAGGAAATTCCGGCATTCGGCTGGAAACCCTGCAGACCTTGCTCGATATGCTGAACGCGGGTATCCATCCGATTGTACCGGAGAAGGGCTCAGTCGGCGCCTCCGGCGATTTGGCGCCGCTTTCATGCATTGCGCTGGGTTTAATTGGCTTAGGCAAGGTAGAGTATAAAGGCGAAGTGATTGAGGCAAAGGATGCGTTCGCGCAGGCAGACTTGACGCCGGTGGTGCTGGCATCCAAAGAGGGGCTGGCGCTCAACAACGGTACGCAGATGCTGACAGCCGTCGGTCTGAATACGCTGTACGATGCGATAAACCTGATGAAGATTGCGGATATCGCAGGCGCACTGACCGGTGAGGCGCTGCATGCCATTGCCAAGGCCTATGATCCAAAAACCCATCTTCTTCGAGGGCATCAGGGGCAGATGGACGCGGCGGAGAATATGAGAACTCTGCTGGAGGGTTCTAAGAACGCGCTGCCGCTGCACGATACAAAGGTACAGGACCCGTATTCCCAGCGCTGTCTGCCGCAGATTCACGGCGCGTCCAGAGACGCGATTGCTTATGTATACGGCGTTGTCGCGCGGGAAATTAACGCGGTTACGGACAATCCGATCGTCTTTCCGGACGAGGACGAGGTCATCTCCGGCGGCAATTTCCACGGGCAGCCAATGGCATTGGCCTTCGACTTCCTGAAGATCGCGATCTCAGAGCTGGCGAATGTTGCGGAGCGAAGAACCGAGCGGCTGGTCAATCCGGCGATGTCCGAGGGGCTGCCTGCGTTCCTGGTCAAGGACGGCGGTTTGAACAACGGCTTTATGATCGCACAGTACGCCGCCGCGTCGATGGTTTCCGAGAACAAGGTGTACGACCACCCGGCTTGCGTGGATTCGATCCCGACATCGGCCAATCAGGAGGATCACGTATCCATGGGCGCGACCTCAGCCAGAACCGCCGCGATGGTACTCGACAATGCGCAGAAGGTCATCGGCATCGAGCTGGCAGCTGCGGCACAGGCGATCTGGCTGCGTCAGGAAATGGGCGAACATGGCATCGATAATCTGGCTCCGGCGACCAGAGCGGCGTATGATTTTATTCGAAGCAAGGCGGAACCGGTCGAGAAAGATATCCTGATGATCGATTATCTGGCAAAATTCGATGAGATGGTTAAAGATCATTCCATTTTGGAAGCAGTCACAAAGGTTGCAGATCTGAAATAGGCAGACGGAAGAGACCGCGGTTTCAAAAGCGTGGGAACGGTCGAAACCGACAGAGCAAAGTCGGCGCGTGTTTCCGCGTGCGAGGCCGCCGCGGGAAAAAAACATAGAAATACAGTGTAACACAGAGTAACGCAACATGGCAGAAGGATAGAACATAACGAACAGGAGGAACTGATATCATGCTCAAAAACGAAGAAATCAGAGGCGCAATGACAATCCAGCTTGGTAACGAATATCCGGACTATCCGGAATTTGCGGAAGGCATCCGTCGTGCGCCGGACAGAGGATTCCGGCTGACCAAGGCGCAGACCAGAATCGCGCTCAAAAACGCATTAAGATACGTACCGGAGGAACTGCACGCAAAGCTGGCGCCGGAGTTCATGGAGGAACTGACGACCCGCGGCAGAATTTACGCTTACCGTTACAGACCGAAGGAAAGAATCTACGGTAAGCCAATCGACCAGTACAAAGGCAAATGCCTGGCAGGAAAGGCTTTCCAGGTGATGATCGACAACAATCTCGACTTTGACGTCGCACTCTATCCATATGAACTGGTTACCTACGGTGAGACCGGATCGGTATGCCAGAACTGGCTGCAGTATCGGCTCATCAAAAAATATCTCGAAGAACTGACGGAAGATCAGACCTTGGTTGTGGAATCCGGACACCCGCTGGGACTGTTTCCGTCCAAACCAACCGCGCCGCGTGTCATCATCACCAATTCCATCATGGTCGGTATGTATGACAATCTTGACGACTGGGAAATCGCCGAGGAAATGGGCGTAGCCAACTACGGACAGATGACGGCGGGCGGCTGGATGTACATCGGGCCGCAGGGCATCGTACATGGTACCTTTAATACGATTCTCAACGCCGGACGTAAGGAGCTGGGCGTACCGGAGGACGGAGACCTGACCGGGCATACTTTCGTATCTTCAGGTCTCGGCGGTATGAGCGGCGCACAGCCAAAGGCAGCCAACATCGCCAATGCTGTCGGTATTTTCGCGGAAGTCGACCTTTCTCGGATACAGACCAGACACGAGCAGGGCTGGGTCGATGTGATCATGGACGATATCGATGCAATTTTCAAGCTGGCAAAGGAAAAGCTCGCGGCAAAGGCGTCTATCTCCATCGCTTACCACGGCAATATCGTCGATCTGCTCGAAGCAGCGGTGGCAAAAGATTTCCATATCGACCTGCTTTCCGACCAAACCTCCTGCCACAATGTCTATAATGGCGGTTACTGTCCGGTTGGCATGAGCTTTGAAGAAAGAACCCGGGAGCTGCACGAAAACCGCGACAACTTCATCAAGGAAGTTGATAAGACCCTGCACAGACATTACAAGGCGATCAAGACGCTGACGGAAAGAGGAACGTACTTCTTTGACTATGGCAACTCCTTCATGAAGGCCATGTACGACGCCGGTGTGAAGGAAATCTCCAAGAACGGTTATGACGATAAGGACGGATTTATCTGGCCGTCCTATGTAGAGGATATCATGGGACCGATCCTCTTCGATTACGGCTACGGCCCGTTCCGTTGGGTCTGCCTGTCCGGCAAGCCGGAGGATCTGGATGCGACCGATAAGGCCGCGATGGAGGTTATCGACCCGAACCGCCGCGGACAGGACAGAGACAACTGGATCTGGATTCGTGACGCGAAAAAGAACAAACTGGTCGTCGGTACGCAGGCACGTATTCTGTATCAGGATGCGGAGGGCAGGCGCGACATCGGTCTGGCGTTCAACAAGCTGGTCCGGGAGGGCAAGATCGGTCCAGTCATGATGGGTCGCGACCATCACGATGTATCCGGTACAGATTCTCCATTCCGGGAAACCTCCAACATCAAGGACGGCTCTAATGTGATGGCGGATATGGCAGTGCAGTGCTTCGCGGGCAATGCCGCCAGAGGGATGTCGCTCTGCGCGCTGCATAACGGCGGCGGCGTCGGCATCGGCAAGGCGATCAACGGCGGTTTCGGTCTCTTGCTCGACGGCTCCGAGCGCGTTGATGAAATCCTGCGTTCCGCGATGATGTGGGACGTTATGGGCGGCGTAGCCCGCAGAAACTGGGCGAGAAACGATCACGCGGTCGAAACCTCCGTTGCCTACAACACGAATTACGCGGGTAAGGGTCATATCACCATTCCGTTTATTGCGGATGATGCGTTGGTAGATGAGACCGTAGATAAATTTGTAAAATAGAGTATAAGGGAAAGCCGAGGCGGACCGGACTGTGCGGCTTTGCGAGGGCATTCGGAAGGGTTCTGTGCCTCGCGCAAGCCACGAACAGTCAGAGCAATCGCGCGAGGACAGAAGCCGCCGCGGCATGAAGTACAAAAATTTGAAAAACATAAAAACAAGAGGAAATCGTATGGCAACCTTACTGATAAAAAATATCGGCACCTTGCAGACGCCGATCGGCAGCTTCGCACACAAGGGCAGACAGCAGGGCGAAAACCGCAAGCTGCATCAAGCGGCAATTCTCGCGGAGGACGGCATCATCAAGGCGATTACCGCGGACGGCACCTTGCCTTGCAGCGAAGATGAGGCGGATACGGTCATCGATGCGGAGGGCAACCTCGTGACGCCCGGACTGGTGGACGGACATACGCACATGGTGTTCGGCGGCTATCGGCAAAATGAGATCCCGCTCAAGCTCAAAGGCGCGGGCTATCTGGATATCCTGCGGGCAGGCGGCGGTATCAACGATACCGTCCAAAAGACCCGCGCGGCAAGCTTTGAGACCTTATATGCAAAGACCGAAGGCTTTTTGGATGAAATGCTGGAGCTGGGCGTGACGACCTGCGAGGCTAAGAGCGGTTACGGCATCGATCTTGAAACAGAGGTCAAGCTGCTGGAGGTACTCAAGGCGCTGGATCAGAATCACCCGATGGATGTGGTTTCCACGTTCATGCCCGCGCATGTCGTGCTGGCAGACTGGAAAGGCAGAGAGGACGAGTTCATTCAGCTCTGCATCGACGAAATGATGCCGTATGTCAAAGAGCATGAATTGGCGGAGTTTATCGATATCTTTACGGAAGATTCCGTTTTTGACGCGGCGCAGAGCCGCAGATATCTGGAGGCGGCGAGAAATCTGGGGTTCGGGCTCAAGATTCACGCGGACGAGATTAAGGCCATCGGCGGCAGTGTGCTGGCGGGTGAGCTTGGCGCGACCTCGGCGGAGCATCTGATCGTGATCGATGACGCGGGGATGGCATCTATGGCGCGGGGCGGCACGATTGCGATGTGTCTGCCTGCGACTTCGTTTTATCTGGGCGCAACCTTCGCGCCGGCTCGCCGGATGATTGACGAATTTGAGATTCCGGTCGCTATGGCGTCGGATTTCAATCCGGGTTCCTGTCCATCGCTGAATTTACAATTTGTGATGAATCTCGGCTATCTCAAATACCGGATGACGCCGGAGGAGATTTTGACGGCAGTAACCATCAATCCTGCCTGCGGCATCGGCCGCGGCGAGACAGTGGGCACGCTGGAGGCAGGTAAACAGGCGGATCTGGTCATCTGGAACGCGCCGAACATGGAGATGCTCTGCTACCGCTTCGGTTCTAACATGGCTCTCGCGACAATTAAGAAAGGAATTTTGGTATAGACATGAAATTAGCAGATATGACAGTCAAAGATTATTTAGACCTTTTGAAATCGGACGCGCCCGCGCCGGGCGGCGGTTCTGTAAGCGCGCTGACCGCGGCGCAGGGCATCGGGCTGGTCGGCATGGTGGCAGCGCTGACCATCGGCAAGGAACGCTACCGGGATTTTGAAGCGGTGTGCATCGCGGCAAAAGCGGAGGCGGACGCGCTCTGCGAAAAGCTGACGCTCGCCATCGACAAGGATACGGAAGCATTCAATCTGGTGTCCGCGGCATATAAGCTGCCGAAGGACACCGAAGAACTGAAAGCAGCAAGGAGTAAGGCGATTGCAGACGCGACGCTCAAGGCAACCGAGGTTCCGTTCGAAACCTTGACACTCTGTTTGGAGGGCTTGAAAGTAACGGCAAAGCTGGTCGGCAAGTCGAACCCGAATGCCGCCTCTGACCTCGGCGTGGCAGCGCTGAATCTGCTGGCGGGCATTAAGGGCGCATGGCTGAATGTGCTGATCAATCTGCCGGGCGTCAAGGACGAAGCAGCGAAGGCAGGCTTTGAAGCCGGCGCGGCGATGGTTGCGGAAGCGGAGAAGCTGGCGACAGATATTTACGAGAGCGTAAAGGCTTCGTTATAGGCCCGCGCAGGCAAAATGAGAATTTGCAGCGCGGAACATGACGCATGCCGCCTGACATGCCGGATTTCACAGATGTTCAGCGGGGCGCCGCATGCCGCGCATAGTATACACATACAGCGAAAACAGGGAAATCTCACGAAAAGCCGTAAAAGCCGGCAGTAGATGTTTTCTCGGGAAAAGAAAAGGAGAACGAAAATGGCACAGATTATTGAAAGCATTCCGAATATTTCTGAGGGCAGGAGACAGGACGTGATCGAAGCCTGTGTGGATCAGATCCGCACGACGCCGGGCTGTACGCTGCTGAACTATTCTTCCGACCCGAATCACAACCGGACGGTCATCACCTACATTGGTGACGCGAAGGGCGTGGAAGAGGCGAGCGTGAAGCTGGCAAAAAAAGCGGTGGAGCTGATCGACTTGACCAAACATACCGGAGAGCATCCGCGCATGGGCTGTGTGGATGTGATGCCGTTTGTTCCGGTGAAAGACGCAACGAACGAGGAATGTATCGCGTTGTCCCAGATCGTCGGCAAGCGCATCGCAGAGGAGGCAGACCTGCCGGTGTTCCTGTATGAAATGTCCGCGACCCGTCCGGAGAGAAAGAATCTGGCGACAATCCGCAAAGGACAGTTCGAGGGCATGGCCGAAAAAGTACAGCAGGAGGAATGGGAACCGGACTTCGGCGGCAGACGGATCCACCCGACGGGCGGCGTAGTCGCGGTCGGAGCAAGACCGCCGCTGGTTGCCTACAACCTCAATCTCAATACTTCAGATGTGCAGATCGCGAAGAATATCGCGAAGATCATTCGCGAGAAGGACGGAGGCTTAAGATGCGTCAAAGCGATGGGCTTCATGCTGGAGGATCGCGGCATCGCACAGGTTTCCATCAATATGACGGACTATCGTGTGACTCCGCTGTACCGCGTGACAGAGCTGGTCAAGGCAGAAGCCAGAAGATACGGCGTGCAGGTCATCGGCACCGAGGTCGTCGGTCTCTGCCCGATGAAGGCGCTCGTGGACTGCGCGGAATATTATTTGCAAATTGAGGATTTTGATTTTGACGCGCAGGTCTTGGAAAATTATATTTTATAGTATATAATAAGGGTGTCGCTGCTCGCGGGCGGCGGCACACTTTATCTTTCTTATTAGGAGACAGCAAATGAGCATCAAAGAATTTTCCAATTCCTTTTCCTTAACCGATGAAATCGCGGATATCGTCAGAGAGCGAATCTTAAAAGGGGAATATGAAATCGGTGAAAAAATCAAAGAAAACCAAATCGCGACGGAACTTCGTGTTAGCCGCACGCCGATCAGAGAGGCTTTTAAGCTCTTGGAAAACGAGGGACTGATTGACTACATACCGAATCGCGGCTGCTTTGCCAAGGGATTTACCAAGCAGGACGTCGAGGATATTTACGCGGTCAGAGAAGCACTGGAGGAGATGGCTGTTCGGTGGGCAGTCGCGCGAATTACCGAGGATGAAATCAAGGAGATGGAAGAGCAGTGCGATTTGATGGAGTTTTATACGCGCAAGAAGGATAAAAAAAAGGTCATGGAGATGAATACCTCCTTCCACGAAGTGATTTACGCGTCTGCAAAAAGCCGCTTTTTGGCACAGGTGCTGCGCTCCTACAAGGACTATATTGACAAGACGCGCAAATCGATTTTTTACGAGCAAGCCTATTTAGAGGCAATCTTAAAGGAGCATCGCGCGATTTTGGAAGGAATTCGCGAAAAGAATCAGGAAAAAGCGGTAGCGGCGATGGCAAGACATCTGGAATGCTCACAGGCCAGAGCCGAGGCTGTTTGGAATTTGAAATAAAACTATCGCAATCCACTGGCTTTAGACGGTAGGTAGTTCGCATAGCGGTTTGAAACGCGGAGCGGACGGCAAAGACTCGCGTACCACGGTTAAAAGCGGAGTTTATCTGGAGTTTATCTATGGAAATCAAAAAGAAACAATCGACGCGCAAACGGAGCGCTGCGAGATGGATCGTGGTGCTGCTTCTGCTCGCGGTGTTTCTTTTTTCCTTGTACCAAACCTTGCGAATTTTGTATGGGTACAGGCAGGCGAAAGCGGTCTACGAAAATGCCGAAAGAGCATATCTGATACCGGTATCGCGCGACGAGACTGAAGCGGAAACGGAAAGGATACCGCCAGCGATAGATTTTGAGGCATTGCAGGCGGTGAACAAAGATGTGATCGGTTGGATTTTCATTGAGGGTACAGAGGTGAATTATCCCATACTTTTGGGCGTGAACAATCAACAGTATCTCTTTCAGTCCTACGAAAAAAAATATACGGTCGCGGGCAGTATCTTTTTGGATTACCGCTGCGGCGCGGATTTTGAAGACGCGCGAACGGTCATATACGGACACAATATGAAGAATGGCATGATGTTCGGCAAACTGGATCGATATCAAAAGGCCGATTATCTCGCGGAGCATCCGTATGTTTATATTCTTTTGGCAGAGGGAGGATGGAAGAAGTATCGCGTGCTCGACTGCGGACAGGCAGCGATTGACGGGGAAACCTATGATTTGCCCCGCAGTACGGAAGATGCAGATGCGGACAGACTTCTGACCCTCTCGACTTGCACCAACGACAGCCGCGACGATGTACGCTTTGTGGTAAACTGCGTGCTGGAGGAGGTCGGGACGCAGAATCCGGATCATTAAATATGTGCGAAAAACCGGTGCGCGAACAGAAGATACATGTTCGCGCACCGGTTTTTTTGATGATGTCGGAAATATCGTGCAGTGATATTTGCGGAATAATGACGAAACATCTTGAGAAGCAGCGTTCATTCATGAGTGACATGTGTCCACAGAAATCAGTATTTCGTTATGCGCATCTTTGCTCCCGGATCCCGCGGGAACCTGTCAAAATCAAATTGACAGATGCGTTGAAAATGTTTATAATAAAGACAAAATGAGAATGTCAGTAGAATAAGTCAGGAGAATGAGATGGAAAATATGATGAGCCTTGAAGAAGCCGTCAGAAGAATTGAAGAATTAGAAAAAGAAAATGCGCAGCTTCGCGTACAATTGGAATATTACCAAAGTCGAAAAACGAGTGGAAGAAAAAAACATAATGCGAAATGGATGGCAATTTACAATGACTTTATCGTGTGCTATGAAACAGGCATGACCATGCTGGAGATCGCGAAACGAAATGGAGTCAGCGAGAGAACCATTTACAGATATAAGGAAGAATACGAAAAAATGAAGGGCAGCGGAGAGTAGAGCATTTTTGTGTTTTCATAAAAATGGTCGTGAGTGTTCGAATCGGTTTTATCGTAAACATCAAACGGCGTTTCGTTTGCGGCAAAAAAGCAGGAAGGGACTATATGAAAGAAGAGAAGAAAGAAGGAATTACAGTTATTGATGTTACAGAAGAATATATGAAGGATCGGCTTTATGAATTCAGAGGAAGAAAAGTTATGCTCGATACAGATCTGGCAGAAATCTATGGATACGAGACTAAGAATTTTAAACGGCAGGTTAATCATAACATTGCAAAATTCGAGGGTGATGATTTTATGTTTGAGTTGACTGCGGAAGAGGTTGAAAAGCTTTCAAGGTGCAAAAATTTCACCTTGAAAGCAAGGAGAGGTTCCAATATAAAGTATAAGCCGTATGTGTTTACAGAACAGGGTGTTTACATGCTTATGACCGTTTTACATGGAGATCTTGCGATTAAGCAAAGTCGCGCGCTTGTGAAGACTTTCAAGAAAATGAAAGACTATATTTTAGAAAATCGCGATCTGATTGGTCAGCGAGAAATGCTTCAGTTAAGTATGGAGACGGCCAGTAACTAATAAAAGGTGAGCATGGAAAAATACCTGCTGTTGTTTCCACGATGTTAGACAATGGACAGTTCGCGAAGTCGGAAGGCGCGATTTCATCTGGCGGACAAAGAACAATTTGACAGATTGAAAAAAATATTTTAAAATAGGAAGCATAAGAAATGGCCGTCAGAAGGCGGCGAGAAGATTACCATGAAGGTAGTGCGAGAATAAGCGCTGTTTTTGTGGTTTTTTGTTTTTTGAAGGAGGGCGACCTTTCATCGTCTGAAGCGGAAACGAAGATAACAGACAGATCACAGAATGGAGGCCAAAGGGATGACATTACAGGAATTTTTTGAGGAAAATCCGAAAGCGGCAATCGCGTTTTCAGGCGGGGTGGATTCCTCCTACCTGCTGCATGAGGGACTGCGCCTCGGGAAGGATATCAAGGCGTATTATGTAAAAAGCCAGTTTCAGCCGGAATTTGAGCTTGCGGACGCGAAACGTCTGGCAACAGAGCTGGGCGCGAACATGCAGATCATCGAGGTGGATGTATTGCAGCAGGAGGCTGTGATCCAAAACCCACCGAACCGCTGTTACTATTGCAAGCAGGCAATCTTCGGGACAATTCTTGCAGCAGCGGCAGCGGACGGTTATACGGTGATCCTGGACGGTACGAACGCGTCGGATGACGCAAACGATCGACCGGGCATGCAGGCACTCGCGGAGATGCGCGTGCTGTCACCGCTGCGCCTTTGCGGGTTGACAAAGGATGAGATCCGCAGAAAATCGAGGGAGGCAGGGCTGTTTACCTGGGACAAGCCTGCCTATGCCTGCCTCGCGACGCGGATTCCGAGCGGCATGCAGATCACCGGAGAGCTTTTGACCCGGGTAGAGGGCGCCGAAGGCGCGCTGTTTGCGATGGGTTTTACGGACTTTCGGGTGCGCGTACGGGAGGGCGGCGCGCTGCTGCAGTTTCATCGCGCGCAGATGGAAGAAGCACGCGCACGCCGCGCGGAGATTACGGAGAAGCTGAAACCATGGTTTCCGGTGTTATTGCCGGATTGGGAGGTACGTTGATGGAACAGTATGAATTAAAAGAGATGCTCACGCATGTCGCGGACGGGAGCGTGAGCGTGGAAGAAGCGGTGCGCAGGCTCAAATGCGCGCCGTTTGAGGAGATCGGCATTGCCTCGTTGGACGCGCACCGCGGGATCCGGCAGGGCGCATCAGAGATTATCTACGGCGCGGGCAAAACCGCGGCGCAGATCGTCAAGATCGCGGAGACCTTGCGAAGCGGCGGCCAGCAGACGATCCTCATCACGCGTGTGGATGCGGAGAAAGCTGAGGCAGTACGGGAAGCACTGGCGGCAGACGTGCCGTTCACTTATTTTGCGGAAGGACGCATCGGTCTAGTCGGCAAGAAAGCCGCGCCGCGGCGTGAGGGATATATTCTGGTGGCGACCGGCGGAACCAGTGATATTCCGGTCGCCGAGGAAGCAGCACTGACCGCGGAGATTCTTGGCAATCATGTACGCCGCGTCTATGACGTCGGGGTTGCAGGGCTGCACAGGCTGCTCGCGCATTTAGATGACATCATGGGCGCTCGCGTCATCATCGCAATCGCGGGCATGGAGGGTGCGCTCGCGTCGGTCATCGGCGGTCTGACCGACGCGCCGGTCATCGCGGTACCGACCAGTGTCGGCTACGGTACCGCGCTCGGCGGTGTGACAGCACTGCTTTCGATGCTCAATTCCTGTGCCAGCGGCGTCAGCGTCGTGAATATCGACAATGGATTCGGCGCCGGTTATCTGGCCGGGCAGATCAACAATATGGAGGGCTAGACGGATGAAAACTTTATATATCGAATGTGCGATGGGGGCGGCGGGCGATATGCTGACCGCGGCTCTCCTGGAACTGCTGCCGGATAAGGAAGCCGCGCTTGCCAAACTGAACGCCATGGGAATCCCGGGTGTGGTTTTTGAAGCAGAGCCGAGCGCAAAGTGCGGCATTACCGGCACGCATATGCGGGTGTTGATTCATGGCGAGGAGGAAGAGTCTGTGCCATGTGGGCATACGCATGCGCATGCGCACCACCATGAACATGACCATGCGCATGAGAACCACCATGAACATGAACATGACCATGTACATGAGCATCACGCGCATTGCCATGACCACGAACACCATCATGACCATGAACATGAACATCATCACCATGATCGCGTGCATCACCATGCGCATCATGGCATGGCAGAGATTCGCAGGCTGATCGCGGAGCTTGCGGTTTCAGAGACGGTAAAAGAAAAAGTGCTTGCGGTCTATCAGAGCATCGCGGAGGCGGAGTCCAGGGTACATGGCGCGGAAGTCGATCAGATCCATTTCCATGAGGTTGGCTCCATGGACGCGGTAGCGGACGTGACGGCGGTCTGTCTGCTGATGGAGCTGCTGGCGCCGGAGCAGGTCATCGTTTCACCGATCCATGTCGGCAGCGGGACCGTACTGTGCGCGCATGGCAGACTGCCGGTTCCGGCACCTGCCACAGCTTTGATTCTTGAAGGTATGCCGATTTACGGCGGCAGCGTGCAGGGAGAGCTTTGCACGCCAACCGGAGCGGCGCTGCTCAAGACGTTTGCGGACAGCTTCGGTCCGATGCCGCCGATGACGGTGGCGAAAACCGGTTACGGCATGGGTACAAAGGATTTCGAACAGGCAAATTGTTTGCGGGCGATGCTGGGAGAGTCTTTTACGATGAACGGTACCGCCAGCAAAATGCAGACAGGACAGGATGCGGAAGGTGAAAACACAGGTAGCCGCGGCGCGGCAGGCAAGGATACAGAGACCGAGAATCCGGCGGCGCGCGAGGGCAGGATTACAGAAATCTCCTGCAATCTGGATGACATGACCGGAGAAGATATCGCTTTCGCGGCGGAGCGTATCCTGCAAGCAGGCGCGCTGGACGTGTTCACCGAGTCGATCTATATGAAAAAAGGACGTCCGGCGATCAAGCTGACGGTGCTTGCGAGACCGGAAGACGAGGAACGGCTCGTCGGAGAGATTTTCCGCCATACGAGCACGATTGGTGTGCGGATACATACTGACAGACGCTATGAGCTTGCGCGGCGCAGCGAACAGCGAAAAACACCGCTCGGCACGATAGAGGTCAAAATTTCCGAGGGCTTTGGCGTGCGTAAGGAAAAAATCGAGTTTGCATCCTTGAAAGAAATCGCGGAGACGAGCGGTAAGCGTCTTGCGGAGGTACGAGCGGCGCTTGCAGAGGAGCCGAAGAAGGGATAGGGAGGCAGAAGATGCGGAGACAAATGAGTCTCAAAACTGCATATGTATGGCGAAAAGCGCTGGAAATGCTGCTGATGCTATTGCTGCTTTCGGTAGTCGTCTTTGTGCTGGCGCGGCTCGCGCCGGGCGATCCACTGCGCGCCTATTACGGAGACGGGCTGGAACGGCTGAGTCAGGCGCAGCAGGAGGCGGCGCGTGAAAGACTCGGGCTCAACGATTCCCTGGCAGTGCAGTATCTGCGCTGGGCAGAGCACGCGCTGCAGGGAGACTGGGGAATCTCCTTCCAATACAAACAGCCGGTGACAGCAGTTATCGGAAAGATGTGGCGGAATACGTTGCTGCTGGGCGGGATTTCCTTCGCGCTGACCTTTTGGCTGGCCGCGGCAATCGGAAAATTTTGCGCGCTGCATGAAGGCAGCTTTGCTGACCGCGTGATCTGCAAGATTGGAACAGTGTCCGGCTGCATTCCGACATTTTTTCTGGCGCTGCTGCTGATTCTGATCTTCGCGGTGAATCTAAGGGTCCTGCCGGTCGGCGGTGCGTATGATCACGGGGAGAGCGGCAACGCGCTGAATCGCGCGCTGCATTTGATCCTGCCGACCGCGGTGACGGTGCTGGAGCATCTGTGGTACTACGCGTATTTGATTCGGAATAAGCTGGCAGAGGAAGCGCGCGGGGATTATGTGCTGCTTTGCAAAGCCAAGGGTATGCCGGCGCGGAAGATCCTCGCGCAGCATTGCATGAAGAATATTTTGCCGACGTTGGTGGTGATGATGGCGGTCGCGCTGCCGCATATCCTCTGCGGCACGTACATCGTGGAAACCGTATTCGCCTATCCGGGACTCGGCAAGCTCAGCTTTGAAAGCGCGATGTATCAGGATTACAATCTGCTGACGGCGCTCTGCCTGCTGACCGGCGCGGTGGTCTTTTTCTTTCAGTTTTTGGCACAGGTGCTTGGAGAAGCACTGGACCCGCGCATGAAAGCAGAGGCGAAAGGGGGTCTTGCGGATGCGTAAGCTGCACACGCCTTGCCGCAGCGGACAAAAGCGGCGCGGGACCAACCCGCATCGAGTACGGCTGTGGCCGCGCGGCAGAGGGATGCTCCGAAAACAGCCGCGCCGCAGGAAATTCCCACGTGCGGCGCTCATGCTCCTGCTGCTGATCGTGGTAGGCTGCACCTTTGCGGCATGGCTCACACCGTATGAGGTTTCCGTCATGGACGGACAGGCGATCAGTCTGGCGCCTTGCCTGGCGCACCCGCTGGGGACAGATAGTTTGGGGCGTGACCTTTTGGCGATGATTCTGTACGGCGGCAGGCTTTCGCTCTATATCGGTCTACTCAGCGCGCTGCTGTCAAGCTTGCTCGCGCTCGTTTACGGCGCGATCAGCGGACTGGCGCCGGGCGCGCTGGATGCGCTTCTGATGCGCTTCTGTGAGCTTCTGATGAGCCTGCCGTCGCTGATTCTGGTGCTGTTCCTGCAGGCAGTCTGGGGGAAGCCGACACCAACCTCGATCGCGGTGGTTCTCGCGCTGACCTCGTGGATGACCTTGGCGAAGCTGGTGCGCAGCGAGGTGCGCCGCATCAGAGAAAGCGACTATATCTTGTCGGCAAAAATCATGGGCGCGGATTTTACTTATCTTTTGCAAAAACATCTGCTGCCAAATCTGATTTCTCCGGCGATGTTCATGGTAGTCAGCAGCTTCGGACAGGCGATCATCGCGGAAACGACCCTGAGCTTTTTGGGTTTGGGGCTGCCGGTTTCACAGGTCTCGTGGGGGAGTCTGCTGTCGTTGTCCAAGAACGCGCTGCTGTCCAATCAGTTGTGGATGATTTTGCTGCCGGGGCTTGTGCTGGTCACGACGCTGGTATGCATCACCGAGCTGGGGGAATACGCGCGCGCGCGCAACAACCGCCTGCAAAGCAATCTTTGATGCTGGTAGAATGTCCTTGGTACTGCAAGGAATATTGAAATCAAGAAATAGAAAGAATGAATAGGAGAACAAACGATGCAAACAATGCGAAAAACAGAAACGAAGATATTTTCTTGGGTGCTGCTGCTCCTGCTGCTGGCAGGGCTTTTGACGGGCTGCGGCACAAACGATCAGGAAAACAGTGCGGACGGACAAAGTGTGCTGCGTTACGGCAGCGGCGATTATACCGCGATCAATCCGGCGCTGTATGAGCATGGCGAGATCAATGCGCTGCTGTTCGCGGGGCTGACGGCACACAACGAAAAGAACGAGGTCGTGCCGGGGCTGGCGGAGGACTGGAGTTTCGACGAAAAAACCTGCACCTACACCTTTTCCTTAAGAGATGGGCTCACCTTCCATGACGGAGAACCGCTGACTTCGGCGGACGTGAAGTTTACGCTGGAGGCGATTCTCGACGAACAAAACGGGTCGGAGATCGTTTCCAACTATACGGATATTGCGGAGATCCGCTGCCCGGACGCGCTGACGGTCGAGATACGCCTCACGCAGCCGAACGCGGCGTTTCCGGATTATATGACGATCGGGATCCTGCCGGAGCATTTACTCGCGGGCAAGGATCTGGCGACCTGCGCGTTCAATCAAAATCCGGTCGGCGCGGGACCTTATCGCCTGAAGGACTGGGACATGGGGCAGAGCATTACCATGGAACGTTTTGACAATTATTACGGCGGGCAGCCGCAGATCGAGCAGGTAATCTTTGTGATCGTGCCGGACAGCGACGCGCGGGCGATGCAGCTGGCAGCCGGGAAAATCGACATGGCGCAGATCACACCAAAGAGTGCCGAGCAGTTCACAGACAACGAGGAGATTCGCGTGTACCGGATGGAAACAGCGGATTATCGCGCGATTGCCTATAATTTTGCCAATCCGTATTTTGAACGGCATCCGGAGCTGCCGAATATCCTGAGCTACGCGATCGACCGCGAGGCAATTGTAAATGGCGTGCTGCTCGGGCAGGGAGAGGCGGCATATTCGCCGCTGCAAAAAAGCGCGTACAACAATGCGGATATCGATCATTTTACCTATGACCCGGAGAAAGCAGAACGTTTGCTGGTCGAGGCGGGCTGGTCTAAGGGAGCTGACGGTTATTATGAAAAAGACGGCGAGCGTCTGGGCTTTACGATTGCGGCGATGGCAGACGATCAGGTGCGTGTGGATATGGCCGCGATGTGTGCCAGCCAGCTGCAGCAGATCGGCGCGGATGTCAGCGCGGAAACGCGGCAGAGTCTGGACTGGGCCGGACAAGAGGCCTGCATCATCGGTTGGGGCAGTCCGTTCGACCCGGATGATCATACCTACAAGGTATTCACGACCGGAGCGGGAGACAATTATACTTCTTATTCCAATGCGACAATCGATCAGATCTTGGCAGCGGCCAGACATACAGAGGACGCGGCGGAGCGCGAAAAGCTCTATTTGGAATTTCAAGATAAGCTGACGGCGCATTTGCCATACACCTTTATCGCTTATGTTGACGCGGACTACGCGATGAAAGCAAATATTCACGGCATTACCGAAGATACGGTGCTCGGACATCACGGCGTGGGCGTCTTTTGGAATATCGCGCAGTGGAGCATAGCTTAGCATATAAAATAGAAACTGAAAAGAAAAACCGGTTAGAAAACAGGAAGCGATGAGAGAAACAGGAGAACAACAAGAGAATATTTTGGAGGTGCGGGAGCTGCAGCTGGCGTTTTTGGGTGTAAACGGACGCGTGGAAGCACTGCGCGGCGTGAATCTTGCGGTTGCGGCGGGCGAAATCGTTGCGTTAGTCGGAGAATCCGGCTCCGGCAAGACTGCACTGTGCAGGGCGGCGCTCGGCCTGCACGCCAATCATGCAGTGATAGAGCACGGGGGTATTTGGCTTGCGGGGCAAGATACCTCGACCTTGACAGAGAAGGATTGGTGCGCGCTGCGCGGGCGCGTCGCATCGATGGTGTTCCAGGATCCGATGTCCGCCTTTGATCCGGTCTATCCGATCGGGCAGCAGATCGCGGAGGTGCTCCTTTTGCATCCGGCGTGTTTTGCGGGCAGCGGAATCGAAAAAAGGATCGCTGCCGCTGCACCGATCCTTTTGCATTCGGCAAGTCTTATGGACAAAGGATCAACGCGCGAAGCGGAGCGCGTGCCGCAGGATGAAACCCGCGAAGCAAAGCGCGTGCCGCGCGATGAGCTGCGGACAAATTTATGTCAAGAAACAAACTGCCCTCTTATCAAAAACGATTCGTGCAGCGGAGAGAAGATCGCGCTGCTGCCGCGAATCCGACAAATCGCGCAAACGGAAATGACGCGCCTTTGCCGAAAAAAGCAGCAGGAGCTGCGGCGCAGCGCGGAGGTCGAGACAGTGGCGCTGCTTGCGAAACTGGGCTTTGATGAGCCTGCCAGGCGTGCGCGGCAGTATCCGCGCGAATTCAGCGGCGGTATGCTGCAGCGTGCCGCAATCGCGCTGGCGATGATCGCCAAACCGCGGCTTTTGATTGCGGATGAACCGACGACGGCGCTGGATATCGAAACACAGCAGGAAATCATGGCACTGCTGCGCGAGAGCTGCGCGCGGCAGGACTGCAGTATGCTCTTTGTGACACATGATCTGGGACTGGCGGAGCAAATCGCAGATCGTATCGTGGTCATGAAGGACGGCCGGATCGTGGAGGAAGGGCAGAGCGAACAGATTTTTCGTGATCCGCAGCATGCCTATACGAAGAAGCTGCTTGGCTACGCGGCCTACGGCAAAGGCGGCTCGCATTATCATGGACGCATTCGTGCTGCACAGCAAGAGAAAATAACACAAAAGGAAACAAAACAAACAGCAAAGGAAGCAGACGACGCGCTGCTTTCCATCCGCGGGCTTTCCAAAAGCTTTCCGATTGACAAGCATACGCGCAAGCAGGTGCTTCACGATGTCAGCCTTGCGATTCATCGCGGAGAAATTGTAGGGCTGATCGGACCGTCCGGCATCGGCAAGTCCACGCTGGCACGCTGTATCATGGGGATCTGCACGCCGGACAACGGTGAAGTGATCGTGCGGGAAGGCGCGCGCATACAGATGATCTTTCAGGATTCCGCGGCAGCCTTCAATCCGCATATGACGATTGCGGAAATCATCGCGGAGCCGCTGGTGCTGCAGGCGAGACGGCAGCGGCGGACAGTTGTACGGCGCTGCTTTGCAAAAGCAGCGGCAGGGTGTGACGCAGCGAACAAGCATGCCGCGGGAGCGGGTCATACGGACAGTGCGGATAGTGCAGATGTGCAGAGATGTATGAGAATTGTCGGCAAGATGAGCAAGGCTGTTCTGCGCGAAAAGGTGCTTGCGGTGATGCGGCAAGCGGAAATTGAGCCGGAGCTTGCCGACCGTTATCCCTACGATGTTTCCGGCGGGCAGCGGCAGCGCGCGGCCATCGCGCGCGCTTTGATCACCGCACCTGACCTCATCATTTGTGACGAACCGATTTCCTCACTGGATGTCAGCCTGCAGGCCGACATCATCCACCTGCTCAAAAAACTGCAGGAGGAGCGAGGCCTCAGCCTCCTCCTCATCTCCCATGACCTGCCGATGGTGGAGCATATCAGCGACCGGATCGTGAAGCTGTGATTGCAAAGCACTGCAGACAGTACGATTACGCTTGAGCCTGACTCTGATTCCTAAAGCAGCATTTTGCTTGAACCGGAGACACACTTACCGACAGCCTGCGTTGCGGTACAGTTTTATTTCTTATCCATGTTCAATATTTGGGATCATGCCGCCTACGTGCTGTGTATGATCCTTTTAATTTAAGGGAACGGTGCTGATAAAATAGTCATCGTATTGGACTGCATTATCAGCTTCAAATAATCTGGCGAAAGTTATCGCTACATAATCTGACGAATGACCCCATGTATAGTATGATATGACTCATCACCGGAAAGCTAAGTCTGATTAGCAAATCCATCCTAGAGTAATTCATATTTCTTTTTCGAAAAACTCCATCCAGTGTGCGGTAATCTAAGATTTTGTGCGATAAGCTGTTACGTTACCTTTCGGGGCCGACAACATAGCCAAGAAAAAGCGCTTTTTAAGGATGTTCATGTGTCTGCCACAGGTGGGGTTGTTTCATGTATGCAGCTAGACTGAATTTTGCCCTGTAACACACTGTACACTTTCAAGATACAAGGAGACATTACTTCTGCGACCTTTGCGGATCTCATTACAGACCATGTTCAGAGCGCAGTTGATTTTTTAACGATTTTGTTCGCGAGCTACTTCTCTTTCAAATGGAGCTGAATCAGAATTCTTTCGCTGCTAGCAAGATGTTTCCCTTTTAGTACTTATTTGTGGTAGAATGTACATGATCCATGTTAAAGACTCCTTTAGTGATTGTTGGTTGCACGCATACATTCTGCCATAGGAGAAGCGCTATGATTTTTGTTTCATTGTTCAGCTTGATTATATGATCAATCTGTAATAAAAAACTTTACTGAATATAAAAATTTTTTTACTTCGAAGCAAGGCTTATGTAAAAAAGGGGTTAAATCCACAGTAAAAAATGGCATGATTATTGCTATTTTAATTAGGAAAAACACATTATTGCAATAAGGAGGATAGTCGAAATGGATTATGCAAAACAATTACTTCAGGATATCGATGCACTTGATGGGGAACGGTGGTTTCCAAAGGAAAGTGAATTCGAAGACGATTTACCACTCTACTGGGGAGAATGGGGAGTATATTCGGAATGTCTTGATTTAAAAGATTGCCTTATGCGTAGACCTGGCAAAGAGGTAGAAAATTTTGATTGGCAAGCTTCAAGATTTTTTTCTTCTATTGATCCTGAAAAATTTAGAGCTCAGCATGATAATCTTGCTCAAATTTACAGAGATAATGGTGTCAGAGTTCATTACGTCGAAGAGCAAAGAGAAGACAGACCGAATGCAATATTTTGCAGAGACCTTTGCTTCATGACACCTGAAGGTGCAATTGTAACTCGGCCTGGTTTGGCGGCAAGAAGGGGCGAAGAAAGATATGTAGCTAAAACGTTAGCAAATCTTGGCGTACCAATTATTCATACGATTAATGGAAGTGGCCGCTTTGAAGGTGCAAATGCAATGTGGGTGGACAGACGGACATGTATTATATCTACCGGAGCGCGAACTAACCGTGAAGGCGCGGAGCAGGTCGAACATGAATTGCGTAAAATGGGTGTCGATAACATTATTTGGATGCAAATTCCATATGGACATGCACATATCGATGGGCTCCTTAATTTTGCAAGCGAAGATACCGCAATGATATTTGCGGCACAAGTTCCATATGATGTATGCGATGCACTGAAAAAGAAAGGAATTAGATTGTTGGAATGTCCGTCAAGAACAGAAGCTAAATTTACGGCGGCAGTTAATTTTGTGGCTATAAAACCAGGATTAATTGTTCAGTGCGAAGGCAATCCACGTTCTAGAGAAGTTTTAGAAAAAGCTGGTATTAAGGTCATTCCGATTGATTTCTCGGAGGTTCTTAAAGGATATGGTGCTATGCACTGTTGCACTGCATTTTTGAAGAGAGGATAAAGGCAACGGATTTGTTGTCTCACTGCAAAAAGAAATATTTATAGTAGTAGGAGGAGAACCATGAAAACTAGAAAAATATTTACGTTGTTAATTGCGATTACTCTGGTTTTAGGAATGATTACCGGCTGCGGGAATAACGACGCCAAAGCGGGCGATGATGATACCCTTTATCTCAGATTGGTGTCACCGCTTCAAAGTACGGATTGGCAGCAAGTAAGTAATTTAGACAGTAATAATATAACAAATATCCAAGTCTTTGAAGGATTTTATGGTATGGATGAAGTTGGCGGTGGTTATTATGACCTGTTAGCTAAAGATATCCAAGTCAGCGACGATGGAAAAGAATACACGGTGACCTTAGTTGATGCAACCTTCCAAAATGGAGAAACACTGACTGCTGAGGATGCTGTATTCAGCTACAATCTTGCAATTGCAAACCCTAAATATGGATACGTGACATCTATGATTGATAAAATCGAAGCGAAAGATCCAAAGACTGTCGTTTTGACCTTGAAGTACCCTTATGCCGCAATCGCGCATACGTTCTTCACAATCAAAATCATAAGTCAAAAAGAATATGAAGAAATTGAAGCTGCAGGAGAGACTTTCGGAACAAAACCACACACAGCAGGAACCGGACCGTATTACATCACAGAGTATGATGTATCCGCAGGGGTAAAACTCGCTGCCTATGAGAATTATTGGCAAGGTGCTCCTGCAATTAAGAACGTTGAATATCGCGTTATCTCTGATGATGCCGCAGCGGTAATTGCATTTGAAAATGGTGAAATTGATTATTTTGCAAATGCACCTCTTGCAGAGTGGAGTAATATTGAGAAGAGCGCAGGAGACAGATGTGATTTGGCCAAAGCCAACGACATTACTTTCCTTGGAATTAACTACAAGTCAAAATCCAACAACAGCATTTTGGCAAACGACAAAGTGAGAGAAGCGATTTTTTACGCAATTAATAAGGAAAATATTGTTCAGTCGTCAACTAGTGGATTAGGAACGGTTGCCTATGAATATATGGTTCCGGAATATGTGGCCACTTCCCCAAAAGCATCCGATGGAGAATTCGCAACATTTGACTACGATGCGGAAAAATGTCATCAATGCTTATTGGATGCAGGATTTACAGAAGATGAGATAGCAAAGGGTATTAATGTAGGCACGATTTTAACATATCCATCGGACAATTCACCAAAAGGAAAAGCAGCGGTTGTTATTCAAGATGCTCTTAAACAAAATGGCATGATTGCAAATATAGAAATCAGAGAAGCAGCAGCATGCAGCGATGATCTTTATGGACAGAATTATGATTTGTGTATCTTCAGTGACAGTGGTAATTATGACTATAATAATATCAGACAACAGTTACATTCGGAATCTGTAGGTTTAGCCGTTGTAAATTACAAGGATGACAAAGGCACCTTTGATTGGAAGTACATGGAAGACCTTATCGATGAAGGTGTTTCTACGACAGATCCCGTTGAGAGATATAAGATTTACACAAAACTTTGGAGTTATGCAATGGATACAAAGACTATTTTACCATTGTATCACAGTGCTGTTGGTATTGCATGGTCAGATAGAATCAATGTAGCAAAAATCAATCCTACGTATTATCATCTCACAGACTTCAGCTGGAATAAGTAAATGCGATTTCATAATGAGGATGGGGTTGTTATAATTAGCCCCATCCTTGTTTCTACTAAAATATTAATGAGAGGAGATAGAAGATGAGTAAGTATGTAATAAAAAGAATTTTATTTCTAATACCAACAGTAATAGGCGTTACTCTCATAATTTATTTTGTTATGAATTTAACACCAGGTAATCCGGCTAGAGCTATTTTGGGTACCGGTGTGCCTCAAGCAGATATCGATGCTTACAATCATGCAATCGGATATGATTTGCCCTTTCTTCAAAAATTCGTAAACTATTTGGTGAATATGTTTTTTCATGGGGATTTTGGGATTTCCTATGTGACTAAACAGCCGGTTTTCCAAGAGATTTGGCCAAGATATATTGTAACAATGAAATTAGCATTTACGGGAATGATTGTTTCTACTATAATTGGAATCCCTTTGGGAATATGCGCGGCGGTAAAGCAGTATTCGGTGACAGACACTGTTTCTTCTCTGATTTCGTTTTTACTAGCAGCAGTTCCGACATTTGTATTAGGACTTGTATTATTATTTGTTTTTTCTCTTAAATTGGGATGGTTACCTTCATACGGAATTACCGATTGGACAGGATATATCATGCCGGTTCTTGCGATATCGATCCCTATCGCTGCACAGAATTTTCGATTCACAAAGTCGTCCATGTTGGATGCAATACATCAGGATTATGTAAGAACAGCGCGGGCAAAAGGCGCCACAGAAAAAGTGGTAATTTGGAAACATGTATTAAAAAATGCGCTTCTCCCTGTTATCACCCAAATCGGAATGAACTTGGGATTGCTTCTATGTGGGGCGGTCGTTGCCGAGCAATTATTTTCTGTGCAAGGAATTGGAAGTCTTATCGTCTCTAGAATCACATTAAAAGACGAGCCGGTAATCATAGCAGGAACCATTTTGATATCTATTTGCTTCACCATAGTCATGTTGATGGTGGATATTATATATGCGTTTATCGATCCTCGAATTCGCGCAAAGTATACAAAAAAGAGGGGGTAAAAAATGTTTAAGAAGAAAAACTCCAAGATGACTTTAGAGGGAAATGCGTATCAAGGGCAAGGAAAAATAAAAGAGATTTGGAGACGGTTAAAAAAGAACAGAGGTGCCATGATCGGGCTGCTTATGCTATGCGTTATGGGGGTGGTTTTACTTATAGTTCCATTATTTGTCTCTTATGAATCAGCGGTAACTCAAGACTTTTCACAGATGTTAGCGAAACCAACAAAAGAACATATTTTTGGTAATGATGGTTATGGGAGAGATATTTTTGCTAGAATTATTTACGGAGGCAGAACTTCGGTGGGTATTGCTTTGTTGGCAACCTTTTTTTCGTGCATAGTCGGAAGTGTACTGGGAGCAATAGCAGGATACTTTGGGAATGCAGTTGATAATATCATAATGAGGGCTTTGGATATTTTTATGTCAGTGCCAGATATTTTATTTACAATGGCGGTCGTTTATGCATTAGGAGCCTCATTTACAAATTTGATTGTTGCGCTTACTTTAGCTTATTTTACAAACTATGTTCGACTTGTAAGATCAGAGGTACTGACGCTTTCCGAACAAGACTATGTAGAGGCATCAAGAGCTGGAGGCGCGAACAGCATGAGGATTATATTGTCTCACATCATTCCTAACTCAATTGGCGTCATCATTGTAAATACAACTATGAATGTTGCAAAAATTATTCTTTACGAATCAACCTTAAGCTTTTTGGGCCTTGGTATGCCTTCTCCACAGCCGGAATGGGGACAAATGTTGTCAGAGTCACGTGAATTTATGCGAAATGCGCCGCACTTGATGATATTCCCTGCTTTAGCGATTGTAATCACAGCATGTTCAATTAATCTATTGGGAGATGGTTTGCGCGATTCCTTAGATCCACATCTTAAGTCATAGTACATTTGAGAGGAAAAGAAAATGGAAGTAAAAAACAATAATAACAATTCAATCCTTGAGATTGATGACTTAGAAGTAATATATAAAACAGATTTAGAGACGGTAAAAGCTGTGAATGGAATAAATCTTAAAATCAGAAAAGGTGAAACCTGTGGGCTTGTCGGAGAAACCGGTGCGGGGAAAACGACAACCGCATTGAGCATTTTAAGACTTCTTCCTGAAAATACCGGACGAATTGTGGGCGGAGATATAAAGTTTAAAGGGAAAAGTTTATTAGATATGTCTCCGGAAGAAATGAGGAATGTTAGAGGCAATTCCATTTCAATGGTATTCCAAGATCCAATGTCTGCACTAAATCCAGTATATACAGTCGGAGATCAAATTGGTGAGGCAATAAAACTGCATAATCCACAGCTTGCTAAAGAGGACGTAGAAAAAAGAGTTGAGGAAATGCTCGAGTTGGTTGGTATTGTAGCATCAAGAAAAAATGATTACCCACATCAATTCTCAGGAGGAATGAAGCAGAGAGTGGTTATTGCAATTGCGTTATGTTGCGAACCTGATTTACTCATTGCGGATGAACCGACAACGGCACTTGATGTAACAATTCAGGCACAAGTACTGGCTATGATTGCGAACTTGAGGGAAAGATTGGGGACATCAATGTTGATGATTACTCATGATTTGGGCGTTGTTGCTAAGACGTGCGACAATGTGTGCATCATGTACGCAGGGAAAATTGTTGAAGCGGGAACTATAGAAGATGTTTTTAGCGGAATGAAACATCATCCCTACACGGAAGGTTTATTTGCTTCTATTCCAAACATAAAGACGAAATCAAGCCGCTTAAAGCCAATCAAAGGACTTATGCCAGATCCAACGAATTTACCACAAGGCTGCGCATTTTATCCGAGATGTGAAAAGTGTATGGATGTATGTAAAACGATCCCCCCAGGAGCGTATCACAATGGAACTCATAGCATTTTTTGCCACCAATATGCGAATCAGGCCGGCAGTATAGAAGGTAAAGGAGGAGCTCCGAATGAATAAAGAAGAAAAAACTCCGTTGCTGGAGACGATTAATTTAAAGAAATATTTTAAAACAGGCTCGGGCCTGCTTCATGCGGTGGATTCGATTAATCTTAAATTATATAGGGGCGAAACGATCGGTGTAGTCGGAGAGTCTGGGTGTGGGAAATCAACATTAGGAAGAACTATTTTAAAATTGATTGAACCAACATCGGGTGAGATTATTTTTGAAGGAAAGAATATAAGTAAGCTTGGGACAAGGGGAATGAGAAATTTGAGGAAAGAGATGCAGATCATTTTTCAAGATCCATATTCCAGTCTTGATCCAAGGAAAACCGTGATTGATATTATTTCAGAATATATGTTGATTAATCACATCTACCATTCAAAAAAGGAAACATATAACCGCGCTGCAGAGCTGATGGATCTTGTCGGATTGGCTAGAAGATACGCGGAAGCTTACCCTCATGAACTTGATGGAGGAAGAAGACAGCGTATTGGCGTTGCAAGAGCGTTGTCACTTAATCCAAAATTTATTGTTTGTGATGAGCCTGTGTCTGCTTTAGATGTTTCTATTCAAGCTCAAATTTTAAATTTACTGATGGATTTGCAGGACGAATTGAATCTTTCCTATATGTTTGTTACACATGATCTATCTGTAGTAAAACATATTTCTGATAACATTATGGTAATGTATCTTGGAATATGTGTAGAATTTGCTAGTTCAGATGAGTTGTTTGACAAACCGTTACATCCTTATACACAAGTGCTTTTGGAAGCAATTCCGGAGCCTACCCTAGAAAGTCGAGCGCAACCATTTACTCTGATTAAGGGAGAAGTAACGAGTCCGATTAACCCGAAACCGGGGTGTCGTTTTGCCGGAAGATGTGAATATTGTATGCCACAGTGTCATGAAAAGACACCTGAATATATTGAGACGTTGCCTGGTCATTTCGTTGCCTGCCATAAAGTTAATGGGAGATAGATATTTGTAAAAAAGGAAATAATTCGGTAGAATCTGAAATATGTTAAGTATGGGGGAGATCAAAAAAATCTCCTCTTTTATTATTTTGGAAGCATTGCTATGCAATATTAGTAATGCAAGCAAATCGCTAGGGTGCATGTGTAGAGAAGAAATAGAAGAATTAAAGGAAGAAAGTTTATTTATCTTCAATAAAGGAAAAGTTTGAATAATGTCCACTTTGATTTTGTGTTAAGATATAGTATAATAAATAAAAAGCCGGAAATATTCGGTATCGTGATGTTTTTTAGTAAGAGTCAAAGGGATGAGGTTGAATATGATCAGGAGATGTGTAGAACAAATTTTGAATCTGTATAATTTTATTGATGGAATTATGGTAGCAGATGAAGAAGGGAATATTGAATATTACCAAACATTTAGACCAGATCTTAACGACTTAAAAATGGAAAAAATTATAGGAAAAAATCTTTTCGATATTTATCCAACGCTTACCAAAGAGAATAGTACTATACACAAAGTGCTGAAAACCGGAGAACCGATTTTTAATCAGTTTCAAGAAATTCCAACATATACGGGGAAAGTAATTCGCTCCTTAAATACGACGCTACCATTAAAAGAAGGGGAAAAAATAGTAGGAGCTGTCGATGTATCTAGATATATCGACACTCCATATGCAAGAAAAAACATTGCCCTTACCTTCAAAAATGTACAAAAGAATGATCTATACACCGTGGATGATATTATTTCAAATTCTGTTCAAATGGCTGAAATGAAAGAGAAGATTATTCGTATAGCAAATACGGATTCTTCCGTGTTGATTTGGGGCGAATCCGGAACCGGAAAAGAGTTAGTGGCGCAATCCTTACATACCGCAAGTAACCGAAAGAATAAAAAGTTTGTATCACAAAATTGCGCGGCGATACCTTCAACGCTATTAGAGAGTATCCTATTTGGCACTACAAAAGGAAGCTTTACCGGAGCTGAAAATAGGGCCGGCATATTTGAGGTTGCTAATGGTGGTACAATATTTTTGGATGAAATAAATTCCATGGGGATGGATGTTCAAGCGAAAATACTAAAGGCCATCGAAGAAAAGCAAATAAAAAGGATAGGCGGGGTAGAGCCTATCTCGATAGATGTTAAAATTGTAGCTGCAATGAATGCAGATCCTATCGAGTGCGTAAAAAACAAAATTATTAGAGAGGATTTATTTTACAGATTAAGCGTTGTGCAGATAAAAGTACCGCCATTAAGAGAACGACAAGCAGATTTGTTTTTTTTGATTGACTATTTCATTCATGAGTACAATGAAAAAATGAATAGAGATATAATAGGTATTGATGAAGATGTAGAAAAAATTTTTAAAACTTATCGATGGCCGGGGAATGTAAGAGAAGTAAAAAATGTGATAGAGGGCGCTTTCAACATAGTTAGTTCGCGGGTAATACAAGTTAAAGATTTGCCTGAGTATTTGCTTCGATCCACACAGAATCAATTTGGAAGTCCGAATGACAGATATAGCATCAATTTTGACAAAACAGATTTTTCGCTTAAAAATGAAGTGGAGGCTTTTGAGAAGGAAATTATTCAACGCGCCATAGATCAAACAGGAAGTTATGTATTAGCGGCACAAAAATTAAAGCTGACAAAACAAGCATTAAATTATAAGTTAAATAAATACGGGATCGACCGGTAGATTAAAGAAAAGACCGTAAGAGTAAAAAAAAAAATTTTACTGTTACGGTCTTTTCTTATGTTTTCACAAAAAAAGGTTGGAAAATAGCCATTTTTAGGGTGGCATAATTATTGCAATTGTGATATGTCAAATGTTAAAAAGCTGGTCAAAGTATTGTGAAGTTGCAATACTTAGAAAGGAGAAGGAAATGGAGAAAAAATACATTGATGTTGATGCAGTTCCCGGTGAAAGATGGTTTCCAAAGGAAACTTCGTTTGAAGAGGATATCAACGAATATTGGGGCGATTGGGGTGTTTCTTCTGAAGTGGATACTTTAAAAGCTGTTTTACTAAGACGTCCCGGCAAAGAAATTGAGAGGTTCAATGCTAACGAAGTGCGTTTTTCAGATGAACCTATAGATGTTGAACTTATGAGAAAGCAACACGATGATGTCGCTGATATTTATAGAGAACACGGTGTAAAGGTATATTATGTTGAAGAGCAAAGAAGCGACAGACCAAATGCCATCTATTGTCGTGATTTGATGTTTATGACACCGGAAGGTGCTATTATTACAAGACCGGGCATGGCAGCAAGAAGAGGAGAAGAAAGATATGTCGCGCAAGCCCTTGCAAAATTGGGTGTGCCAATTTTAAGAACTATTGTAGGGGATGGCTTGTTTGAAGGCGCAAATGCGATGTGGATTGACAGAAAAACAGTAATTTTGTCCACAGGGAGCAGATGCAACCGGAGCGGATATGAACAGGTGGAGTATGAGTTAAAGAGAATGGGAGTTACAAATGTTCTGCATATGCCGCAACCATATAGCAATATTCACATCGATGGATTGATGAATGCTATCAGCAATGATCAGATTCTTTTTCATGCAGGTCAAATTCCGTATGATATCGTTATGTTCTTAAAAAATAAAGGTATAGATATGATTGAAGCTCCGTCAAGAACAGAAGTTAGAGAAACCGGAGGAATAAATTTTGTAGCTTTAGAACCTGGGACAATCGTTATGCCAACAGGAAACCCTCGCACGCAGGAATTATTGGAAAAGAAAGGCGTAAAAATTATTACTGTTGACATAAGTGAAATAAAGAAAGGAAGAGGAATGCTTCATTGCATGACAGCATTCCTTAAGAGAGGGTAGTAATGGATATTTATGATGAATTGGGAGTTAAAAAAATAATTAACGGTTGGGGAACTGTCACTAAAGTAAGCGGTTCGCTGATGGACGATAGGGTCTTAGCAGCAATGATTGATGCATCGAAACATTATGTGCTGGTAGAGGAGTTACATAAAAAAGCCGGAGAAAGAATAGCTGAACTCTTGGGTGTCGAAGCAGCATGTGTTACTGCAGGGGCGGCTGCAGGAATTGCTATCTCAGCAGCTGCGGCGATGACGCGCGGAAATAAAGCAAGGGCGTTACAATTGCCTGATACAGCAGGGATGAGAGATGAAGTGATAATTCTTAAATGCCATAGAACACTCTATGATCAGGCGCTTCCAATGACAGGGATAAAAGTAAAAGAGGTAGGAACCACGTCCTTTGCCGATATAGAACAAATAGAACAAGCTATCAACGATAAAACAGCGATGTTCTTTTTTGCAGCAGAAGCAGAAAGTATGCGAGGCAGTGTCGATGTCAGAGAGATTATAGAACTGATGCATCTACATGCATTACCTGTTATTGTTGATGCAGCGGCTGAAATTCCTCCAACAGAAAATATTAAAAAATATTTGGAGTTGGGGGCGGATATGGTGATATTTAGTGGAGGAAAAGAAATAAGAGGACCGCAGTCTTCAGGGCTTATTTTGGGAAAAAAACAGTGGATTACTGCGTGTGATGCCAATTGTTGTCCACAATATAGCATTGGACGTCCAATGAAAATTGACAAAGAGACAATAGTCGGTCTTGTAAAAGCAGTTGAAATTTTTGTATCAAAGGATTATGATTTGCAACTTAAAAAATGGGAGAAATTATCTGAGAAAATATTTGAATTGTTGAAAAACCATGAACAAGCCGAGGTTAGTATGGGATATCCGACAGAACCGGGGATTCAGCCGACTAATATTTTACGTGTATACATAAAACCTCTCAGAAGAACTGCCAAAAGAGTGTATGAAGACCTTATTAGATTATCAACACCGGTTTATACGCATTTAGATAAAGACAGGCTTGTTATCAATCCGCAATGCTTAAATGAGGCAGAGATAGAGTATATGTGCAAAGAAATAATTAATAGTTTATGAAAACAATACGAGGAGGATAGCTTCTATGAAAGTACTTACATTTGGAGAAATTATGCTGAGGCTCAAAGCACCGGGTCATGAACGTTTGATGCAGAGTCCGATGCTGGAAGCGACATTTGGCGGCGGAGAGGCAAATGTTGCAGTATCCTTAGCAAATTACGGTATGGATGCTGCGTTCCTTACTGTATTGCCACAGAATACATTGGGGGATGCTTGCGTTGGGGAGCTTAGAAGGTTTAATGTAGACACCGGCAGGATCTTACGGGGACCCGGCAGAATGGGGATATACTATCTCGAAGCAGGGGCGAATCAGCTTCCGAGCAAAGTGATTTATGACCGCGCAAACAGCAGTGTCGCACTTGCCGGTCCCGGTGCAATTGACTGGGATTTTGCGTTTGAGGGGATCGAGTGGTTCCACATTACAGGAATCACGCCGGCAATTTCGGAAAGCTTGATGCTGCTCTCTTTGGAAAGCGTGCAAGAGGCAAAGAAACGCGGTATTACGATTTCTTGTGATCTCAATTACAGAAAGAATTTGTGGAAATACGGAAAGGATGCACAGGAAATTATGTGTATCATAGCCGCCATGTCAGATGTACTGATCGCCAATGAAGAGGATGTGCAGAAATCACTGGGTATCAGCATAGATGTAGACGTGGAATCAGGCAAGATTGACAGCAGCAAATATGAGAAACTCAGCCAAAAGGTTTTAGAAAGCTACCCTAATGTTAAGAAAATAGCCATCACTTTGCGTGAAAGCAAAAGTGCGGATACAAACGGATGGTCCGCTTGCTTAAATGATCGCGAAGCCTTTCTTGTAAGCAAGCACTACGATATCCATGATATTGTTGACAGGGTCGGCGGCGGAGACAGCTTTGCGGCAGGTCTTATTTACGGACTGTCACACTATGATTCCGATCGTGAGGCACTTGAATTCGCAGCTGCAGCTTCATGCCTGAAGCATAGCATCTTAGGAGATTTCAACAGAGTCTCGACAGAGGACGTAGAGAAATTGATGAAAGGTGACGGCTCCGGCAGAGTACAACGATAGAAAAGATGGGTGAAAAAGATGAATGAAATACTTGAAAAGATATCAAATATTGGAATTGTTCCTGTGGTAGTTTTAGATGACGCGTCGAAAGCAGCGAAGGTTGCAGAAGCACTCCTTGATGGCGGAATTGACTGTGCCGAGGTGACTTTTAGAACAGAGGCCGCAGAGGAATCCATCAAAAACATTTCAAAGGCGTTCCCTGACATGCTTTTGGGAGCCGGAACGGTTCTCACCACAGCCCAAGTAGATAGAGCGATAGCTGCGGGTGCCAAGTTTATTGTTACGCCGGGATACAATCCGGAAGTTGTGGATTACTGTGTGGGAAAAGGAGTACCGATTGTTCCGGGATGCATGGATACGAACGCTATTGAAATGGCATTGGCTGCAGGCCTTGATACGGTGAAGTTTTTTCCGGCCGAACAAGCAGGTGGTGTGAAAATGATGAAAGCTTTGTCCGGACCATATGTAAATCTCCATTTTATGCCGACCGGCGGTATAAACAGGGAAAATCTGCGTTCTTATCTGGCTTTTGACAAGGTTGTTGCCTGTGGTGGTTCTTGGATGGTAAAAAAAGATTTCATCGCAAATGAGCAATTTGACGAGATCGCAAACCTTGCGAGAGAGGCCGTGATGACAATGTTGGATTTCCGGGTTGTGCACGTAGGTATTAATAACGATTCCGAAGAGGAGGCAGAAGCACAGGTAATGCGTCTTTGCAGGCTCTTTGGATTTACAAAGGATGTTAAGAGTGCGTCTACTTTCGCGTCTGATGGCATCGAAGTCTGCCGAAAACGCTTTCCCGGCACGCATGGGCATATCGCAATTGGAACCAGTAATTGCAAAAGAGCGATGTATTTTCTCTCAAAGCTTGGTGCGGACTTTGATATGGAAACTGCAAAATATAAGGCAGGTAAGTTGACTTCTGTATATTTTAGAGAGCAGATAGGGGGCTTTGCCTTACATCTTGTAGAAAAATAAGGAGAATAATAGAAAATGAGAAGAAGCACGATCGCGGATCAAATGCCGGTATCCGGTATTAGAAAGATGTTTGCTTTGGCATCAAAATATGAGAATGTCATTAATTTGTGCATTGGTGAACCTGACTTTGAAACCCCGCAGCATATCATTGACGCAGGCGCGTATGCGTTAAATCACGGTTACACTAAATATGTTTCCAATTCCGGTTTACCTGCTTTGCGGGCAGCAATTGCAGAAAAAATGACCACAGAAAACAATATTATATGTAATGAAAATAATGTAATGGTAACAAATGGAGCAGGGCAAGCTCTCATGTCAGCAATTCATTGCGCACTGAATCCAGGGGAAAGTGTCATTATTGCGGATCCGTATTATCCAAATTATCTGGGATATTTTGCGCTTGCAGGAGTTGAAGTTATCGCAGTCCCGACAAAAGAGGAAGAACACTTCCATCTCACGGCAGAAGCGATAGAAGGGGCAATCAAACCTTCTACCAAGGCAATTTTAATTAATAGTCCTTCAAATCCGACGGGAGCCGTTTTGTGTCTCGACGAGTTGAAAGCGATTGCAGAGCTTGCACAGAGGCACGACTTGATTGTTATCTCTGATGAACCGTACGAATCCATTGTGTATGGTGGACGTAAAAATTATAGCATAGCTTCACTTCCTGAAATGTTTGAACGCACGATTACAATAAACAGCTTTTCAAAAACGTTTGCGATGACCGGATGGCGTGTCGGATATGCAGTGGCAGAGGAATCTTTTATTCATGCGATGACAGTCATGCAGGAATCGCTGACGTCTAGCGTGAATGCAGCCAGCCAATATGCAGCATGTGTCGCTTTAAAGTCCGACAAGGCATGTGTTGAAGCCATGCGTAAGACTTACGAAAAAAGAGCAGAGCTTTTGGAAAAAGGTCTAAACTGTATAAAAGGCTTCAGTTTCATGAAGCCGGAAGGTGCGTTTTATGCTTTTGTAAATATAAAAGAAACCGGAATGACTTCAGCTGAAGTTTCCAAAAAGCTGATAGAAGAATGTCAGGTGATTACAACCCCCGGTTCTGCGTTTGGCGCTGCAGGGGAAGGTTATATACGCATTTCTTTTGCATCAAGTCAAGAAACTTTAGAGGAAGCCATGAGACGAATACAGTCTGTCTTTGGAATGAAATAAATACCTTCTATTTGTTAGCATAAGTGAAATGGAGAAAGCCAGCAAATAGGCAATCACACCGATGGACGAGCATCGAAGGTGTTGCCTTTTTGTTGGCTTTTTGCAGAAAAGGAGAGGGAAAATGAAAAAATATGTCTATCTGTTTTCAGAAGGTGACGCGAGCATGCGCAATCTGCTCGGCGGCAAGGGCGCGAACCTCGCGGAAATGACCAAACTAGGTCTTCCGGTCCCGCAGGGCTTTACCATCACAACCGAAGCCTGCACGCGATATTACGATGACGACCGGCAGATCAACGCGGATATCCAGGCACAGATCGATGCCGCAGTCCTTGAAATGGAGAAGATCACAGGCAAAAAGTTCGGTGATAAACAAAATCCGCTGCTTGTCTCCGTACGGTCCGGCGCCAGAGCCTCCATGCCCGGCATGATGGATACGATCCTGAACCTCGGACTGAATGAAGAAGTCGTGGAGATTATCGCAGCAAAGACCGGAAACGAAAGATGGGCGCGCGACTGTTATCGCCGCTTCATCCAGATGTACTCGGACGTTGTCATGGAAGTCGGCAAGAAATATTTCGAGGAATTGATCGATCGCATGAAAGCGGCGCGCGGCGTCACGCAGGACGTCGAACTTACCGCTGCCGACCTCAAAGAGCTTGCCGAACAGTTCAAGGCAGAATACAAAGAAAAAATCGGTGCGGACTTCCCGGAGGATCCGAAGGAACAGCTGATGGGCGCGATCAAAGCCGTCTTCCGTTCCTGGGATAATCCACGCGCGAATGTTTATCGCCGGGACAACGATATTCCGTACTCCTGGGGCACTGCGGTCAACGTACAGGAAATGGCGTTCGGCAACTGGTCCGACGCATCCGGCACCGGCGTCGCCTTTACCCGCGATCCGGCGACCGGCGAAAAGAAGCTGATGGGAGAATTCCTTCTGAACGCGCAGGGCGAAGATGTCGTTGCCGGCGTGCGTACCCCGCAGCCGATCGCGGCCCTTGCCGAGGTCATGCCGGAGGTGTTCGCGCAGTTCCAAAAAGTCTGCGATACGCTGGAAAAGCATTATCGCGATATGCAGGACATGGAATTTACGATTCAGGACCGCAAGCTTTTCATGCTGCAGACCAGAAACGGCAAGCGAACCGCCAAAGCCGCGCTGAAGATCGCCTGTGACCTGGTGGACGAAGGCATGCGCACTGAGCAGGAAGCTGTCGCTATGATCGACCCGCGGAATCTGGACACCCTCCTGCATCCGCAATTTGACGAAAAAGCGCTGCAGGCTGCTGTGCCGATTGGCAAAGGACTTGGCGCTTCCCCAGGCGCGGCCTGCGGCAAGGTCGTTTTCGACGCGGCGGATGCGGTCGCACATGCTGAAAAAGGTGAAAAGGTCGTGCTGGTTCGTCTGGAAACATCTCCGGAGGATATCACCGGCATGAAAGCCGCACAAGGCATTCTGACTGTGCGCGGCGGCATGACCTCCCATGCGGCGGTTGTCGCCAGAGGCATGGGTACCTGCTGCGTGTCCGGCTGCGGTGAGATACAGATGGACGAAGCGAATAAACGCTTCACGCTCGGCGGGAAAGTCTTTACCGAAGGCTCCGAAATCTCCATCGACGGTTCGACCGGAAAGATCTACGAAGGGCTTCTGCCGACCGCAGACGCTGTCATTGCCGGTGAATTCAGCAGGATCATGGCATGGGCGGACAAGTACCGCAGATTAAAGGTCCGGACGAACGCAGATACCCCGACAGACGCTAAAAAAGCACGGGAGCTGGGTGCGGAGGGTATCGGTCTTTGCCGCACAGAGCATATGTTCTTTGAAGAAGACCGCATCGCGGCTTTCCGCGAAATGATCTGCGCCGATACCGCAGCAGAACGCGAAGCTGCTTTAGATAAGATCCTCCCGTATCAGCAGGGAGACTTTGAAGCGCTCTTTGCGGCGATGGAAGGAAATCCGGTCAACATCCGCTTCCTTGATCCGCCGCTGCATGAGTTCCTGCCGACCGAAGAGGAGGATATCCGCAGACTGGCGGATGCGCAAGGCAAAACAATCGCACAGATCAAACAGATCATCGCCTCGCTGCATGAGTTTAATCCGATGCTCGGACACCGCGGTCTGCGGCTTGCCATCACTTATCCGGAGATCCCGCGCATGCAGACGCGCGCAGTCATCCGTGCGGCGCTCAACGTACAGAAGCTGCACCCTGACTGGACGATCGTTCCGGAGATCATGATCCCGCTGACGGCAGACGCCAAAGAGCTGGCATTTGTCAAAAAGATCGTAGTCGAGACTGCGGACGCAGAGATCAGCGCCTCCGGCACAGAGCTCAAGTACAAAGTGGGGACGATGATCGAAACGCCGCGGGCCTGCACGGTGGCGGATGAAATCGCAAAGATCGCGGACTTCTTCAGCTTCGGCACCAACGATCTGACGCAGATGTCCTATGGGTTCTCCCGGGACGATGCCGGCAAGTTCCTCGATGCTTATTATGAAAACAAGATTTTTGAAAACGATCCGTTCGCAAAACTGGATCAAAAGGGGATTGGTTTCCTGATGCAGACGGCGCTGCGCCTCGGTAAAGAAGCAAATCCTTCGCTGCACACCGGCGTATGCGGCGAGCATGGCGGTGACCCGTCCTCGGTAGAATTTTGCCATAAAATCGGTTTGGACTATGTGTCCTGCTCACCGTTCCGCGTACCAATCGCGAGACTGGCAGCGGCACAAGCAGCAATTAAAGAATTAAGATAACAGATAGGGGTGAAAATTTTAAAATGAAAGTCGCAATTAATGGTTTTGGAAGAATCGGAAGATTGATTTTTCGACAAATTTTTGATGACCCGGCACTGGAGGTTGTCGCGATAAATGACTTAACGAGCCCAAAAATGTTGGCGCATCTACTAAAATATGATTCCGTTCAGGGCAAATACGCAGGACATACCGTGACATGGAGTGATGAAGAGATTTTGGTAGATAATCAAAGGATTCCGATTTATGCGGAAGCGGATGCACGTAAGCTTCCCTGGCGTGATTTGAAGATTGATGTAGTGTTGGAATGTACAGGACGATACACATCAAAAACGAAAGCGCAGGCACATATCGACGCGGGCGCGAAAAAAGTGTTGATTTCCGCACCTGCGGGAGAGGACCTGCCAACGATTGTGTATGGTGTGAATCATAAAACGATAAAAGAGGAAGACCATATCATTTCGGGCGCTTCATGCACCACAAACTGTCTGGCGCCAATGGCTAAAACACTCAATGAGTATAGAGAACTTCGCACAGGGTTTATGACTACAATTCACGCATATACCGGAGATCAGATGCTTCTTGACGGACCGCATAAAAAAGGAGACTTAAGGCGGGCCAGGGCGGGAGCGATCAATATCGTGCCAAATTCAACCGGAGCAGCAAAAGCGATCGGCCTTGTGATCCCTGAACTTGAGGGGAAATTGATCGGTTCGGCACAGAGAGTTCCGGTACCATCAGGATCCATTACGATATTGGATGCTACGTTGAAAGACACTACAGATTCCGTATCAGTGGAAGGTATTCACGCAGCGATGAAGTCAGCAGCATCGGACTCTTTTGGCTATACAGAAGAAGAACTTGTTTCATCGGATGTTATCGGGATGACCTATGGTTCCCTTTTTGACGCGACCCAGACTTTGGTGAGCAAATGCGGAACACATATTTATGAAGTCAGAGTTGTTGCCTGGTATGATAATGAAATGAGCTATACTTGCCAGCTGATGAGAACGCTTAAATATTTAGAAAAATTTGTGTAATTAGCCCGGAAAAGCAAAAATCGAAAAGAGCCGCATTGCTGCGGCTCTTTCCGAGAAAGTGTGTGTGTATTCAATAAAAGAAGGAAAGTTTGCTAATTGATTTACCATCAATCCCTTTTGACATTCTTATCTTATCACTGGAATGTGAAGAGAGCGTGATGATCATAAGAACTTTCTAAACAAATTCTTTATGCATAGTCTACCATGGATATGTCGAAAAGTCAATAAAACGCCAGACAATTTCATCCCCTTCCTCGACGGTAATTTCTCCCGCGCCGACATCAGGCATCTCGCCGTTGACAGTAAAGACCCAACCGGTTGTATCCGTATAATCGCCCTGCGCGAATCCGTTGATCTCAGTGACGTAGCTGCCTTTCTTTTCGATGGTGATCGTCATGTCGTGAGATACGCAGTAAAGCTCAGTGGCTTCCAGGACCGTCGAGCCTTCTTCCGCAATGAAAGGATCCGCATCAATGGTGGTGAAGTTTTCAACGTCCGGATTGTCTGTGCCATCAGTCAACGAAAAGGTCAGGTTGGTCGGGTTGATAACGTCCTCTGGTGTACCGGCGTCGTCCTGTGCTGTGCAGCCTGCCATGGCGAAGCCCAGAAGCAGGGCCAAAAGGATGGTTGTAATTTTTTTCATAATTTCCTCCGTCAAATCTATCATACTATGTATTATATATCAAAACTTGTGAAAATATCGCAGTTTGTCAAATCATCGCATCTCAAAGCTGCTGCGTGGACATGATGCGATAAAGATCCATGTCGGCCTCGGACTGCGCGTCATAAACGATGCTGCCGCCTACGACGGTCATGCAGGCCTGCTGCTTGGCAAATTGCTGCAGACTGCCGTCCAGCGGGTTTGTCTCGAACAGCGTGAAATCCGCCAGGAATCCGGCCGCGATTTTGCCGAGCTTTTCGCTCATGCCGATGATGGCCGCAGCGCCTGTCGTCAGCTGCTCGATCGCCTCGGCAACTGTGCCGGCGTTTTGCGGAAGCCCGCGCGAAGCGAGCGGCGCGGTGCCGTAGGTCAGTATCGCGGTATCCCGGTACAAAAGCTCCTGCAGGATGCTCTCATCAGGCGCAGCGTCTGTCGCGATGATGACGTTATTTTTGTAACCCTTGCTTCGCAGATTTTCCAAAGCCAGATAAGCCATGGTGAGATCCTCGCTGCCGTCAGCCTCGATAAAGAGCCCGAAGCCCTTGTCGGAGACTTCTTCGGTAATCGCGTTCAGCGCGCCTTGCGTGAACGGGATTGGGTTCTGCGCGTTTTCCAAATACAGATAGAGCATCTCGGCGTTGATCCTATCGCCGATCTCCAGACAGTTTGTCCGGCGTGCCATCAGTTTATGCACGATCATGCGCGGCTGCAGCGGGCGATTCACCAGATAGGAACCGAAAAAGCGCTGGCGCAGCTCGCCCTCGTTATATAAACCGAGGATCGAATCCTCATACAAGGTTTCAAAATAATCTGGCGCGGCGATGTCAAGAACAGATGTGAAGCCATGCTCCGCGAGTGCCTCACTCTCGAATTTGACCAACTCCTCAATCTCCTCAAAGTCAAACGGAATCAGAAGATTCAGCACATAGGAAACGGTGACGGTCTCGACAACTTCCTCCTCGGCGGTTTGCGCGACAATCCTGTCGGCTTCCATATTCGTCCAGCACTGCACACCGTTTTGGCAGAGCAGGAGGACGGGTCGATCATCGCAGGCTTCGCTGAGCAGTTTCGATGATACAGGAAAATCTAAAAGATCGGGAGCATCCGCGCGAGAGGTTTCCTCCGCAAGTGCCGCTTTTTTAGAGATTTCGGTGGTTTCCGGACAGACCTCAGCACAGGATGAGGCAAAAAGATCCGCGGCAGTTTCCTTGGCGCCGTCTGTTTCGTTTTCTTTGTCTATGCCCGCTGCCTCCTGCGGCGCGCTTTCGGGTCTCAGATCATCGCGGTAGCCATAGCCAAAGAGGACTTCCGCGTCCTCATGTTCCTCTGCCCAAGCGGAAACCGCGGACAGAACGTCGTCGGTCGTGTGGCAGTCTGTGAGGTCAAGATACTGGTCCTGAAACACCTTGAGCACCGGACTTCTGTGCGCGTCAATGAAACCGGGGAACATGAATTTTCCTTCGAGATCGATCAGGCAGGTATCCTTGCCTGTGATCGCGTCCATTTCCGAAAAATTGCCGACACCGAGGATTGCCTCGTCTTTGACGGCAACCGCGTCCGCCCAAGGGAGTTCGGGGTCCTGCGTAAAAATGTGCCCATTATGAAAAATCGTGTCTGCTGTGATCGTTTTTTTGAAAAAGCCAAAAGCCATAGTCTACCTCCGCCAAAAGATTCTTAAAATTATTGTACCATATTTTTTATTCTTATGATATACTTAATTGTAGATTTTAATGCAGTCAGGCAAAATACACGCCTGCAAACCTATGCCGAAAAGGTTAATCTTGGCAAGGAACGGATCCGGCAAGAAAAGGCAAAGGAGAAAGAATGATGACAAGAAGAATCGGAACGGTGTCCCGCGGTCTGCGTGCACCGATTATCAAAGAAGGCGATGACCTCAGAAAAATCGTAGTCGATACGTTTATGGACTGCGTGGATCATGGAGAGTTTGAAATTGGCAGCAAGGATGTGCTCGCAGTTACAGAGTCGATTTTGGCGCGCGCGCAGAGAAACTACGCGACGACTGATCAGCTCGCGCAGGATGTGAAGGCAAAGCTCGGCGGCCAGACCATCGGCGTGGTGTTCCCGATCCTCAGCCGCAACCGTTTCGCGATCTGTCTGCGCGGCATCGCGAAGGGCGCGAAGAAGGTCGTACTGATGCTCAGCTATCCGAGCGACGAGGTAGGTAACCATCTGCTGGACCTCGACCTTTTGGACGAAAAGGGCATTGACCCGTACAAGGATGTTTTGACGCAGGCGGAATTTGAAACTCTGTTCGGCAAGTCCAAGCATACCTTCACCGACATGGACTATGTCAATTACTATAAAGAGTTGATTGAAGAGGAGGGTGCGGAGGCGGAGATCATTTTCGCCAACAACCCGCGTAAGATCGTGGACTATACGGACAAAGTCATCTGCGCGGACATTCACACCAGAGCGCGCACCAAGCGTCTGATTCAAGAGGCAGGCGGCAAAGTAGTGCTTGGAATGGATGAACTGTTAACGGCTCCGGTGAACGGCTCCGGCTACAATCCGGATTACGGTATCTTAGGTTCCAATAAGGCGACCGAGGGTACGATCAAGCTCTTCCCAATCCACTGTCAGGAATTCGTGGACGGCGTGCAGGCGGATATCAAGGCGCGTACGGGCAAGACAGTCGAAGTCATGGTCTACGGCGACGGCGCGTTCAAGGATCCGGTCGGCAAGATCTGGGAACTGGCGGACCCTGTGGTATCTCCGGGCTTCACAGACGGTCTTGTGGGACAGCCGAACGAGCTAAAGCTCAAATATCTGGCGGATAACGATTTCAGCGAGCTCAGAGGTGACGAGCTGAAATGCGCGATCGAACAGGCAATCCGCGAAAAGGACAGCAATCTGGTCGGACAGATGGCGACCGAGGGCACAACACCGAGACGATTGACAGACCTGCTCGGCTCCCTGTGTGATTTGACCTCCGGCTCCGGCGACAAGGGAACCCCGTTCATTTATATTCAAGGTTACTTCGACAATTACACAGACTAAGATCGATACGGATAGGAGGGCGTCCGCGTGCGGGCGCCCTTTTGTAATGGGGCAGAGCGGGACGCTAGCCGGGCATCGGTGTACTGTGTGCCGCACCGCCTGCCGCCTTTTTAGGGCGATATACACCGAATGTCGCCGGACGATATTTCGCGCGTTCTATCTTCTGCCAGACGACGCGTATCGGGTACCGCCGCAATCAAAAAGTTTGCATCATGTAGGACTCTTTTGAGGTTTGGCTTTCAAAAATGTATGATTCTGAGGCTGTACTGTGCATAGACTTGCCGGTGCGCTGTGTGAGAAACGATGGTTTGACTTTGCAATTCGACAAAATGCAAGCGGTTTGGCGTGTCTCAACAAAATGCGCGGAGGTTGATGATACAATCAGCCTTGCGCATTTCATTTTGCAACAGGGGGTGGGAAGGAACCTGAATCGTATCCAATCTGCCAGTTCTTAAAGGGAAAATGCTCTGATATGGAAGCGCTTGCAGACAAAGGGTATCGCCAAGGGTTGCAGCGATGAGGAAGTGTAAAAATAATAAAAACAGGAAAATCTGCAAAGACATCCCTGTTTATTATTTTACGCAATCAGATATAGAGCTCTGTGAAATGGTAAGTTCATGATTATATCAAAAGAAGATTTTGTGAGCGCAGCTGATAGGCGTCAACCCCTGCACCGCGATAGCTTTTCCATTTCCTCCGCTGTCAGCCCGGTAGCTTGCCGAATCTGTGCAAGGTCTAAGCCAAGCTGCATGAGGTTCCGCGCGATCTCTTGTTGTTTCTGTGCCGCACCTTTCGCAAGTCCGGCAGTTTCGCCTTTGGTGAAACCGGATTTCTCGCCTTTCACAAAACCGATTTTTTCTCCGGATTTTTCGCCGTCCTCGTAGGCTTCGCGGGCGCGGATCTCCGCAAATTCTTCTACTGTAATTTCATTGAAAAGCATGCCTGTCACCTCCCGGCTGTGTTTTCGCAGAAAGTCTTCGATCAAGCCCTCTTCCATACATTGCTTTACCGATGTATCGATGGCGCTTTTCAAATCGCCGCCGTTGTCCTTGGCTGCTGTTTTGATATAGTGCAGCAGCTTGCTGTAGCCCAAAAGCGACGGACTTCTCTGCAAGATTTCGTTATCCTCATTATACTTTAGATTGACGAAGTTGACAACCAGTTCGAGTGAATTTTCCTTTGGTGGTGCTTGGAAACTATCGGAAAGTTTGAGGGTTTTGGTGTCCCACGTTTCATTTCCGACGTAAAAAAGATAAAATTCCGGTGCCGGGAATTTGACCAGCTTGCTGCCGTAAAGTCCTTCTTTGCCGGAAAGGTTTTCGAGGGAACGGCTGACGTAGCCGAGGCAGCGCATCGGGATGTTCCAGTTGATGGTGCTTTGGCACTCGGACATCACCAGATGGCGTTTTTGGATAACAAAGCCGAGGTCATTGTTGCGGTCGATATAGAGGGCATTGGCGAGGGTCGTGTAGGTCAGCTCGGTATCCGGCGGCAGATTTTCACCTGTGACTGCGTTATACAGTTCGATGGCACGCGCCGGCTCGGAAAAGAGCAGGAAAAAGGTGGAATCTTTGTGGTTGCGGCGCGGCATTTCGCCGATGCGGGACTCTGCGTTGAGTGTCTCTTGCAACAAGATATCTGTGGCTTGATCATTCTGATTCACATCTTTGTTTTTTTCGTTTGTATCGGTCATGCGGTTTCCTCCTGCTGCGATTTTGAATACTATTTCTCTCATAAATTCTATATATTTACTATAACACAGGTGAGATTACATTTCAAGCATAAAATTATATTATATTACAGTACATATCTTCCATTGAAAGATGGAAGCGCCGAGTGTCGGGGAGTGCAACAATTGTGCGGTGCGAGCGCGATGGGACTGGGTGCGGTGACGAAAACCATCAATCGAACTGCACAGATAAAGCTTTTGGGTGTGACAGAGAGAAGTCCATTGACATTTCAGATTTTCCTTGCTTCCGCTTCTGCCTTGGAACGCCGGAAAGGCTTGACAAGGTGGATGCGGATTGATATCATTTTAAGGAAAGAGACCTTCCGTTGACAAGCGCACACGCGTTTGGACGGCTCACAATTTCAACGTATGCTACATTCTCGTCTCAGACCCACACCCGGCAAGCCTTCGTCCTGCGACCTTGCCTGCGCCGAAACGGCAAGCCGCTGGGTTTACGGAAATTTGCAGAGAAAATATTTGTCTCTGCGCTAGGCGCAGTGGTGCTACGGAGAGCGGAGCAAGCAAGGCATAGAAGCAAATAGAACTTTACAAACCGTACGTGCCTTGGGCAACGGAAAGTAGGGAAGGGGAAGAAAAGATGATCATCAAAAATGCAAAAGTTTTTATGGACACGTCCGGATGTTTTGAGCATTTGGATATTCTTGTTCGGGACGGAAAAATCGCGGAGATTGCAGAAGTTCTGGACGCCGAAGAGGAAGCCGTGATTGACGCGAAAGGCTGTTTTGTAACCCCGGGGCTCATAGAAGCCCATTCCCATATAGGGATGTGTGAAGAGGGGATACAATGGGAAGGTGACGACATTTGCGAAAATGAACCTGTGACGCCGGAAATGCGCGCCATAGACGCGTTTTTTCCGGGAGATATGGCATTTGCAGACGCGCTGACAGGCGGCGTGACCACAATATGCACAGGTTTCGGCAGCGGTGGCGTTGTAGCAGGAACTGCGGTGATTGTGGAAAACAACGGCTCACTGATTGCGGATGAGATGGTGATCGTACCGGAAGCCGCCATGAAATGTGCCTTCGGCGAAAACCCGCGGGATTTTGGACGGAAAGGAAAGCAACCGAACACGAGAGCTTCGGTCGCGTTTCTTCTACGAAAGTGCTTACAGGATGCCATCGATTACAAAATTGCAAAGGAGAGCGCCCAAAAGAAAAACGAACCGTTCAAAAAAGATTTGGGTATGGAGGCGATGGTACGCGTCATAGACGGCGAAATTCCAATCAAGGCACATTGCCACAGATCCGATGACATTTGTACCGCGATTCGGATTTGTAAAGAATTTGGTGTAAAAGCAACCCTGGACCACTGCACAGACGGACATCTTATTGCAGATTATATCGCAAAGTCCGGCTATCCGGCTATTGTGGGTCCGACCTTCGGTTCCAAATCAAAATACGAACTGAGAAACAAGTCCTTTGACACAGTGCCGGTGTTGGTACACGCAGGCGTTAAGGTGGCGATTACGACAGACCACAATGTAACCCCGCAGGAATCCTTGCATTGGCTTGCGGCGATGTATATGCGCAATGGACTTTCTGAGGCTGACGCTATTCGCTGCATTACCTCAAACCCTGCCGATATTTTGGGAATCGCAGATAAAAAAGGGCGAATCAAAGTCGGGCTAGACGCGGATATCGTAATTTGGGATAAAAACCCTTTGGATTTACAAGCGAAACCTCGCTGTGTCTATGTAAGAGGCGTAGAAAAATAAAGAGTAGTATCGTTCATCAGCAGTTCATGCGGAAAGGGCAGGAGAAGGAAGCGATGTATCAGACCAAGCGTTATGAAAAGGAAATCACAGTCAAGGATTACCTTGCGCAGTATGTAAACGTCGAGGAGTTTTTGGAGTACTGCAAGGAATGTAAAAACTACGACCGGGTGTGGTCATGCCCTTCCTATGATTTTGAGCAGGAAGCCTATTGGAAACAGTACGAAAAGCTGTATATCCTCGGCTATCAGATTTTCTTCGAGGCGGGAACGACAGAGGCGGAGAGCCTGCGAATCATGGAAGAGGTCAAGGCAAAGATGAGTGAGGAACTGTTCGCGATGGAAGCGGCGTATCCGGGGTCTGTATCGCTGTCGGCGGGCAACTGCAGCGTGTGCGGTGAAGAAAACTGCACCAGACCGCAGGGCGAGCCTTGCAGATATCCGGACAAGCTGCGGTATTCGATTGAGTCTATCGGCGGCAATGTCGGCAAGACGGTGCATGACTTTTTGGGAATCCCGCTCGAGTGGATCGAAGAGGGCAAGGTGCCGCGCTATTTTGTGCTGGTCGGCGGTCTGCTCAAACCGGAGGCTTGCATTGCGTAGTGACGGAGGAAGAAAACCCATGGACTGCGCGAACCGAAAACCGCAGAGAAAAATCTGCGCGGGAATCTGCATGATTTGCAAGAAATCGCTTGAATTTACGCCGCAAGAGGCATATAATTTTGGTGTATACAAAATTGATTCGTTGAGATAAAGGAGATGGATTTGCATCATGTATAAAGAAGCATTAAGACCCGTTTGGGCTGAGATCAATTTAACCAATTTAGATTACAATATCAAACAGATCAAAGATAAAATCGGAGACAGACAGATGATCGGCGTCATCAAGGCAGACGCTTACGGTCATGGCTCTGTCAAAGTCGCGGAGGTGCTGCGCGCGAACGGCTGTAAGACTTTTGCGATCGCGACGCTGCAGGAGGCGATCACCCTGCGTGAGGCCGGCGCGAAGGAAGAGATCATCATGCTCGGACTGACACCGGACATGTATGCGGACACCATCGTCGATTACGATATCACCCCGGTTGTCTGCAGCTCCGAGAATGCGGCAGCCTTCGCCGCGGCAGCGAAAGCAAAGGACAAGACTGTCCACGCGCTGATCGCGGTGGATACCGGTATGGGCCGCATCGGCTATCTGGCAGACGACCTCGACTTTGCGGTGGAGGATGTCAAGAAGATCGCGGCACTCGAAAACTTCAAGATCAAAGGCATGTTTTCGCATATGTCTACGGCAGATGCGTTCGACAAGACCTATTCCCATCAGCAGGAGGCAAAATACAACAAGTTCTATGAAACCTTAACCGCCGCGGGCATCGAAATCCCGTTCCGCACGCTGGCGAACAGCGCGTCGGTGATGGAACTTCCGTCTGTGTACTTTGACGCGTGCCGTCCGGGCATCATCCTTTATGGATGTTATCCTTCCGATGAGGTAGATGTGAAAGAACTTTCCATCAAACCGGTGATGTCCGTCAAGGCGAACATTGTGCACCTCAAGGAAGTTCCGGTTGGATTTTCTGTCGGTTATGGACGCAAATTTATTTCAGAAAGACCGAGCAAAATCGCGACCATCGCGCTCGGCTATGCGGACGGTTATCCACGCCCGTATTCCCCGAAGGCAAAGGTACTCGTTAACGGCGTAATTGCGCCGATCGCGGGTAATATCTGTATGGACCAATGCATGATCGATGTGACCGATGTACCGGATGTCAAGGTCGGCGATGAAGTCATCATCATGGGAAGTGACGGCAAGCATACCATTTTGGCTGACGATATCGCAAACGCGACAGGTACGATCAATTATGAAATCACCTGCGCGTTCGGACAGCGCCTGCCGAAGGTTTATGTAAAGTAAGATCGAAGAAGCCGAGAAGCCGAGCCATGTGCTCGGCTTTGCTTTAGGGGAGTGCAAAGCGCCGCACGATGTGCATGGTGCAGTGCAGAGACCTGTGCCGCAGCTTGCGCGGCGCGCAGCGAACAGTGAGCGGCGAGGGATGGAGACGATACGATGGAACTGAAAAAACAAAAAACATTATCGCTGAAGGATAGTTTCATACGGCGAATGGAAAAGGATATCCTCTCCGGCAGGCTGTCTGTGGGGCAGAAGCTTCCGTCGGAGAGGGAACTCGCGGAACGTTTCGCGGTCAGTAAGGCAGTCATTCATGCCGGAATTCTTGAAATGGAAGAGAGCGGATTTGTACTCGTACGCCCGCGCGTCGGAACGTTTGTGTCGGACTTTCGCATGGACGGGGGGAAGGAAACACTACTCTCTCTGATGAACCACGATGGAGGCAGTCTGTGTGCGGAGGAGGTCAAATCCTTTAATGAGTTTCACTGCGCGCTGGACAATATGGTCATTCTGCTTTCGGAGCATCGCATGGATACAGAAAATTACAAAAAACTCGATCGCGCGGTAGAGGGAATCAGGAATTCCCAAAATCCCGTTGAGGCAGCGGATTACAACTTCCGGTTTCATCACGCGCTTGCGCTGGTCAGCGGCAATACGCTCGCGCCGCTGTTTTACACCGCGTTCAAGAGCACCTTTACCTCTTTGTGGGAGCGCTACGCGCGGAAATACGGAATCCAGGCACTCTATCACAATTCACGCGTCCTGCTCGACTATATCCACGCGGGCCGCGCGCAGGAGGCGATTTCGTGGAACGACCTGTATACGGACAACACGACCTTCGGCGAGCAAAAAATTCTTGAGGAATAACTTTGATCTCACCGCTGCGAGCAAAAGAGAAATTTTATTGAATTTCGGACTGGCGGCGGGATGACGGCCGTGTGACGCGGTGAGGACGCGATGCCGTCTGTGAAGTTGTGCAAAAAAATTTTGACATACGAAATAACGAAAAAACCTGAGTAAGGAACGAATCCCTTATTCAGGTTTTTTTATAGATTTTGTTTTTTGTTTCACACAAAAGGATGGCAAAACCTATCTTTTTGTGTTATAATAACTACAAACGCGAGGTAGGTGGGAATTATGAAGCACTACGAGAAACTGTTGGAATTAGGCTGTTTCAGCAAAAACGATCTGGAGCAGATCACCGGCAGCGAAGCTGCGGCCAAATGGCTTTGCCGGGAGTATCAAAAGAAAGGCTACATTGAGCGCGTAAAGCGGGATTTGTATGTTGCCATCAGTCTGGAAACCCGACAGCCCATTGCCAACCGCTATGTGATTGCCTCTCACATCAGTAACGATGCCGCCGTATCGTATCACAGCGCTTTTGAGTTTTACGGTTACAGCAATCAGGTCTTTTACGAAACGCAAGTGACCAGCGAGAGTCGATTCCGGGATTTTGAATATGACGGCGTGACATATCGACGTGTCGCTCCACGCATTACTGGCGGTATCACAAAAATAAACAGCACCCGCATCACGACATTGGAACGGACGGTGATTGACTCTATTAATTTGTTTGAAAAAATCGGTGGGCTGGAAGAACTTTTGCGCTGCCTTGCGCTGATCCCCGCGCTGGATGAAACTGCGCTTTCGGCCAGCCTCGCGGAGTATGAAAGCGGCTTCCTCTATCAAAAAACAGGCTATATCCTGTCCGCCTTTGCAGGCAGTCTCGGCCTCTCGGATAGTTTTTTCGCCATGTGCAAATCGTACCTCCCGAAAGGAAAATCTTATTTATCAAACGAGAGCCAAGGCTTCATTTGGCACGAGGAATGGAAGCTGTATGCACCGAAAAATCTGATGCACTTGATAGATAAAGGGGTAACAGACTATGATGAAATTTGACAGAATGACTTTGGGCAAGAAAGCCCGTGAATTGGGCTTTGTCCGCGATACCTTTGAAAAGGTCTGCCGTTTGGCCGATGTGCTGGATTTTATTCAAAAGGATGCGCTGCTTTCCAACGCGCTGGCGCTGAAAGGCGGAACGGCCATTAACCTGACTATCTTCAATTTACCCCGGCTGTCTGTTGACATCGACATGGACTTTTCTGAGAATGTTCCCCGTGAAG